>Ga0209806_1001700_pt1 | contig 14289 bp, 15 predicted proteins | sample GraSoiAngelo_152_FD_186166 | JGI IMG/M metagenome (GOLD analysis project Ga0209806, IMG submission 186166) | Grasslands soil microbial communities from the Angelo Coastal Reserve, California, USA - 14_1009_12_30cm (SPAdes) (version 2) | ecosystem: Environmental > Terrestrial > Soil > Grasslands ... | reverse complement strand
GGTCGACGATGCGTGCACGCTTCTGGGCTCGCTCGAGGACGCGAAGGTGCTGGCCGGCGGTCAGTCGTTGATCCCGCTCCTGAACTTTCGCCTCGCGCGCCCGCAGCACATCGTCGACATCAATCGAGTCGCCAACCTCGATCGGATCTACGAACGCGATGGCGGTGTTGCGGTGGAGGCCCTTGCTCGCCAGGCGGCGGTGGAGGACTCGGAGGTGGTCGCTCGCGTCTGCCCGCTGTTGAGCGCGGCTACGCGGCTCGTCGCGCACAGGGTCATCCGCAACCGCGGCACTATCTGCGGCAGCCTGGCCCATGCGGATGCGGCCTCGGAGCTTCCGGCGGTGCTCCTAGCGCTCGGGGGCGATGTGGTCGTTCGCTCGAGCCGCGGCGAGCGCACCATCCCGGCCGGCCAGCTGTTCGCGGGCGTGTTCGAGACCACGCTCGCGCCGGACGAGCTGATGGTCGAGGCCTGGTTTCCCGCGATTCGCGAGTCGTTCTCAATCCTCGAGGAATCTCGCCGGCACGGCGACTTTGCGCTCGCCGGCGTGGTTCGCGCGGGCGCCAAACTCGCCCTCTTTGGCGTGGCGCCCACGCCGGTGCTGGCCGACCCGCGCGACCCAGCCAGGGGACTGCTGCCCAGCGGAGACCTCGAGGCGACGCCCGAGTTTCGAATGCACCTCGTGCGCGTCCTCACGGAGAGGGCTTTCGCCGCATGAAGGTCAACGGCGTCGAGCATGCATCGGCCCGCGATCCGCGCCGACTGCTCTCCGACCATCTTCGCCACGACCTCGGCCTGACCGGCACGCACGTCGGTTGCGAGCACGGGGTCTGTGGGTGCTGCACGGTGCTTCTCGACGGCGCACCGGTGCGCTCGTGCCTGATGCTCGCGGTGCAGGCCGAGGGCCACAACATCACGACGATCGAGGGTCTGACGCGAGACGGCCAGGCCCTGCATCCCGTGCAGCAGGCCTTCCACGAATGCCACGGCCTGCAGTGTGGCTTCTGCACGCCGGGATTCGTGATGTCGGTGGTCGGGCTGCTGGCGCAGCACCCAAACCCGACCGCCCAGCAGATCGAGGAAGGCATTGCCGGCAATCTGTGCCGCTGCACCGGCTATGCGTCGATCCGGCGAGCGGTGAAGCGCGCCGCTGAACTTTCTCCCTCCCCCCGCTCGGGGGAGCGTCGGGCAGAGGGGGAAACATGACGACCCGATGGTTCGGCGCACCGGTGCAGAGGGTCGAAGACGACCGTCTGCTTCGCGGTCACGGGCGCTTCACCGACGACATCGACGAGGGCGCGCTCGAGTGCTGCTTCGTCCGCTCGCCCCACGCGCATGCACGAATCAAGTCGATCGATGCGAGCACCGCCCGCGGCATGCCGGGCGTGGTCGCGGTTTACACCGCCGCCGACCTCCCCTTTGGCGGGCTCGACCTCCCGCTGCTGATCCCCCATCCGAACCTCACCCACGGCCGCACCCAGCGATGCCTGGCCTCGGAGATCGTCCGCTACGCGGGCGAGGCGGTGGCGTTCGTGGTCGCGACCGACAGGTACGCGGCGGAGGACGCGGCGGAGCTGGTGGCGGTCGATTACGAACCGCTGCCGGTGGTCATCACGCCGGAAGCCGCCGCGCGCGCGGAGCATCTGGTGCACGACGACGTGCCGGGCAACATCGCCGCGGAAATGCTGCAAGAGGTTGGCGATGTCCATGGTGCTCTTGCGTCCGCGCCTCGTCGCAAACAGCTCCGATTCCGCTACGAGCGAGGTGCCGCGAGCCCGATGGAGGGGCGCGCCGTGTGGGCGCGATGGTCAGCGGATGAGCACAAGCTGACCGTCTACGACTCGACCCAATCGCCCACGTCGATCCGCGGCGGCCTTGCGGTGCTGTTCGGGCTGCCGGAGTCGAACGTCGAGGTGATCGCGCCTGACGTCGGCGGCGGCTTTGGGCCCAAGATCATGCTCTTCTACCCCGACGAGCTTCTGGTGCCTTTCGCCGCGATGCAGCTGGGCCGCCCCGTCAAGTGGACCGAGGACCGCCAGGAGCACTTCACCGCGGTGAACCAGGAGCGCGGCCAGGTGCACGAGGTCGAGGTCGGCTTCGACGACGACGGTCGCGTGCTGGCGCTGAGCGACGAGTTCATCCACGACGGCGGCGCCTACACGCCGTACGGCATCATCCTGCCGATCATCACCGCGGCCCAGGTGCCGGGACCGTATCGGATTCCGAACTATCGCGTCCGTTTTCGCGACGTCTACACGAACGCCACGCCGACCTCGCCCTATCGCGGCGCCGGAAGACCGCACGCGTGCTTCGTCATGGAGCGCACGCTCGACGTCATCGCCTCCGAGCTGGGCCTGGACCGCGCGGAGGTGCGGCGGCGCAACCTCATCCAGCCGGACCAGTTTCCGTATGACGTCGGGGTCGCGTGGCAGGACGGCAACACGGTCGTGTACGACAGCGGCGACTACCCGAGGCTGCTCGACCGGGCGCTCCAGATGCTCGGCCCCAAACCAGCCGGCGACCACGTCGGGATGGGCCTGGGGATTTACGTCGAAGGCACCGGCGTCGGTCCGTACGAGGGGGCGCACGTCCAGGTCCTCGTTTCGGGCAAGGTTGTCGCGGCGACCGGGATTCCAAGCCAGGGCCAGGCGCACGCGACGGTATGGGCGCAGGTCGTTGCCGATGAGCTGGGCGTCGATGTGAAGGACGTCGAGGTCACGAGCGGCGACACGCGACGCTTTCCATGGGGTGTCGGCACGTTCGCCTCACGCGGAGCTGTGACCGCGGGTAACGCGATGTACGTGGCTGCACGCATGGTGGCGACCAAGGCCCGGCAGATCGCGGCTGAGCACCTCGAAGCCAATCCCGATGACCTCGAACTGGTCGGCGGCCGGGTGCGCGTCAAGGGCTCGCCGGACCACGGCATCCCGCTCGCCGCGGTCGCCGTCCTGTCGAACCCGGTGCGTTATGCGTTCGGCGGCGGCACCGAGGCGGCGACCCAGTTCGCCGCCAAACCCCGTACAGGGCCGCCGCTGCAGGGCGGTGAGGAGCCCGGCCTCGAAGCGACCGGCTACTACAGCCCGCCGGGATCGACCTGGGCGTCGGGCTGCCACGCCGCGTATGTCCGGGTAGACCCCAGGACGTTCCGCCTCGAGATCCTGAAATACGTCGTCGTCCACGACTGCGGCCGCGTCATCAACCCGCTGGTTCTGCAGGGCCAGATCGAGGGTGGCGTCGCGCAGGGGATCGGAGGCGCTTTCTATGAGCGGCTGGCCTATGACGGCGACGGCCAGCTGCGCAACGCATCCTTCATGGAGTTCCTCATCCCCTACGCGACTGAGATTCCACCGATCGAGATCGATCATTTCGAGACACCATCGCCACTCAACCCGCTCGGGGTGAAGGGGGCGGGGGAGGCAGGGGTGATCCCGGTCGGCGCGGTCATCGCATCCGCGATCGAGGACGCGACGCACATCCCGATCACCGAGATGCCACTGTCGCCGTTGAAGCTTTACGAGCTGACTATGTCTTCGTCCTGACGACGGCGGCCACGATGTTGCCGCCCGGCGGGCCCTGGTGCGAGTTGCGCTCGCCGCCGCTCACGTAGTTGGTCGTGCGGCCGGTGACCGAGGCGACGAGCATTCCACCGAGCGCCTTGCCGATCTGATAGGCGTCCGCGTCGTCGAGGAGCGTGATCCGCTGGCCGCGCACCTGGTCGCTGCCCGGGATCACGGACTTGGCGAAGACATGGACAAGGCGATCCAGGTCGGCCTCGTCGGGCAGGCCATCTTTGAAGCGGAGGCCTGCCGCGCGCAGCGCGTTGCGCACGCCCTGGGCGTCGATGAAGTCCTTCGTGACCGCATGCCCGATCGTGAGCGCGCTGCGCGAGGTGCTCGAGTTGCCGAACACCACAACCTCGCCGTGCCGCTTCTCACCGCCGGACGACGTCATCGCCACTTCCGAGTAGAGGTCCCAGTTGCGTCGCACGACGCCATCTGACAGCGACGACTCCGGAACCTCCCCCAGGGCCATCGCCACACCCAGGGCGGCCGCGTCGTTGGCGTAAGCGCCTGCGCCTTCGGGTCCGAAGGTGAGGTCATGCGAGACCACGGTCTTGCCGCGCGACTCGGCGTCCTTGATGCTCGCCGTCGTCAGCCCTGGCACCTTGACCATGACCAGGTGGACGTCCTTGGGGTCGGCCAGGCCCGCGTCGGCCATCGCATGCTTTGTACCTTCAGCCACTTTGCGGATCTGGCCCATGCGCCCGACCTCTTCGGGCGCCATGGCGTCAGAACCGGCGCGGCCCACCACCAGCCTCTTTTCCGCGCCGCCCGGCTGGTCGGGCGCTTCGACCCATTCCCGCGTCACCGCCGCGATGTGCGGAGTGATGACGCCGGGGCAGCCGCCAGAGAGGACAAAGATGACGTGCTTGGCGACTTCGTCGACGGGGACGCCCAGAAACCGCGCGGTCCAATCGCGCAGGGCGACGTCTGCCCAGACGCGACCCCAGTCGTCGTGCGCCCCGGTGCCCTCGGTCTTGCCGACCAGGGCGACGAGCGTGTCGGGCTTGAGCTTCCCGGAGTCGGCGAGCTTCTGCAGCCCCGACGTGTCGGCGGGAGTTGCGCTAGGGCAAACGAACATCTCAACGCGCTGTGCCTTCATCGCTTCTCCTCAATCCAGACCAGGCGGCCGTTGGAACCCGAACCCAGGCATCTTCTCGAGCTGTTCGGCGAAATCCAGCAGCTCGTACTCCTGTGCGAAGCGCCCGACCAGCTGCACTCCGACCGGCAGGCCGTCATGCAAGCCCGCTGGTATCGAGACCGCGGGAACTCGCGCGAAGCTCACCGGCAGCACGAACTGCACGTAGCGCGCCCAGGCATCGCCGAGGAAGGGCGGCACTCTGTCGATTTCCATCGGCAGCAGCCCCAGCGTCGGCGTGAGCAGAAAGTCGTACCTCGTCTGAACCGGCACGCCGACCGCACGGTTGGCGGCGTCGGTGGCGGATTCAAAGGCGTGGAAGTAGTCCATCGCGGTCAGGCTGCGCCCCTCCGCGGCGAGCTTCTGGATGCCCGGTCCGAAAGTCGACAGGTCGGCGGGGAAGCTAGCCATGCTCGCACGGCGCACCACGGCGTAGCCCTCGGTCACCGGCTGGGGATTCCAGTCGATCTCTTCGACATGGTGTCCGGCCTGCTCGAGTGCGCGAGCGGCGCGCCGGCACGCAGCCTCACAAGCAGGGTCCGCGCCCGAGCACGCCATGCCGATTAACTTCGTCATACGTTCGAGGCCCTGTTTCGGCCCCGTATCGGTCATCAACCCGAAGAGCACACGTGCGTCGCTCACTGTCCTGGCCAGCGGGCCGCGCGATTGCAGCACCGTCGCGTCGACCTCCTCGCTCGCCACGCGGTCGGGGGTCGGACGCAGGCCAACCACGCCGCAGCACGAGGCCGGGATGCGTATCGAGCCGCCGGTGTCTCCGCCGAGGGCGAAAGTGCACATGCCGGCGGCCACCGCGGCGGCGCTCCCTCCGCTCGATCCGCCGGGGGTGAAACCCTCACGCCACGGATTCTGAGTCGGAGGGAAGATCGTGTTGGTGGTGCCGATCGAAGCCGCAAGCTCAGGCAGGTTCGTCTTGCCGAGCACGACCACGCCGCTTCGCCGGGCCAGCGCCACGGGCACGGCGTCTTCGGTCGCGATACGGTCGCGCCACGACGGGGTCGCGTATGTGTATGGCATTCCCGCCACTGGCTGGCTGTCCTTGACCGCCAACGTGACCCCGCCGTAGTGGTTGCGCTGCGCCCGAGCGGCACGGTCGACGTAGATGTAAGCGTGGATTCGCGGGTCGTATCTCTCAATCGCTTCGAGGTGGGCTTCGACGACTGATTGCGGATCGAGCTCCCCCGGCACGACGCGGCGGCTGATCTCGGCGGCCGGCAGCCAGCGCGGAGAGTCGTCCGTCACAGATCGCCAACCGCGTCCAGGATGATTCGTGCGAACAGCTCACCGGCGCTCTTGACGCCGAAGTCGATGACGTCCTCGAGGTCGAACGTCTCATCGGCGGAATCGGACGTCACACGCACCGCGCCCCACGGTGTCCCGTTCTGATACGCGACCTGGGCGATCGCCGCCGTCTCCATGTCGACGCACGCTCCCTCGGGAAACTCTTTCGCAAGGGCATCGCGCACAGCACGCGACGTCACGATCTGGTCGCCGGTCAACACGAGTCCGGGCTTGACGATCCTCGGATTTTCGACCGAACGCCTTGCAGCAACGTGAAGCTTCTCCGCCACCGGTGCATCGGCGCTGAAGACCGATTGATTCAACCCAGGAACGATTCCGCGGGCTGAAGTGAGCGGCCGGCCGTCCATGTCGTGCTGGACGGCGCCGGTGGCGACCACGACCTGGCCCCGCGAGGTCTCGCCGCTCAGCGCGCCGCCGAGTCCGACGGAGAGCACGCAACGAGGCTTGAACACGTCATGGACGAACTGCGCGGCCAGGGCCGCCGCGACCTTGCCCACTCCGCTGACGGCGACAACCATTCCGTCGCCTTCCCAGACCGAGATCCTCGGTGCGATGGTCCCTGACCTGGGGAGCTGGCGAACGAGCGCCTGCGCTTCCAGTTCGAGCGCGAAGAAGACCGCCACGGGCGCGCGAGCCACGCGAAAAGCCTAGCCTCGTCTCGGGTCGAGGCATGATTGACGTGGTGCGATGACCGCGAGGCAGACGGGGATGAAGGCGACACCTGACATCAGCACCGCCAAGCCGCTCGACGCCCAGGAGCTTCGCCTCATCAACGCGTACTGGCGGGCGGCCAACTACCTGTCGGTCGGTCAGATCTACCTGCTGGACAACCCGCTCCTGAAGACGCCGCTCGCGCTCGACGACCTGAAGCCCCGACTGCTCGGTCACTGGGGCACCACGCCCGGGTTGAACCTCATCTACGCGCACGCGAGCCGCGCGATCAAGCAGCGCGACCTCGATGCGATCTACATCATGGGACCCGGCCACGGCGGGCCCGCCGGTGTTGCGAACGCCTACCTCGAAGGCACTTACACCGAGCGCTATCCGGACGTGACGATGGACGAGGCCGGGCTGCGAAAGCTGTTTCGCCAATTCTCATTTCCAGGCGGGATACCCAGCCACAACGCACCCGAGACTCCGGGGTCGATCCACGAAGGAGGCGAGCTCGGTTACGCGCTGGTCCACGCGTACGGCGCCGCGTTCGACAACCCGAAGCTGACCGTTTTCTGCATCGTCGGCGACGGCGAGGCTGAAACCGGACCGCTGGCGGCGAGCTGGCACTCCAACAAGTTCGTCAATCCCAAACGCGACGGTGCGGTGCTGCCGATCCTTCACCTGAACGGTTACAAGATCGCGAACCCGACCGTGCTCGCGCGCATCCCGGAGAGCGAGCTGATCGAGCTGATGGCGGGCTGCGGGCAAAGGCCCGTGATCGTCAGCGGCGACGACCCCATGAAAGTGCATCAGCAGATGGCGGCGGCGCTGGAATGGTGCCTGGACGAAATCGCGCGGATCAAGGCATCGGACGGGCATGGGCCACGTCCCGTGTGGCCGATGATCATCCTGCGCACGCCCAAAGGCTGGACCGGTCCAAAGACCGTCGACGGAGTCAGAGTCGAAGGCACGTTCCGCGCGCACCAGGTCCCGGTCACCGATTTCGAGTCGGAGCCCTCTCACCTGAAGATCCTCGAGGACTGGATGCGCAGCTATCGTCCCGAGGAGCTTTTCGACGCCTCGGGCAAGCTGGTCGACGAGCTGGCTCGGCTGCCTCCACGAGGCGACCGGCGCATGAGCGCCAACCCGCACGCCAACGGCGGCGAGCTGCTCAAGGACCTCCGGCTTCCCGACTTCCGCGAATACGCCATACCGGTCACAAAGCCGGGAACGACGTCCAGCGAGGCGACCCGCGTCCTCGGCACGTACCTGCGCGACGTGGTGAAGAGCAACCCGGACAACTTCCGGGTCATGGGCCCCGACGAAACCGTCTCGAACCGGCTAGGCGCGTTGCTCGACGCGACCAACCGCGCTTGGGATGCCGAGGTCGTGCCCGGCGACGACCATCTCGGACCAGACGGGCGCGTCATGGAGGTCCTCAGCGAGCACATGTGCGAGGGATGGCTCGAGGGCTACCTGCTCACCGGCCGCCATGGGCTGTTCGATTGCTACGAGGCGTTCATCCACATCATCGATTCGATGTTCAATCAGCATGCGAAGTGGTTGAAAGTCACGCGGACGATTCCATGGCGGCGCCCTATCGCCTCGCTCAACTACCTGCTTTCGTCACATGTCTGGCGACAGGACCACAACGGTTTTTCCCACCAGGACCCTGGATTCATCGACCACGTCACAAACAAGAAGGCCGAGGTCATCCGCGTGTACCTGGCGCCCGACGCCAACTGCCTGCTCTCGGTGGCGGACCACTGCCTGCGCAGCCGCAACTACGTCAACGTGATCGTTGCGGGCAAGCAGCCGGCGCTGAACTACCTGGCGATGGAGGACGCGATTGCCCACTGCACGCGAGGTCTCGGCATATGGGACTGGGCGAGCAGCGACGAAGGCCGTGATCCCGACGTGGTCCTGGCCTGCGCGGGTGACGTGCCGACGCTGGAGACGCTGGCCGCCGCGGACCTGATCCGGCGACACCTTCCGCAGCTCGCCGTACGAGTCGTCAACGTGGTCGACCTCATGCGCCTTCAGCCGCCGGCCGAGCACCCGCACGGCCTGCGTGATGCGGAGTTCGATGAGGTCTTCACCCAGGACAAGCCGGTGATCTTCGCTTACCACGGCTATCCGTGGCTGATTCATCGCCTCACGTACCGGCGTACCAATCACCCCAACATCCACGTGCGCGGATACAAGGAGGAAGGCACGACGACCACGCCATTCGACATGGTCATGCTCAACGATCTCGATCGTTATCACCTGGTCATGGACGTCATCGACCGCGTGCCGTCGCTGGGCTCGAAGGCGGCGCACATCCGCCAGCAGATGGTCGATCAGCGGCTGCGCGCCCGACAGTACACGCGGGACCACGGCGAGGATGCGCCCGAAATCGTGAATTGGGTCTGGCCACACTAAGTCATTGCGCGTCCTCGTCCTCAATGCCGGTTCCAGCTCGCTCAAGGTGAGCCTGGTCGACGACGACGATCGGACGCTCGTCGATCGCGAGTTCGAGGTGGCGGAGGGAAGGCTCGACGAGACGCAGCTCGCGGCGGCCGTTCGCGGCATGGAGGGCATCGAAGCGATCGGGCACCGCGTGGTGCACGGCGGGCCGCGCTATCCGGCATCGGTGCGCATCGATGGCGAGGTCATCGGTTACCTGGTCACGATCACCGACCTCGCACCCCTGCACCTGCCCGGAGCGCTCGCGGGAATCGGGGCGGCGCGCGAGTTGCTGCCAAGGATGCCCGCAGTCGCGTGCTTCGACACCGCATTCCATTCCCGCATGCCAGCCGCCGCCTCGACCTACGCGGTTCCGGACGAGTGGCGCGACCGCTACGGGATCAAGCGCTACGGCTTCCACGGCTTTTCCCATGCCTACGCGTCGCGCAGGGCCGCGGAGATGCTGGACCGCTCACCCCACGAGCTGAAGGTTGTGACCTGCCACCTCGGCGCCGGCGCGTCGCTGGCCGCGGTGCGCGGCGGGCGTTCGATGGACACCACGATGGGCTTCACCCCACTCGAGGGCCTGGTCATGGCCACGCGTTCGGGGACCGTCGATACGGGCGCTGTGCTGTACCTCGCGCGCCATGCGGGGTACTCCGAAAGCGACATCACGGAGGCGCTCGATCGCAAGGGCGGGCTGCTCGCGCTGGCGGGCACGCCCGACATGCGCGAGATCCTGCGACGCATCGCCGACGGCGACGACCGAGCCGAGCTTGCGTTCGACGTGTACGTCCACCGGCTGCGCGCGCTCATTGCGTCGATGGCCGCGGCGATGAACGGGCTGGATGCGCTGGTGTTCACCGGTGGTGTGGGGGAGAACGCGCCGCCGGTGCGGGCGGCGGCCGTGGCCGGGTTGCGGTTTCTTGGAGTCGAGATCGGGCCGACGCTCAATGCGAGCATGGGGCCGGACAACGACATCAGCGCGCCCGGCGCACGGGTGCCGACACTGGTCATCAAGGCGCGCGAGGACGTCGAGGTGGCGCGGGAGGTCCGGCGTGTGCTCACGGCGCCGCCGAAGAAGACGCCCGCCGAGTAGCGACAGCAAAGGGCTCGTTTCTTGAATATGCAAGCCTCTGATCTCAGGAAGAGAGCTCAAAAGCTGATGAACCAGCGCATGCCCCGGCTGGTAAGGCCACAGCCCCCGGTCCGCCAGATCGCCGCGATATGGTTCGCGGCCGGCGTCGCGGTTGCCGCAATCGTTGGATTCTTCTTCGACAGCAAGGAAGGCGCGGCGCGGCGTCACATGGCATATGCCAAAGCCGTGGCCAAGCGCAACAGAGCGATGGGCATGGTGTCCGAGCTGAGACGGAAAGCGGACGACACGCCATCCGAGCCCATGGCGGGGACCGGCGCCTAGCCTTCCTTTCGAGTCACCTCGTGGCCCGCCCAGTCCACGGTCCAGTCACCTAGCTCGACGACGTTGCCGTCGGGGTCCTCGACGAACAGCGACTGGTTGCCGTGACCGAAGGTCACCGGCCCTTCGACCTGGTTGCCGCCGCTTTCTAACCTGGCTTTCCAGGACGGCAGGCTGCCTGGCGCGACGTAGAGCGCGAAGTGCACATGCGCTCCGCCGCGAGCTCCGGCGATGCCGACCCCTGGCCCACCGGACCGTGGCGGCCACAAGCCCAACACGGCGTTGCGTCCGATCGAAAGCCAGACCCCGAGTCGCGGCTCGGGCCAGCGCTCTACTTCGACCAGGCTGAGCACGTCCCGATAGAACGCCACCGACCGGTTGAGATCGCTGACCTCGAGCACGAGCTCAAGCAAGCCGCCTGGATGGAAAGTGCGGTCAGGGTTCGTCGCGGTACTGTCGCCGGCCAGTGGTAGGGTCCTCGAAGACGCGCGTCATCTTGCCTGAGGTCGGGTCCTTGAACACCTCGCCGGTGGGCTTGAAAGATCCACCGTTCTGACCGCGATAGCGGCGGTCCCAGATGAAGTAGCCCACTACCGCGAACACGAGAACTATCGCGACGATCACCAGTTGTGCGGGAATGTTCACGCCGAGCTTCTCTCGATGATCGCGGCCGTCCCGTAGGCGACGACCTCGGTCATGGTCTGCCCGATCTCAGATGAGTCGAAACGCATCATGACCACCGCGTTGCCGCCCATTGCGCGAGCATTCTCGACCATGCGGTCGATGGCATGGCGGCGCGTGTCCTCAACGAGGCGTGTGTATTCGACGATCTCGCCTCCTCCCAGTGAGCGCAAGCTCGCCATGATGTTGCCGCCAAGCCCGCGGCTTCGCACGACGACGCCGAAGACCTGGCCCAGGGCTTGTTTCACTTCGTAGCCCGCGGGCCGCTCAGTGGTCGTGACGAGAACCGCCGAAGGTTGTTGCGCCATGTCGTAACTATGGCGCCCTGTGTCTGTGAGGTGGCGCCCAGAACACCAGCACGCGCAGGTCCTCCTCGATGTCGTGGAATCGGTGCTCCACGCCGGCGCCAACGAAGACCAGGGTGCCTGCTTTCAGCTGCTGGTCCTCGTGTGCAACTCTGATCGCACCTCGCCCGCTGATCACGTAATAGACCTCGTCTTCTCGGTGCGGCTGCTGGCGATCGGTTGCTCCGGCCGGCCAGATCGCCAGCCCTACGCTGAGCTCCTTCGAGGCGAGGAAGTCGATGTATCCATGGCCGTCGGCATCCCGCGGCTGAGGATCCAGCTCGGGAATCTCATGCGCTTCCATCCGGGTCTCAGTGTGACAGCGGCATAAACCCCGTCGCGTCATAGTTCAACGTTGGGGCAGCGCGGACTTCGATTGAGTGGAGGCAGATGAATGGCTGCGATCAGTAGGGCGGACGTGGTTTGGGAAGGCGACCTTACGAGCGGCAAGGGTCGGGTCAAGGTCGCAAGCGGAACGTTCAACGAGTTTCCTGTCACGTGGGCAAGCCGCGCCGAGCGCACGCACGGTGGCACGAGCCCGGAGGAGCTGATCGCGGCAGCGCACGCGGCGTGCTACAGCATGGCTTTCTCCAACGGACTGGCAAAAGCGGGTCACCATCCGGAGCGCCTCAATACCTCCGCCGAGGTCGAGTTCGTGCCGGGCACAGGCATCACCACGATCACCCTGACCGTCAGGGGCCATATCCACGGCATCGACGCCGGCGAGTTTCAGAAGCTGGCGCAGGAGGCCAAGGACGGCTGTCCGGTCTCTCAGGCGATGAAGGGCAACGTGAAGATCAACCTGAAAGCGGAGCTAGACCACACCCACTAGAGACTCGGCCGAGCCATAGAGGCTCGGCTGAAAAGCCCTCGACGGAGCTTCGGCGCCCATGCGGCCGATCTGCGGGCTCAGCTCCTGCGCGGCTCGCTCACGCATGCACGATGCGCTCGCTGCGCTGCTCGTCGCCACCGCTGGGGTCCCCGTGGCGCAGCCACGGGAGCGCGCCCCTGGATCGCCGAATCTCTCGTCGCGGTTTTTCGCCCGAGCCTCTAGCGCTTTTCCTTGCCGGTGACGCTCGGGAAGTCGACCATGCCCTGCATGCGAAGTTCGCGCAGCCGGCTCGACAACCAGCGGCGTGGGTTCTTGACCCGCCTGCCGCCGTCGACGTAGTCGTAGCAACGTCCGCTTACATCGCGCCCGACCAGGACCAGGCACTGCGGCTCCAGCTGGCGCTTCCATGCCTTGACGACGAAACGCAGCGAGATTCGTCGGGCCGAGGCCTTCTCCGGCAATGACACCTCCCCGGCGTACAGCTCGTCGCTTGCGTGGACGATGATGCCGCCCGCCGCCAGGGTGCCGCCGAGGTTTTCGATCTCGAGCTCGATTGCCTGCCCGGGCGCGACCTGACCGGTGAAGATCACGTTGGGGACCGGCTTGGTCATGGTGTCAAATCGCTTGATCGCCCGGCGCGACGACCAGTCGGCGCGGGTCGCGAAGAACGCCGACCACAACGAAACCACGAGCGTGGCCGCCATCAAAAGGACGAGTGCCTGGGCTGAGCTCACTGCTTCTCCCGCTTGACGCTGCCGCTGGCCGGATCTGGCGCGAGATGGTACAGCCGGGCGTCGTAGGCGCGGAAGGCGGGAAGCGCGAGCGCGCACAGCACGCAGCCGATCACGCATAGAACCCCACCCGAGACGATCGAGATCCTGACGTTGAAGATCGACGCGACCGCGCCGGCTTCGAAGTTGCCGAGCGCCGGCCCGGACGTGTAGCTGAGCATCTCGATCGACGCGAGGCGTCCCCGAAGCGAATCCGGGATCGTCTGGTTCCAGATCACCGACCTGAAGACGCCGCTCATCATGTCCGCGGCGCCGGCGACGACCAGGAACAGCACCGCCAGCCAGAGGCTCGTCGCAAATCCGAATCCGATGATCGCCAGTCCCCATACGACCGCCGCCACGGCGACGCCCATGCCGTGCCGGTGGATGCGATTCGTCCAGCCGCTGGTCGCCGAAAAGGCAAACGATCCGATTGCCGGCGCGGCGTAGAGGAGGCCGAGCACTTTGGGGCCGCCAAGACCCTGGGCGATCGCTGGAAACAGGGCCATCGGCATGCCGAAGAACATCGCGATCATGTCGACGAAGTACGTTCCGAGCAGCTCCTGGCGGCTGCGCGCGTAGCGAAGGCCTTCGAGGACACGGCGGAAACTGGGCCGCTCGGCGTTCACCGGCGGCGGCACGGAGCGCATCAACCACAGGCACGCCAGGCCCACGACGAAGGTCGCCACGTCGACCATGTAGGTGAAGGAAAGGCCGATGGCGGCGACCAGCACGCCGCCGAGCGCCGGGCCCAGGATCTGTCCCAGCGTGCCGCGGATGCTTCCCAATGCCGCGGCCGCGGTCAGCTCGTTCTTGTCGACCAGCCGGGGAAGCATGGCGTCGAGCGACGGGCGCTGGACGGCGTCAAGCGCGCCCCAGGCGGTCGCCACGACGAACAGCAGCCAGACCTGCGGATGTGGGATCGCCGCGTTGCCCGCCAGCACCAGGCTGCAGACCATCAGCGCCACCTCGCTCAGCAGCACCATGGATCGCCTGTCTCGCGCATCGGCCAGCGCGCCGCCGACGAAGGCGACGGCGAGGATGGCGGCGAACTCCAGCACCCCGAGCAGGCCGACCAGCAGCACGCTGTGGGTCAGCTGGTAGACCTGGTAGGGGAACGCGACGACG
>Ga0209806_1001699_pt1 | contig 14323 bp, 14 predicted proteins | sample GraSoiAngelo_152_FD_186166 | JGI IMG/M metagenome (GOLD analysis project Ga0209806, IMG submission 186166) | Grasslands soil microbial communities from the Angelo Coastal Reserve, California, USA - 14_1009_12_30cm (SPAdes) (version 2) | ecosystem: Environmental > Terrestrial > Soil > Grasslands ... | reverse complement strand
GTGAGGAGGTCATCATGACTCACATCTCCACCACCACCGCGGCGGTCGGAACACAATGAACGCCCCCGCGTCAATCACCATCACGCCAGTCCGCGTTGCCGACCTGCTCGCCGAGGGGAGCGGATGCCGGTCTACGTGTACGCCGTCCGTACGAAAATGCAGTTCCAGGCAGATAGTCGTCTGAGGCAGTCATGATGGCTCGCCAGACCGCGCAAGGACTGATGCTCTCAAGGCGCGAGAAACAACTCATCGAGGGGCTCGTCCGCGGTCTCTCTGACAAGGAATTGGCACTCGAACTGAGCCTGTCGCGGCATACGGTCCGTTCATACCTGAAGCGTCTGTTCGTTGAGCTCGGTGTTCGTAACCGCACTCAGGCCGCGGTCGTCAGCATGCATTCCGAGCTGAGCACTCGCGTGCTTGGTCGTGATTGAACTTTCAGCCCAGGATGATCTTCCGCCACGGACAAGGCAGGATTTGCATCACGGGCAGGGCGAGCGACCCTTTGGTGAACCGCTCCGGATGAGATACGGAAGCAACGTTTCACCCGCGAGCGGATGGAGACCCGAACCGCCGATCCCGGTCAAGGGAACCTAGGATGCCCGAGCGGTGTATGAGTGCTGTGGTACGCCGAGCCACATTCCACTGGGCTGGCATCGCCGTCGCTCTGCTGATCACCGTGTTGGTGGGATGTGGATCGCCCACAAGCGGCCAGGTGAAGGCGAGCCCGAGCGTTTCCGTCCATACTTTTGCTGGCGGCTGCGCCGGCACGGTTTTGACTGATGCCGAACCACCTGTCTGGGCACAATCTGGTTTCCGGTCCACCGGAGCGCCGTGGCCAGTGCCGTGGGCCTTCGGTACGCACAACACCGCCGTGGCCTTCGTTTTCTCAAAGGTCCTGGTGGCTGGCAGTGGCCCCCGTGTGGATGGCACTTACAACAAGGTCCGATTTGTCGCAAATGCTGACTACCCGAACGGATACATGAACGTCGCTATCGAAGCTCGCCCTTTAGGTGAGTCGCAACCAATCCTCACCTTTACCAATGCCGGCAGTGTCGGCGATTTTCCGAAAGCAGGCTGTTTGTCATTCCGCATGTCCTGGAGCGCCCACGGCCAGGCACAGGTCAGCACCATAAACCTCGAAGTGCTGCCGGCCGATACAGTCCCGTAGCGCACCCATCGGTGGGTGATCGGTTGAGCAGGGGGCTGGTCGACGAATTCGCGGTGCGGCCCGTGCACTCTTGACCGCGCCTCGCCGCTCAGACCGGGCGTGTGCCGAGAGCCCCATCGTCGTAGGACTTTCGAAGAGACGTCACGCATGGTCCTGGCCGTGCGTCTACTCATATATCGGCCGCGTGACGACGATGCCCGAGTTCAGAAGCGAGCCGGAAACCGGCTCAAACGGGCTGGTGGCACCGTGCTGTCCGAGAAATTTGTGATCTCCCTGTGACCCAGAGTGGTCCCCGGACCCACGCTGCATAGCGATACTTGACGGCTCTGAATTCAACAATGGTCGGGGGCCCGGGATTTGAACCCGGGGCCTCACGGTCTCGAACTGGCACGCTGCTGTGTCCGCGGATGTCCCTGCGGTTCCTCACGTGTCCTCTCGTACTCGTTAGCCGAGCTCGTCGTGTCCTTTGGTGTCCTTCCGTATCCTCCTGATTCCGCGAAAGCGTTACACGGCTGTGACACGGCGACGCTCAGACCGACACCAACAGCCGGGTCTACGATCTGCCTGGCTTCTAGTCAACAGGCATGTCAGTCGTCGAGCGCTTGGTAGGCGGCCGTCCAGAAGTCACGGGAGATCGGCAGCGACGCCCCCGCGTGCGCCCGCTGGATGATGAGGATTGTCGTCATGACCTCGGCAGGGTCGTTGCACCACTCAGTGCCGTACAGGCCCGGCCATCCATAGCTCCCAACCGAGGGTCCGAGGTGCGTGCGCCGGGTGCGGACCGACATCCCAAAACCCCAGCCGATGTCGTCAAAGTACCCCGGCTGCCAATACTCGGAAACCGCCTTCTGCGCGAGTGTCAGCTGGTCGCTCGTCATCAGCGTCACGGACGGCCGCGAGAGTGCCCGCTTGCCACGGTGGGTTCCGCCGGCGAGCAGGGCTGAGGCGAAGGCGAGGTAGTCGTCGGCGGTCGAGACGAGCCCGCCGCCGCCTGATTCGAACGCCGGCGGGCGGCTCCAGTAACCGTCGGGGGCGTCTGCGACGACCAGCTGGCCGGTGACGCTCTCGAGCTGGTACGCGGTCGCCAGCCGGCTGATGCTCTCGGCGCCCACGCTGAAGCCAGTGTCCTTCATCCCGAGCGGATCGCAGATCCGCTCGCGCAGGGCATCCCCGAAGGAACTGCCGGTGGCGCGGGAAACGAGCACGCCGGTCACGTCGGCCGCGGTGTTGTACATCCAGCGCTCACCTGGCTGGTAGACGAGCGGTAGCGAGCCGAGGCGGCGAATCCACTCGTCCGGTGGAGGTTCGGGATCAGCTCGATCGAGCGCATTCAGCGCGTCGGCGATCGGGACCGTTCCCGGCTCGACCCCGACGATCATGCCGGTGCCGAGGGTGTAGGCGAGCAGATCCCGCACTGTGATCGGGCGTTTCGCCGGGACCGTGTCCTCCAGTGGTCCTTTCGGATCGGCGAGCACGTTCATGTCCGCCAACTCCGGGAGGAGCTCGTCGACTGGGTCGTCGAGGCGGAGCGTGCCGTCCTCTACGAGCGTCATCACGCAGGCGGCGACGATCGGCTTTGTCATCGAGGCCATACGGCATATCGTGTCGGCCGCCATCGGCGTCTTCGAACCAGCGCCCTCGAAGGCGAGATTGCCAATCGCCTCGATGTGGACTTCGCCGTGACGGGCGACGACTGCGACCGCACCCGGGATGTCGCCGGCGTCGACGTGACGGCCGAGCACGTCTCGTACCCGGGCCAACCGTTTCGACGAGAAGCCTCCGGTGGTCACTCTCTATTCCTCATCTTGGCGGTGGGCACGTTTGGCAGAGCGCATTAGGCGCCAGCTTTGCGGGGTCCAGCATGCGTATTGCTGGAGATAACGGATGGCCCGGCGGGGTTGAAACTACTACACGACTACTACAAATGACAGCGCCGCAATCGCACTAACGACGGTTGCGGTTGGGATTCGAGGTTCAGGATTTGGTCGGGGGCCCGGGATTTGAACCCGGGGCCTCACGGTCCCCAAAAGCAGACGAGATCGCTTATCACAGCCAACCCCCCGCGCTCGGCCAACGCGATGTGGAAGATCGCCCGCTACGCCATGGAAGGCACAAACGTGGTCGGGATCGGCGCGTTCCCGAGCCATGCGACCATCTTTTTCTACCGCGGTCGTGAGCTCGATGACGGAAGCGGAATGCTCCAGGGCGCCGGCAGAGAGACGCGTTTCATCACGCTGCAAACACCGGCCGACGCGGAACGACCCCACGTCAGACGGATGGTGCGCGAGGCGTTCAAGCTGGCCGACCACAGCAATAGTCGAGGGAAACTCTGTTCTGTGAAGTTGCCCTAGTTGAGCACGTCGCGCAGCTTGCTGGCGAAGGCTTCGGGTTTGCCGGGGTATCCGGACTCGCCGCCCATGAAGCCGCCGTGATGGCTGGGGAACACCGTCACTTGCTGACCAAGTAGTTCGGCCGTGGCCAGCGACGTGCGTCCGGTGACTGTTCCCATGGATTCCTCGCCCACGGCGATCACGATGCGTGTCGGCGCCGCGGTCAGGGCGTCGAAATCGGGGCGATATTTGGTGACCGCCCAGGATCGGTCGGAGAGCAGCGGGTCGTCACGCGAGCCGTCGTCCTCGGTGGTCATCCCGAACTGGGCGGGATCCGGCGCGGGCCGGGCGAAGTAGTTGTCCGTGAACTCCCCCCGCCACGAGGTCATGGCGATGAAGGCCGCCATGCCGGCGCTCGACCCCTTGGCCTGATACGCGTCCCGAACTCCGGCTTGGGCGCGCTCGGCGGCTTGCGCATCGGGAAGCAGTGCGAGGAGAGGCGGCTCGTGTGCCACCAGACAGGTCACGTCGTTGGGGTGTGCCGCCACCAGCGCGAGGGCGGTCACCGCGCCGCCGCTGCTCGCGAACATCTCGACCGGTCCGGCGCCCAGAGCCTCGATGACGGCATGGACATCCTCTGCCTGGACGGTGGGCGAGTTGTCGACCCGGCCGTCTTTGCGGGTGCTCCGGCCGAGGCCGCGCGGGTCATAGGTGATCACCGTGCGGTCGGGGAAGTGCGACGCCAACGTAGTGAAACCGCTGGCGTCCATGGGCTGGGCAATCATGAACAGCGGTGGACGTCCATCAGCCGTGGGCAGCGGGCCGTGGACGTCATAGACGATGTCGGCCTCGGTGGTGGCGAGCTTCTGCGTCTTCATATAGGAATAGACGCCTCGCGGGCTGAGAACTAATCGGAATCTACGCCGCGGCACATCGGCCGAGAAGCCGGGCGCACGCTTCGGGCATTGTGCGAACCTCTAAATAGCCTCGGCAATCAGATCATGCAGATCCGTGACACCCGATACGCACGAACCCCAGACGGCGTTTACATCGCCTATCAGGTCGCGGGTGAGGGACCGATCGACCTTGCCTGGGGGTTTGATTTCACGGGCAATGTCGATCTGGCGTGGGAATGGCCGCTGACCGGTCCACTCCTCCGGGCGCTCGCCTCGTCCTGCCGGCTCATCCTTCATGACCGCCGTGGCACCGGACTTTCGAGCCGCAACGTGGCCGCACCCAACCTGGAGACGAGAGTGAGCGATCTGCGCCTCGTCCTGGACGAAGTCGGATCGGAGTGCCCCGTCCTCGGAGGCATCAATGAAGCCGGTGCCCCGAACGTGATGCTTGCCGCAACCGAGCCGCAACGTGTCCGTTCGATCGTTTGGCTGGAGCCTTTCCCACGGGTGGTGTGGGCACCGGACTTCCCGTGGGGCGTCAGGGACAACTACGTGGAACGCGAGGAACGCTCGCTCGATCTCTGGGGCACCAACCAATACGGAGAAGCCTGGGCAGAGGCGGAGGCGGCCGCGGGCCTGGTGCTCTCGCCAGAGCAGAGGCTGATGGCGGGCGTGATGAGCCGTCATACCGCCACACCGGACATGGCTCGCGAGCTCGACCACATTTGGTACGAGACCGACGTGCGAGCCGTTTTGCCTTCGGTCCAGGCGCCGACCCTGCTGGTCCCCCGGAAACGATATCCACGCAAGGTTGATGTCGCCACGTACGTGGCTTCGCTAATGCCTCATGCCACGGTCACACCGGTCTCTGGCGACTTCGGTCCGGATGACGTCGAGGAGGTTATTGCCGTTCTCCATCCGTTCCTCGGCCTGGAACCTAGACCTTCGGAACTGGAGACTGTACTCGCTACGGCCCTCTTTACCGATATCGTCGGTTCCACGCATAAGCAGGCCGCCCTCGGTGACCACGCCTGGAAGAAGCTCGTCGAGCACCACCATGGAATGGTGCGTGACGCGCTGACGCGCTGGCACGGTGTCGAGAACGACACTGCCGGCGACGGCTTCTACGCGACCTTTGACGGGCCTGCCCGCGCCATTCGCTGTGCGCTCGAGATCACCGAGCGCGTGCGGGACTTCGGGATCCAGATCCGCGCCGGCATCCATACAGGAGAGTGCGAACTGATCGATGGGAAGGCGGCCGGTCTCACCGTCTCGATTGGTGCTCGGGTCGCAGCGCAGGCCGCTGCGAGCGAAGTCCTTGTCTCTCAAACGGTCAAGGATCTCGTCGCCGGGTCAGGCTTCTCGTTCGAAGACCGCGGCAAGCGAAAACTGGCAGGCGTACCCGACCGCTGGCGCGTGTATCGCGTGGCGCTGTCGGACTCGCGTTCGTAGTCGCGCAGCAGCGTAGTTTCGTACTTGGCGTTTTGACATCGCCATGGATTCGTAGGCTTCGGAGACTGACTCCCGATCGTCTCCCGTACCCAGCTTCGACTCCTACGCGGAGGGCCGTAGTTTCCGTAACGCGAACCGCAATCTCGTCGTCATCGGCTCCAGAATCAGACTCGATAGGTGATCGAGCTTCCTAGAGAATTGCTTCCGTCGCGGATGTTGAGCATCGACATTTCACAGCTCGTCTGAGCCGGCGCGATTTGGTCACTCGTACCATCGAGGCGTTGATGAATTGAACCTAAAAAGGAGGATTTGGCTGGCAACCGAACGACGAAGACCGCCGCTCGCAGCAATATCAAGAAGGCTCAGAAGGTATCGGCCAGTCGCCGGCGCAGCGGCAAGGCGCCCAAGCAAGGCAAGCACCCACTGAGCTCGCACACCGAGCACGAGGTTTCTTCGTCGAAGTTTGCGTTTCCCAGAGAGCGCAAGGAACCGCTTACCGATGCTCGGCACGTCCGCAACGCGATCGCCAGGTTCAACCAGGTCAAGGACGTCAGCAAGTCGGAGCGCGATGCTGCGTGGCGGCGTATCAAGTCGGCGGCCAAGAAGTACGGGATCGAGATCTCACACAAGCCCAAGGCTCGTTCGCGCTGAGCCGTCGACTCGAGAGACCACGTCCGACGACGAGCTGGTCGAGCCGTCTTCCAAGGCGGTCGACCTAACCGCGCAGGGGCTAGCGGTCCTCTTGTTCTTCTTGGCGTCGAGCTCGACTGCCCAGCATGGTCACCGCTTGATGGTCGCGATCAATTGGCTTGGCCTGACGGCTTTCACTCCTGAGACCTGTTTGTTGATCTGGTCGGCGATCTTGTCCAGCTCGGCAATCGAGGTGCCTGCCTTGGCGTATACATCGATGCCCGTGGCGACGGTGGTCACGTCGACCAGGTCGCGCTGTCCTGCCGGCAGGTTGTCCTTCAGCAGCATCTGTCCGTCCGTGATATTGACGTAAGCAAAGCGATCCGGGCCGGTGCCGGTCAATTCAAGAATGCCGACCACATTGAACGCGTGGCTGGCGGTCCCACCGGTGGGATGCAGCGGAAGGTCGATTGCATCGCCGACGCTCTTGCTCAATTCCTTGGCGATCACCCCGCCGAGAACGACCTCGCTGCTCGAGTCGGCTTCGATCGCGTGGCCCTGCGCGTATTGGGTTTTGAGGCCACTCCATGCCGCTTCGCTCGGGTCACTCGCGACGATCGAGTCCGTCGATGCAGCTCCGGACAGTTCGACAGCACCAGAGGTGGCGTCGAACCGATACACCGTGAATGCGGTGCTGACGCCGGAAACCCGCTTGATCTCATCGATCTTCGCCACGGCCAGCGTTGACTGGCCGTCCGGCGGAGAGACGTAGACGCTGCTTCCGTAGAACGCCGTGTCCGGCGACAGCGTGGTGGAGGTTTGCGAGACTCCGCAGCCGGCCGTAATCGCCAGCACCCCGAACGCTACCACCGCGATCGCGACGAGATCGTGCCTGCGGAACAACGAAGCCGTTACCGAATACCCGATGCCGACACGAGCTGGTACCGGTGCTCCGGCCGCCCTGGTCCGCCGTAGCGCATCGCGAGCTCTGCCCTCCCCAACTGGCACAGGTGGTCGAGGTAACGGCGCGCGGTGACGCGGCTGACGCCGGCCGCCTCCGCCACCGCAGCGGCCGCCAGCCCCGACTGCGCCCTGCCAAGCACCTGGATGATGAGATCCAGGGTTGCATCCGAAAGTCCCTTGGGCAGGGGTTCGTTCCGTCCAGACCGCAGCGCTCCGAAAATCCGGTCAACATCGCCTTGCTCGGCCTGGCCGATGCGCGTCATCCGCACGGTGGCGGCCGCGTAGGACAGCAGCTTTTCCTCAAAGCTGGGAAAGAGAAAGGGCTTGATCAGATATTGCACGACTCCGCCGCGTATCGCGGCGCGCAGGCTGTCGACGTCGCGCGCCGCAGTGATCGCGATCACGTCGACCGCCGGGTGGTCACCCTCGCGCAGCTGTTGCAGGACCTCGAGACCTGTGATGTCGGGCAGGTAGATGTCGAGCAGAACCAGGTCCGGCCGAAGGTGGTCGACCGACTGGACCGCACCGGCGCCCGTTTGGGCTCTACCCACGACCTCGAAGCCGTGCACGCGCTCGACATAGGCACAGTGGAGCTCCGCGACTCGGTAATCGTCGTCGACCACGAGAGTGCGAATCACGTGCTAGCCGTTACCCTCGCCGGCACGCGCACCGTGAAGAGTGCGCCCCCGTCGTTGACCACCTCCACGCCGCCGCCGTTTCGACGTGCCACCTGCCGGACAAGCGCCAGACCAAAGCCGCGACGTCTCGGTCCGGGGCCGGACTTGGTGCTGAACCCTTCATTGAACATTTGCCCTTCGACCCCGGCGGGGACACCGACCCCCGAATCGTGCACCTTGATCACGAGGTCGCCGGCCTGCTCGGTGACTGACACGCTGACCCAGCGGTCTACGCCCCCGGACGCAGCGGCGTCGAGTGCGTTGTCGATCAGGTTGCCAAGCAGCGTGATCAGATCCTCGCTGTCCAGCGAGCTGCGCGTGATCATCGTGTCGTCGCTGACCCGAAGCTCGATTCCCCGCTCGGACGCCACCGCCGCCTTGGCGAGAAGCAGCGCGCCGAGCACGGGATCGCCGACGCGATCGAGCAGTGATTCGGTCAGCTCCTGGTGTAGGCCAGAAGTCTGGGCGATGAGCTTCATCGCCTCTTCTGCGCGGCCGAGCTGCACCAGGCCCGCGATCGTGTGCAACCGGTTCGCGAACTCGTGCGCCTGGGCACGTAGCGCGTCGGTCAGGCTGTCGACGCCAAGGCCTCGTGCGAGCCCCGTGATCTCCGTCGAGTCGCGCAAGGTGGCCACGTGTCCGATTTCCTGTCCTCGCACGCGGATCGAGCGACGGCTGGCGAGCAGGACGCGGTCGCCCGCGAGCAGCACCTCGTCCTGATCCTTAAGGCCGCCCGACAGAAACTTGAGCAGACGTCCCGGCGGCAGGACCTGAGAGATCCTGCGCCCGACGCAATCCGCCGGCAGGCCGAGCAACCTTCGGCTCTCCTGATTGGCAAGGGTGATGGTTCCGTTGCGGTCGGTCGCGATCGCGCCCTCATGGATGCCCTGAATACTTGCCTCTCGTTCTTCTAAGAGGCCCGCGATTTCATACGGCTCGAGGCCGAACGTCTGGCGCTTCAGCCGGGAGGCAAGGAGCATCGACCCGATCACGCCGAGACCCAATGCGAGCAGCACCGTGGCGGCAAAACCCGGCAGCTCCGCCACCAACTGGCTGAACACGGCGTCCTCCAGGAAACCCACTGACACCATGCCTATGACTCGGCCTTGGTAGAAGATTGGCGCCTTGCCGCGAGCGGAGATTCCCAGCGTTCCGCGCTGCACTCCGACCCATGTCTGCCCGGCGAGCACGGTGGCCGGGTTCTCGTCAACCAGCTGCCCGATCAGAGAAGGGTTGGGATGCGAGTAACGGATTCCGTCGCGATTGGTCACGACCACGTAGCTTGCTTTGGTGGTCAGTCGAACCTGTTCCGCGCTGATCTGGATCAGGCCGCCGGGGTCGCCGTTGAGAAGCTCCTCCTGGATGTCGCTGTTGGCAGCGACCGACTCGGCGATGGCAAGGGAGCGCTGCTCGTACTGCTGGTCGAGCTGCTGGCTCGCCTGCCACACCGCTGCGGCGGCCCCCATCAATGCGGACAGCAGAATGATCGCGACCTGGAACAGGAGAATCTGGTAGGCGAGCGGCACCCTTGTCTTCACGGTGGATCTTCCGCGATCGTAGTACGTCGCCGACAGGGCTGCGTGCGACCAAAACGACCAAAACGGCCACAAAGACCGCATCGATTGCGCATCGTCGCGGCGACATCCAGAGTCGGGAGTGTATGCAACCCGCAATCGAACTGCGCGGTGTCACGAAGCGATTTCTAACCCCGTCGGGCGGCGTTTACACGGCGCTCCGCGAGCTGGACATGACCATCGGCGTGGGTGAGTTTTGCGCGGTCGTAGGTCCTACCGGTTGCGGCAAGTCGACCACGCTGGCCCTGATCTCCGGCCTCGAGCCCGCCAGTGAGGGCGAGGTTGACGTTTTTAACAACCCGGTCAAAGGCATCCCGGACGGGATCGGCTATATGTTCCAGGCGGACGCCGTCTTCCCCTGGAAGACGGTGTTGGAGAACGTCGCCGCAGGCCCCCGTTACCACGGTTTGTCGAGTCGAGACGCGCGGGACAGGGCGCGCGATTGGATCGCGCGCGTGGGGCTCGCGGGTTTCGAGGACCGGTACCCCTATCAGCTCTCCGGTGGCATGCGAAAACGTGTTGCGCTAGCGCAGAGCCTCATCAACGAGCCGCGGATCCTCCTGATGGACGAACCCTTCAGCGCACTGGACGTGCAGACGCGCTCCTTGATGGAAAACGAGCTGCTGGGCCTGTGGGCTGCCAGCTCCGCTTCTGTGGTGTTCGTCACCCACGACCTCGAGGAGGCGATCTCGCTCAGCGACCGGGTCTTCGTGATCACCGCGGGTCCAGGCACCGTTAAGAGCAACTACAAGGTCGACCTGCCGCGGCCCCGCAACGTCGCCGAGATCCGGTTCCAGCCGCATTTCATCGAGATCTACGAAGAGATCTGGAAAGACCTGAAGGATGAAGTCCTGGTGAGCTATGAACGTCAGAAGCGCGGCGCCGCCTAGGTTGGCGTTGAGCATCGAAGCTGGGGGACGCGAGAAGGCAGAGACCCGGCCTTTGGTCGACCTGGTGGCGAGAAGACGGCGCGAGCACGGACAGCGGCGCCTGAAGGTCCAGGGGCTACGGCTCCTGGTCGCCGTGGTCGTCCTCGGCGGCTGGCAGCTCGGCGCTCAGGTCAGCGACTGCAACAGCACCGGGCATCTATGCGTGGTTGACAAGTTCTTCTGGTCCCAGCCCTCCGACATCGCCCAGAAACTCTGGACCTGGCTCACTCAAGGCACCGACCTCGGCCCGATCTGGGACCAGGTCCTCGTCACGATGGAGGAGACGGTAGGCGGCTTCATCGTCGGTTCGGTCCTCGGCGTGATCTTCGGGGTGGCATTGGGCCGAAGCCGGCTGCTCGCTGACGTGATGGGACCGTACATCAAGGCGGCGAACGCCATTCCGCGCGTCGTGGTCGGCGCGCTCTTCGCCATCTCGCTCGGGCTCGACATCAAAGCCAAGATCGCCACTGCCGCGATCCTGGTGTTCTTTGTCGTCTTCTTCAATGCCTTTCAGGGCGTGCGCGAGGTCGACCGCAACCTCGTCGCGAATGCGCGAATCCTGGGCGCTCACGACCGTCAGCTAACAACCGAGATCATCATCCCGTCGGCTCTGTCATGGATCATCGCCAGCCTGCACACCAGCTTCGGCCTGGCTTTGGTGGGCGCGGTCGTCGGCGAATTGTTCGGGGCCACGCAGGGTCTCGGGGAGCTGATCTATGCCGCGAAGAACAACTTCGATGCCGCCGGCGTGTTCGCCGGCATGGCGCTGCTCGCTGCCATTGCGCTGGTGGCAGAGGCCTTGATCACAGCGCTGGAGGACCGGCTCATCCGGTGGCGGCCGCCGGTCACCACCGAGACGAGGATTTGAAGGAGGAGTCGAAGTATGCGATTTGGTAGTCCCAGGCTGTTGGCGGCGATAGCGTCGCTCGTAGTGCTAGCCGCGTGTGGCGGTTCGAACGCTCCCACGAGTGGCGGCAATGTCTCGCTGAAGATCATGGTCGGCGGGCTGAACAAGCAGATCTATCTGCCCAACATGCTTGCCCAGCGGCTCGGCTACTTCAAAGCCGAAAACCTCGACGTGACGCTAATCGACGAGGGTTCGGGGCAGGCATCCGAAGAAGAAGTCGTGGCGGGCAACGTCGACGCCGGCTCGGGCGCGTACAGCCACCCGATGGTGCTAAACACGCAAGGCAAGAAGATCGAGACCATCTGTCAGTTCGGTATCGCCCCCGGTGAGGCGGAGGTCGTGGACGCCTCGCTGACCAACATCACCGGGCCGAAGGACCTCGCGGGCAAGAACCTCGGGGTGACCGACCTCGGCTCGGGTACTCACGTTCTAACGCAGGCCATCCTTGGCACGGCAGGCGTCGACCCGGGGAGCGCCCACTATGTTGCGGTCGGCGCCGGCGACACCTTCATCGCGGCCATCCAGCAGAAGAAGATCGCGGCCGGCATGACTACCTATCCGACCATCTCACGACTGGTCAACAGCGGCAAGGGCAAGATCCTGGTCAGCCTGCTGACGCCCGCGGACACTCGCGCCGCGCTCGGCGGCGACTATCCGTTCATCGGCATCTTTGCCAAGAACGACTGGGTCAGCTCAAACAAGGACACGGCGCAGCGACTGGTCAACGCTTACGTGAAGACGCTCAAGTACATCCACTCGCACACGGCCGACCAGATCGCCAGCCAGATGCCGACCGACTACTTCGCCGGCGACAAGGCGGCCTACGTCTCCGACCTGCAGAGCCAACTCTCGATCTTCGGCACCGATTGCAAGATGCCGGCAGGCGGCCCCGAGACGGTGCAAAAGATTCAGCAGCAATTCGTCACAAGCTACAAGGGCAAGTCGGCTAACCTCGCCGAGACCTACACCAACGAGTTCGCCGACAAGGCGAGCTGACCAACTCACCGAATCTTCAAGGCCCGGGCATCGAGCCCGGGCCCTGAAGACGGCGTTGGCAGCTTCTGCTGATGTATTCAAGATTCCACCCAAATCGGGCTCCGGCCTGCCGAATCACTACGTGGCGGGCACCGCTCGACGGCCTGCGATGTTGGCCGTCATTTTGGCTAGCGCAGCAGTGCGTGGCGACGCTCAGCCGAGTTCTTGGGCGAGCCCGATGAGCAGGCCTTCGGGCCCGCGGATGTAGCAGAGCCGATACGCGTCTTTGTACTGGACCACTTCGCTGCTGACGAGCTCCGCGCCGTGTTTGCGGAGCCGGGCGAGCGTCTCGTCGATGTCGTCCACGGCGAACATGACGCGCAGGTAGCCGAGGGCGTTCACCGGGGCGTTCCGATGATCGGCGACCACAGGCGGCGCGAGAAAGCGCGAGAGCTCGAGGCGGCTGTGGCCGTCCGGCGTGCGCATCATGGCGGTCTCGACGCGCTGGTCGCCCAGTCCAGTGACGCGCCCTGCCCACTCTCCTTCGACCATGGCTCGCCCTTCGAGCTCGAGGCCGAGCTCGCGAAAGAACTCGATCGTCGCTGCGAGGTCGTCGACGACGATGCCGACGTTGTCCATTCGTTTGAGTGCCACGGGACAAATCTACATTTTGTCGTCTGCCTCTGTAATTCCTGCCGGTCCGGTTCTGACTTTCAAAGTGCTAGGCGCCTAGCCGCATCACTGCAAACGGTCCACTTCAGCGCCGAGGCCCCATTACCTCGCTCATACAGGTCAGCCAAAACACCGACCTGAACTCCGAAGGCGCACGGAAGGTGGAAGTGACCGACCAATTTCGGGCATCTCGTTGGAGATCTATTGGGCATGACATTTTCACAAGCTTGCCCGCTGCGCCCGGTCGCTCATGGCAGCTTGTCCATCAGGTGCGGAGCACCTTCTGCAGGATCGAAACGAGCGTCGGCGCCAGCGCCGCCAACCCGTAACCGTTAGCGCTGCCTTAATCCCGGCTTTGGCCTCTTCAACTGCCCGCGGATTGCCCTGGGCGGTGAGGTAGCGGACGCCGCCGACGGTTAGGAAGAGGTCGCTAGGGCGATGAGCAGTCCAGCGACCCAATCACGAAGCGAGTCACGATTCCCGCATTGAGGTCGGACGCAGCGAAAGCTGGGACGGCGAGGATCGCGAGCACGAACGCGACCCCACCAGCCGGCTAAGGCGAATCCGATCCTGTCTGTGACCCTGCCGGCGGCGCCAGCCAGAGTTCGCTGAGCTTCAGGCGCCGCAGACGGGCCCGTTGTACGGCCACGGGATGCAGAGCTGGGGTGCAAGCGCGGACCACAGCGTCAGCGCCGCGATGATCGCGAGGCCCGCAAACCAAATCGTGCCTGTAATGACGTTTCGCTTCGGAGCGGGCCATGCACGCCAGCCAAGCCGTCGCGCGATGCCCGGACCGAGTCTGCTGTCGAGGAGCGGCCACAAGATCAGCCCGAGGATCAGCACCGCCGGCACAAGCATCTTCGTGATGAGCGCGGGACCGAGCTTGGCGAACTGAAACAGCCCGAGGAAGTACCACTCCGGTAGCGGAATTATCGCGGCGCGCGGGTCGGCGGGCTGGCCAGGCTGCAGCAGGGGCTGCGCGATCAGCGCCATCAAACCGAGTCCGACCAAAACCGCCATCGCGAGAATCGGGTAAGGCCAGATGTGATCCGGAAAGTAGGGGTGAGTCTTGCTCTCGGGCATGTCCTCACTCTCCTGATGGCCGATGGGGCCGAACATGAGGCCGACGAGCGCGTAGAGAACCAGCATC
>Ga0209806_1001693_pt1 | contig 14377 bp, 12 predicted proteins | sample GraSoiAngelo_152_FD_186166 | JGI IMG/M metagenome (GOLD analysis project Ga0209806, IMG submission 186166) | Grasslands soil microbial communities from the Angelo Coastal Reserve, California, USA - 14_1009_12_30cm (SPAdes) (version 2) | ecosystem: Environmental > Terrestrial > Soil > Grasslands ... | reverse complement strand
CGGTGGGGCGGCGGTGCGCAGTGCGCTGGAGCCGCTGGCCCAGAAGTCGGGCGCCCACGACGACCGGTTGCTGCCGCAACGCTACGCCGACGCCCTGGTCGAGTTGGCCTCGGCGGGTAAGCCCGCCAATCTGCAGGTTACGGCCACGATCGAAACCCTGAAGGGCCTGGCGGGGGCGGCGGCGGGCGAGATGGAGTTCTCGCTGCCGATTTCCTCCACCTCGATCCAGCGCATGGCTTGCGACTGCAGCGTCACCCGGGTCCTGCTCAGCCAGGAGTCGGTGACGATCGACGTCGGCCGATCACGGCGTGTCATCTCTGGGGCGCTGCGGACCAAGTTGAAAGCGCGCGACGGTAGCTGCCGGTGGCCGGGCTGCGAGCGACCGGCTTCCTGGTGCGACGGCCATCATCTCGTGCACTGGGTGGACGGCGGCGGGACCGACCTCGACAACCTGGTCCTGCTTTGCCGCCGGCATCACCGGATGGTGCACGAGGGCGGGTGGCAATTGATCAAGTACGAGGATGGGCAGGTCTTGACCATCGCACCGACCGTGACCTTCGGGTTGCCGAGGGGTCCAGACTAGACGACCCCTGTCGCCTAGTCCCCCGGGATCTGCACTGGCGCCCGCAGCCAGGTCTTGATGGCCAGCGGGTTGACCGTCGCCATCGGTCCCGCGACCGACATGCCCCCGGTGAAGCGGTCGAGCACGTTGGCGGTCAGTCGCTCGAGGCGGACGTCAGCTCCCGGCCCGGCAAAGCTGTCGAGCCCGTAGCTCCACGAGATCGTCCCCGCGCAGAAGACCCATGCGCCGCTGGGGGCCTGGTAGATCGACGAGTTGGAGGTGTCGGCGGTGCCGTTCACGTCGGTGAATGGAGATGCCGACAGCAGCGCGTATCCGCTGCCCGCGGGCAATGGGTATTGGCTCTCGTACTTGTCCATCTCGTAACCGACGATGCCGGGCACGTGGTTGCCGTCGAGCATCAGAGTGCCGGTGTAGATGGAGTTGCCGGTGTTGGTCGCCACGTAGTCGACGTTTGCGCCCCACCCCACGTAGGACGTGTACTGGATACCGAGCATCGACTGTTCCGGCCGGTTGACGGGAGCAGAGCGCGTTTCGGTCGTGGTGGTCGGTCCCTGCACGGGGTCGAGCGCGGGGAAGCGGTAGTGGACGACTGTGCGGTTCGGCGTGCCGTCGGCGGCCGCCTCGTACCTTACCTGCCGGTAATCGGTGTTGGCGCCGAAGAAGCCGACGTTGACACCTGCGTCTCGCGCTGTCTCGACCGCGTCGCGCATCTCCTTGGTCCAGTACTCGCTGTGGCCGACTGCGATGAAGGCGCGGCTCCGCAGCAGGTTGGCTCCGTTGAGCTGCGTGTCGAGATCGGTCGAGTAGGTCACGTCGTAGCCGGAGCGCTCGATCCAGCGCACGAAGTCGACTTCCCAGAAGAGGAAGTCGCCGACGCCAAGATCGTTGAATGGCCGGTTGAAGGAGACCTTCACCGCGCGAGTGGTGCCCGCGATGGTGGGTGCCCCGAAGCTGGCGTAGTCGTAGAGGCTCTTGCCGGTCGCGTGGTCGTCGGGGTAGTTGTTGTACCCCTCGTATGTGTTGATCGGCTGCTGGTAGAGGATCGCCGCCGGGCGGCCATCACGCACCACGAAGATCATGTAGTCCTGGTATCCGACCTGGCTGATCATCTTCACCAGGTAGATGCCGCTGGTCCAGGTCGTGGGCACGGTCAGGCTGTACGAAGGCGACCATCCGCAGTCGATGAGCCCGGTCGTCGCGTCGGGGACGCAAGGCGCCTGGGTGGTGCCCGGGATCAGCCCGGTGATCCCCATCAGCCGCCCGCCTAAGCCCTGATACCAGCCCATTCGGTAGAAGGCCAGCACGAAGCCCTGGGCGGGGTTGACGCTGACGTTGAAGTTGATCGTCTGCCCTTGCATCACGCTGGGCGTCGACGTGTAGCCCTTGATCTGGTTGTTGACGTCGTCCGCAATCGGCCCGCTGGGCTGCCAGTCCGATGTGCCGGCGCTCAAGTTTTCGTACTGAATGGGGTTGGGCGACGAGAGCAGGTCTGCCTTCGACGTGCCCACGTTGGTGACCAGAATCAGGAGCGTCACGACCGCCGACGAGCTGAGCCTTCTGAACATCTCTTGTCCTACCTCACCAATCCTTCTTCATGGCGGGAGCAGCGGTCACGGGCTCGCGGCTCGAGACGCACGCGACCCTAGCCCTGGCCAGTGCCGCTCTCCCATACCAGAGCGTACTGATGCGTTTTTCAGCCGGGAATGGCCGTTAACGACTCGGGTCGGGGCTACAGTCCCACGCCGCGTGGTACTGGCGAGCCGCGGCTCGATCATCGGCCCATTGAGGCGCGGAAGCTCGGGTGCTTACGTGAGTCCTGCGTGAAGCGGGTGCTCGACATCGCGGTTGCGGCGACGGCGCTGACCTTCCTCGCGCCCTTTTTCGGTCTCCTCGTCTTGATCGTGCGCCTCGACAGCCCGGGGCCGACCTTTTTCAGCCAGCGCCGAGTCGGCCGCCACGGGATCGTCTTCACGCTGTGGAAGGTCCGCTCCATGTACGAAGGCAGCAGCCAGTCACTCCATCACCAGGCTTCGGTCGATTGGTTTGACGAACGGCGGAACGGACGGCGCTACAAGTCCGACGTCGACCCGCGAGTGACGAGGGTGGGTCGCTTTCTGAGGCTGTCGAGCTTCGACGAGCTACCGCAGCTGTGGAATGTCCTCAAGGGCGAGATGAGCCTGGTGGGCCCGCGACCGGTGATGGACTACGAGCGCTGCCACTTCGTCGGGTGGCATTTCGAGCGCGAGATCGTGCGTCCCGGGATCACCGGCCTGTGGCAGGTCTCGGGCCGCGACCGGCTGTCCGCCCCGGAGATGCTGGCGCTGGACCTGGAGTACGTGCGCAGCCGCTCGTTCTGGTTGGACATGAAGATCCTGGCCCGAACCGTTCCGGCCGTGCTCGGCGAGCTGCGTTCCAAGCGTGCGAGCCGCGAACCTGAGCTCAGGCCCCAGCCACGCGCGTAGCCGCCTCGGGGTCGACCGGCCGCGGCAAGGCCAGCGCCTCCACGACACCCAGGTAAACCACACGTTGGTGCGGCCATCGATAGGGTTCGTTGGCGCGCACCGCGTTTCGCACCAGGCGTTCGCGCAGAGCTGGATCGCGATAGAGCTCCGCGATGACGCGGGCGAGGTCGGCGTCGTCGCCCGAGGCGAACATCTGGAAGCAAGACTCGTCGAAGTACGCCTCCACCGAGCGCGTGCGCGACACGATGGCGGGCTTGTGCATGGTGATGAAGTCGAACATCTTGTTGCAGTGCGTGAGATCGCGAAAGATGTTGCGCCTCACGGCGACCACGCCCGCGTCGGCGGCGGCCATTGCGTTCAGCAACTCCTCCAGCGGCACGAAACCACCGGCCACGTAGACGCGATCTTCGACCTGCAGAGCGCGGATCAGATCTTGCACGTCGTTCAGCGCTGAGCCCTCTCCGTAGATGGCCAGCCGCAGGCCCGGGATCTCGTCCTTGAGCCGCGCGACCGCCCGCACGATGGTGTCGATGCCGTATCGCTGCTCGACCGATCCATGGCAGATGAGCCGGAACTCACCGTCCGCCGGCGCCACCGGCGCATGCCTCTCGGGATCGAAGATATCTTCGTTGGCCGAGTTCATGACGACGCGGATGCGACCGGGCGCCGCTCCTCTACCCTCGAATGCCTCGCGCATCTGGTCGGTGCACGTGATGACCGAGTTCGCAAAGCGGATCGCCGCCTGCTCCAACCAGGCGAGGACCCGCACCGCCGGATGACGCATTCCGACGTCGTACTTGACGGCGTAAAACTCCGGCATGCATTCGTGCAGGTCGAGGAGCACATGCGCTCCCAGCAGCCTGGGCACGACGGCGGCAAAGACGAGCGTGTCGGGCATCGAGTTCACCTGCACCAGGTCGAAGCGCCGCCTGAGATGGAGCATCGCGGCCAGGAATGCCGCCACCAACATGAACCCGCCGTACTCGAAGAGGTAGCGTGCCTTGCCGCTGCCACGGTTGGCAATCGCGATTCGGTGGACGGTTACGTTGCCGATCCGTTCCCAGCCCGGCTCGTCTGGCCTACGCAGGCATATGACGTCCACCTCGTGCCCTGCCCCTTCCAGCGCGAGCACCTCGCGCCTCACGCGCGGGTCGAGGGGATAGAAGCCCTGGCGGATGACGCAGATGCGCGCCTTCATGTGTCGCTCAACGCCGCCGCGTCGTCGCGCCGGGGGCAGCTGCCGAAAGCCTGCGTGGCCGCGGCCTGCACGTCGGAAGGTGCGTCGATCACCAGCTCGGTGCCCAGCTCGTTGAACCAGACGACTGCGCGAATGCGGGGAAAAGACTGCGGGAGGTCACGGCCCAGCTCGGAGATCCATGCCGCCTTGTTCGCCGGCACCGCGCGCGGCGGAGGGCTGGCCTGGCTCGCCACCTCGGCCAGCATCATCGGCTTGTAGGGGTCGAGCGCCGAGACCTGGCGGTAGATCGGCGCGATCTCGTCATACGGTGAGCCCCACGAGGAGTTGGAGTTGTAGGCGTCGATCGCCAGCCAGCTCACGTACGAGCTCCCCGGATAAAAGGCCGCGGCGGAGGTGCTCGTGGAGGTGTTGTTCGGGTTCCATACGAACCGCACGTTGGCCGCGCCCGCCTGTGCGAAGCGGTCGTGGACGTGCCTGTAGGCGGCGACGTACAGGTCCGGTGTATTTCCGTTGACGCCTGACCCCCACGGATACCAGTCCCCGTTCATCTCGTGGGCGAAGTCCAGCAGGACCGCGTAGCCGAGGTCCCTGAGGCCTGCCGCCCAACTGTCGATGTAGGGGTCGAACTCGCCGCCCGCGATGGCGGTGAGCGGCATGTCGGTGCCGTCGCGCTGGAACGGTGGCGCCCACGGCTCCCAGGTGATCAGGGGAACCGAGCCGTCCTCGCCGACGGATGCATATTCATGCATGTTGTCGAGCAGCGGTCGCTGATAATCGAAGGTGCCCCATGAGGCGCCCCAGGGCACGTACCAGTGGACGATCTGGGCGTGCCTCCCGACGTTTTCGTCGACCGACCGATACGGCGCCATCGTGCCGTCCAACGGGCCCCCGGTCACGTACGTCCCCCACACAACACGACAGGGCGAGGGCGAAACCTCCGAGCCCCTGAGACTGAGCGCCGTGGTGAGCGCAGCGACCAGCAGGCCGCCCGCGGCCAGCAGTGCGAGGCGGCGACGAGACGGCGGTGCCGCTGGTCGACCTCGTCCGCCTAGCTCTTGACGGCTACTGCGATCAACCACCAGTGCTCGCCCGGAGTGTTCGGGCTCACCGCTTCCAGCACCCGGTGGCTGGGAGCCAGCATCCTGACCATGAAGGCGCCAACGCGCCAGGACCTTACGCGCCGGCGCAGTCCGAAGACATCCCGCTTCGCGAGCCGTCTGGCCGTGCTCTTCCAGGTGCTGACCTCGTATCGCATCTGCCCATACAGCTCCTGGAGTCGGAAGTACTCGCCGATCAGTTCGACGAACTCGAGCTTCGACAGCTCCGCGACGTGGAACTCGTTGATCTCGTGCGCCTTGCCCGTGATGATGTCGCGGTCTGGGCTCGAGAGGACGAGGGTTCCCCCCGGCTTCAAGATGCGGCGGAACTCCGACAGCATGACCCGCTGGTTGCGCACATGCTCGAGCGTTTCGAATGACACGATCGCATCGCACGAGCAGTCCGGGAGGGCAATCGGCTCGGACAGATCAGCCCGGACGAACTCGATGTTCGGGAGCGGGTAGTGCGCACGAGCGTGCGCGAGCGCATCGAGGCTGAGGTCGACCGCCACCACGCGGCGCGCGTGCTGCGCCAGGATGCCGCTGCCGTAGCCGGATCCGCAGGCGGCGTCGAGGACTGTCGCATCCGCCCCAATCCGGCTGCACGCGAATCGATACCGCCCGAGATGCAGCTCTTCCTGGATATGTAATCCAGAACCCAGGTAGAGGCGCTCCAACGCGGGCATTCGACCGAATCGTGCGGGGAGTCAATCGCACCGTCAATCGGCAGCTGGTCCCGACACCTGAGCCAAATGTCCCGGGTTGGAATCGGTGCCACCCATTCCGTCTTGCTCGGGCGACACCTTAGCCTGAGGGAGATTAGTGCCGCAGGCCATCAACGCTTATCGCCCCCTAGCCGCGATCGCCTGGGACGGCTTCCAAGCGCGGACGCAGGCCCTGGCAACGCTCCTCGATGGCACGGCCTGGCATATCAGGCCGCGCCGCAACCTGACGCCCCTGCTGCCCGGCCGCTACGTGCTGGATGCGGTGCGGACGTGGCGGCTGCTGCAGGAGCAGCAGCCCCGCGCGGTCCTGGTCATCTCGCCGCCTGTTTTCGCGCCGCTGACGGCGTGGCTGTGGGCCGTTTCGCATCGACGCCCGTTCGTGGTCGACTGCCACACCGGTGCCTTCCACGGCTTGAAGTGGCGCTGGTCGCGGATCGTGCACCGACTGCTTTTCCGCGACGCGACCGCCGTCCTCGTCCACACCGAGGCCGACGAGGAGCTGGTCCGGTCCTGGGGCATCCCCGGGTTCCTGCTGCCCGACGACGTGCCCGACCCTGCGCAGGCGGCGCCGCGTGCGCGCTCCTCACGACCCCAGGTGGTCGTCGCCGGCAGCTTCGATGGCAACGAACCGGTCGGAGTCGTGCTGGCCGCCGCGGCGATGCTGCCGGAGGTCGAGTTCCGGCTCACGGGCGATCCGCGTCGTGTGCCACCCGCGGTACGGGAACGAGCTCCGGCCAACGTCACCTTCACCGGATGGCTCGCCTACCCGGATTTCCTCGGCGAGCTCATGGCGGCGCACGTGGTGGGCGTGTTCAGCACCGACCCGAACATCATGAATCGCGCCGCGTTTGAGGCGGTCGGCCTCGGGCGGCCGCTTGTCCTGTCCGACCTGGCGGGACTGCGCCGCCGCTTCGGCGAGGCGGCCGTGATGTGCCCGAACGAAGCCGGGGCGATGGCCGCGGCACTCCGGCAGGCGCTCCAGCAGCAGGAGGGGCTTGCGCTGCGCAGCGCCGGCCTCGGGCCGCGGCTGCGCGCTCAGCACGCCGGTGCGCTTGCGAGGCTGCGCGTGCTGCTGGACGGAAGCCTGCGGACGCAGCCGGCATGACCTCCTCCGCCGCCCGCGGCTCACCTCGAGCGAAGCGCCTCGACCGGATCGCCCGCGCGGGCCAGTACCTGTCGCGAAACGGGGTGCGCTGGACGGCATACGCGGCGCTGTTCGGCCTGCTGACGCGAGCGAACCACGCCGTCTACCAGGGCATGGTCCGCCTGGAGCGGCGGCACGCTCTGAGCGGGCGCAACAGTGTGGAAAACAACTACCGGGTCTGGGACACGTGGGACTGGTCGCAAGGCGGCGAGGAATGGACGCAGTCCGAGGAATGGAAGCAGTCGCTGATCGATGACGTGATCCGGGCGCAGCTGGTGCCGCAGACGACCATGCTCGAGATAGGTCCCGGCGCCGGACGGTGGACGAAGCCGCTGCTGGAGATGGCCAGCCACCTGGTCGTGGTGGACCTGTCCGACCGCTGCATCGCGCTCTGCCGGGAGCGCTTCTCGGGCGCACCCAACATCGAGTTCCATGTCAACGACGGGCGCTCGCTGACGGCAATCCCCGCCGACAGCATCGACGGGGTGTGGTCATTCGACGTTTTCGTCCACATTGCCCCGCCCGACGTCGATTCGTACCTGGCCGAGATCCATCGCGTTCTACGGCCAGGCGGTCGCGCGGTGATCCACCACGGGCGCGACGGTCACGAGCACTTCGCCGCCGACGCCGGCTGGCGCAGCGGCATGACCGCCGACCTTTTCGCCGAGATGCTGCGCAAGCACGGCCTCAAGCTGCGAGGGCAGTTCGACTCCTGGGGGCCCGGCGGGCGGTTCAATGTGCGCCGGCACAGGGACACGCTCAGCGTCTTCACGAAATAGCCCCCGGCTACCGGTCAGGCGGTCGGCTTGGTCAGCACCACGAACGCGCAGAGCGGCTTGACCAGGGCCGCCGGCGAGTCGACGGGACCCGTGTGAACCAGCCGCGACAGGAGCGGGTGCACCGGGCCGCTGGGCACGGGAAGGAAGTCTCCAAACTCTCGGTCTGACCCGGCGAGCACCCGCTCGCCGACGAACGCGATCTTGTCGAGAGCAAGGCCGGAAGGCTCGATCAACCTCGTGAACAGGTCCGCCTCGGAGTACCGCCGCTGGAAGAACACGCGACCGTCCGCGCGCGTCTTCGACGAACCGGCCCAGTAGAAGGCGTCCGGCTCTTTGTACTCGTCCCTCGAGACCGGCCAGAAAGGAACGGTGACGAGGCACGTGCCCCCCGGGCGGAGGACGCGGCCGATCTCGCGCACGCAGTCGCTGTCGCCCTCGTCTGGAATGTGCTCGAGCACCGACACGGCGTAGACCTTGGTGAAGGACGCAGCCGCATACGTGAGCGCCCGGCCGTCCTGGACGTCGAAGGCCAGGTTCTGCTCCGACAGACCTCGGGCGCGGCGTAGGAGCGTGTACTCGTTGACGAAGTACGCGTCGATGTCGGTGGCGTGCACCTCCGCTCCGACCTTCTCCGCCAGGTACAGCGCCAGCAGCTTCGGGCTGCCGATGTCGAGGATCCTGTCGCCTGGCGTGAAGCGGGCCGCATCCCAGACCAGCCGGTATTCGAGACCCCTCCAGTACGGGACCGGCTGCACCAGGTAGCGGAGGGCGCGCTTGAGCCGTCCCCGCGCCAGCAGGTGCATGCCGACGCGCATCGCGTAGAGGTATAAGTCCGCCAGGTCGAGGCGAGCCGTCTCCCTGTCGGCACTTGACTGTTGACGGACCGATAGCGCGCCGGACATCACGCGGTGAGGTCTGGCCGTGTCGCCGGCAGGGGTCGGTGCTCGATGCTCGGCATTGCCGATCCGTCGACCTGTCCGATCTCGGCCAGGGTTCCGCCCGGCAGATCCTCCACCGCGCTTGCCGCCGACCTGGCCCGCCACCAGCGGGCCACGTCCCTGGGCAACGCGTGGTAGTAGTCATCGCGTTCCCGCATCACGTGGAGAAACTCGCTGTAGACGCGCCACGTTCGAGGGTCTTGCAGGTAGTCCGGGTGGGTGCAGAGAAGCGCCATACCGTGCACCTCCCGCACGAAATCCACTTTGTCCAGCCAGAGACGCGGCGTGGCCTCCCGGAGGATCGTCGCGAGCGTGTGATCCTGCACCAGCGTGTAGGGAAGCTCCACGAAGTGGCCCAGCCGGTACGGCCATACGCTCATGGCCCCGCCGGTGATCGGTTCAAACGGGTCGGTGTCGAAGAACGAGCTGTCGTACTCGATGTCCAGCATCTGCATCCATTCCGGCTGTCGCTGCGTGAGCGGCGCGCGGAATCCGACCGCGTCGAACTCGCGGATGTAGTCGTTGATGCGACTCGCCTGGCGCATGAACTCCTGGCGGTGGAAGAAGAGCTTGCCGTCGTGTCGCAGCCCGTGCACGCCAACCTCGAACCCCTTCGCTCGAAGCTCGTCCATCAATCCCCGATCCAGGCGGTAGCGCTCGGGGACGAAGTTGAAAGAGGATCGGAAGCCCAGCGCCGATTCGAGGTCGGCCACCGCACGCACGAACCGCTGGCCTTCGCCGGTCTCAACGTCGTGGGTCAGCACAAAGGCGTAGCGCCGGCCGGCCGGCCAGAAGTTGAGAAAGGGAACGCTGGCCCGTCGCGTGATGCGAAGCAGCTGACTTATCGTCTCGAACTGAAACTGGACGTAGCGTGGCTCGATCGGCCACTGCAGCTGGAGGGCAGAGGCGCGGTGCGCTCCGTACGCCCGCCGCAGCGCGTGGCTGAGCCGGCGCGGGACCGCGGGCTTGACTGCGTAGTACATGCGCTGGGCGGCGCTGGGCTCCCAATGGCGTGGTCCGAACCGGCCTTCGCCCAGCGTCATCGCGAGAAGAGAGCGAATGTCGTCGCCGTGGGCGCGGGCCTCCGTGGGCAGGGTCGCCGCGGCCTGTCGCGTTGCCTCCGCCCACTCCTCGGCCGACGGCGCCGGCCGGGTCATCAGGCGCCAGAGCGCGTCGGGGCCGTTCTGCTCGTAAAGCTCGGGGTTCACAGCGTGGTCCAACCGGGATCCTTCAGCGCGTGAATGGACGGCCGCGGGCCGTCTGGGCGCGCTGAGTTATGCACGTTCCATTCGAGTTTCGGGCGGCTCGGCGCCGTCCACAATGGGACATTCGCCCCGCGCGGGGCCCTGGGGCCCACTCCATGAGGCGCCGCGCGAGACGTCTACGCGGCGTATCGGTAGAGCACTTCGCCCAGCACGCGTCCCACCACCGCGGGGGAATGCCTGATGAGGTGAGCGAGCGCCACCGGCGCCAGCCCGCGCTCCAACTTTGGGGCCAGGGTTCCGATATGCGTGTAGATCAACGGGACCTCCTCCGCGCCCCACCCTGCTTTGAACGCCCTCAGGCTTTCGTGGCCGGCGTCGGTGCGACCGAGGTCATAGGTCGTGCACCCGTTGGCGCAGCCCCACTCGATGGCCGTCCAGTGGACCAGGAAATTCGCGCCAAGGTTCCACCGCGTCCTGTCAGATGCGCCGTACTTGTAGATGAGGTGCCGGTTCCACCGCAGGAACAATGCGGTGGCGATGGGCACGCCGGCCGTCCTGGCCGTGATCACGAATCCGAGGCCCGGCTCGATGACGTTCTGCCACAGCCGCTCGAAGAACCGCCGTGGCTGCACGGGCACCCCCTGGCGCCGCCGGGTCTCGCAGTGGAGTCGGTAGAAGACGTCCAGCTCATCTCTCGAGCGGCTGAGCGTGACCTCGACTCCGGCCTCGCGCGATCTGCGAACGCGCTTCTGGATCCGATTGCGGTGCAGGCGACGGAAGACCCCCTCCACATCGGGTTCGAGCGCCATCAGGTGGCGAGTGCCCACCGCCTGGGGGTGGGCGCCCGCCGCCGGCAGCGCGGCCCGCACCTCCAGGGAACGATCGCCATGGCCGTGCTGCCACCGCGCCATGCCCTCGACGAACAACGCGGGATCGGCGCCGTCGGCGAGGAGGGGCGGGCAATGGTCGGTGAAGGGAAGCGCGATCAACCTGCGCCGGCCGACGGGATTCGAGACCTTGATCACCGGTATGCCGCCCATGAGGGGGCCGTCGCTCATGCGCGACGCCAGGACGAATGCCGGGTACCCATAGGTCTCCTGGACAGCCGAGGACCACGCGGGATGGTGAAAGACCGTCGCGTCTGGGCTGTTGCGGACGAGCTCGAGCCAAGCCGGATCGTCTGGCCGGCACATGACCAGCCCGCCGTTGCCAAAATCGTGCGAGCCCACTGACCCTCCACCGAGGCTAACCGGACGAAGGCCGCTTCGAAAATGGGCGTGCCGCCCGCGACTGGGCGCGAGTCCCACGAGCTCGCACGACGGGCGCCACAGCCGGGCGCCGACGCCCATGTACGCCTCGCCGCGTGGTGCTTAGCGTGGGGAGTGCGCAGCGAATGACTACTCTCCAGAAGCGAACCGAGGCAGTCACGGTCATCGGCGCGGGTCCATACGGCCTTTCGGTCGCGGCGCACCTGCGTGATGTGCCGACCGTGGTCCTGGGCGAGCCGATGGAGTCGTGGCGCGCCATGCCGTCGAGGATGTACCTCAAGTCGGTGTGGAGCGCCTCGAGCCTTGCGGATCCCGACGGCACCTTCAGCCTGGACCGTTTCAGCAGCGAGCGCGGAGGAGCCACACGAGATGCGATCCCTCTTGACTTCTTCATCGACTATGCGGAGTGGTTCCGGCGGCAGGCGGTTCCCGATGTCACTCACGCCCAGGTGACTCAGCTGTGCCACCGAGACGGCGAGTTCCGGCTTCTGCTGTCGGATGGTCGCGAGATGCAGGCGGACCGGGTGGTGGTCGCCATCGGAGTTCGCCAGTTTCCATATGTGCCGGATTTTGCGCGAGACCTGCCGGCCTCTCTCGCCAGCCACACGGGGGATCATGTGAGTCTCTCCGATTTCCGCGGCAGCTCGGTCGCGATCGTGGGCGCCGGCCAGAGCGCGCTCGAAACCGCGGCGATCCTCCACGACGAGGGCGCGCGGGTCGAGATCATCTCCCGCAAGCCCGTCGTGTGGATCAAGCGGATCCTCTACGGACGGTATGGTCCCGTGAGCCGGTTGCTCTATCCGCCGACCGACGTCGGCCCGCCTGGCCTCAACTGGCTCTGCGCCGCACCGCTTTTGATGAGCCGCCTGCCGGTCGGGGTGAGGAGAAAAATCGAGCTGAGGTCGATACGTCCTGCGGGCGCCCAGTGGCTGCGGCCGCGGGTCGACGGGAGAATCCCGATCACCGAGGGCGCGGAGGTGATCGAAGCGAGTCCAGCCGGCGATGGCTTGAGCCTCAGGCTCAGCGACGGGACCTCGAGGCAGGTGGACCACCTCATGCTGGGCACCGGCTACCGGCCGGACGTCCGCAAGATCTCGTTCCTGGATTCCGCGTTGCTGCCCGAGCTGGCCGAGTCCGACGGCTTCCCCGTTCTGAACCAGTGGTTTGAGTCGTCGGTCCCGGGGCTCCACTTCGTCGGCGGCCTTGCGGGGCGGACCTTCGGCCCGATCTGCCGTTTTGTGGCGGGGGCGCGGGTGGCGGCGCAGCAGGTTTCCCGGCGCGTCGCCGAGCTCAACTAAAGGCGGTTCGGATGGCCCCACGCGGTCCAGGGGTGCTTCTGTTGGGAAGCGACTTCAAGGCGCTGGGCGTGGCGCGCAGCCTGGGCCGGCGCGGCGTTCCACTTGGCGTGGTGGACAACCTGCCGCGGTCGGGCTGGTTCTCGCGTTACGTGACAAGGCGCTTCAAGTGGCCAGGGCCGATGCATGGAAACGAGTTCTTGAACTTCCTGCTCGACGTGGCCCGGCGGAATGGGCTGGAGGGTTGGATCCTCTTCCCCGCGCAGGATGAGACGCTCGAGCTGGTGGCTCGGAATTGCGATTCGCTCTCCAAGGTGTATCGCCTGGTCACGCAGCCGTGGAGCGTCCTGAAGTGGGCCCACGACAAGAAGCTGCTGCACGTCATCGCCGGGGGTGCGGGCGTGCAGCATCCGCGCACGTGGTACCCGGCCTCCGAGGGTGAGATTCGGGCGATGGACATTCCCTTTCCCGCCATCGTCAAGCCGACGATCTCCATCGAGATGCAGTACGCCATCGGCCGGAAGGCGCTGCCCGCCTCAGACGTCGAAGGACTGATCCAGGGTTACCGCCGCGCCACAGCGGTGGTCGCGCCTGAGGACGTCATGGTCCAGGAGGTGGTGACCGGCGCGTCGCAGTATTCAGTCGCCGCGTTCTGCGAAGACGGCCACATCGTCAGCGCCATGACCGCGCGGCGGACGCGCCAGTACCCCATCGATTACGGATTGAGCAGCAGCTTTGTCGAGGCTGTCGAAGCCCCGCATCTGATCGAGCTCTCGCACAGGCTGCTCGGACGGCTTGGCACGACCGGCATGGTCGAGGTGGAGTTCATCGAAGACCGGAGGGATGGCCAGCCAAAGCTGCTCGACGTGAATCCGCGGCCGTTCGGCTGGCACACGCTCTGCATCGCGAGCGGACTCGACCTGCCCTGGATGCAGTACGGCTACGCGATCGGCCGGCGACCGACTCGCGTCGTGCCTCGGTACGGCCTCCGATGGGTGCGCATCTTGACCGACATTCCAGCCGGCGCGCAGTCCGTCCGGGCGGGACTTATCTCACCGCTGGACTACATCCGCTCTCTGAGCGGCGCTTCCGTGTTCTCGGTGCTCGATGCACGGGACCCGCTGCCGGCAGCCGCCGACCTGCTCGTGGCGGCGAGGCGACTGTTGCTCATGACGGGGCGACCCACGGAAGCGCGTCGCACGAGCCACCGCGGCGAGCCGGCCCGGCTCGGCGCCTCGCCCGGCCGACCGCACGTCGACTAGAGAGAGTCTGTTTCAGGCGCTCCTGGTCATGAGTTCCAGCTCCACCGAGCCTTGCATCGAAGTGGCGCCTCCATCGGCCAACGCCACCGGCTGACCCCGCTGCGACAGCGACTGGGCGGCCGCCTCCAGGATTCGGGTGAGACGTAGGCCGCAGTGGCCGTCGGTCAGCGGCTGACGCCCATGGGTGACGCATTCGAGGAAGTGCTGCGTCTCGGTGCGCAGTCCTTCGACGAGGCTCACCTGGGGCGCCCACATGTCGCCTGTGCGGTAACCGATCAGCGTTTCGCGTGCGCCCTGCGGGTCGCCGGCGATGGTGATGCCCTTGTCGTAAACCTTGACCTTTTCGCTTGGCTCGAGGTCGTCATACACGATCATCTGGCGCGCGCCTCCGATGAGCGTGCGGCGGATCTTGAGCGGCGCC
>Ga0209806_1001686_pt1 | contig 14410 bp, 12 predicted proteins | sample GraSoiAngelo_152_FD_186166 | JGI IMG/M metagenome (GOLD analysis project Ga0209806, IMG submission 186166) | Grasslands soil microbial communities from the Angelo Coastal Reserve, California, USA - 14_1009_12_30cm (SPAdes) (version 2) | ecosystem: Environmental > Terrestrial > Soil > Grasslands ... | reverse complement strand
GACCAAGCAGATCATCGGCCCCGCTCTAAATTCGCTCGTTGGAGGGCCTTCGAAGTTGTATGAAGGTTCACGCGGTCAGATCCAGGGAGCGATTGATTCTTTGGTGAAGCGGGCAATCAAGAGCGGCGACATTCGTAGAGATCTGGAGCCATTCGACCTGCTTCGGGCACTGATCGGCGTCTCCCATGTGGCGTCCGGTCCTGACTGGCAGCAAAGCGCCAGAAGATTGGTGGACATCCTCATCTCTGGTTCGCGACCAGTCAAGTAGACGCCCTGCGTACGCACAGAATTTCAATCTTTAACGAGCGGCCCTCTGCAGGGAGAATCGCCGACTGTTGATCTGGTCTTCGGCTACAAAAAGTCGAACCAGTCTCCCATCCTTGAACTCTTGTGCTTTCGAGATTGGATGAATTGGTCGCTCGGGTCTCGAAGAGAACCAGTTAAAACTCCCCGCGACGCCACAGTCGTGAGCTGTTTCCGGACGAGCAGCAGCATTCTGGGCGTTCATGAAGAGGGGGAGCAGCGCATCCAGTCAAACACTTGTCATTGAGCGCCTGAATCTTCTGGGTGATCCCTTCATCCAAAACAGGATACACGTGCGTGCAGTAGGTGATGTCTACCCGAAGAGAGGGGCTTTGATGGATGTTTGAGAGCATTCTCTGCCAAGTAACGGAATATAATCCTGAGGTTCTTGAGTCCTTGATTGGGCTCGCAGTCGAAATTGCTCGCGAAGGTCGCGAGGGAAGACGCGTAGGCACCCTATTTACATTTGGGGATGAGAATGCCGTGCTCGCAAGATCCAGACCGCTGATTTTGGATCCGTTATCGGGGCATCCCGAGTCCTCACTGCACGTCACCAACCTTAATCTCCGCGGAACCATCAAAGAATTGGCCCAGCTGGACGGCGGATTCGTGGTTAGCGGCGAAGGAATTTTCCTTTCCGCGTGCCGCTACCTCGATGCTGTGGCCGCACAAGTAGACGTGCCGCTGGGACTCGGCAGCCGTCACCTTGCCGCGGCCAAGATGAGTGCTGTTACCAGCGCAGTGGGTATTGTGGTTTCCGAGAGTTCTCTTGTTCGACTTTTCTGTCATGGACAGCTGGTTGGCGAGATCATTCCCGAGGTCTGGATGATGGATCATGCTCACCTGGGTGGCGCCGTTAAGAGGGAACAGGTCGGCGAACTGACGATTCTGACGCCCAGTTGGCGACAAACCCCGATCGCGAAGTGACCATCATTAAGTTACGGACCAGAGCGCGTGCAACGGTGATTTCGGAATTTCCACATTGAATCCCGAACCACTGGGTGGGACACGTTGGCCGCGCCATTCAAAACGCTCGTAACGCCACGGAGAAGAAGTAGAAAGTTCTATAAGGGAAAGGCGCGATACACAGCCTTGGCGTTCGGGTATATGGTCGGGCGGATTGAGAACAATGGTGAACTATGAGCAGACTGTCTGAGAAGGTGGCAATAGTGACAGGCGCCTCCAAAGGCATAGGTGCTGGGATTGCGACAGCCTTGGGAGCTGCGGGCGCTCGCGTGGCCGTGAACTATTCCTCCGACCGGGAAGGAGCCGAACGCGTCGCTCAGGCGATCACCGACAGCGGGGGCGAGGCGATCGCGGTCGGGGGCGACGTGTCCAAGGCCGCAGATGTCGCGCGCTTATTCAAAGAAGTGGATTCTGCGTTCGGAAGACTGGACGTTCTGGTCAACAACGCCGGGGTATTCCGCTTCGGAGCCATCACTGATATTACTGAACAGAGCTTTCACCTCCACTACGACGTCAACGTTCTCGGAACGATTGTCACCGTGCAGGAGGCGATCAAGCGATTCGGGTCCGACGGAGGGAGCATCATCAACCTCAGTTCCATCGTCGGCTCGCATCCCGTGGCAGGAGCGCTACTCTACGCGTCCACGAAAGGCGCAATCGAAACACTGACCAGGGGATTGGCTCTCGAACTGGCCCCCCGCAAGATTCGCGTCAACGCCATCGCTCCCGGTCATACAGAAACTGAAGGCAACGTGACGGCGGGGACCTTTGAGGGTGGTGCCGGCGCCGTTCTGGCCGCAAAGACGCCACTGGGACGTCTCGGTCGCGTCACTGATATTGCTCCGCTCGCGGTATTCCTGGCATCGGACGAATCAGCTTGGATCACCGGAGAAGTCATTCGGGCCGCAGGCGGTCTCGTCGTAGCCACTTGAGGTTAATGTGCTGAACTCGCAATAACGTCGCAATCAGGGCAAATACAGAAGGAGAATCCTATGCAACTTCAAAATGACTGCTTTGCTGCCTATCGCAGCCTAAAACTGACCTCGTCATCCAAAGGAACCAGGAGGGCATTCAGAGATTCACGACCCAACTTCTAGGTTCATTGACCGAAGGTAGTCGCGATAGTATCGATCGATGGCCCGCTCCGTGCGCTTGAGCCGCGGTGTCTTCATCTGTTCCAAGGTGTCTTCAAGAAGGGACGCAAATGTGTGTACCGCACGAGCCGCAAGCGGATACCATTGATTGATCCACCCCTGAATTGTATCCCTGTTGCGGACATTGTCTTCGATCGCCATTCGAACCAAGGACTCGCTCCACTGCCGATGCCACTGGCAATCTTCGTTCAACGAATAAAATATCTGCCCGAGCAGGTAGTCGTCCTCACGAAGAGCCGCATCGCTCAAGTACTTCATGAACAATTCGTCCACTAAGGGCTTGAGAACCAGGTTGAGTCCGACGAAAGATTCTGCCCAATCATAGGCGATGAGCAATCTTTCAACGACTTCACGCAGAGGTTGCCACATTGAGTCGGTTTCCCACAAAGTTTTGCTGTCGGCCCCAAACCCAGGGTAGATTTGCTGAAGTTGCCTGATGCGATAAGCGATCCGCTGAATGCGCCGCATCTCGTCGGCGGATTGAAGCGCCGCAGCGATCGTAATGCGCCCGCTGGGAGCCATTTGGCCGATGTATGATGCGATCATTTGAAAACCATGTCCCGGGTACCGGAACGGAGCAACCAATCTATGGAAAATGTGCAACCATGCAGGGCGAAGGTGGGCATCGTATCCGGTAAGTTCGATTTCATCCAGGATCCCGTCCACGAAGATCTCTTTCGCTCTCTGCAAATCCGTGTACTTCGTGTAGGTTGTTTCTCGCGGGTCACGAAACTTTTCCCACGAGCTGCACACCAGGGGGGACTCTTCCTGATATCGGCGGTACCAGTCTTTCAGCGGAACATCAAGCTCGAACCGCTTTCCTGTGAAGCCCTCGCCGGTGTAGCAGAGGAGTTTTGAAGTCACAATTTCGTATTCAGTCGGCATCCGCTTTTGTTGCAAGAGATGCCAATACGTTTTCTGTTGAGACATGTACGCTCCTCAACGACGATAAGGCACGTGGTCCGTTTAACCGGATTTGCGGGTCCGAACGGCGAATCGCCAAGCTGCATCTTCCTGGTTCAGCTGAAGCGAACCTTTGAAGGCAGACATCACAGTCTCCAGCTCGCCCGGGAAACGAAATGGGCGTCCCAAGTGCTTTTCGATCGCCGACCGGGTCACGACACAGCATTGCGGAACCAGCACTCTTACATATGCGCCGCGGTCCACGACCATGACGTCCTTGTTCAGATCCTTGATCGCCGCAATAATGGCATTGGTCACGGTTCCCGCCTGGAGAACAGGACCGACTCGGTCATAAACTCCCGCGACCTCTTCGCTCATCATTCCTTCTCTCCGTCCACACCAACTCCCAGGTTCCTAACGTCATCCATGTCGACAAGAATGTCCTCCCCGTCGACCCTAATCGGAAACATCGTCAGACAGGCATTCTGTGGGTTCACACCAGATCCGCTGCAAACATCGAATTCCCAGTGATGCCTCCCACAACGCAGAATTTTGTCCGCCAAAGTGCCTTCGCTTAGACGACTCTTTTGATGAGGACAGATATCGGCGTAGGCGTAAATGCGGTTGTCAATGTTGACCAGCAAAACGCGCTCACCATTCACCTCCAGGCCCATCATTTCACCGCTCCAGAGGTCTGTGATTTTAGCGACCTTTTGAAACCCCATTACTTCGACCCTGAAAGCACGTCAAACCGATCCAATGCCTCGAACCCAGCCTGCGCGACTGTCATTGCTGGGTCCATGATCTTGTCGTGGTAAACCACCCGAAGCGGGTCTCTGGCTGCGACCCGAAGGCTGGCTGCGGCCTGCAGTTTTCGTGCCAGGGCTTCGAGTGTGTCACCGTCGTCAGCCAGAATCAGCAGACCGACCGTGTCACCTTGCAGGAAACCATAAAGAGGAACGGGCATAAACGTCAGTACAGCAAGCTAGGCGGCAGAGTCTTTTCGAGCTCTGAGCCACTCGTAATCACCATTATGAACGTCTTTGCCCCAAGTATCAGGGGTGAGATTGAAATACTCCGTCAGCAAATTGGGCAACTGAGCCGGGGCCTCTCCCGAGAGGACGCGCTTCACGATATCCGTGTGGCTGGCATATCTTTCGGGCTCACGTAAAAAAATCCACTGGCACGGCTCCGAGCAGAAGATGTACTTGCGCCCCTCGTGGACGAGGACCCTCGCAGTGTTCTTGCGCGGCGTACCCGCGCTTAGCGGCAACTGACACAAATCGCAAAAAGTTGGCATGGCAGTTCCGTGCACTGCGAATTCGTTTGCCGGGCCAGGCCCGACGGTTCTCCAACGTTCGCTGATTTGTTCCCATACGGCATCCATGTCGTCCCAATATTTAGGATATTTCTGGCGCAGCCATTTCCTCTCTGCCGGACCGGGTATGACGAAGTTGAACCATAAGGTCGCACGGTAACTGTAGGCGCTCGCGTAGATCATGTGATGGTAGATGTCGAGTTCGTCCAGCAGAAGGTCCCAGTACCACGGCTTCTCGAGTCCGAATTCGTCCAAGGTGCGCAGAAACTGATCGATAATCCACTCTTCCATGAACTCTTTGAATGAATACGGGCGTTGCTCCAAAGCGGTCAGGTAATCGATCGAGAGCCCCGTCAAAATCGAGAACAGGCGCCAGTTTCGCCAGAACCATTTGTCGACCAGGTACTGCGCATACTTAGGGTCGTGCTTCATGACGGTAGCTAGAACGGGGTGCCCGATCTGGGCATGCCGGGCCTCGTCCGTCTGAATGCTGGTCACCATCCTCTCGAACATGTGGTCACTCGATTCGCGAGCGAGCGAGGCCAGTCCGACGAATTGCAAATTCGTGAAGCCGGTTTCCAGCACGACGTTGGTCGCGATATGGAATTCAATCGCGTTTTGTCCGACGGTTAGCTCGTCGAAGAAGTGTCGCGCGGCAACTGCGAACCAATTGTTGGTGTGGTAAAACTTGTGTGCCCAATCGAACTGTGAGTCCAGGCGCAGTAACGGATGAAACAGGAGCAGTGGGATCTGAGTGTGGCGATATTCGTCGAGGGCTCCAAATGTGGCCATCGTTCGCCAGGCGCTGTCGCGGCCAAACCTCGCACCCCGCAGATTGCCTACGACGCCGGTGAACTCCGCTAATGGCAATGCCGCTGCGTGTACCTTCAGACTGTTCAGCCAAGGCAGGGCCAACTTCTCAACATTTTCTATGCGCCCTACCGCATCGTGCACAGCCTGTACAGCCATATCTTTTTCGTATTGGTTGTCGACGTATTCGCGATAGGAAGTCTTGAACGACTCTTCCCAGTCCTTCCATTCTGAATGAGGTAACCAAGGGCGCCCGCTGATCACCTCTGGGAAGACTTCGTCTTCTCGCACATAGGAGTAGTCCCAATCCAGCTTACGGGCAAGAGGCAACCATTCCTCTCTGGTAAGCATGTGGTCTCCTTCCTCACGACTGCGAGGTCGGCCGGACAGTTCTTGCAGTGGATTACAGCCGCGATTGGAAATGAATCAAGTTTGCGGTAGCATACGCTTGTCGCGCCAAGCAGGTCAATACAGCGGCTACCAACATACAGCGGCTACGATTGAACGACATCGAGTCCTCAGTTCTACCTCGGAGCTTAACAGCTGCGATCACGATGGGAGGACAACCAATGAGAACGTCGCAATCTAACACCCCTGAGACTCCAGCCCGGCCTGACGAGCCGGTCGAGCCACGCGCAGGATTCCCCCAAATTCCGGGCAATGCAGAGATCGGGAACGAGCTGTTTGAGCAGGCTCCGGAAGCGGTTGCTGTCCTAACTACCGATGACCGCATCGTTCGCGTCAACAAGGAATTCACGCGCATGTTCGGTTATGAACCTGACGAAGTTTTGCAGCGCCCGATCAATGATCTTATCGTTCCTGAGGCTCAGCTGGGGGGCGCCCGAGCATACACGCGCCTGCTGCAGCAGGGTGGCCGAGTAGAGGTCGAGACTGTTCGAAGACGCAAGGATGGGACTGAGATTGACGTGTCTCTTCTCGCTATGTCGGTTAGATCGACTTCCGGCGAGCACGTCGTGAATTACGCGATATACCGTGATATCACAGAGCGGAAGCGGGCTGAAGACCGGCTGCGGGAAAGCGAGGCTCGGTTCCAGACGATGGCCGATACGGCGCCCGTATTGATCTGGATGACCGGAACCGATGCCCTTTGCAACTATTTCAATAAACCATGGCTCGAGTTCACCGGCCGAACCATGGAGCAGGAAGTAGGCATTGGGTGGACCGAGGGCGTGCATCCTGATGATGTGCAAGGCTGCTTCGATTGTTTCCTGCCTGCCTTCCACGCCCGAAAACCTTTCAGAATGGAGTACCGCCTCCGACGAGCCGATGGCGAATACCGCTGGGTCATTGAAAGTGGCATTCCGCGATACACCGGAGCGGGAGAATTCGCCGGCTACATCGGTTCAAATATTGACATTACTGACCTCAAGCGCGCAGCAGCAGAGCGCCAGAGACTGCATGAGTTAGAAGCAGATCTCGCCCGCATCAACCGCGTGAGCATGATGGGGGAATTAGCTGCCTCACTCGCTCATGAGATCAAACAGCCAATCACTGCCGCGCTGGTGGACGCCAAAACCTGCGTGCGCTGGCTACGACGCGATACTCCTGATGTCGCTGAAGGTTGCGAGGCGGCATTAAGAATGATCCAGGACGCAACGCGCGCCGCCGAGGTTGTCGAGAAGGTGCGCTCCCTTTATAAGCGAGATACCTCAGACCGGGAACTGCACGATATAAACGAAATTATTCGAGAGATGACTGTTCTGCTGCACGATAAGGCGAATCGAACTTCCATTTCAATCCGTACCGAGCTCGACTCAGAGCTTCCGCTGATCACAGTGGATCGCATACAGCTACGGCAGGTATTCATGAACCTGATCCTCAACGGCATCGAAGCGATGAAAGATACGAACGGTGAAGTGACCATCACGTCGAAGAGGACCGCGGATGGTCAACTACTCGTGTCGGTGAGTGATACAGGCATCGGCCTTCCTGTGTCAGAAGTCGATCGTATTTTCGAGGCCTTCTTCACCACCAAAGAGCAGGGCACCGGCATCGGACTGTCCATCAGTCGCAGGATTATTGAGTCTCACGGGGGCCGTTTGTGGGCTTCCGCGAATGCGGAACGCGGCGCGACATTTCAGTTCACACTGCCAATCGACGTGGCAGCGGCCTCACCATCGGCCGCGTAACGTCTCGATGCTCTTCTCCATCCGGTGGGAAAAGCCTGGTGCAGTCATGGACCGAACCGCACAAATGTGCCGTAAACGGGAGTCCAGGTGTTGACATTGCCCGAAGCGGCCGCCAGCGACTCAATGATCCAAGCCTCCCAAGCGGGTGTTGGTGCATTTTGTTCTATCAATGTTAGTTTGTGGTGAACTGCTTGACCTCGCTCTTCAGGCCGTCGTCCTTGCCGTTAGATTCCATGGCTCCAACCGTGTAGTAGTAGGTTGTTCGAGGCTTAAGGTCGTCCATACGCACGCGGAACACGGTGGAGGGATGGCCGGGATTCAGCCTGATGGGAGATTTTGCGGTTTGGCTAAGCTCTTTGGGACTTGTACCGTAGTGTACGACTCCAAAATGTTCCGGAGATCCCCCAGGATTGTTGCTGGTCCACCTCACAATCACAACAAAGTCATTGCGTTCGATTTCCGGCCCTTGGGTGATCCGGACCTTCGCGGCTTTATCAGTGGTCGGGCTCACCTGCGTGAGCCCCTGGGTTGAGTAGAGTAGGCTACCAAGCATAACTATCATCGGCAGTTTTCGAAGCAATCCGTTCATGGACAAACCTCCAGCAGAATTGATCAATTCACATTCAATTGGCACGACTATGAAGGAGCATGGAGGCCGTGTCGCGGCCCCCATGCATCTGTTGTTTTCCCCGGTCGTCCCAGGCATCTGCCCGCTCTACCTAAGGAATCGGCATAGTGGGGAGCGGTGGAACGTCGCAGATATCCGAGGCGCACGGAGGAAGTGGCGGAGTCGGGATAAGGAACGCATTCCCTTGAGTGGCAGCCGTTCCACCCACCATGCACCTACCCGTATAGACATCATCCTTGTTGGGATAAGGTCGGGTGTAGCCATCCGTGAGCGTCTGCAGGAAAGCAACGATCTGATCCTCTTCCTTATCCGTTAAGCCAAGATCACCCGTGGTCATGTCGAGATTGTTTCTGACCTCAGGCTCTGGCCAGCAGTCCACCCTTTCGGTTGTTCCTGGGGGGCAGTGTCCTGACGTCACAGGGTAGGCATACCCTTTTTTGTCTCGCGTGTTGTAGAAGTGAACGAGTTGTTTCAGGCTCTTGATGTAACCGTTGTGGAAAAACTCCTTCTGGAAGTACGGCCCAGGCGCCTCGGTCGTGGGGCACTGAGCAGGCGTCATAGCCACATTGCGAGCCGAAGACACCTGCATTTGCCCGTCAACCGTTGGCGCCTGTGGTATCCAACTCGCGTTCGGGTTGGGCCAGCTACCAGGACCACTCCGGAGGAAGGTTCCCAATCCCAAATCCCTGAAGGCAAAGCCGTCGGGGTTGGCCGTGAACCCGAACTGATCAGGAGTGTTCTGGTAATAGATAGCATCTCTGGGATTCAGAGGGAGACCCTCGTTGGCTGAGCCGAAGCAGGTGAAGAGTGGATTTGTGCTGGCGGCCACGCCGGTGTCTTCGCTGGTCGGAGCGGTTGGAGCCGGGGCGGTTGACCTACCGTCGAGGTGGCATGAGTTGCAGTTGCCCTTGCCGCGGAACAGGTCGTAGCCGGCCTTCTCGTCCGCTGTCAGCGTGTACTTGTCTTTCAAGAACGCGTCGAATTTCGAGGAGAAAGCGCTAACCTGCACCGACTGCTCGTATCCGTCCAGGGACTGGGCCCAGTGATCATAGACCTGGTTGGACCTGGTGCGATCTGCCGGACTCAGGCGAACCGGGGTGGTGCTCCCGCCGAGCTTTGCGGCCCCTCCTGGCGTATGGCAGATCTGCTCAGTATCGGCTGGAAAGTTGATATCGAATGAGCCCTTCCCAAACACCTCCTCAAACAGGGGTCTGTACTTAGCCTGCGAGAGTCGGAAGGTTATGCAAGCAGTGTCAGGGAAGCCCATTTCCTGGGTATCGACGGGAGGACCCTGTGCCTGATGGGCGTCGGGACTCCTTAGCAAATATCCGGTCGCGCGTGAATCCCAGAAATTTCCACCAAAGAACAGACCCTGCTCTTCGTTGAACTGGAGCACCGGGAAGAACGGCGAATAGGTATAGCGCTGGGCCGTCCGCTTGCCCGCCCGAAAGTGAACCGTCCCGGGATAAGCGATCATGGTCAGATTCACCGACGGGATCGGTCCGCTGAAGGCTACATACGGCATGTGGCAGGAAGCACAGGCTACATTCCTGTTGGGTGAAATGTTGTGATCGTACTGCATGAGCTCGCCGAGGGTTTCGATTGCCTCAGTCCCCGTGCCCTTCAGTATTGGCGGCTGACCAGTCAGAGTTGGGGGCGTCAGAGCTCGCCACCGCGCTAATGCTCGCTTCTCAACCACGCGAATTTCACGCAGCACCCTTTCCACTTCTGGATTCAAATCGGGCGGGAGAATCCCAGGCGGGTACGGGTTGTAGATCGCCCCTTTGGTATGAGCGTCTGGTTGATTCTGATCCTCAGGGTTGGATATGTTCTGGTCCGACCCTGATTGCGCGACTGCGTTCTGGGCGGACACCTTTCCTGCGGGCAGCGAAATGCAGAGCGCTATCCCACAAAGTACAACAATCGATATTGTCGTCAACCTTCGACGATTCATACACGCCCCTTTCGTGGGTCATCGTTCAGGGTGGATACGATAGGCGGCACACTCTCGGGTATCTTTAGTTTTGCGGTCCAAGATAGGTCCGTCCAAGGTTAATGAGAATTCTCCGTGCCGTTAGATATGCCAAACACCGAACCCTAGCGGCTTACAGACGAAGTGACGATTGCCTGGGCTAAGAGTGTTGCCACCACTATGTGACTGTCAACCGGCTTGCGTTAGCATCTCCTGCTATTTGTTAGCAGATGCCGCTACGCCGCTCGTCTTGGCTGATTGTTGCGGTAGCAGGTGGGTGAGAACCCGAAGTGAGTACCGAACGCGCGTACGAAGCTGGAGCAGTGGCGGTAGCCCACTGCGTATGCAATTTCCTTAACTGGCCTGTGGGTCCATAACAACATCTCGGCGGCCATTTGTAGTCGGCAATCCAGTCGGTAATGCTTCACATTGACGCCGATATCGCTTTTGAACAGATGACTTAGTCTCGAGCTGCTGATCTTGCAATTGTCTGCGAGCTCCGGGAGTGTGCGAAATGGGTCCTCATTCAGGAACTGAACGGCTCTCTGAATACGAAAATCTCTCTGACCGGACAGTCTATCCATGGCCGTGAGCCTCCCCACTCGATGGCTCAATATAGGTGGTACGGCGGCATCGAAGATTATCGCGAGCCAGAAAATACTGGAGGGCGAAGAACACCAGCAGCACTTGGCCGCCAGCAAGGCATTACACATTACAGAGGTCGGAAATCGAGTACAGCCCCAAGTGACCGATTGTGCGTCCTCCCTAAGAAAACATTCAGGACGGTAAGGTTCGGCCAAGATGGCGCAATCATATCCCCGTCGCAAAAAACAGAGCCATACATTTAAAACTGTAGAGGAGCATCGATCGTAAGCAAATTGGTGCGAGCCTGCATAGCCTTCCGCCAACTGGGCTGAACGTCCTCTTCTAGCTGAAGGGACCCTTCAAATCGGCTTGCAGATACATTCCCAAGAGCAGGTGAAATCGGCCGACGCAGCCCTCGTCCGCCGATTGACAGGGCGACCCTATTCGGACAGCCCTTCATTACATCCACCGGGTCGCGCACTATGGCACAGTCCGGTGAGAGCACATTGACTTTGGCATGCAGCTTGCTGTCTAGAGTGGCGAGTCAGCAATCGTTCCAAGCTGGATTTTGAACCAGGGATGAGGCCATGCAGACATTGAGTAGGCGCGATCGCACGCTTTATGCGGCAATTGAGACCCGTCGTGGTGACGGGGCAACCGAGTTTTTTGTGCTGGCGTACACATGGGAACAGTCTTTGCGAGAACTCGTGGCCGCACCGAGCATCGTGGCTAGCGGGTGTCTTACGCGTGAACATGCCGAGGAAATATGTCGTGGAGAAAAGACCGCGCGCGATCGGAGTGAACGGCAAGCGTGTCACGTATCTGGCTTGAACACTCCCCGGTTTGCACTCGACTACGGGCTGGGTTCAGGGATAAGGAGTTTTTGGACAATGTTCCTCATTTTTGTCGATGGGTGTTTACAGAGGAGCCGCATCTTGTGGGCGTAACAGCTTGACAGGCTGCCACGACTCGTGTCGGTGCCACACGCGTCCATGTTCTTGAGACGCTTCCAAAAAACTATGGTGCGTTCGTGTATTCTCACCTCGTTTTGTGGCGCGACTGAAACCGGACTTGCTACGAACAACTGCGGAGAGAAAAACTGTGGCCAAGGTTTCGATTGACGGCATCGTTCGAGAAGCCGAACCCAATGAGCTCCTGATTGATCTGCTCAACCGCGCGAACGTCACGGTTCCTCATGTTTGCTACCACCCTCAACTCGGCCCTGTTCAGACGTGTGACACCTGCATGGTAGAGGCAGACGGCCGCCTGATCCGGGCATGCGCGACCGAGGTTGCCGATGGAATGAACATCTCCACGAAGTCGAAGAAGGCTGCCGCTGCCCAGGTGGAAGCTTTCGATCGCATCCTCAGCAATCACCTTCTCTATTGCACGGTGTGCGACAACAACAATGGCAATTGCACTGTCCATAACACCACAAAATTACTTGCCATTGAGCATCAGCGTATCCCTTTTCGATCGAAGCCGTATGAGGTTGATAACACCAATCCGTTCTACCGGTACGATCCGGATCAATGCATCTTGTGTGGCCGCTGCGTCGAGGCGTGTCAGAACGTCGAGGTTAACGAAACCCTTTCCATCAACTGGGAAGATCCGAACCCGCGTGTCCTGTGGGACGGCGGCTCGACCATTGGTGAATCGAGCTGCGTATCGTGCGGCCACTGCGTCACGGTGTGTCCCTGCAATGCGCTAATGGAAAAAACCATGCTGGGTCATGCCGGCTTTTTCACGTCACTGCGGAAATCCACCCTCTCCGGCATGATCGAGGTAGTCAAGGGTGTTGAACCAGAGACGGGCTACGGCACTATTCTTCAGGTCTCCGAGGCGGAAGAGGCGATGCGGGAACACCGCATCCGGAAAACGAAGACGGTCTGCACGTATTGCGGCGTGGGATGCAGCTTCGACGTCTGGACGAAAGATCGGCACATTCTCAAAGTGGCGCCGGAACACGGCCCCGCCAACGGGATTTCTACTTGTGTGAAGGGAAAGTTCGGCTGGGGTCACATCAACAACGAGGACCGCCTCACTACACCACTGATTCGCGAGGAAGGGAAGTTTCGCCAGGCCAGCTGGGACGAGGCTCTCGCCCTGGTTGCCCGCAAGTTGTCAGACCTTAAGGCGAAGAGCGGTCCAGACTCAATCGCATTCATTTCTTCGTCCAAATGCACGAACGAAGAAAGCTATCTGATGCAGAAGCTGGCGAGGGCCGTCATTGGCACGAACAACATCGATAATTGTTCCCGTTATTGCCAGTCGCCCGCGACCGTGGGCTTGTTCCGCACCGTGGGCTATGGAGGCGATTCCGGTTCCATTTCCGATATGGAGAAGGCTGATCTGGTTCTCATCGTTGGCAGCAATACCGCGGAGAGTCATCCGGTCATTGCGACGCGGGTGAAGAGCTCTCACAAACTGGACGGGCAGAAGCTCATTGTCTCTGACCTGCGTGAGCATGAGATGGCAAGACGCGCAGACCTCTTCCTTCATCCCAAACCTGGTACGGATCTGGTGTGGCTGAGTGCAATCAGCCGCTATCTAATTGACAACGACCTCGCTGATACCAAGTTCCTCGATCGATGGGTCAATGGATTGGCCGATTATCGAAAGAGCCTTGAGCCTTTCACTATGGAAGCCGCCTCCCGTATTTCTGGCGTGCCCGAGGAGACTCTCAAAACTGTTGCCCAGATGATCTCGGAAGCCGAACGGATGTGCATCCTCTGGGCAATGGGAGTAACTCAACATAGCCAGGGTTCTGATACCTCCACGGCTATCTCCAACCTGTTGCTGATCACCGGCAATTACATGCGACCGGGCACGGGCGCTTATCCGTTGCGCGGGCACAACAATGTGCAAGGAGCGAGCGACCATGGGGCCATGCCGAACATGCTGCCGGGTTACCAGTCGGTGGATGATCCCGAAGTACGCCAGCGTTATGAGACTGGTTGGAAGGTGAAACTGCCTGCCGCAAAAGGACTGGACAACCACCAGATGGTGGAAGCGATTCATGAGGGCAAGCTGAAGGCGATGTATCTGATCGGCGAGGAAATGAGCATCGTCGACTCGAATTCCAACTATGTCGGAGACGCATTCGCCAAGCTGGAGTTCTTTGTTGTGCAGGATATCTTTTTCAGCAATACCTGCCGCTATGCCGATGTTGTGCTGCCCGGAGCACCGAGCCTGGAAAAGGAAGGCACCTTCACTAGTACCGAGAGGCGTGTCCAGCGACTCTACCAAGTTCTTGAACCGCTCGAGGGTTGCCGGCCAGATTGGAAGATTACCCAGGAGATTGCCAACCGGTTGGGCGCCGAGTGGCACTATCAACATCCTTCCGAGATCATGGATGAAGTCGCCTCTCTTACCCCGATGTTCGCTGGGGTTAACTACGAGAGGCTAGCAGGCTACAGATCTCTGCAATGGCCGGTCGCAGCCGACGGGACTGATGAGCCCCTGCTTTACACCAAACGCTTTGCTTTCCCCGACGGAAAGGCGAGGTTGTTCCCGATCTCCTGGATTGGCCCCACGGATCTACCGAACGCTGAATTTGACTTGCACTTAAACAATGGGCGGCTCCTCGAACACTTCCATGAGGGGAACTTGACCTACCGC
>Ga0209806_1001684_pt1 | contig 14413 bp, 10 predicted proteins | sample GraSoiAngelo_152_FD_186166 | JGI IMG/M metagenome (GOLD analysis project Ga0209806, IMG submission 186166) | Grasslands soil microbial communities from the Angelo Coastal Reserve, California, USA - 14_1009_12_30cm (SPAdes) (version 2) | ecosystem: Environmental > Terrestrial > Soil > Grasslands ... | reverse complement strand
GTTTGGCTGGGCAGGCCCAGGGCTAGCAGGCCGCGCTCGAGCACGGCGTTCTGACCGTTTCGCGAGCTCTCGTCGGTGTCGACGTCGAGGCGTTGCTCCACCGCGTCGTAGTGCTCATCCAGCGCGTCCTCGATCCCGGCCGCCGCCCATTCGTCGCGGACCGCCGCCGGAAGGCGCAGGCAAGTGTTCCAGTTGACGACCGTTCCGCCACCGACCGCACTGCCGGCAAGCAGGACCATCGACGCGTCGGAGGTGGCCGCCAGGCCGCGGTCGAGGAACAGGTTGGCCGCCCCTTCGAGCTCGCCGCCCTTGAAATCGGCCTCAGTCTGAAGGCGCGCCCGCTCGAGAATCACAACGTGTCGTCCCTTTTTCGCCATCTCGGCGGCGAAGACCGACCCACCTGCGCCGGAGCCGATCACGCAGACATCTGCGTCAATCGTCTCCCCCGCTTTGGCCTCGCGCACTCGAAGGCGCGGTGGCGCAGCCGGGTTCGGCAGGGGCGGCGGTGCGTAGCCCGCCAGCTTCCAGTACGGGGAGTCCACCGCGCCGTAGGTGTACAGGAGGGTGAGCCGCTTGAGCACCTGGAAGCCGGCCCGCTTGAGCGGCAGGCGGCTTCCGGACCATCCGCGCAGAAATGCTTCCCGTTCCGCTTGCGCCAGTCTTGAAAAACGAACCAGCCGGCCGCTCAATGCCAGGTTCAGCAGCGGCGAGTCGAGAGTGTCCAGCAGGCGGTTGAGCTGTGCCACCTGCTGCGGCCGGTTGAGCGCCGCGACCTCGCCCTGGATCCGCTCGGGAACTCCGAGTTGTGATGCGGATGGCAGCCCGTCCACCGCGGGAGCGAACGTGTCGCAGACGGCCGCAAGGACCTCGTCCCTCACTCTGGGAGCATATCTCCCGGTTGCCCCTTCGGGCAGTATCCCCTACCCCAAAGGGCACCGTTGTGAATTTGTGCCGCCGGTCACTGGTGCGACTGACTCAAACCCTCTATAAGAAGTAGACGCCACACCGGGGGACCGAATTTGTCATCGTCGGGGGACGACTCAGGAGGGATTTGATGAGGGACCTACGACAAGGCCGAACGTCGTTGACCCATCGCCTGCGGAGGCGCTTTATCGTATTGGCCTCAATCCCAGTCGGCCTAGGCTGGCTGGTCTTTGGAAATGCTGCTGGTGTCCGCGCGAGCCAGACGACCATCCCCACCGTGAACGCCATTTGTAAGACTCCACCGTGTACCACTGGCGAGGGGGACACCACAACGCTCACCGTGGTCGCCGAGAACACTAACGCGACGGAAGGTGCCCAATTCTCCGGCGAGGTCGCCACTTGGTCCGACGACGATACGGCGTTCACTGGAAACTACAGCGCAACCATTACCTGGGGCGGCGGCAGCACCGCCGCGGAGGCGGGAACGATTACTCTCGACGCCGACGGGCATTCCGGAACCGTGTCCGGAACCCACACCTATGCCGAAGAGAGTGGGACCACCCTTACGAGCAAGCCCAACCTCACTGTGAAGGTGTTTAAGGGCGGCACCACCTCCAAGAGCGGATCGGCCCGCCAGACTATCCACGATGCCGCAATCCATGTCACTGCGAAGGCCGCCACGACGACCGAGGGAACGGACGCGCTCGTTGCCACGTTCGTTGACGACAATCCCAACGCACAGGCCGGCGACTTTACGGTGACCGTTGACTGCTTCAAAATCATCCCCCTGAAGCCCAGTATTGGTCGCGCAGCTCGACTTCATAGAGCGTCGGCGCCCAGTTCTGCGACGAGTTCGACTTTCGAAGTCCGCGCTTGCAACGAGTCCGACGAGGGGACCGGCTTTCCGACCGAAATTACGGTTAAAGATACGGACGGGGGAAACTCGGATACAAAGCAAGGCACGTTGGACGTCACCAACGCCGCCCTTACCGCTACCAAAGGCGCGGATCTCAACCCCGGCGAGAGTGGCTTCGTGAACCAGGCCACACTCGCGACTTTTACGGATGCCAACCCAGCACCCGATAGCACCGACTTCACCGCGAGCATCAACTGGGGCGACGGCACCACATCCGAGGGGTCCATTAGTGGCAGCGGACCGTACACCGTCAAGGGTACACGCGAAAGTTACGCTGAAGGCGGTACGTACACGATCACGGTGAGCATCGTTGACCAGGACACGGGTACCAAGGACGAAACCGCAGCCAAAGCGACCGCAACGCTGACAGCCACAGTCGCCGACGCTCCTCTACATGCCACCGCAAAACCAGCGAGCTCAACGGAGGGCCAGTCGAGCGGAGACGTAGTGGTTGCAAGCTTCTACGACGATCACCAGGAGCTATCGGCTTCGGCGTATTCGGCAAGCATCAATTGGAACGATGGCAGTACCTCGACCGGGACAGTGGCGGTAGATGCCACCCAGCTCGGACCGGAAGACCAAACCGTCTATACCGTCACGGGCAAGCACACCTATCCTGAGGAGGGCGCGCACACCGCCCACGTCACAATCGCGGATAACGGCGGATCATCAGCCTCGGTTGATAGCGCCATAACGGTGAAGGACGCGGCTCTCAGCGCCTCCAACGGTCAGGGCTTCAACGCCCAGCAGGGTCAGAGCACCGGCAACGTCGTGACGGCGACCTTCACCGATGCCAAGCCGGCAAAGGATAAGACCGATTTCACCGCCTCCATCAACTGGGGCGATAGCCAGACCAGCACCGGCACCGTTAGCCTGGCAGACAATGGCACGTTCTCCGTGACGGGAAGCCACACCTACTCCAGCCACGGATCGTTCACCGTCACCACCACCATCACCGACACCGGCGGCAGCACCAAGTCGGCCACCGCGGCCGCGAGCGTGGCGAAAACCGTGACTCTGGCCCAGACAGGCGGGTCCTGGCTACTTCCGCCTGATGCCGGTCCATACGCGCTGGGCGGTGGTCTCCTGCTGATCCTGGGTGTCCTCGGTTGGTGGGCTGTGCTCCGGGATCGCTTCGTCTGGTCGTCGAAGAGACTCCGCTAGCCGTTTGATGTCGCCGGGTCGGTCGTCCGGCCCGGCGACTCTCACCTTCTGAAGGGCGTCGATCGCTTCGGGCCCTCGGGCTGAGAATCGGCTAGACTACCGGCGGCCATGCGGGTCCGTCTGATTCCGTTCCCTGTAGCACTGGCATTGGTCGCGCTAGTTGCATCGGCGGCGCCGTCGCAGGCGATCGACTGGCCCACGTACCACCTCGACAACACCCGCGGTGGGTACGACTCGACCCAGCCGGGATTGGCGTCGGTAACTGCGGGCTGGTCGAACGGGGTGACGGGGACGCTGATGGCCTCGCCGATTATCGCTGGTACGCGAGTATTCGTTGCCACCGAGGGCAACTGGGTGTACGCCTTCGATACCGCGATCGGAAGTCAGCAATGGAAGACATCGGTGGGCACGGCCGTGACAAGCGGCTGGGGTTGTGGCCAGTCATTCGGGGGAATCACGAGCACGCCCGCTGCCGACGTCCCGAACAATCGCCTCTACGTCGCCGGCCTCGTCAACGTCGCCGGAACCGTTAACTATTACCTCACGGCCCTGAACCTCACGAGTGGAGCCATCGTGAGCCAGACGAAGCTGGCGCCTGCCGGACTCGATTGGGTCATCAACGGGCAGCGCGGAGCACTGGCCCTCGCCAACGGTTATGTATACGTGCCGTTTGGCGGTCGCGACGGCGACTGCGGCAACTATCACGGCTGGGTCGTCGGCGTCAATACGACAAGCCTGGCTGTGATCAGCTTCGAGACCGACACGGCGACAACCGGGGATGCCATCTGGGCAACCTCGGGCCCGGCTGTCGACGCTTCGACGGGCGACCTCCTGGTTGCGACCGGCCAGGGTAGCTGCCTACCCTCGCCACACCAGGGGCAAAGCGTTTTGCGCCTGTCGCCCACACTGGCGGTCCTCGACACATTCACCGAACCGAACTGGAACTACGACAACTGCCACGATGTCGACCTCGGATCTGTCGGGCCGCTCCTGCTGGGCGGCGGGTATGCGTTTATCGTCGGCAAGCAGAGCGTGGGCTACATCATCCGCGTCAACAACCTCGGCGGGATCGGAGGCCAGGCCTTCGGTGCCGACGTATGTAATGGCGGAATGGCATTTGGCGGGACGGCCTATGCGCCGCCATACATCTTCGTCGCCTGCGATAACGGACTGGTGGCATTGACGTACGACGCGACGGTGCCATCGTTCGCCGTGACCTGGCGAAGCAACTTCTGGGCAACGCCACCGATCGTGGCGGCGGGCGTCGTCTGGACGACAGATACCGGCGGATCCGGGCTCCATGCCTTCGACCTCGCGACCGGCAACGTGCGGTACAACAGCGCCGCGTTCAGCGTCAATCACTTTGGGACAGCGGCGGAGTCGGCCGGCACGATCTTCGTGCCAGGCAGCAGCACACTGCTGACCTTCCAGATAAATGGTGGCTCAGCCGGCTGGCGGTCGATTGGTGGATACATCAACTCGTCGCCGCAGGTCGCCGCAACGGGACTGAACCAAACCGATATGTTCGTGCGTGGCTCAGACAACGGCCTGTGGCACCGCCCCTTTAACGGCCGTACGTGGGGGAACTGGCAGGCACTCGGCGGCGTCATGAACTCCGACCCGGCGGTGGTCGCCTCCAATGGTCATCTCGACGTGTTCACCCGGGGAACCGATAACCATCTATGGCAAACGACGTACAACGGGGCCCAATGGATTCCGTGGCGGCAGGTCGATTCGACCGGCATCCTTACGTCGACCCCGACCGCCTGCTCGCCGATTTCGGGACGCTTCGATATCTTCGTGCGCGGAACTGACAACCAGTTGTGGCACAAAATCATCAACAATGGCGTCGGCACCCCGTTCACCAACACCGATGGCGCGGGTGGCATCCTCGACTCGGAGCCGAGCTGCACCTCATGGGGCGGCGGACGTATGGACGTCTTCATCGGGGGAACGGACAAACAGCTGTGGCACCTATGGACGAGCGATAGCACGAACTGGCACACGTGGACCCGGGTCGGTAATGGTGTGCTGGGCTCGCGCCCGTCCGCGACCGCCTGGGGGACCAGCCGTCTCGATGTCTATATCACCGGGACTGATGGCGGGCTGTGGCACATCGCCACCAACGATGCTGCCAACTGGAGCAACTGGAGCGATTCGGAAGCTAACGGCGGCGTCCTGGCTTCGCCGCCTGGCGCATCCGCGCGAGCCCAGGGTGTGATCGATGTGGTCATCCGAGGTACGGATCACGCCGTATGGTACGAGACGGTAAGCGGCTCATAAGGGAATACGCGACCGTCGCCGTCCGGCGTCCTTATTTCACGATCTGGATCGGTCCCAGGCCAAGGGCCTGCCAGCGCACCGGTCGGATCCGCATCGTCTCGCCGCGGCCAAGCCGGACCCCCGGTAGCCGGCGCCGCTGTCCACCGGCTGCCCACCCGGCCTCGATCTCAATGCTGAGCTCAACGGGGTGCGGCGACCGATTGAAGACGGTCAGTTCGTCGGCCCCGCAGGACAGCGATACCTCGAGCTGGCTGCCAGGCGCCAGGTCCAACCGCTGGAGGCGGAACGTTCGTACCGACTGCCGTTCCTGATTTGCCTGGGTCAGCTCCAGGGATCCGAAGCGGCGTCCGCCGTCAGTCCGGATGGAGAAGTGCACACCCCTCCCCTTGCGCTCTACGCGCGCCACGTCCCAGCCAGTGCCCTCTCCGCGCCAGACGATGCCGCGACCGGTCTCCAGCACGCAGTATTCGTAGGCGCCCGTCACCTGCAGGACCGCGCTGATGGCGCGGTTGCGGGACGCCCGGTGCAGATAACCCTGCGGGAGGACGCGCTGCGTGCTCGACAGCACCCACCAGGGCGCCTCGTCAGGGGCGATGGGAAAGAAAGCGGAGCCGGATAGGATCGCGAGGCTGATGGGTGCGTCATCCTCTACCTCCGTCACCGGCTCCACAAAAGGAAGGGGGTCACGTGTCATCAGCTGCGGCGGTAATAGCAGCAGCCGCCCGCGGTCTTCACCGCCATGCCAGTTGGTTCCGTTGCCGTCCGAGTAAGCCCAGGTTTCGGTCGCGGGGTCCAATTCCAGGAGATGGGAGGAGCCCTTCGCACTGAAGTCGCGAACCCGGATGGCTCCGCCGCGCTCCTCGATCCCCTGTGGAAAGATCAGCTGCGCCCGCCGCGCGTCCATAGGATCGGTCAGCACGATGGCGGGTCGCGACGGCTCGGGCCTTCGGACAGCTTGCTCAAGGAGGGCAAGCGTCCGGCTTGGGGTGAAGACATCCGGCTGTCGCCACGTCGACAGGGCGTAGCGCAGCAGGGAGCGACCGGTGAATCGGCAGACGATCGGATTCGGGGTTGCCTCCCATGCGGGCGAAAACATTTGCTGAAACGCCAGTCGATGCAACGCGTTCAATGGGTCCCGCTCGCTTCCCCGAATCCGAAATCCTCGCCGGTAATCCGCCCAGTCCGCCCTTGGACCGTTCCACCAGCTCGCCGACCGGGTGGGTTCTGCCGCTCCCACAAATCCGGTTCCCTCAGCCAGCATGCCTTCCCACCAGACCCCCATGGCGCCCTCCTCGCTGCCCGAAGAGTCCGAGCTCGCGCGGCCGATTATAAACGGGCCAAAAAGCTTGTCAAGTGGGACTTACGGGCCGGTTTCCGCTACTTACACTAGGCGGCCACGGAACTTCCCGCAGCGTGACCCTGGAGTTCGTCTCTGGAGACGGCGGGCACGTCCCCGAATGCGGGAACAGTGAGGATGAGGGCCAGGATCACGGCCACATAGTTGTCGTTGAAAAACCGGGCGAAGAAGGTGAAAGCCAGCAGCACGGCAGCAAACCCCGCCATCCATCGACCCGCAGTGGGACGGCGTAAGAACGCGCGCCCGTTGAACCAGAGGACCACAGCTGTGGCTAGAAGCTGGAGGATCCAGAACGGAAATGAGTCGGTGTTCCGGTGAATGATGCCGGTGGCCAGCAAGAATGCACCGAAGCCGTCGCCACCGATGGGGTATGCGTCGGCCACTCCCCCGCTGGTGTATAGGACCGTGTCGCGCCAGAAGGCAGCCGCGTCTACCAGGAAAAACGGAAGGATCGTGACCAGGGCCGGCATGACCAGAAGCGCGCCGGACAAGACCCAGATCTCCCTCCCCCTCCCGACTTTCTCCCTCCCCCTCTGGGGGAGGGTTGGGGTGGGGGCGTTCCACCGCTTCCATAGCGCGAGCGCCAGGAACGGGACGGCGAGCACCGCAAACGGCTTGAGCGCTAGCGCGATCCCCAGCGCCAGGCTCGCATAGCGAACCCGCCCGCGCGTCAGGCAAACCAGGCTGAGCACCACCATCACCACGAATGCGATGTCATTGCGCCCCGTCCACAAGTAGGTCGAGATCAGCGGGTTGAGATAGAGCGCGACGGTGATCATGAACCGGCGAGAGGGAGGCGCTGGTAACACCGCCACCCCGGCAACCCCCAGGGCCAGGAAAAGAAGCAGGACGATCCGGTAGTCAAACGGCAGCCCGGCAGCTCCCGTCACCAGGCGGAACGGGATCCCCAGCAGGACCGGGAGCGGGTCGTAGACAAAGTGGCGGAGCGCCGGGTTTGGCCCGGCGGTCGTGGTCCAGGGGATCCTGGCCACCTGGGTGTTCGACCAGTCCACGCCGTAGATCCGCTGTCCGGCAATCACCCGGTCGACGGCGGCCTCCGTTTGGACCAGGCCATCGTGCTCGATGGTCAAGCCCACCTGTGATCGGGTCACCATCGACTCGACCATCGGTCCCGCCGTGGTGAGCGCCACCAGGAGGAACAGTCCGAGCAGCTTCACGCCCCATCTGCCGGGCACCCGGACGAGCGCCAGGAGGAGGCCGGCGAAGACAACCGTTCCGGCGAGCGGCAGCCATATGCCAAACCGCTCCCGGAGCAGCCAGAGCAGTCCGAGCTGGAGACCCCCGATCACCGCCAGGTAGAGGGTGGGCGAGGTCATCTTTGAGAGGGCCGCGCGCATGACAGCGGTGTAACGACACGGCGAGGCTTGAGTTTGCGCTACGCAGGTCGCCGCCGAGCAGCCCGTTACATCCCCGTGCCAGCCGGGATCTCCGTGGTTGTCCCCGCCTACAACAGCCAGGCCTCCCTTCCCCAGCTGATGGCCCGGCTGCAGCCGGTCCTCCGGTCAATCACGCCAGCCTACGAAGCCATCCTGGTGAACGACGGCAGCCAGGACGCCACCTGGTCGGTCATCGAACAGCTGGCGGCCCAGCAGCCATGGATCCGCGGGGTCAACCTGCTGCGCAACTACGGGCAGCACAACGCGGTCCTGTGCGGAGTGCGCCTGGCCCGCCACGACACCACGATCACGATGGATGACGACCTCCAGCATCCGCCCGAGGAGGTCCCGCGGCTGCTGGACAAACTGAGCCAGGGCTACGACGTCGTTTACGGGGCGCCGGAACGCGAGCAGCACGGCCTCTGGCGCAACCTGGCTTCGCGCATCACCAAGCGAGTCCTCCAGAACGCGATGGGCGCCGACAGCGCCCGGCATGTCTCCGCGTTCCGCGCCTTTCGGACGCAGATCCGCGACGCGTTCGCCAATGCCCAGGGCCCCTTCATCGCCTTCGACGTCATGCTGACCTGGGGTACCGCCCGTTTCGCCTGGATCCCGGTTCGGCACGACCCGCGCCGGATCGGCGCCTCCAACTACACGGTCCGGAAACTACTGGTCCACGCCGTCACCCTGATGACCGGCTTCAGCACCCTACCGCTACAGCTGGCCAGCCTGGTCGGGTTCGCCAGTACTGCCTTCGGCGTCATCGTCCTGGCGTACGTCATCGGCCACTACCTGATTCACGGCGGCCAGGTACCCGGCTTCTCTTTCATCGCATCCGCCATCGCCATCTTCTCCGGAGCTCAGCTCTTTGCGCTGGGCATCTTTGGTGAATACCTGGCTCGCGTCCACGCCCGGACCATGGACCGGCCGGCCTATGCGGTTCGCGAGCGTACCGACCGCGTCGTCAACCGGGACGCTGATAGCGCGGCGGCCTGAATGTCAGCCGTCACCCGCGTCGGGTTTTGCGTCTCAGGCAACGGCCATCTGTTCCGGGCGGCCGCGTGTCAGGCCGAACGCCTCGGGATCAAACCCGCGCTCGTCATAGCCGAGGCCCGAGCGGCGAGTGATCTGGATGAATTCTGCGCGGCCCGTCGGATCCCATTTCACCGGCTCGACGCAGGCGACCGGTCCGCCTTCGATCAGCAGGTCGACCGCCTGTGCATCGAGGCGAAGCTCGACCTGCTTGCTCTCACCTTTGACCGGATCCTTTCGCCCGAGCTGGTGGCGCATTACCGCGGACGCATCATCAACGTCCACGTGGGCCTGCTCCCCGCGTTCAAGGGAATGAACGCGCTCGAGCAAGCAACCAACGCGGGGGTTCGTTTTGCCGGGGCCACCATCCACGAGGTGACCGACGACCTGGACGGAGGTGCTGTCATCGCCCAGTGCCTGATCGGAGTTCGCCGGGAGGAGTCCCCTGACTCACTGGGCCGCCGTCTGTTCGGCTCACTCAGGTTGATGTTCTTGCAGGTTCTCGCCTGGTATGCCGCCGGTCGGGTGGAGAAGGACGCGCAGGGTCGAGTCTGGGTCAACGGCGCTGTTTACGGCGAGCTCCCGATTTCCCCCGCAATCGAGGACGGCTTTCCCGAGGATTGCCGGTGAACGCCGTGATCCTGCAACCGTCGTACATTCCCTGGCGCGGCTTCTTTCACCAGATCCACAAGGCTGATGTCTTCGTCTTCTACGACGACGTGCAGTTCGACAAGCGCGGCTGGCGGAACCGCAACCGGATCAAGACTCCGTCCGGGCCTCGTTGGCTTACGATCCCGGTCCACAGCCGGGGCCACCAGCTCCAGCACACGCCCATCCAGAGCATCGAGATCTCGTGGGAGACAGACTGGAACCAGGCTCACTGGCGGACCCTGCAACAGCATTACCACAAGGCCCCCTTCTTCGATAGATACCGGACCCTGCTTGATTTGTTCTTCAGCCGCCATGACACGTTGCTCGCGGATTTCACCATCGATTTATGCATCGCCCTGGCTCGCGAGCTGGGTCTTACGAAGACTCGGTTCCTTCGATCGTCAACGCTCGGTGCCACCGGCACCAAGACCGATCGCCTCGTGGACGTGCTCCAAAAGATTGGCGCGACCCACTACATCACGGGTCCGTCGGCCCGTGAATATCTCGACGAGAGCAGGCTCGCCGCGGCCGGCATCTCGGTCGAGTACATGGACTACAGCTATCCGCAGTACCCGCAGCTGTATCCACCCTTTGACCCGCAGGTCTCGATCCTGGACCTGCTTTTCATGACCGGTCCCGAGGCGCCTGCCTACATCTGGGGCTCGCGCGAGGTCTCCCTGCCCGGAGAGGAGCGCGCCGCATGAGGCCCGGCTGGTGGCGTTCCCCAAAGGTGAGGCTGGCCGTCATCATCACCGCCGCCTCGTTGCTGGCTACCGCCTGGGTGTTCCTGGTTCCGATCTTCGAGGGTCCCGATGAACCCCAGCACTTCGATTACGCGCTAGGCATTGCCGGCGCCGGCCACCTGCTCAACGCGCGGGAGCGGCCGACACTTCCTAACCAATGGTCGCTGGTGGTCAATCCGGACGTCCAGTATCTGATGCAGGCGACCGACCTTTTGCGCGTGGTCGGCGACCAGGACCAGCGAATGCCGGCCGGATACGGAACCACCGCCTACTACCAGCAGCTGGACAAGGCGGCGCCGCAACCCGCGCTAAATGGGCCGCCGGCACAGAATCCCGGCTTGCTTCCGGTCTATCCCTTCGGTTACTACGCGCTCTTGGGCGCATGGTTGTGGCTGGTCGGCCACCTGACCACAAGCGTGACCATCCTCTTCTTCTCCGCTCGCCTTCTGTCGGTTCTAATGCTGCCGGCCACGCTGTTGCTCTGTTACGCGATCAGCCGCGAGCTTCGAATTACCGCGGGTAAGGCACTCTTTCTCACCGCCGTGATCGGCCTGTTTCCTCTTACCAGCTTCGTCGCCTCGGCCATTCAGCCCGACAACCTGTCGTTTCTGCTGGTCTCGCTGGCCGTGTATCTGGCGTTGCTTGTGCGCCGGCGTGGTCAGGCGCCCTGGCTGCTCGCGTCCCTGGGCCTGGCCCTGGGTTGCCTGCTCGTGACCAAGACGCATTACTTCCTGTGCCTGGCCCTGCCGATTGCGGCCGTCCTGTTGTTGCAGCGGCACGATCAGCCACAGCGCACTGGCCGGCTGCGCGCCGGCCTCCTGCTTGCCGCGCCTTCGCTGGCGCTGCTGGCGGTTCACCTCTGGGTGGTGTGGGGCACCACCATCCCGGTTCCGTCCACAGCCACCGCCATGCCCAACTCGGCGGATTTCCACGCCGCAGCCGCGCTGGGCCCGTTGCCGCTGGCCAAATATGTCGGCACCGCGCTCGGCCAGGGCGCCTACACCTACTACCTGGGCGGTGAGAGCTTCCGCACCTTTTGGGGCACGGTCGGTTGGCTGGGCCGCATCCAGTTCGGCGCGCCGGTCGTCTATCAGTTCCTCTATGCCGTCGAGGTGGGATCGACCCTGGTGGTGCTGATCATCATGCTCGCCCATTTCGCGCGCACCGGAACGCGCCTGGTCAGGCTCGCCGGGCGAGGCCGTGCCTGGACTGCACTTCGCCTTGCATTGGTGGACCCTTTTCTCGTCGCTTACCTGCTGTTCACCGGATTCATGCTCGCCTACTACGTCCTCACCCATGGAACGTTCTACCCGCAGGGCCGAAACTGGTTGCCCTTTCTGCTCCCGACCTGGATGCTGGCATTCCACTACGCGCCGCGAGCGCTGCGGCGGGATCAGCCGGCTCTGTCTGCCCGGCTTCCAGTTATCAGCGCTGCCGGGCTCGCCCTGCTCTGCGCCGTCGTGGGCGCTTTCGCCATATTCACCATCGAGCATCGCTTCTACGCTACGGTCCCCGGGGTCTTCTCATGAATGTATCCGTCGGCCGTGGCGTGATGGACTACAGCGACGAGTATTCCTCGGTCGACCGCAGCCACTGGTGGTTCCGGGGCCGCCGGGCACTCATTCTGGCTGTGCTTCGCCGGCATCTTCCTCCCGGCAGCAGGCTGCTCGATGTCGGCTGCGGGACCGGTGGACTGACCGAGCAGCTCGCCCGCGAGTACGAAGTTGAAGCCGTGGACCCGTCCGCCGAGGCGGTAGCGATCGCCCGGCAGCGTGGGATCCGAGCGCGGACGCTCGCCCCCGGCGCTTCGTTTGCGTCAGGCTTCGGCGCGGTCTCCGCATTCGATGTCCTGGAGCACGTCGATGACGACCTGAGTCTGGCCCGCCGGCTGCACCAGGCGCTCGAGCCTGGTGGCCACGTCATCGTCACCGTCCCGGCGTTCCCATTTCTGTGGGGACCCATGGATGAGTTGGGCCACCATCGGCGTCGCTACCGGCTAAGCGGGCTGACTGATCTGATGGCCCGGGCGGGTTTCCGACGATCCTTCGCGACCTACTTCAACAGCCTTCTTTTTCCGCCCATCGTCATGGTCCGGCTGCTGGGATCCACCCGCAGGGGCGACGAGCTCAAGCAACCGCCGGCCGGCCTCAACTGGCTCCTGACCAGGCTATTCACGCTGGAAGCACATGCCACCAAGCGCTGGTCCATACCGTTCGGGACATCGATCCTGTACGTGGGGACCCGTGAGTAACGCCATCCCATTCAATCGCGCCTTCCTCACGGGCAAAGAGCTCGGCTACATCCGTGAGGCCGTAAACGCGGGCCATATATCAGGTGACGGCGTCTTCACCCGCAAATGCCAGTCGATTCTTCAGGATACAGCCGGCAGCCGCCAGGCCCTACTCACTACCTCGTGCACGGACGCCCTCGAGATGACCGCCCTGTTGCTGGACATCAAACCGGGTGATGAGGTGATCGTCCCCTCCTTCACCTTCGTCTCCACCGTCAATGCCTTCGTCCTTCGCGGCGCGGTTCCCGTTTTCGCGGACATCCGGCCGGATACCCTGAACATCGACGAGACTCGCCTCGAGAGCCTGATCACGCCCCGGACCCGGGCCGTCCTCGTGGTGCACTACGCCGGGGTTGGCTGCGAGATGGAAGCCATCCTTGCCCTGGCGCACCGGCACCAGATCGCGGTGGTCGAGGACAATGCGCACGGCCTATTCGGCCGGTATCGCGGCCAGCCGCTCGGAACGTTCGGCCAGCTGGCGACCCTCAGCTTCCACGAGACCAAAAACGTGAGCTGCGGAGAAGGTGGCGCGCTGCTTGTCAACGATCCCACCTACAGCGAGCGCGCCGAGATCATTCGTGAAAAGGGCACCAACCGCGCCCAGTTCTTTCGCGGCCAGGTCGACAAGTACACCTGGGTCGACCTTGGATCTAGCTTCTTGCCATCCGACCTGCTGGCGGCCTTCCTCCTGGCCCAGCTGGAGTCGGCCGAACTGATCCAGGCTCGGCGCCGCCGCGTCTGGACCAACTATCAGCGGGAGCTCGCCGGCTGGGCTGGCCGGGAGGGTGTTCGGCTCCCGGTGGTGCCGGCGCACTGCGAGCAGCCCTTCCACATGTTTTATCTCCTCCTGCCGTCCCTGGCCGAGCGCCAGGCGCTGATCGCCCAGTTGAAGGCGCAGAAAATCATGAGCGCATTTCACTATGTCCCGCTCCATCTGTCGCCGATGGGCATTCGGTTCGGCGGCCGGCCCGGCATGTGTCCGGTCACCGAAGACGTCAGTGATCGCCTGCTGCGCCTCCCCTTCTACACCGAGTTGAGCGAGGACGATCAGGCCCGGGTGATCGCGGTCATCACCGACCATGTTTCCCTGCGCGCCGCCGCCTGATCAGGCTGGGCTGATCAGGAAGTCGTGCGCCATCCATCCATGTCCCTGGAGGCGCCACCAGAGCTTTCCGTCCGAATAGGCCGGGCCGTTCGTCAGGTGGACGACGGTGCCGTTGGGAAGGCAGTCCACGACCGGGCTTCCAAGACCAGGCGTAGTCCGCGTGTTCGCGCAGCCGGTCACGTAGACCTGGTCGTCGGCGCCGACAGTGGGCGCGTACCCGGTGGCCTGGCCGCAACGAACGTTGACGTAGTGCCAGCCGCCGCTGTCGTGGTACAGGTAAACCCAGCAGCCCGAACCAAACCGGGCGCCCAAGAAGTACCCCGCCTCCGTGCCAATCGTGCCTCGTTGTGGAGAGGGCACGGCGAAGCAGTCGTTTCCCGGCGCAGGCTGCGAGCTTCCGCAGTCGCGAATGCCCAGGTCCCGCTCGGCGCCGGGCTTCCCTGCGCCAACCATCGCCGTTAGCTCGTCTGCCGTCGCCGGCCGCGCGGCAGCAATTGCAGTGGCCGATGGCGACACCGACCCGGACGCCGATACCGTAGGCGTGGCCGAGG
>Ga0209806_1001683_pt1 | contig 14420 bp, 9 predicted proteins | sample GraSoiAngelo_152_FD_186166 | JGI IMG/M metagenome (GOLD analysis project Ga0209806, IMG submission 186166) | Grasslands soil microbial communities from the Angelo Coastal Reserve, California, USA - 14_1009_12_30cm (SPAdes) (version 2) | ecosystem: Environmental > Terrestrial > Soil > Grasslands ... | reverse complement strand
CGCCATCGCATGATCGTCGGTACCGACCGCGCCTCCTACTCGATAACCGCGCAGATGCGGGTCACGATCGAGCTGCAGGGCTCACCGTCCACGTCCACGAACAGCGGCGACCAGGGCCTCACCCTGACGCTGGTCCGCAACGGTCTGGGCGTCGCTCTCAATCCGGTCGGCGTCGAGAGTTGGAACGGCACCCCGATCTTCGGCGGCTGGTATGACCTCGCCGGCTTCCCCCTGTCCGCACCACGCGCCGGCGACTACCGGCTGGAAGCAACCTGGGTGATTCCCGACGGATCCGGGCGCGTGCTGCAGACCAGCGTCCCGATCCGCCTGACCGGAAGCTGAGCGCTTAGCTCTTCTCCGGTGGGGGCGGCCCCTCGAGGTCGGGCAGGTCCATGCTGTTAATCAATTCTTTGAAGATCGACAGTTTGTCATCCTGGTCTTCTTCCTTCTCGGGAAAGACCCCCGCCTTGTCGAGGACGTCCTGTGAGACGAGGATGGGACAGGTCATCCGCACGGCGAGCGCGATGGCGTCGCTCGGCCGGGAGTCGATCTCGACTTCCTTGCCGTTGACGGCCAGAAACAGGCGGGCGAAGAAGACCTCGTTGGTCAGCGATGTCACCTGGATTTTCTTCAGCCGCATTTCGGCGCTCTGCAAGATGTTGGCCAGCAAATCGTGGGTAATCGGCCGTTCCGGGGTGATCCCGGTGATCTTCAGCGCGATGGCATTCGCCTCGTAGATGCCGATCCAGATGGGCAGGTACCGGTCGGTCTCTTTCTCTTTAAGAATTACCACGTGCTGCCCGCTGGGCATGTGCACCCGGATGGAGTCGACCTGCATTTCGACGAACTTGGCCATCCTGAATTCGAGCCTATGTTATCGCACGCTGTCTAAACTCTGGTGGTGACAGAGCCTGTGCAAAAGCTCCGGCTGGTCCTCATCGACGGGCACTCGCTGGTCTATCGGGCCTTCTTCGCGCTGCCCTCGTTGACCGATCGGGAGGGCCGTGTCGTCAACGCCGCCTACGGGTTCACGTCGATGCTCTTGCTGGCCCTGCAGGAGCATCCGGACTACGTGCTGGCATCGTTTGACCTCGGCGGCCGGACCTTTCGGCACGAGGAACTCGCGCAGTACAAGGCGACGCGCCGGCCCACCCCGCCTGAACTCTCGCCACAGTTTCCACTCACGCGGGACATCGTGCGCGCCTTTGGCATCCCGATCTACGAGGTGCAGGGGGTCGAGGCGGACGACGTCATCGGCACTCTGGCGACCCAGGCGCGCGAGCTCGGCCTGCACAGCACCATCGTCACGGGCGACCTCGATGCGCTGCAGCTCGTCAACGACGACGTTGATGTGCTGACGAGCAAACGGGGCGTCTCCGAGACGATTCTCTACACGCCGGAGCGGGTGCGCCAGCGCTACGGCCTTGAGCCGATCCAGACCGTCGATCTCAAGGGCCTGGTCGGCGATGTCTCGGACAATATTCCGGGGATCCGAGGCATCGGCGAGAAAACGGCGATCAAGTTGATCCAGGAGTTCGGCTCCGTCGAGAGCTTGGTCGAGAACCGGGAACGGGTCACACCCCCCAAGATCAAAAAACTCATCGACGAACACTGGGAGCAGGCGTTGCTCAGCAAGCGGATGGCCACGATCGTCCTCGACGTCGAGGGCGTCACGTTGGACCTGAGCCATGGTTCGGCGCAGGAGTACCGCCCGGATGCGGCGAGGACGATCCTGTCGGACCTGGGTTTTCGCAGTCTGGCGGCCCGCGTGCCAACCACCTGGACTGACGGCAGCGCGATGTCCGCCCCGCCGATCTTTGCGCCGCCCCCCAGAGACCAGGGCAGACTTGCCCTCGATGCGGGGCCGGCGCGCCAGGAGCCGTCGCGCCCACCAACGCAGTCAACGCTACCCCTCGAGTCGGCGCCGAGAGAGTCCGTGACCGTCGTCCGCCAGGTGGCCGAACTCGAGCGACTCGTAACTGCGTTTGCTTCGGCCGACCGGGCCGGCTTCCAGGTCATCACGCTGGACGATGTGCCGCGACACGGCCGGATCGCGGCGTTCGTCGTCGGCCTGGGTGAACGCGATGTCTTTTATGTGCCCGTAGCCCACGAACAGGAGCGCTGCCTCGAGGCGCGTGATGTTCTTCAACGCTTTGCCGCCAGCCTGCAGAGCGCCAAGCCATCGAAGCTGGGCTTCAACCAGAAGGCCGATTACCTGGCGCTGCGAGCGCATGGCATCGAGCTAGCCGGCATTGACTGGGACCTGCTGGTCGCAGCCTACCTGCTCAATTCCGGAGTGCGATCACCGAGCCTCGAGGCACTGGCATCGGACGTGTTGCATCGAACCGTCGAGGGCCGCGAGGGGCTCTTCGGCAGCGGCAAGACGGCGATGACCTGTGATCAGGTCGATGTCGCGAGGGCGGCCGCCTTCTTTGGGGAGCGTATGCGGGTCATGCTGCAGCTGGCGCCCAGGCTTCAGTCCGAGCTCGAGCGGCTCGGCAACGCGGAACTCTTTCGAGACCTCGAAATGCCGCTGGTTCCAGTGCTGGGCGAGATGGAGCTCGCCGGCGTTTCCGTCGACCTGCCCTACTTGCAGCAGGTCTCGCGCGAGCTGTACGAGCAATTACAACGGCTCGACCAGGAAATCGCCGACGTGGCGCACGGGCCGATCAATGTCAACTCGCCGCAGCAACTCGCGCGCTTTCTCTTCGAAGACCTGAACCTGCCGGGCGGACGCAAGACCAAGAGTGGCTACTCGACCGATGCCAACGTCCTGGAAGGCCTGCGCGATCAGCACCCGGTGGTGCCGAAAATTCTTGAATTCCGGCAGCTGAGCAAGCTCAAAGGCACGTACGTGGATGCGCTGCCGTTGCTGGTCGATGCGAAGACGCATCGCGTGCACACCAGCTTCAATCAGACCGTGGCCGCGACCGGACGGCTCTCATCGTCCGATCCGAACCTGCAGAACATTCCAATTCGAACCGAGGTCGGCCAGAAAGTCCGGCGCGCCTTCATCCCCGGCCGCCCGGGTGACGTCTTGCTCTCGGCTGATTACTCGCAAATCGAACTTCGTGTCCTGGCGCATATGACTGACGACCCGGTGTTGGTCGACGCCTTCGCCCGGGGCGAGGACATCCATGCACGCACGGCCGCCGAAGTCTTCGCCATCCCTCAGGACCAGGTGACGGCGAACCAGCGACGCCTCGCCAAGGTCGTGAACTTCGGTCTCTTTTATGGCCTGAGCGATTTCGGTCTGGCCCGCGACACTGGCATGTCGACGGAAGAAGCCCGCATCTTTATCGACGCGTACTTCCGTGCGTATAACCGGGTCCGGGAATTTCTCGAAGGCATCAAGATGCAGGCCCGCGAGCAGGGTTACGTCGAGACCCTGCTGCATCGCCGGCGCTACATTCAGGACATTCGATCACCGAATCGCATGTTGCGACAGGGCGCCGAGCGAATCGCCATCAACATGCCGGTGCAGGGCTCGGCCGCCGACATCATGAAGCTCGCCATGATCAGGCTGCAGCAATATCTGCGCGAACAGGGATTGCAGAGCCGGATGATCTTGACCGTCCACGACGAGCTCGTCTTCGAAGTCCCGCCAGGCGAACGTGAACGACTCATCGACGTCGTCCCCGACTTGATGGCGACGGCGTATCCGATGAAGGTGCCCCTCCAGGTCGATCTGAAGCTCGGTCCAAACTGGCAGGACATGGAACGCGTCCGCCTGGTCGCCGCAAAAGCCTGAGGGCGCATGCCCGAACTGCCTGAAGTCGAGACGGTCGTTCGTGATCTGCGGCCGCAGCTGAGCGGGCGTCGCGTCGAGTCGCTGCAGGTTACTCGGGATCAGCTTGTGCTTGGTCGGCTGATTCGATATCCGACAGCCCGCCAATTCGTGCAGCGCTTGCGTGGCCGGACCATCACGTCCGTCACGCGGCGCGGCAAGTACATCGTGATGCCGTTGCAGGATGCAGCCCAGGGGCACGAGGCAGCCCGGCGGCATGAGGCCGCGAGCCCCAACGGTGCCGGTGCCGAACGGCTGATCGTGCATCTGGGGATGACCGGTCATTTGCGCCTCTGGGAGCCCGAGGAAGCGCCGGTCAAGCACACGCACGTGCGGCTGCTGCTCGACAGCGGCCTCGAACTCCGCTACGACGACCAGCGCCAGTTTGGCCGGCTGCTGCTGGGAACGCAGCCGGAGATCATCGCCGCCCGCGCCTTTCCGGCCCGGCTCGGTCCCGAGCCAATCCATGGCGACCTAACTGTGGACGAGTTTGAGAGGCTGATCCATGCGCGCCGCCGGCCGGTGAAATCGGCATTGCTGGACCAGTCCTTCCTGGCGGGCGTCGGCAACATCTACGCCGACGAGGCATGTTTTCGGGCGGGAATCCGTCCTAGCCGATGGACTCACCAGCTCACCCTCCGTGAACGGCGGTCCCTCTATGCAGCGATTCAAGACGTACTTGAGAACAGCATTGCGGCACGAGGCTCGTCGATCATCGATTATGTCGACGGTTTTGGGCTGCGGGGCGGCAACCAGGAGAAGCTGCTCGTCTACGGGCGGAGCGGGGAGCCCTGCCTGAGATGCGGGACGCCGTTGCAGGGGACACGCCTGGCCGGCCGCGGCACCGTGTATTGCCGCAAGTGCCAGCGCTGAGGCGACCCCGCTGGCCGGCGTTGAGCCGCCGCCTGATGATCACGGCCGGCGCCTTCTTCGCGGCGTTTGCGCTGATCACGGTGCTGGTCACCATGGGGGCCTTTGACGGGGCGAATCTGCGGCTGACGCGCTACCTGCAGGGGCGAGGCAGCAGCGCGCAGGACATCGGCCTGGGGTTGTTTTCTTACCTGGGCAGTATCGAGGTGACGTTTACGATCGCGGTGCTGCTCGGCGTCGCGCTCTTCCGCGGTCTGCGGCTGCTCGCCGTGCTACCGGCGGTCCTCGTCCTGATCGCGTCCGGCCTCGAGATCCTGCTCAAGAGCGTCGTCCCCGCGGTGGAGCCGGGCAGGGCGTTCCAGCGCTTCCCCCACGGCCTCCCCTCGTTGAGCCACGACGTGGGCGCCTACGCGTTCCCCAGCGGTCACGTGCTGCGGGCAACGATCGTTTATGGGCTCGTGCTCTACCTGGCGGAGCGCTGGGAGCTGTTCGGCCGCGACAGTTCCCGGCTCAGTCCGGTGTTGGTGCTGGTGGTTTTGCTTGTCGGATTCGGTGTCGTCTACCTGGGCTGGCACTGGGTCTCGGACGCCCTCGGCGGACTCCTGCTCGGACTGACGCTGCTCTTTGGCCTGATCGCCTACCTGGAGCGCAAGCGCACCGTCAATCCCGGGCATCAGTCGGACTAGCCAGCCCCGGGCAAACGCCGCTCGCCCAGACATCCTGATCGCTCATGCCGATCGCGCGCTCGGGATGACGCGACGCGGCGGCGGGATCGCCCCCCAGCGCCCGTCCTTTCGCCGTTCCAACGTCCAGCCCTCTTCATGCACCTTGCGATGGTGCGGCCTGCAGACCAGAGCGAGGTTGGGCAGCGTGGTCGGCCCTCCGTGAGTCCAGAACACGAGGTGATGGCCGTCGCACCACACCGGCGACCGGTCGCAGCCGGCGAAGACGCAGTGCCGGTCGCGCGCGGCCAGCGCCCGACGGGTGGCTGCCGGGATGCTGCGGCTGGCGCGGCTGACCTCCTGGTCGAGCTCGCCCAGCGCGGTGACGCGCGTGATGGCGGAATCGCAGGCGAGCCGCTGCACCGTGGCCGACGGAACCATTGCACCCGAATCGAGCCGCGCCGCCGGCGCTCCCGGAATTCCCGCCAGGGTGTCGACGCTCGCCGTGATGATGAGCTGCGGACGCGGACCAGCGCCGTCCGCCGACGGTCGGCCACGCTGTCGGCAGACTTCGATCAGGGCGTCAGCGCGTCGCTGGCCCGGCGTCCGATCGTCCTCTTTGCCCGGCAGCATGAAGGCGTTCAGCGCCGTCCGCAGGGTCGCGCCGCCCTCGGCATCGAGCAGGCCATCCAGCCGGATCAACCCGTCCATCGGCTCGCCCAGGTGCAGATAGCGCCGCTCGTACGCCCGGTGGGCCTCCGCCAGCGCGCCTTCGGCGTCGATCCGGTGCTCAAAGTCTTTTGTGATACCGGCAAACTGGCCCGGGTCGTGGGTCATCGCCGCCTCGAGCAAGCTCGACTCGGCCTTGCGCACGGCACCGGCGCCCAGATGGTCGGCAGTCCTGGCGATCATCGCCACGTGCTGATAGCCGAGGTCACCGCGAGCAAACGCCTCTCCGGTCCTGGGCAACTGCTCCAGCTGCCGGGCGATCCCCACCCGTTCGGCTGCGGCACCGCCCGACAGCTTGCATCGCCACTTCAGCCAGGCGATGACGGAGAGCGCGCCGTCGGCGGCATATTCGCCGGAATCATCGAACCGGCGGAGCCCGTCGGCGAAGACCGCCTCGCGCGGGTCGATGCCCGCTTCCCGGATCTGGATCAGGCCCTCGCCCAGGTCCTGGCCATTGGCCTCGCGGATCCAGTCGGACATCGCATGGACGCCATCCCGTAGCTGCGCGACAACGGTCTCCAGCCGGGCCTTTGAGCGTGGCCTTTGTGGGAGGGCGGCGACCATGTCGCCCATCCTGGAGCACGGCTGCGACAGCTGTATGTCGCAATTCCTTAGCCGGACCAAAACTCGCCTTGGCTCCAAACCCGATGCAGACCGCAGGAACTTAATTAAGAAGAACACGAGGCCCCGGCGGCGGTTTAGAAGTGAACGGGACTACATACAATTGAGGCATGCCCAGGTTCGCCTTTACGGCTGGCTTTTCGCCCGCGGGCGGCCAGCCGGAGGCCATCAAGAAGCTTGCTGAAGGGGTCGAAAGGGGCCAAAAACACCAGGTCCTCATGGGTGTCACCGGCTCCGGCAAGACGATGGTCGTCGCCCAGATGATCCAGGAGATCCAGCGGCCCACCCTCGTCATGTCGCCGAACAAAACGCTGGCGGCTCAGCTCTGCAGCGAGTTCAGATCCTTCTTCCCGGAAAACGCCGTTGAGTACTTCGTCAGCTACTACGACTACTACCAGCCGGAAGCGTACATCCCCCGGTCTGACACCTACATCGAGAAGGACTCGTCGCGCAACGACGAGATCGATCGGCTGCGGCAGTCGGCGACCCGGGCGCTGCTGACCCGGCGGGACGTCATCGTGGTGGCCAGCGTGTCATGCATTTACGGCGTCGGCTCGCCCGAGGACTACCTGGGCGAGTCGGTCGAGATTCACGCCGGTGAAGGCTTTCGACGGGATATTTTTCTTCGCAAGCTGACCAACCTGCAGTACCAGCGCAACGACGTCGACTTTGGCCGGTCGCGCTTTCGGGTGCGGGGCGACACGGTCGATGTCCAGCCCTCGTACGATCAGATTGCGACCCGCGTGCAGTTCAACGGCGACCAGGTGGAGCGGATTGTCCAGCTCGACCCACTCACCGGCGAACTGATCGGCGAGCTCGAGGTTTTCCAGGTCTTCCCGGCGACCCATTACGTCACGCCCCGGCAGAAGCTGCTCCACGCGCTCGACGCCATCGGTGAAGAACTCGAGGAACGCGTCGCCTGGTTCGAGAGCCAGGGCAAGCTTCTCGAGGCTCAGCGGCTGCGCCAGCGCACGCTGTTCGACATGGAGATGATGCGTGAGACCGGCAGCTGCGCAGGGATCGAGAACTACTCTCGGCACTTGACCGGCCGCCGAGCGGGCCAGGAACCCTACACCCTGATGGACTTCTTGCCGGAGGACACGCTGGTCGTGGTGGACGAGTCACACGTCGGGGTGCCCCAGATCGGCGGAATGTATGGCGGTGATCGCTCGAGGAAGATCCCCCTCGTCGACTACGGCTTCCGGCTGCCGTCCGCCCTGGACAACCGGCCGCTGACGTTTGCGGAATGGGAGCGCAAGGTACAACAAGTGGTCTATGTCACGGCCACCCCAGGGCCGTACGAGGAACAGCGCTCGCAGCAGACGATCGAGGTCATCATCCGGCCGACCGGCCTGGTCGACCCCACGGTTGAGGTTCGCCCGACCAAAGGCCAGATCGACGACCTGATCGGGGAGATCCACAAGCGGGTCGACAAGAAACAGCGGACGCTGATCACCGTGCTGACGAAGAAGATGGCGGAAGACATGACGGACTATTTGCGCGAGATGGGCATCAAGGTGAATTACCTTCACTCGGACGTCGATACGCTGGAGCGGGTCGAGATCCTGCGCGACCTGCGGCTCGGCGTCTTCGACGTGCTCGTCGGCATCAACCTGCTCCGTGAAGGTCTCGATCTACCGGAGGTCGCGCTGATCGCGATACTCGACGCCGACAAAGAGAGCTACATGCGCGACGCGCGCTCGCTGATCCAGACGACGGGGCGAGCCGCCCGTAACGTGGAAGGTCACGTCATCATGTATGCCGACTCCGTCAGCGGCTCGATGCAACGGGCGATCGATGAGACCGACCGGCGCCGGAATATCCAGATCGCCTACAACGAGGAACACGGCATCACCCCGGCGACCATCGTCAAAGCCGTCTACAACCTCGAGAAGCATCAAGAGAAAGCCGTTGAAGAAACGATCGCCACGCTGGCGTCCGGACTTCCGCCGGACGAAATCGAGCGCTTGATCAAGGACCTCGAGCGCCAGATGAAGAAGGCTGCCCGCGATCTACAGTTCGAGAGGGCGGCCGAGCTACGAGACCGCCTCGTAGCGTTGCGCCGCGACGCGATGGAGTATCGGGGGTCCCTGACGCCGGCGGCCGCTGCCGAGTCCGGGACGTGGCGCAAGCCGAAAACGAGTCGGATGAGGGCACGTGTCCATGGCTGAGGGTAGGGCCCCCTCCCCGACCCTCCCCCAAAGGGGGAGGGATGTTCAGCCGCCGAGGGAGACGAGGGACACGATCGTCATCAAGGGCGCGCGCGAGCACAACCTCAAAGACATCGATCTAACAATTCCGCGCGACAAGCTGGTGGTCTTCACCGGCTTATCGGGCTCGGGCAAATCGTCGCTGGCCTTCGACACGATCTATGCCGAGGGGCAGCGCCGCTATGTCGAGTCGCTGTCGTCCTACGCGCGGCAGTTCCTCGGCCAGATGGATAAACCCGACGTCGACCAGATCGACGGGTTGTCTCCGGCGATCTCGATCGACCAGAAGGGTGCCAGTCACAACCCGCGCTCCACAGTCGGCACGGTGACCGAGATCTACGACTACATGCGCCTGATGTGGGCGCGGATCGGCCATCCGCACTGCCCGATCAGCGGGCACGAGATCACGCGGCAAACAACCGAGCAGATCGCCGACCGGATTCTCGACATGCCGAAGGGGAGTCGAATCCGAATTATGGCGCCGATCGTGCGCGGTCGAAAAGGCGAGTTTCAGGACGTCTTTGCCGAAGCCCGAAAGGCCGGCTTCAGTCGAGTTCGGGTTGATGGCAATTTCTACGAGCTCAACGAAAAGATCACCCTCGAGAAGAACAAGAAACACGACATTGAAATCGATGTCGACAGGTTGCCCGTTGAACCCACGGCCATTAGCCGGATGCGCGAATCGGTCGAAACCGCCGCGAAGCTGGCGAATGGGCTCGTTCTCGTCACCCCCCACGAAGGTAAGGGCGACGAGCAACTCTTCAGCCAGAATTTCGCCTGCCCCTACGACGGCTTCTCGATGGAGGAGCTGGCGCCGCGAAACTTCTCCTTCAACAACCCGCACGGCGCCTGCCCGGCTTGCACCGGGCTCGGCAGCAAGCTCGAGGTCGACCCCGACCTGGTCATCCCGGACAAGGACCGGGCGCTCGGCGACGGCGCCATCCGGACCTGGGGCCGGTCATCCTACTTCTATAACGACCTGGTCGAGGCCGTCGCGCATCGATACAAGATCCCCCTCGATAAGGCATTCGGCAAACTCGCCGTGAAGGAGCGGCAGATCATTCTTTACGGCAATAATGGCGACCCGCTGAGGGTGAAGTATTTCAACAGCGAGGGCCAGCGCCGCTGGTACGAAACCTCCTACGAGGGCATCATCCCGAACCTGGAGCGGCGCTACCGCGAGACCGAATCAGAATTCATCCGCGCCGAGATCGAGCGCTTGATGAGCACAAAGCCCTGTCCGGTATGCAAGGGCAAACGGCTGAAGCCGGAGTACCTGGCCGTCACGGTCGACAACCGGTCGATCATGGACGTCTGCGAGCTATCGATCGACGCGGCTCAGCAGTGGTTCGCGAAACTTCAGCTGCCCGAGCGTGAGGCATTGATCGCGCGCGGCATTCTGAAGGAAATTCGCGAACGCCTTCAGTTCCTGGTCGACGTTGGTCTCGACTACCTGAATCTGGCCCGTTCGGCCGATTCCCTGTCCGGCGGCGAAGCCCAGCGGATTCGGCTGGCCACCCAGATCGGGTCGAAGCTGATGGGCGTGCTCTACATCCTCGATGAGCCCTCGATTGGCCTGCACCAGCGTGACAACCGGAAGTTGATCACCACCCTGCTCGCCCTACGTGACATCGGCAACACGGTGGTGGTCATCGAACACGACGAAGAGACGATGCGGACGGCGGACTTCATCGTCGACATTGGCCCCGGCGCCGGCGAGCATGGCGGTCGGATCGTTGCCACCGGCAGCTTCGATGACATCCTCAAGTCACCCGAGTCGATCACCGGAGCCTTCTTACGCGGTGAGCGCTCGATTCCGCTGCCGGGCCGCCGTCGCAAGGGGAACGGCTCGATGCTCGTCGTCCGAGGGGCGACCGAAAACAACTTGAAGAACATCGACGTGTACTTCCCGCTGGGCGAGCTGATCTGCGTTGCGGGGGTCAGCGGCTCCGGGAAAAGCACACTGGTGAGCGACATTCTCTATCGCCGGATGGCCCAGCACTTCTACCGGGCGAAAGAGCGCCCCGGCGTCGCCCGCGAGGTTTCGGGCCTCGCCTTCATCGACAAGGTCATCAATGTCGACCAGTCGCCGATCGGCCGAACGCCGCGTTCGAACCCGGCGACCTACACCGGCGTCTTCACCTACATCCGAGACCTGTTCGCGGAGATGCCGGAAGCGCGTGTGCGCGGCTACAAGCCGGGCCGCTTCAGTTTCAACGTGAAGGGCGGCCGCTGCGAGAACTGTGAGGGGGACGGCATCATCAAGATCGAGATGCACTTTCTGCCCGACGTCTACGTACCCTGCGAGGTCTGCAAGGGCAAGCGCTACAACAAGGAGGCGCTGGAGGTCACGTACCGCGGCAAAACCATCGCCGACGTGCTGGACATGAGCGTCGAGGAAGCCACCGAGTTCTTTGACCGCATCCCGCGCATCAAGCGCAAGCTGCAGACGCTCTGCGAGGTCGGCCTCGGCTATATCCGCATGGGGCAGCCCGCCACCCAGCTATCAGGGGGCGAAGCCCAACGGGTCAAGTTGACGGAAGAGCTGAGCCGGCGGGACACCGGTAAGACCTTCTATATCCTCGACGAGCCCACCACCGGTCTGCACTTCGCGGATATCGAGCGCCTGCTCAATGTCCTGCATCGCCTGGTCGATGCCGGAAACACCGTTGTCGTCATCGAGCACAATCTCGACGTCCTCAAGACGGCCGACCACATCATCGATCTGGGTCCGGAGGGCGGCGACAAGGGCGGCGAGGTGGTGGCCGCCGGCACGCCCGAGGAGATCGTCCGGAACCGCCGCTCGTATACCGGCCAGTATCTCAAGCGAGTCCTCGACCCGGAGCTCGCGATAGCCTGAGTTCGATGGCGACCACCACCAAGGCGGTTCCGATCACGGAGCGGCCCGATTACCTGCGCGAGCGGCTGAAGGCGTTGCCGGAGACGCCCGGCGTCTACCTGATGCGCGATACCCAGGGACGCGTCATCTACGCCGGCAAGGCGCTCAGCTTGCGCAACCGGGTGCCGAACTATTTCCAGGCCTCCAGCGTGCTGCCCGAGCATATCGCCGCCATGGTGGCGCGGGTCTACGACTTCGAAGTGATCACCACCGCGACCGAGAAAGAAGCCCTGGTGCTGGAGCAGACGATGATCAAGCGGCATCGCCCGCGATTCAATATCCGTCTGCGGGACGACAAGAACTATCTGTACATCAAACTGCCCCTCAACGAAGACTTCCCACGTATCACCCTGGTCCGCCGCCCGGGCAACGACGGCGCCCGATACTGGGGGCCGTACACGCACGCGATCGCGCTGCGGACGACGTTGAAGACCGTGCGCCGGGTGATCCCCTATCGCAGCTGCAAGGACTCGGAGTTCGCGCTGGGGCGGCCCTGCTTTTATTACCATCTCAATCTCTGCTCGGCACCCTGCGCGGGGTTCATCAACCGCGAGGAGTACCACGAGCAGCTGAACCAGGTGGCGAGCTTCCTCGACGGCCGCTCCGATCATGTCGCGAAGCGGCTCAAGCAGCAGATGCAGGACGCGGCCGACAGGCTCGAGTACGAAGCCGCGGCTCGCTACCGGGACCGGCTCGACGCGATGGAACGGATGGCGGAGCGGCAGAAGGTGCTGGCGATGGGCCGCTACGACCAGGACCTGTTCGGCCTGGCCCGCGCCGACGGCCAGGGATCCGTCCGGGTCTTCAGCGTGCGCGAGGGGCGGCTCTCGGGCTCCGAGAACTTCGACCTCGTCGGCCTCGGCAAGGACCAGTCGAACGCCGACGTCCTCAACGCCTTCGTCAGCCAGTACTACGCGAGCGCCACGCACATCCCGAAAGAGATTTTTGTTCCGCAGCCGCTGCCCGACCGCGAGCTGATCGAGCAATGGTTGACCGAGCGCCGCGGCAGCATCGTCACGGTCCGGGTGCCGCAGCGAGGCAAGCAGCGCGAGTTGCTGCAGCAGGCGGCCGCCAACGCCCAGGAGACGATGCGCCAGATGCGGATCAAACTCGACTACGACGCCGAGCGGACGGCTTCCCTGCTCAACGACCTGCAAGCCCGGCTGGCCCTGCCGGCGCTGCCGGTCCGGATCGAGTGCTACGACATCTCCAACATCCAGGGGCAGTACCCGGTCGGCTCCATGGTCGTCTTCGAGGACGGGCGTCCGAAGCCGGCGCACTACCGCCATTTCCGGATCAAGACCGTCCAGGGCGCCAACGACTTCGCCATGCTGCAGGAGGTGTTGCGGCGGCGTTTCAGCCGGCACGCCCGCTCCGAAGAAGGCATCCCGGAGGAGCCCAGCTTCAGCCGGTTGCCGGACCTGGTCCTGATCGACGGCGGCAAGGGGCAGCTGTCGGCCGCGCGCGAGGTGATGGAGTCGATGCGGCTCGCCGCCGTGCCCGCCTTCGGGCTGGCCAAGGAGCACGAGGAGCTGTTCCGGCCCGGCGAGAGCGACCCGCTGCGCCTGCCGCTGGATTCGGAGGCACTCTTCCTGGTGCAGCGGATCCGGGACGAGGCGCACCGGTTTGCCATCACCTTCCATCGCGTGGTCCGCAAGCGGGACGCCTTCGCCTCGGTGCTGGACGGGATCAGCGGCCTGGGTCCGGTCCGCCGCCGGGCGTTGCTGCGCCGCTTCGGCGGTATCGAGAACATCCGCAACGCCAGCGTCGAGGAGCTGATGACGGTCAAGGGCATCATCCGGCCGGTAGCGGTCGCGATCAAGGAGATCCTCTGAGATAATTCCAGCCGTGGATCGCGCCGTTCGGCGGTGCTCGTTCTGTGGAAAGCCGCAGGGCGAGGTACGGTTGGTCGCCGGCCCCTCCGAGGTCTACATCTGCCACCTCTGCGTCGCCCTGTGCAACGAGATCCTGGCGCACGAGGCCGACCCCGGCCGGCCCGGGTCGCCGGAGCAGCCCTCCCGCCCAGGCAAGCTGATCCGTACCGAGATCATCTCGGGCTAAGCCCGGGCTGGCCCGGGGGCAATTCCGGTCGAGGTGCCAGCCCGCCGCCTACCTACCGTTATAGGGGCGTGCCGGACTCGCCGAACCTGTCCAGCGCGCTTGGCGAGACCGTCACCCAGGGGCGGCAGTTCCTGGCGCGCGTCGAGTCGCTGGCGGGCGCCATCTCGACCGAGCTGGAGGGGCACGAGCGGGCGAGCCGGGAATGGGCGTCTGAACGGCAGGCCCTCAAGGACGAGGTCGAGCGGCTCCGGGGCCAGGTCGACGCGCTCAACGGCACGCTCGCGGAACTCCGGCAAGCCGTGCACCGGGTAGGGCAGGAGCGCGACCAGGTCACGGCCGATCGCGACCAGGCCCGCCAGGCAAAGGATGCCGCCGAACGCGAGCTGGCCGAGTCGCGGGAGGCGGCCAAGCAGGAGCTGGCTACGGCGGCTGCCGACCTGACCCGGTCGCGCGAGCAGCTGGCGCTGGTCACCAGGGACCGGGATGCCCTGCAGACCGACCAGATCCAGTGGGGTCTCGACCGGGAACAGCTGCTCGCGGAGCAAGGCCGGCTGCGAGAGCGCGTCTCCAGCCTGGAAGCC
>Ga0209806_1001678_pt1 | contig 14438 bp, 12 predicted proteins | sample GraSoiAngelo_152_FD_186166 | JGI IMG/M metagenome (GOLD analysis project Ga0209806, IMG submission 186166) | Grasslands soil microbial communities from the Angelo Coastal Reserve, California, USA - 14_1009_12_30cm (SPAdes) (version 2) | ecosystem: Environmental > Terrestrial > Soil > Grasslands ... | reverse complement strand
TTGCGGATTGGACGCGCGACCATCAAATCCGCAATCCGAAATCCGCAATCCACAATCGCCCTGCTGGCGCTCCTAACGCTCGTCGCTCCCGGCGCTCTCCCGGCACAGCAATGGCCTGTTCATTCGATGGACCGCCCCCGTCCTCCGGTGGTCGACCCCGGCCCCGAGCGGCCGCCGGTGCCGCCGCCCGCCGATGCCGTCGTGTTGTTCGACGGCAAGGACCTGGAGCAGTGGCAGGCGGAGAATGGTGGTGCGGCGAAATGGGTGGTGCGGGACGGCTTCCTCGAGGTAGCCCCGCACACGGGGGCGATCCAGACGAAGCGCGGCTTCGGTGACGTGCAGCTGCACCTCGAGTGGGCAGCGCCCCTCCCGGCCACCGGGGAAGGGCAAGACCGCGGCAACAGTGGCGTCTTCCTGATGACGCATTACGAAGTGCAGGTGCTCGATTCCTATCACAGCGACACATACGCCGACGGCCAGGCGGCCGCGGTATACGGGCAGACCCCGCCGCTCGTCAACGCGTGCCGCGCGCCGGGTCAATGGCAGACCTACGACATCATCTTTCACCGGCCCCACTTCACGGCGGACGGGGCGGTGCGCGACTCGGCGCGGGTGACCGTCCTGCACAACGGCGTGCTCGTCCAGGACAACACGATCATCACCGGCTGGACGGTACACGGCCAGCGCGCCCACTATGCGCCGCACGCCGACCGGCTGCCGCTGCAGCTGCAGGATCACGGCCATCCCGTACGCTACCGCGACATCTGGATCCGCGAGCTACGCGAGCACGAGTGACCGCATGATGCGTCGAGCGGTGTTCGTCGTCGTCACTGCGGGCGGACTCGTGGCCGCGCCACTCACGGCGCAGGTTCCGGCCCGGGCCGCGGACATGCTGCGGCGCGTGTTCGCCTCCCGCGACTTCGCGCCAGAGCACTTCGGTCCGGCGCGCTGGATCGCCGGTGGGACGGCCTACACCACCGTCGAGCCGGCGTCCGACAACACGGGATCCGACATCGTCCGCTACGAGACGGCGACGGGCGCGCGCAGCGTCGCCGTCGCCGCGCGGCAGCTCATCCCCCGGGACGCCACTGCACCCCTCGATATCGACGACTACGACTGGTCGAGCGACGCGTCGAAGCTCCTCATCTTCACCAACACCCAACGGGTGTGGCGCCAGAACACGCGCGGGGACTACTGGGTGCTGGACCGCGCCGGCCGGACGCTCAAAAAGCTGGGCGGCGACGCCCCGGCGTCGTCGCTCATGTACGCCAAATTCTCACCCACGGGCGACCGCGTCGCCTACGTGCGGCAGGGCGATCTGTACATCGAGCGCCTCGCCGACGGCCACATCACGCGTCTCACCACCGGCGCCGACTCGCTGCACGTGAACGGCATGACCGATTGGGTTTACGAGGAAGAGTTCGACCTGCGCGACGGCTTCCGCTGGTCTCCCGACGGAGCCCGCATCGCGTACTGGCACTTCGACATGACCGGCGTGGGCAGGTTCTTGCTCACGAACGACACCGACTCGCTCTACCCGTTCGTCACGCCGGTCCAATACCCGAAGGCGGGGACCACGAACTCCGCCGTCACCGCCGGCGTGGTGAGCGCGGAGGGCGGTGCCACCACGTGGTTGCAGGTGCCCGACGATCCGCGGCAGAACTACCTCCCCCGCCTCGAATGGGCGGGGCCACAAGAGCTGGTGCTGCAGCGGATCAACCGCGCCCAGAACACGGATCGCGTGATGCTCGCGGACGCCACCACCGGCGCCGTCCGCACCGTGCTGGTGGAGCGGGACAGCGCGTGGCTCGACGTGGTGGACGACCTGCATTGGCTCGCCGGCGGCAAGGAGTTCACCTGGGTGAGCGAGCGCGACGGGTGGCGGCACGTGTATCGGGTCAGCCACGACGGTAAGACCGTACGCCTGGTCACGCCGGGCCCCTTCGACGTGATCGAAGTCGCCGCGCTGGACGAGCCCGGCGCGTGGCTGTATTACATCGCGTCGCCCGATAACGCCACCCAGTGCTACCTGTATCGCATACCGCTCGACGGCGGCGGGAAACCGGAGCGCGTCACGCCCGCCGACCGACCGGGGACCCACAGGTACGACATCTCACCAGACGCGCGCTGGGCGTGGCACACCTACTCGACGCTCGACACCCCGCCCGTAACCGACCTGGTACGCCTGCCCTCCCACGCCACGGCCCGCACGGTCGTTGCGAACGAGCGACTGCGCGAGGCGGTCGCGCCGCTCACGTCGCGCCGCGGCGAATTCTTCCGCGTACCGCTTCCGGATAGCGCGACCCTCGACGGCTGGATGATCCGGCCCCGTGACTTCGATTCCACGAGGACCTACCCGCTGCTGATGTATGTGTACGGCGAGCCCGCCGGGCAGACCGTGCGCGACCAGTGGATGGGTGGCCTGGGGCTGTGGTTCCGGATGCTCGCCGATCAGGGCTACGTGGTCGCGAGCGTCGACAACCGCGGCACGCCGGCGCCGCGCGGCCGGGCGTGGCGCAAAGTGGTGTATGGCGCGATCGGTGTGCTCTCGAGTCGCGAGCAGGCCGACGCCGTGCGCGCCCTGACCCGCTCCCGGCGCTACCTCGATTCGACGCGGGTGGGCATCTGGGGGTGGAGCGGCGGAGGCTCGAGCACCCTGCAGGCGATGTTCCGCTACCCCGATGTGTACCAGGTGGGGATGAGCGTGGCCCCGGTGCCCGACGAGCGGCTGTACGACACGATCTACCAGGAGCGCTACATGGGGTTGCCGCAGGAGAATAAGAGCGGGTACGAGACCGCGTCGGCCATCGATCACGCCGAGGGGCTGCGCGGTCGCCTGCTGCTGGTGCACGGCTCCGGCGACGACAACGTCCACTATCAGGGCAGCGAGCGGCTGCTGAACCGGTTGATCGCGCTCGGGAAGCCGGTCGACTTCATGGAGTATCCCAATCGCAGCCATTGCATCTGCGAGGGCCAGGGCACGACGCTCCACGTGTACTCCCTGCTGACGCGCTACCTGCTCGAGCACCTAGCCGCGGGGCCGCGCGGCCGCGGAGGTGTGTGATGCTCGCCGCCTTGGTCGTGGCGCTCGCGCTCGACTCCGGGTTCACCGTCGTCCCGCGCCCCGTGCACCTCACGCCGAGACCCGGCACCTTCACGCTCACGGCGGGAACGGTCATCGCCACCGACCAGGCGAGCCGCGCCCTCGGCGCGATGCTCGCCGACTATCTGTTTCCCGCCACTGGCTTCCGCCTGGCCGTGCGCGGGGGCGCCCCGGCGCCGGCGGGTGAGCGGTCGATCTCGATCCGGCTCGACACTACGCTGCATGCGCTCGGCGACGAGGGGTATCGGCTGGACGTGAGCCGCGGCGCCGTCACGATCCGTGCGGCCCGACCGGCGGGCGCGTTCTACGCCATTCAGACGCTGCGCCAACTTTTCCCCGCCGCGATCCTGCGACAGGCGAAGGTGACCGGAACGGCGTGGACTATTCCAGCCGTGTCGATCGAGGACTATCCGCGCTTCAGCTGGCGCGGGATGCATCTGGACGTGGGGCGGCATTTCATGCCGAAGGAGTTCGTGAAGAAGTACATCGGTCTCCTGGCGTTCCATAAGATGAACCGCTTCCACTGGCACCTCACCGAGGATCAGGGGTGGCGCATCGAGATCAATCAGTACCCGCGCCTCACGCAAGTGGGCGCCTGGCGCACGCAGACGATCATCGGCCGGCCGGACCGGCGGGACTCGACCACGTGGCGGTTCGACGGCCAGCCGCACGGCGGCTTCTACACCCAGGACGACGTCCGTGAGATCGTGGCGTACGCGCAGGCGCGATTCGTCACGATCGTGCCCGAGATCGAAATGCCGGGGCATTCGCAGGCGGCGATCGCCGCGTACCCCGAGCTGGGGAACAAGGGCGACACGCTTTCCCCCTGGACCAGCTGGGGCGTGGACGAGAACATCCTCAATCCCGTCGAGCAGACGATCCGGTTCTACCAAAACGTGCTGACGGAAGTGATGGGGTTGTTTCCGGGCCATTGGATCCACATCGGCGGCGATGAGGCCCCGAAGGCCCAGTGGAAGACGAGCCCGCTCGCACAGGAGCGCATCCACGAGCTCGGCCTGAAAGACGAGGACGAGCTGCAGAGCTGGTTCACGCGCCGCATGGACGAGTTTCTCACCGCCCATGGCCGCTCGCTCATCGGCTGGGACGAGATTCTCCAGGGCGGGCTCGCGCCCAATGCTACCGTGATGTCGTGGCGCGGCACCGACGGCGGCATCGCGGCGGCCCGGGCAGGTCACGACGTGGTGATGGCGCCCGGATCGCACACGTACTTCGACCACTATCAGTCCACCGACACGACGCGCGAGCCGCTGGCGATCGGCGGATTTCTGCCGCTCGACACGGTGTACGCCTACGAGCCCGTGCCCGCGGAGCTCACGACGGACGAGGCCCGCCACGTGCTGGGGGCGCAGGGTCAGGTGTGGACCGAGTACATCCCGGACCCGAAGCGGGTAGAGTACATGGCGTTCCCGCGGGCCTGCGCGCTGGCGGAGGTGTTGTGGACGCCGCAGGCGGGGAAGGACTACGCGGACTTCCAGCGGCGGCTCGCCACCCACCTCGCGCGCCTCGCCGTGCTGGACGTGAACTATCGGCCGCCCGGCAGCTGAGCGACGCTACCCGTTCCTGACACACGTCCGTCGCTGGAGCGGTGTAACTTTTCGTGAACCCGTCGACGCAAGAGGCAAGCCAATGTCACGTGCAACACTCGCCCTGATCGTGCCGCTCGCCGCGGTCCTGGTCGCTTCCCCGAGCCCGGCTCGGGCGCAAGAGGCGAAGCCGCCCGAGCCGCTGCCGGTCGGCGCCGCCGCGCCCGACTTCACGCTCCCGGGCGCGACCCGCTACGGCGTGCTCCGGGCCCCGATCCATCTCAGCGATTTCAAAGGGAAGACCGTCGTGCTCGCGTTCTTCTACAAGGCGCGAACCAAAGGGTGAACGATCCAAATGCATGCGTACCGTGATCAGTACGCACAGCTGTTCCACGACGGCCGCAACGTCGTCCTCGTCGCCGTCAGCGTGGATGTCGCGGACACGCTCGCCGCGTGGGCCCGAGACGACGAGTTTCCGTATTTGTTCGCGAGCGACTCGGGCGGCGTGATCGGCAAGACCTACGGCGCCCACAACGCCAAGTACGGGCTCGACAACCGCACCCTGTTCGTGGTGGGGCCGGACGGCAAGATCGCGCACGTGATGGCGCCGTTCCGGGAGATCGACCCGCAGTCGTACAAGGAGCTGGCGGGCGCGATCGACCGGGTCACGCCGAAGACGGGGGAGTAGGCTCGCTCAGTCGCTCGCGATCCGCTGCAACACGGCCGCGATGTCCTGCTCGGCACCGGCGCCGGTGTAAGCCACCGTGCCGGCCTTGTTCACCACGACGATGTACGAGGTCGTCGGCGCGTCGTAGGCCCGTACGGCCGCGCCCGTGGCGTCGTACAGCACGGGGAACGGGAGCGGGTGCTCCGCGAGATGCCGCTTGATCGAGACCGGTGACTGGTTCACGCCCACGCCGATGGCTACGAACCGTACCGTGCGCCCGTAGCGCGCGTGCGCGGCCTTGAGCGACGGCTCGAGCGCCTTGCACAGCGGACACCACGTCGCCCAGAACTCGAGCACCACCGGCTGGTGGCCGATGTACTGACCCAGGTCCACGGACTTGCCGTCGAGGTCCTCCACGGCCACGACCGGCGCCTTCGTGCCGACCGCGAGGCCGACGTCCTGGGCGCCAAGCGGCGCGACAGCAGCCGCCAGAACGGTCCCCACGAGCCACAGGTGTCGCATCACCACACCATCCCCGCTTGAATGAAGTAGTACTCCGCCATGATCAGCAGGATCACTCCCGCCGCCCGCTTCGTCCACGCCATCCATGCGCCCGCCCGCGGCAGCGCCGTGACCGAACCGGAGAACAGCCCCACCCCCACCAGCAGCGCGGTCATCCCGAGCGAGAACACGAACAGATACACGAACCCCAGGAATCCGCTCCGCGTGGTCGCCACCCAGGTCAGCACAGCCGCGAACGCCGGAGCCCCGCACGGCGCCGCCACGATCCCCGACGTGGCGCCGAGCAAGAACACGGCCGCGTAGGATCCGCCCCCAAGTCCCGAAGCCCATTGCACCAGACGCGCCGGGACCACGACGGGGAACACATCCAGCATGGCAAGCGCAAACAGGAGCAGCAGGTTCCCAATCACGAGCCGCGCCCAGGGACTCGCACTCACCGTGCCGAACAGCGACCCTGTGAGCCCGGCGACGAGCCCCAGCACGGCGTAGAACAGCGCCAGGCCCGTGACGTAGGCCAGCGTGAGTCCCGCCGTCCGCGCCCGGGACGCTCCCGGCGCGCTCGTGCCCGAGATGATCCCTGCGGTGATGGGAATCATGGGATAGATACACGGGGTGAGGCTCGTGACGACGCCGGCGCCGAACAGCGTCGCGACGGCGAGCAGGGGATGGTGGCTCAATGCCTCGCCCAGGCCCGGCGTGTCCATGCCGCAATGTAGCAGGCGGCATGAACCGCCGGGTCACGGGGCCGAGACCTACACGGTCCAGCCCGCGCGATACTCCGAGCGCACGTACTCGGCCGGAATCTTGGTGTTCGCGACCTCGCCGGTGTGGGCATCGATCTCGAGCACCTGGGCCGTGCGCAGCGCCAGGTTGCCGAGCAGCACCATTTCGGTGAGCGGCCCGGCGTGGTCCGGGAAGTTCGAGCCCGCGGGCGTTCCGCCTTTGCACGCCGCAATCCACTCGGCGTACACGCTCTCGAGGCGCGGGTACTTCTGTGCCGGCGGGTGGGCGGTGATCTCCGCCTGCCGGGCTTCGTCCAGGAGGCGCGGGTCCTCGCCGTAGATCCCGGCCACGAGCTTGCCCTGGTCTCCGATCCACAGCTGGCCGCTCGAGTCGAACGGCCACGCCGCCGGGTCCGCGACCTCCTTGGGGCGCGGCGGGTACAGGCTGCCGTCGCGCCACACGACCTTGACCTCGGGCCGATTCCCCTTCGCCGCGAACGTGTAGGTGATGCGCGAAACCGCCGGCGCGGTCTCGCCGAACAGCTTGGTCGATTCCGGCTCGATGCGGGTGGGGTAGCCCAGGGCGAGCGTCCAGAACGACGCGTCCATCGAGTGACAGGCGATGTCGCCCAGGGCGCCGGTGCCGAAATCCCACCAGCCACGCCACTTGAACGGCGCGTAGGCCGGATGGTACGGCCGCGCCGGCGCCGGACCGAGCCACAGGTCCCAATCGATCCAGGGCGGCGTGTAGTACTCCTCGAGCGGCCGCTCGATGGCCTGCGGCCAGATCGGGCGGTTGGTCCACAGCTCGATCTCGCGCACCGTGCCGATGGCGCCCGCCTCGACCCACTCGCGGATCTGACGGGTGCCCTCGCCGGCGTGACCTTGATTGCCCATCTGGGTGGCGACCTTGGATTTGCGCGCCGTCTCGACCAGCTGGCGCACTTCCCACAGCGTGCGTGCCAGCGGCTTCTGAATGCGGGTGTGCTTCCCCATTTTCATCGCCATCATCCCGGCCACGGCGTGCACGTGATCGGGCGTCGAGACGGTGACGGCGTCGATGTTCTTCGCTTCCTTGTCGAGCAGCACGCGAAAATCTTTGAAGCGTTTGGCCTTGGGAAAGGCTGCAAACGACTGCGCCGCCTGGTGCTCATCCACGTCGCACAGTGCGTAGATGTTCTCCGTCTTCCCCACGCCCTTCACGTCGTTCGCGCCCATGCCACCCACGCCGATGCAGGCGATGTTGAGCTTGTCGCTCGGCGCCGTGAAGCCGCGTCCCAGCACATGTCGGGGAACGATGGTGAAGGCGACGCCGGCGCCCACGTCGCCGACGAACGTGCGTCTCGAGATGCGTTTGCGTCCCATGATGCGACCCTCCTCAGTCGGCTGCCACGGGCTCGCGCGCAGGCGCGGCGTCGGGGCGGAAGAGCACGGCGAACACAACCAAAACGATCGCAGCGAACCCGGCGGGGAGCAGCCAGAAGCTCAGCCATTGTTGCAGTGTGAGGCCCGCTGCTGCGCCCAGAAATCGATTGTAGACCTGGCCGGAGACCCAGGCGCCGATGAGCATGCCGACGCCGTACGTCACCAACACCAGGAACCCCTGCGCCTGGCCGCGGACCGCAGGCGTGGACTTCTTGTCGACGTAGATCTGCCCGGTGACGAAGAAGAAGTCGTAGCACACGCCGTGGAGCAGAATCCCGAGGACGATCAACCAAAACAGCGTAGCGGGGGCCGCGAGCGCGAACAGCGCATAGCGTAGCGCCCAGGCGCCCATCCCGACCAGCAACATGCGCTTCACGCCCAGCCGCGCAAACATCAGCGGCATCGCCAGCATGAACAGCATTTCGGACATCTGGCCGAGCGTCATCAGGGAGGATGGATTCGGCAGCGCGCGGGTCACGGCGTTCGTCGTGTGCAGATCGTAGACCGCCACCTTCGCAAAGATCGGAGCGTAGGTGTAGTACACGGCCAAGGGAATGCAAATCAGGAATGAGCACATGATGAACACGTAGAACGGCGTGCTTCCCAGCTCTTTGAGCGCATCCAGCCCAATGATGCTCTGCACCGAAACCCGCCGGCCTGCCGCGGGCGGGGGCGTGTGGGGCAAGCTGAAGCTGTAGAGACCCAGGAGGAGACTCGCCGTACCGGTCGTGTAGAGCGGCAACGGTGTCGTATCTGGCAGCTGACCCGCCGTGAAGCGGCTCAACACGAAGCCGATGAAGAGACCGGCGACGATCCAGCCGATCGTGCCGAACACACGAATGAGGGGGAACTGCCGCTCTTGGTCCTCGATGTGGTGAAACGCCAGCGAATTCGCCAACCCGAGGGTCGGCATGTAGCACAGGTTATAGAGGAGGAGCAGCAGGATGAACAGTCCCGAGGCGCCGGTGGCTCCGGGAACGAGGACCATGATCGCACCACCAACCAGATGCAGGACGCCGAGCACTTTTTCCGTGGCAAAGAACCGATCCGCGATCAGCCCGAGGAAGAACGGCGCCACGATAGCAGCGACGGGGTTCACCGTGTAGGGCATGTACGCCAGCTTGGCCATGCCGTGCGCCGACATGTAGTTGCCGATGGTCGTATACCACGCACCCCAGATGAAGAACTGCAGGAACATCAGGGTCGACAGCCGGGCGCGGACGCTCACGGCAACGCTCGGATCTTGATGTTGCGGTACGCCACCCGGAACTCGTGCTCTTGCAGCCCGATGTAGCCTTCGGCATTACGACCGTAGCGCGGGTGGGTGGCGAACTTGCTCGCTTTGACCTTCGCCTCCCAATCCGGGCTCCCCAGCTCGTACTCGACGACCTTCACGCCATTGAGCCAATGCTCGACGTGGTTACCGTTGACCACGAGGCGCGTCGTGTTCCACTCGCCCGCGGGCTTCACGACGCCCGCCGGTGAGGGATACAACCCGTAGTCCGATCCGGCCGCGGTGAGCCGCGACTGGCCGTCGGGGTGTCTTGCATCGTCGAGGATCTGGTATTCCGGAGCGCTCCAATAGATGGCGTTGTCGTCCGGGTGTTCGCTGGCGCGGTAAAAGATCCCGCTGTTGCCGCCGGGGGCGATGTTCCACTCGAGCGTGAGCTCGAAGTTCTTGAACTTCTCCGTGGTGATGATGTCGGCGGCCGGGTGTGCGCGCGTGAGCGCGCCTTCCCTGACTCCCCACCCCGACGGTATCGTGTCCATCTTCCATCCGCGCCAGCCGATGGTGCTGTGGCCGTCGAACAAGAGGCGCCAGCCCGCGGCGCGCTCTTCTGGGGTTAGGATGTTGAGCCGCTCGGTGGCGCTCCCCGACGCGGTTTGAGCGAGGGCAATCCGGGGCGCGGCGACGGCGGTGAGCGCCAGTGTCAACCCGCGCGCGACGGCGGTCACGAGCCTTGCTGTGGTCACGGTGTCTCCTGTAGGAACGATGTTCAACACTACCACCCCTCCGCAGAATCGGAAGTTCAAGCCATTCAGTCCGGCATGCCGGCCGTCTCTTTGAGCCGCGTCTCCACGGCGCGCCGGGCCCGCTCGCTGCGCGTGATCACGAGCACGGCGTCGTCTCCCGCCACCGTCCCGATGATCTCGGTCCACCCGGCGGCGTCGAGCGCGAGCCCGAGCGCCTGGGCGCTCCCCGCCGGCGTCTTCAGCACCAGCAAGGGACCCACGCCGTCTACCGACACGAGCGTCGTGGGCAAGAGCTGCTGCAGCTGCGGCCGGATCCCCGCCCCGGTCTCGGGTGGCGGAGCGTAGTGCGAGCCGCCGTCCGGCGCCGCGACTTTGGCCAGCCCCAGGTCGCGGATGTCCCGCGACAGCGTGGCCTGGGTGACGTCGAAGCCCTCGGCCTTGAGAAGCTCACGCAGCTGCTCCTGGCTCGCGACCGTCTGCAAGCGGACGATCTTGAGGATCGCGGCGTGGCGCTGCGTTTTCATTGGGCGGGAATGTAGCCGTGAACTGGGCGGCCGGCGATGACGGTGAGGAGGGCGGTGGAAGACGGTGGAGGGCGGTGGAGGACGGTGGCGGGGAATACCGCGAGGTCCGCCTGCTTTCCCGCCTCCAGCGACCCGATCTCGCTCTCCAACCCGAGCGCCCGCGCGCCCTCGATCGTCAGCATCCGCAGCGCATCCTCTCCGTCGAGCCCGGCTGCCGCGGCCTCGGCCCACAGATTGACATCGCCCGCGCTCACCACCGAGTCGGTGCCGAGCCCGACCGGGATGCCGGCGGCCCGGAATGCCGCCAGGGGCGCCGTGCCGTGCCGGTGGGCGCGGTTGGAGCGGGGACAATGAGCCAGCCCCACCCGTGCCTGTCGCAGAATGTCGAGGTCCCGCTCGTCCACTTGGACGCAATGGATGCTCAGCCACCCCGTGGCACGTTCCAAGACGCCAAGTTGCAACAGATACTGCACCGGCGAGCAGTGGTGCGCCCGCACCGGGATACCACGCGCCCGCAACGCCTCGGCGAACGAGCCTGCCCCGTCGCGCACCAGGGCCGTCTCCTCGCGCGACTCGGCCAGGTGCACGGCGAGGGGCAGCGACTCACGCCGGGCGAAATCGGCCACGGCCCGATACAGCGGCTCGCTCACGCTGTAGGGCGCGTGCGGCGACACACCGAGGCGCGTGCGGGCGGAGGCGACGTGGCCGAGGCGGACCACGGCCGCCTGCAGCTCGGCGAGGCTCGCCGCTCGGTCCGCCGGATCGGGGCCGAACCCTTCCTGATAATAGATCCCGCGCGCGCCGAGGCGCGCGAGGGCCCGCAGGGGCGCGCCCGTACTTCCCGTGTCCGCGACACAGGTAACGCCCGCGGTCCAGCAGTCCCGCACGCCCTGCTCGGCCGAGTGATCGAACTCCTCGGGCGTGGTCGCGTCTTTCAAGGACCGGATCGTTCGGATCCAGCGGGAGAACTCGCGCTCCGGGTTCCGGCCGGCGAGATGGGTGAGCTCGAGGTGGGTGTGCGTGTTGACGAGGCCCGGGACGAGGACGGCGTCGGGGAACTCGACCCGGCGGGCCCCGGGGGGGAGGGGTACATCCGCGTGCGCCCCGACCGCGGCGATCCGGCCATCGTCCGCAACGAGAACGGCGCCGTCCGAGATGGGCGGCGCCGTGACCGGATGGACCGAGCCGGCGCGCACGCGCAGCACGCGCCGGTCCTAGGGAGAGACGCCCGTGCCGAACGGGGCGTGCACCGGGCAGGCCTGCGCCGGCTCGGTGCCGGGATAGAACCAATCCCAGTGCCGCACCTCCTGCGGGCAGAACGGCGTCGCGAGATAGCCGTTCGACCAGTCCACTTCGCGCGTGACGAGGGAGTCGGGGCGCACCCAGTCGGGGGGCGCCGGCCGGCGGTCGTACACGTCGCGCATGAACGCGGTCCAGGCGGGCGCGACGACGCGGCCGCCGCCCGCGTTGTGCTCGAGGATCCGCTGCTGGATGTCGTAGCCGACCCAGATCCCGGTCACCAGCTCGGGCGTGTATCCGATGAACCAGGCGTCGGTGTAGTCGTCGGTGGTGCCGGTCTTCCCGGCCGCGGGAAGCGTAAAGCCGCCCTTCCACACGGCCGTGAACGCGGTGCCCCGGCGGATCACGTCTTTCATCATGTCGACCATCAGCCAAGCGTGCGACGAGTCGATCACGGACTCGCGACGGATCGCGGGCTGCCACAGGATGTTCCCCTGGCGGTCCTCCACGCGGAGAATGCCAACGGGCTCGGCGCGCGTGCCGAGCGTCGCGAACGCGGTGTAGGCGCCGATGATCTCGATCGGCTTGACCCCCTTCGCCCCGATGAAGATGGATGGGTACGGCGGGAGCGGCGTGGTGATGCCGTAGTTGCGTGCTTCGCCGATGACCGTCTGCTCGCCCAGCGTCATGCCGAGCTTGATGGTGGCGAGGTTGCGCGAGAGGTAGAGGGCCTCGCGCATCGGGATCATCCCCAGCGTGGTGTCGTCGTCGTCCTTCGGCTGCCACAGCGTGGAGTCGAGCTGGATCACCGGCGGGTTGAGCGGCGAGTCGTCCAGGATTTCGGTCACGGGGTGGCCGGCGCGGACGGCCGCGGAATAGACGAACGGCTTGAACGTCGAGCCCGGCTGCCGGATCGCCTGGGTGGCGCGGTTGTACTTCGAGTCGTCGAAGTCGCGGCCGCCGATCATGGCGCGGATGTAGCCGGTATTCGCTTCCAGTGAGACGAGCGCGCCCTGGAGGTAGCGGGTGAAGTCGCCGTGATCTTCCCCCGACGCCTTGGACGACTCGAGGTATTCGCGGTAGGTGATGCGCCCGGGGAACTTGCCGTTCGAGTACACGCCCGCCTCGATGGCATCGAGCTGCGACTGCAGGGCGCGCTCCGCTGCCTCCTGCATGTCCAAGTCCAGCGTGGTGTAGATGCGCAGGCCGCCCTCGTACAAGTCACGCCCGAACTTCGCGTCCAGCTGCACGCGCAGCCATTCGACGAAGTACGGAGCCACGTCGCCGTAGTTGGTGCGGTTGCCCGTGAGCACGAGGGGGTAGGAGCGCCACAGCTCGCACTCCTCTGGCGAGAGAAAGCCCTGATCGCGCATCAGGCCCAGCACGACATTGCGCCGGCGCACGGCCCTGTCGGGGTGGGTGCGCGGGTTGTAGAACGCGGGCAGCTTGGGGAGCGCCGCCAGCATCGCGGCCTCCGCGACGTTGAGCTGGCGCGCCGACTTGCCGAAGTAGATCAGCGCCGCGGCCTCCACGCCGTGTGCCCCCGCGCCCAGGTTGATCTGGTTCAGATAGAGCTGGAGGATCGTGTCCTTGACGAAGTTGCGCTCGATCTCCACGGCCACGCGCGCTTCCTTGAGCTTGCGCGTGAGCGTCTTCTCACGGCTGATGTCGTCGGGAAAGATGTTGCGCGCCAGCTGCATCGTGATGGTCGAGAAGCCCTGCGCAAAGCTGATCGACAGGATGTCATTCTTGATGGCGCCGAGGATGCGCCAGAAGTCGATCCCGTGATGCTCGTAGAAGCGCTTGTCCTCGGTGGCGATGAAGGCCTGGCGCACCGGCACGGGAATGGCGCTGAGCGGCAGCACCGTGCGTCGCTCGGCGCCGAGCTCGCTGATCAGGCGGCCATCCGCGGCGTACACCTTGGAGGTCTGCACCTGGTGGTTGGGATTCGCCACCAGGCGTGAGATGCTGGGGCAGTGCTCCCCGGCGCACACGCGGGTCCACGCGCCATATGCCAGTCCAAAGCCGTAGGCGCTCGCGAGCACCGCGCCCGCGATCACGCGACGGCGGATCTCGGGATTGTGCCACCAGGAGAGCGGTCCGGGCAGGCTGGCGGGTGCGGGTGCGGGGATGGACGCCATCGGGTTACAACCTAGTGAGGTCGCCGGGCGCTTGCCAGCGGTTGGGGGTTCTCGTACGATTCCGCGCCATGTCGGACCTTGTTGCCGAGCTCGAGTGGCGCGGCCTCGTGCACCACGCGACGCGCGACCTGCACGCACACCTCGCGGCTGGTCGCCGCACCGTCTACTGCGGGTTCGATCCCACCGCTCCCAGCCTGCAGCTCGGCAATCTCATGCCGGTCATGCTGCTGCGGCATTTCCAGCTGGCCGGTCACCGACCGATCGCGCTGATGGGCGGCGGCACCGGCCTCATCGGGGACCCGAGCGGCAAACCCGGTGAACGGCCCCTGCTCTCGAAGGAGCAGGCGCGCGAACACGTGCACCTCCAGCGCGACCAGATGGCACGGCTGCTCGACTTCGATCCGGGGCCCGCCCAGGCGTTGGTCCTGAACAACGCCGACTGGCTCGTCGAACAGCGCCTCGTGGACTTCCTGCGCGACATCGGGAAGCATTTCACGGTCAACATCATGCTGCAGAAGGAATCGGTCCAGGCGCGGCTCGACGGCGGCATTTCCTACACCGAGTTCAGCTACATGTT
>Ga0209806_1001675_pt1 | contig 14457 bp, 13 predicted proteins | sample GraSoiAngelo_152_FD_186166 | JGI IMG/M metagenome (GOLD analysis project Ga0209806, IMG submission 186166) | Grasslands soil microbial communities from the Angelo Coastal Reserve, California, USA - 14_1009_12_30cm (SPAdes) (version 2) | ecosystem: Environmental > Terrestrial > Soil > Grasslands ... | reverse complement strand
CGGCCCGTCGGCAGGGGTCGCGAAGCGGTTCGTCTCATGCGTGCGTCGACATCCCGCTCCATCACTTCGTTGAGTGCAGCCGTGCCGCTCGAGACGAGCCCAATTCCCAGCAGTGCATGCACCAGTCCGAAACTCAGCCAAGGCATCGCAGCCTTCCGTGACGCCAAAAAATATCCGCACCAGGCGGTCATTACGATGAGCGTGGTCACCCGCAGCTTGGTGAGTTCCGCATAGTCGAGCAGCAGGGAAGTCATTCGGCTGCGGTGAATCGTTGGCAGTTGTGACGCTGTGCTCATGATTTAGTCGAGGCTCCCCAGTACGCTGTCTCTTCAGGCCGTTCTCTTCGGACATGTTCGGCGGCCGCCATAAGCAGCTATGCAAGACGCGCGGCCCTCTGCGCTCCCATAACGCCACGGAAAAATAGTACGAATGTAAAGTAATGTCACTAAAATTGTTTACAAATAATTTGCAATTCATCTTGAGGCGATGTACTATCCGCGAATTCAAAGGGGTCTGTAACTAAATTTTTACGTCGAAAATCGTCTTAGAGCGCCCCAGTCGCGAACTATGCACTTCCTGTCAGTAGCGTTCTGGATCTACTGTGCGTAAGCAAACACCTCAAATCACGTCAACGAAGGCGAAGCACGCCCAAACAGGAGATCGTATGCAAGTCCCTGATGTGAAATGCAGGCCATCAACTTCCGTCATTCCGTTTCTCCGGTCATTCTTGGCCGTGGCCCTTCCCCTTTTGTCATTTGTCATCATGGCCAGCCAGCCCGGACATGCCATTCCCGCGTTTGCCCGGAAATACGGCCTGCCATGCTCCGCCTGCCACATTGGCTGGCCCATCCTGAACGTGTTCGGACAACAGTTCCGCGATAACGGCTACCAGCTCGGCAACGAACGCGACTCGCCTATTTATCAGAATCCCTCGTACTGGCCAATCACCTTCCGCGTCACCCCTCAGTGGCACTTGGAGAGCCAGACCAAAGTCGGCATCGACGCTCCCGGCACGACCACGCCCGCCACTGAAGAAACCGTAACTACTCACGGGTTTGATCTCTCGGGCCTGGACATCTGGACGGCCGGCACTCTTTACAAAAACATCTCGTTTTCCGTGCTGCCTTCCATGGGCGAGGGCGATACTTTCCACTTCGAGAACGCCTGGGTACGTTTCGATAACCTGCTCAATTCCCCCTGGCTGAACGTCAAGCTGGGGAAATTCGAACTCGATACTCTGCTTTCGGAGAAGCGCTTCCTGACCCTCTCCAACGTGGGCGGATCCTGGTACAACTATCATTTCCTGCCCGCCGGGGATATCAATGGTTTTGGCGGCATTGGAGACAACCAACTCGGCCTCGAAGTGTCGGGCCACTCCAAAAACAGTTACGCGCGCTACTCGATCGCCCTGCTCAGCAGTGTGGACGGCAACCCTGGCTTTACCAGCGGCGGTCAAGGCGGTACCGCCCGAACCTATGACACCTTCATCAACCTCAACGAGGGATTCCAGGCGGGTAGTCTCGGCGTGCAGCGGGTAGGCGTTTTCGGGTATTTCGGAATGTCCCCAACCTTCTTCCTGACCAGCCAGGGCGTGCCCGTCCAGGCCAAAGGAAACCGAAGCTTCTCGCGCGTCGGTGCGTACGGCTGGTGGTTCCTGAAACAGCTCGATATCGAAACTCTCTACATGCACGGTCAGGACAACGTCTTTCTCGGCAATGGCGTAGCAGCGAACGATCCTGGCTCCTTGCCCCCGGGCGCCGCCGGCCCGAGTTGGAATGGCGGATTTGTCGAGGCGCACTACACGGTGAACCCGCAGTTTATTTTCACGGGCCGATACGAACTCGTACACATGTCGCGTCAGGCCAACCCAGCCCTCGCCGCGACGCCCAACCTTGGCAACGTCGATTCCTTCACCATCGGCTACCGCTGGTATCCCATTATGTTCAGCCGCGCCGGCCTGGCCTTCCATAACGAGTACGCGCAGGCCAAGACCGGTAACACCTCTATCCTGACAAGCAGCGATCAGACGGTCCGCAGTGTCATGATCGGTTTTGATTTTGATTACTGATGGTGATTTTGATTTTGCTTGCTAGGGTTTAAGCTATTTCGCATGCCTGAAGCTGTTTTAGAGCGGGTCTTCGCACGCGCTCGAAATTCAAAAGCCACGGGATTCCGGCTTGCGTGTGCCGCCTGCCTCTCAATTCTCTTTCTATGCAATCTGTGCTACTCGCGGTCTCGTGATACTGCCGGCGCCAGCTTTTCCATCGATCTGGATAAGCCATTCGCCGAAGTCCTGAGCGCAGTCAGCGATGTGGCTCACAGCGGCTCGATCAAGGGAACATTCGAATATCGCGACGAGGAGCAGCTCAACGGCGCCCAATTCGAAGAAAAGTCCCAGCTGTTTCCGGCGTGGTCCGGTCCTGGCAAGGTCCTCTATAAGGTCCGCGCCAAGACGCTCTCGCCCTCGCATTTTCTGAACAGCAACGACGTCGGCACCGTTGCCGTCAGGTACGTGGTGCAGGAGCTTAGTCCGAACTCTACGCGCCTGTTCATCGATGCGGTGTTCATCGAAAACGCGCGCCATCATGGACATCCCTCTGACGGCTACGTCGAGACATGCGAGTTTGGCGAAATTGGCAAGCGGCTCAAGGATCGTGACCAACTCCAGACGCAAGTGGCCGCTGGAGAGCAATTCACTCCTGGGCACGAGAGTTCATCGCGATCCGACGCAGCGCCGCCGGAGAACGAGCCGCCCACGGTCAAGCCAGCTGCAGCTTCCGGATCTGCACCGGTAGAGGTGGTCGACTCTGCAAAGCTCGCTGATCTACAGCGTGTCATTGGCGAACAAAGAACGCTGCTGGCTTCCGAGTCCGCCAATCTCGACCAGTTGGAAGCGCGGGCACGCCAGCTTCGCACTTCAGAATTTGTGCGGGTTAAGGCCGACCGCGCAGAACTTAAGAATTTGCCGTACGCCCATGCCCGAGTGGTAGAAGCCTTGACCAAGGGGCAGGAAGTCACGGTCCTTGCCAAGAGCGCCTACTGGTATCAAGTGCGCTCCGAGGACGGCAAAGAAGGATGGATCTCGCATGCGTTTCTGGAGGTCCAGCCATGACGCGATCGTGTCTTCCTATTTCGGCTCGCGCCTTTGCCTTGTTCTTTGTGAGCTTGTTGCTGGTCGGTCAAGCTTGGGCGCAGGCCGACAGCAGTCCGGCAGTAGAGCGCACGTTCTCCTGTTCTGTCGACGTTATGCAGAAAGCACTCCAGCAAATCGGCGGTTTCGGCGGCGGCAAGCTGCCCATCGTGGACGGCTTCGTGACCGCAACCTCGACCCAACTCGAGCGCCTCGAGCGGCCCTATTACCAGTATCGAGTCCACCTCCGGCCGGTCGAACCGAACACGACTGCCATCAGCGTCGAAGCGATGATCAGCGCCTGGTATGCTGACCCCAATCCTGCTCGCTCCGAGTACCGGTCTCTTCCCTCGAATGGTCGGCTCGAATCCGATTTGCTTGATCGCCTGCAGCGAGCGCTCGGAGGATCCACTGCAACGTCCACAGTTGCCACTTCAGCTCCAACGTCGCATGCAAGCCCAACCACGGCGGCCAAGTTCCCAGACAGACCCTCCAAACCCGCGCCAGCTTCACAAGAGCAATTGGATGCAATTCTGACTCAAAGGCAAGCAGTGCGGGAGAAGACGGCTACGCTGCAGGCCCAGATCGAGCAACTCAAAGCCTCTGACCGCAAGCCTGCCAACGCCTCCAGACTGGCCTCCATAAAACATTCCGGCGTCGGTGTGATGTCCCGACAGAACTTTGGCGGTCCGGTGCTCTTTCGCGCACAGGCAGAAGACGAATTTGAGGTCATCGATCTCCAATCGGGCTGGGCCCAGGTCCGCCTCGCACCGGACACCACCGCATACATCCAGGCTGATGAATTGGCGCTTCCCGATGGTCTCGTCGCGAAAGCACCCGATACTTCTCCAGGCAGTTCCCAAGCCGCCTCAACCGGCGCCCAGCGCGATCTGGGCTTCTCGGTGAGCCGCGAGGACGTCACAGTTTTCTCGGGCGACTGGGTTCGTCTGAAAGGGAAGAAGGTCCTGTTCGTCTACGCCCAACCCCGCGGCCTTCTCTCCGACATGGCGAGTCAAGACGCCAAGCTGGGTTATGCCAAGCGTATCTTCCAAAGTCGCTATCGCACGGTTTCAGAGTCACAGACCGAAGTGGAAGGAGTTGTCGTCGTCTTCCTCGGTGCCCGGGGAGGTGTCGCGGCCGCCACCCTTTCCGACATCCGCCAATGGGTCGAGGGAGGTTTGCCCGATGAGGCGTTCGTGAACCGTTGCTCCCTGGATCCGGCGACCGAATTCCGGGCCATGCGTCTCAACTAACCGGTATGGCTCGGACCTCCGAAAATAGCGGGAGACGATACTTTGTAAGAAAGTTGTAAACTACTTGTAAAAATTGCATTGCATTTCCGCGCGTCCAGCGATAGTATCGGCAACCGTTTGGGGTCGCTGTCAAACGCGCGGAACTCAGTCCGCCGTGGGCGTTGGGGTTTAACAGCAGATTTTCGCGATGCTTGAGTGCGGATAGCACTGGCAGTGAACTGGCAGGCATTTCCTCTTGCCTCACAACGTTTTCGATGGGTGAACCCGTATGAAATCAGCCTCGAAGCGGTTAGCAGCGAATTGTGCGCTGATGCTCGCCATGGCAGTGTCGTGCCTCGCGCAGGAAGCGCATGTGGGAAACCTCACTGGCCATGCCACCGAAGGCAAAAAGCATTATCGCCGGTACTGCATCGGCTGCCACGGTCCTCTGGGCGACGGCAATGGCGAAAATGCCCAATGGATTGACCCCAAACCAAGGGACTTCACCGCCGCCACTTTCAAATGCCGCTCCACCCCCACCGGCACTCTTCCCACCGATCAGGACCTCTACAACTCGGTTGGCCGCGGCTTCACCAATTCGAACATGCCCCATTGGGATGCGCTCACCGATCAGAACCGCATCGATTTGGTGGCTTTTATCAAAACCTTCTCGCCTCGCTGGCAGGCTGAAAAAGCCGGCGATCCCATCAAGGTTCCCGCCGAGCCTCCGGTGACGATGGAGAGCATCACGCACGGCGCAGAACTTTTCCAAAAGATGGAGTGCTGGAAATGTCACGGCCAGCAGGGAAGAGGCGACGGTCCTTCCGCCGCTACTCTTACCGATAGCAAAGACAATCCCATCCGCCCGTACAACTTCGCCGCGGGCGGGGATGATTCGCGCTTCAAGTGCGGAGTCACCAACCAGGACGTCTATCGCATCTTCATGACCGGCCTGGATGGAACCCCGATGCCCTCCTTCGCCGACGTGATTCAGCCCAATGACGCCTGGGATCTTGTTCACTTTTTGCGCACACTTCAGACCAATCGCCACAGCAGGGAAAACGAAGTGTTGAAGGCGGCCGGGGGAAAAATTCCCACCAAGGCGCCTGATGCCAACCCGCCTGCCCAGCCGGAAAACAAGGGTTCGGGCAGCGGTAACTAGTTCTTCTGCGATTTGCAGTTCAGGAGGGAGAGAATCGGATGCGTACCAAGCTGGTATTTGTGGCTCTTCTTGCGTTTATGGTTTCCCCGGCACTCTCGTTTGGTGCTGGCACGGTAAGTGGAAAAATCACTTACACAGGAACGCCCGCCAAGCAGAAACCTATCGACATGTCCAAGGAGCCGAGCTGCGCCAAGCAGCATACGACTCCCGTCACGACTGAGACCGTCGTCACTGGTGCGAACAACACTCTCGCGAACGTGGTCGTCTACATCTCCGCCGGCGCTCCCGAGGAGTCTTCCGCGCCTGCTCAAGCCGTCACCTTCACTCAAAAGGGATGCCAATACATTCCGCACGTTCTTGCCATGCACACGGGCCAGGAACTCAAGGTCGTCAACGCCGATCAGACCTCGCATAACATTCACCCGCTTGCCAAGATCAATCGCGAATGGAATAAGTCCCAGCCCCCGGGAACTCCTCCTCTATCCGAAAAGTTCGATAAGGAAGAATTCGTTCCCGTGAAATGCAATGTCCATCCCTGGATGCACGGTTATTTCGCCGTCCTGAAGACTTCGCACTATGCGATCTCTGCGGACAACGGCACTTTCTCGTTGCCGAATCTGCCTCCGGGCAAGTACACCATCACCGCCTGGCAGGAGGATTACGGGACTCAGACGCAGGACGTGACCATCTCCGGCAGCGAAACCAAAAATGTGGACTTCACCTTCAAGGCGAAGCCCTACTAGCCGTGCCGTAGGCTCGAGGAGTGTCCGGCTTCGCGCCGGCCTCCTCTCTTCACAAGACCGGGTGTTGGCCCGGACGATTGCGAGGCGGAATGGGCAAGCTATTCGCAGTGATCGTTTTCGTGATTGCGCTCTTATCGGCGATTCCCATCATCACCCATAGCTGGTTCGGCTCCGGCATCTCGTTCGCGCTGCCGGAGGACATCTCCACTCACGGCCATGCCATCGACGACCAACTCTCCGACACCATGGTCGAAGCCGGCCTCTCCTTCCTGGCCGCTCAGTTCGTGCTCGCGTTTTTCGTCTGGAAGTTTTCCAATCGCCAGGCCAATGCCGAAATCAAAACCTTCCCCGGAGGCGCAAAGGGCCTCGTGATCGCCGCCCTGGTGCTGGTCGGGACCGAAATGTTGGCGCTCGGCATCCTCGGTCAGAAAGCCTGGGCAACCGTCTACTTCACACCTGCCAAGCCCGACGCCATCCAAGTTCAGGCCCAAGCCGGACAGTTCGCGTTCTATTTCCGCTACCCCGGCGCCGACGGAAAATTCGGCGCCCTCCATCCCGACAAGATCGATGAAGGCAATTCGAACTTCTTTGGACTCGATCCGGCCAACGACGTCGATTCCCGAGATGACATCGTTACCGGCGAACTCGCCATTCCCATCAATCGCGAAGTGCACCTCATGATGCACGCCAAAGATGTTGGCCACTCGTTTTATGTCCGGGAATTGCGCATCCAGCAGGATTTCGTTCCCGGCCTCGACCTCTCCGTCCATTTCACTGCCACCAAGGTCGGCAAGTACGAAATCGTGTGTACGCAGCTGTGTGGTCTCGGTCACTACAACATGAAGGCGTATCTGAACGTGTTGTCGCAGGAAGATTTCGACGCCTGGATGAAGCAGAAGGCTTCGGAACAATAGATCCCGTTCAACCCGCTCGCGCTATGTTTGGGCGGTTTGTTACAAAGGGTGAACACATGTCAGACCGTGTAGTTCAGGCAGTCCCAACAACAGCCGACGTAGTCCACCACCATCAGCCGCCACAAGGCTTCATCCGCAAATACGTCTTCAGTCTCGACCACAAAATGATCGGAAAGCAGTACTACGCGCTTGCCCTCGTCGCTGTGTTCATCGGCATGGTCCTCTCCTGGCTGATGCGCATTCACCTGGTCTGGCCGAATTGGCCTATCCCGGGCCTCGGATTGCTCTCCAAGGTCGGCGCCCCCGGTGGCGTCATGACGCCTGAGTATTACCTCTCCCTGCTCACCATGCACGGCACGTTGATGGTGTTCTTCGTGCTCACCAATGCGCCCTTTGCAGCCTTCGGAAACTATTTCCTCCCCATCCAGATCGGCGCGGAAGATATGGCGTTCCCACGTTTCAACATGATGTCGTTCTGGACCACCTTCCTGGCCTTCTGCATCCTGATCGCGGCCTTCTTCGTGGGCGATGGCCCGCCGATCGCTGGCTGGACTTCCTATGCTCCACTTAGCGCTGTCGGAGCAGATGCCGGTCCCGGCCAGGGTTTCGGTCAGACTCTCTGGGGACTTTCAATTTTCGTTTTCTGCATCGCCTCGCTGCTAGGGGCGCTGAATTTCATCGCCACCACACTCGACCTCCGAACCAGGGGCATGACGCTCTCGCGCATGCCCATCTGCACCTGGGCTTGGTTCATCACATCCTGCATCGCCCTCCTGGCCTTCGCCGTCCTGCTGCCTGCATGTCTGCTTCTCATCCTCGATCGCGTCGCCGGCACCAGTTTCTTCATCCCTGCCGGACTCGTCATCAGCGATCGTCTGCAGCCGCATTCCGGCGGATCGCCGCTTCTGTGGCAGCATCTGTTCTGGTTCTTCGGTCATCCCGAGGTCTACATCGCGATCTTGCCTGCAATCGGCATCGTGTCCCACATTCTGATCAACAGCATGCGCCGTCCTCTGCTCAGCCACAAGGTCGTCATCTATTGCATGATGGGAATCGGATTCCTCAGCTACATGGTCTGGGGACACCACATGTTCGTCAGCGGAATGAATCCGTTCTCCTCCCTGATGTTCTCTTTCCCGACCCTGGTCATCACCATCCCGGCCACCATCATGACGCTGATCTGGCTCGGCAGTCTGTACGGTTCTCGCCTGCGCATCACCGCGGCATCGCTGTTCGCGCTCGGCTTCATTTCGATGTTCGTCAGCGGCGGCGTCAGCGGCTTCTTCCTCGCGCAGCCATCGATCGACATCTATCTCCATGCCACCTACTTCGTCGTCGGACACTTCCACATGGTGATGGGCGTGGCCGCCATTTTCGGCGTCTTCGCCGGCACCTACTTCTGGTTCCCGAAGATGACCGGCCACATGATGAACGAGTCCCTCGGCAAACTGCATTTCTGGCTGACCTTCATCGGGACCTACTGCATCTTCATGCCTTTCCATTATCTCGGACTCGCTGGCAACGTCCGCCGCTATTCCGCCTTCGTCGACGATTTCCTGGTGCCGCTCATTCCGGTGCACCGGTTTATCACGATTGCCGCGCTGTGTACCGGAGCCGCACAATTGATCTTCTTATACAACCTGATCCACAGCCGTTTCCGAGGCGCTCCCGCTCCCGACAATCCCTGGGAATGCACCTCGCTGGAGTGGATCATGCCATCGCCGCCGCCGTTCGATAACTTCGGCGGCAAGCATGTAGTCGTCTATCACGATCCCTACCAGTACGGCGTGAAGAGTTCTACCGGCGACTACCTCATGCAGAACTCGCCCGAACAAGTGGAAGTGAGAACATAGTTTTACTCAGCAACAGAAGGGAAGGGGTGTGAAGGGCCATGGCAACAACCATCCAGCCGCCTGAAACTGAATCAAAAGAACCGCGTCTGGATAACGGGAACTCCGGAGGTGGTGGTTTGCGCAACCTCGGTCCGACCAACGGCAGTCTCAAACTCCTCGAAGACTTTTCTCCCGAGCCGTCGCGAACCGGAGTCTGGGTTGGCCTCGCAGCCATCACGATGTCGTTTGCCGCGTTTACCAGCGCGCTCATCGTCCGGCAATCGACCGCCAACGACTGGCATCATCTGACGATTCCCTCCATCGTCTTCTTCAACACCGTCGTTCTTCTCGCCAGCAGCATCACCTTGGAGATCGCACGCCGTCGCGTAGCCGAATTTGCCCGCGGCAGGACAGCGAATCGCAGTACGCCGCTCGCGTGGCTCTCTGCGACCTTGTTGCTGGGGTTCGTCTTCGTGACCGGCCAATACATTGCCTGGCAGCAACTGCGGGCCGAAGGACTCTATCTCGCGTCCAATCCGAACAGTTCTTTTTTCTATGTCTTGACTGCGATCCACGTTCTTCACGTCCTCGGGGGATTGGCGGGGCTCATGCGCGTGATTTACATACTGCGCCGTCCTGTGCTTTCACTGCGGCGCAGCACCATGGATGCCACCTCCTACTATTGGCACTTCATGGGAGTCCTTTGGATATATGTGTTGCTGGTGATTTGGATCAAGCTTTAGTGAATTGTGAAAAAACTCGGATTTCAATCGCGTTTTGAAAAGCTGCCGTGGGTGCCCCACCCTCACCTCGCGTTCTTTGCGAGGTTAGGGTGGGATTTTCCCAAAGACCGATGCTCGACAACAACACGAAAGACCTGTCGCTTGGAAAGGACTCGGCTTCACAGTTTGCTGAAAACGCCCGCGATAGCTGCGCTTTGAAAGGGCTGGGCTTCAGCCCAGCCGTAAGAGCAACAAATTCACGCGGCTTTAGCCGCTGAGGGACATTGTAGACCGCGAAAAGATTTTTTCAGCAGCCTGTTAATGAACCCTGCCGGAGGCACTGTGAGCGAAGCAAATTTGCCGTTGGGAGCACACGCGCCGGGAATCCTCGAAGCATCCCCGTTCGCCATTCCTTCCAAAAAGCTGGTGATGTGGCTTTTCATCATCTCCGACGCGGTTACCTTCGCCGCTATCCTTTTCGCCTACGGCTACATCAAGAATGCGAGCCCGAACTGGCCTGAGCCGTTCAAATTCTCGCCCAGCATCCTGAACGTCATGTTGATGACTTTCATCCTGGTGAGCAGCAGTCTCACCATGTTGATCGCCACCCGTGCGGCCAAAGCTGCTGACAAGGCCGGCGCGCTCCGCTGGACATTCATCACCGTCGCCGGCGGCATCCTCTTTGCCCTGCTCCACATTCGCGAATGGTTCGCACTCATTGGCGAAGGCGTCCGTCTCTTTCAGAACCCCTGGGGGTCGCCCTTGTTTGGCGCGACCTTCTTCGCGATTACCGGCCTGCACCTGACTCACGTGATCGGCGGCGTGATCGCCCTAACGGTCGTGGCTTTCGGCTACAAACGCGGCCGTTACAAGGCCGACGACATCGAAATCTGGTCCCTGTACTGGCATTTCGTCGACCTGGTCTGGATGTTCGTTGTCCCCATGGTCTACCTGCTCAACGTTGCACGCTGAATGTAGCGCCGGCATCTTGCCGGCTGTCGCGAGGGCGTCCTCGCCCTCGCAAAAAAGGTGGAAAAATAGAAAGACGAAAAAATAGAAAGACAAAAAAATAGAGAGGCCGAAATGACCGCACCCGCCCAACCCGCCGACAGCCTGAAAACCGACATCGTCGTATATCTCTGCATCCTCGCCCTTTCAGGCGTGCAGGTCCTGCTCGCCTATCAGCATGCTGAAGGTGCGCAGTTGCTCGTGCGCATGCTGGCCGTAGCCTTAATTCAGGCCGGCCTCGCCGTCATGTTCTTCATGCACCTGCACGCTGAGCAGCGCAACCTGAAACTTGCGCTCATTCCCGGCACCATCTTCGTCGTGCTCATGATGAACATGATCTGGTCCGATAGCTTTCGGCTTCTCCACATGAGCCCGTTCGCCAAATGATGAAGGAGTAGAATTATGCGAGTCTCGGTATTTCATTCCAGGATGCGCATCGTGAGATCGCTTCTTTCGACTCTCGCGGTGCTCGCGCTCAGTTCGGTCTCTTACGCCCAAAACTGCGCGCTTTGCTACACCCAGGCTGCCGCGGCGGGATCCCGCGTGATTCAGGGTCTGCGGAGTGGAATCCTCGTGCTCATCATCCCCCCTATGTTCATGTCGGTCGGAATCACCGTACTCGCCTATCGCAAGCGAAATCAGTTCAGCCGCAACGAAGCGCCCGCCCAGGACCGCCACGGCACGGATTGGTAGTGTTTACCCATCCCTCCCCAGTCATCTATTCACCCGTTGACTCCCTGGATTGACGCCCCGTCACTCCGCCATGTGCAAATTGTGTCATCGCCTTTGCCCGCCAAAAGGGCTAGAATGAGGGCCGTTTCAAGGCTCCCGGAGGGTTATTGCGATGAATTTCTGTTTTGCGACTTCGCTTCAACGCAAAAGCGTGCAGATTGGTTTCGTGGCCTTTCTGGTGTCCGGCCTCAGCGCGCAGGTGAGTGATTTACGTCCACGAGTCGGTGTGCCGGAAGACTGGACTCATCATCGCATGAAGTTCAGCTCCGCATTCCTTCGCCAGCATCCGGAGATTGCCGCCAGAGAACCCAGGGCAGCCGCCCAACTTTATCGCGAGGCATTCGCCCAGGCGCAAGCCCAAATGGGTCGCGTATTACCGGCTGCTCAGACCGCCTCGAGTGACACACTCAGCCCCCATCGCGATTGGAGCGTCCCGCTTGGAGGCGGCCGCCTGGGGTTCGGCCAATTTCCAGCGAAGTGGAACGGCGATCCGACTGCGGCCCCAAGTTGCACCAGGGACTTCGTTGTCTACCCTGTGACTACCCCCGGAGTAACCGGTGGCCAGCCTTCTATCGTGGGACTGAACAGTCTGTACGCGAATAGTAGCGGGAGTGCGCTCTGCGGCCCGCCAACGTTTCCTTTCAATCAACCCAATTTCCTATTCAGCTACAACACCAACACTATCTCCAACGGCAGAATTACGACTTCCCCAGTATTGTCGATCGACGGGAAGAAAGTTGCCTTCGTGGAAACCACGCCGGCCTCGGGTACGAAAAGCGCCGTTTTTCACGTCCTCACGATCCCGCCACCCACCGGCCCGCAACAACTGACGGCAACTCCATCCTCTCTCCCACCCGCTGGCGCCCTGAAGAGCGTCACCATCGCAGCGATGTCGGACACCCGCTCGTCTCCGTGGGTCGACTACACGTCTGACACTGCATACGTCGGACTCGATGACGGCAAACTGTACAAAATTACCGGCGTATTCAACGGCACGCCCACGGTGGTCATGACCGCTCCCTGGCCCATCACGATTAATTTGGGTTCGTTTCTGGCCAGTCCCGTGCTCGATTCCACCACCGGCAACATCTTCCTCGGCGCCGGCAACGGACGCCTGTACACCGTCAACGTCAACACCCCTGGGCCCGTCACCGCGATTCAGGTTGGAAAAGCTGGCTCCAGTACTCCCGGCATCTTCGATTCCGTCATGTTCGACCGAACCGGCGCCACCGTGTTTGCGGTTACCGCCAACGACAATGTCATGACCGGCGCTGCCGTAGTGCAGGTGAGTGCAACTTCACCGTTTACTGTTATGAGCCGCGTGGGAATCGGATTAGGCAATTCTGGCGGCGCCAGCATCAATCTCTACGACGGAGACTTTGATAATAATTACTTCAACAGTCCTTCCACTGGACACATGTTGATCTGTGGCACCGGCGCGGCGGATACGATCCCGAATCGCTATCTTCTCAACTTCAATGCCAGCGGAATTCTGCAACCCGGTAGTGCCCCGGTCCCTGTTGCCACCGCAACGGCCGCCACTCCGCCCGTCTGCAGCCCTGTTACTGAGTACTTCAACCCGCATTTGTCTCCCCCCGGGACCGATTTCTTCTTCTGGGGTGTTACCAAGAACTGTGCAGGCCATGCCGCGGGTTGCGTAATGGCACTAACGAACGAAAGTACGCTTACAACTGTCGGCGTCAGCGGTGGGACAAGCGGAATCATCATCGATAATGACTACGTCACTCTGACGGGAGGATCCAGCATCCATTTCTCGTCGGAAGCTGCACCCAATATCGCCGTCAAGCTGACACAACAAGGACTCCAGTAGCGCGCCCACCGCGTCGCCTGGAGTCCTTTTATAAGCGGGATTAAAACGCTAACAACCGGGATTAATAACCGGGAGTTGGTGCATGGACGATCGGTAGAGCAACGCAAACCATCAGCTCAGATAACGAGTTCCAGAAGAGCGCTGTTCTCTCGCTCAACTACTCGGCGGCGGCGATCTGCCATCCCTTGTCGCCCCGCGCGAAATACAGCGTCCCCTTCGTGGGATCGCCATGGTAGAACTTCACATTGAATTTATCGATCAGCGTTCCCCGGTCCCATGTATTAAAGCTCTTCACCAGCGCGCCGGAAGCATCGAGCAGCTCCCCTACCTGGTTCGGCGCCCACGCCCACGTAAATTCCGCCTTTGCGCGACCCATGCCCATCGTGGTGACCTGCGGCGTCCCTGAAAGCACTCGCTCCGCCACCGGAACGACATAGATGTCCGTTCCATCCTTTGCATCTTTGCTCTTGCTTACGCCGGGCAGATCCGCCATCAGCTTGCGGCCCTGGGCCGTCAGGGTCACCGGCGTCGCCCGTCCTTTATCTTTGCCGATGTTCAGCAACCCTGCTTTTTCCAGCAGCCGATAATTCGGACCATGCGGCCGCTCCGCCACACTCGCAATGACCATTCCCGTCCGAAACTGAATGGTCACAGGCCCACCTTCCTTCAGCGAGTTTGCAATCAGGTTGCTCGCTTCCGTCGCCGGCAGAACCTTTTGGTTCTGCACCACGTAATAGGCTGCCACGCCCACGAACGCGACGATCATGAGAATGATCAGCAGCAGCGGCACGACCGATGATTGGCGCTGTTCCATTTCAATTTCTTGTTCAAACATGGGAGCGATCCTCCGTCAGACAGTGGCCGGGACAGATTCCGTGCCTGAAAAAATTCTCCTCGACATGCTCATAGAATGATGTGACTTGGCTCACATGCTCCAGGGCCGGACGTCACAATACGGGGTTGTCGGTGAAGAAAACGGCCGCAAGAATTCAGCAGGCCGCGGAAGCTTTCGCCAGGACGCGACGGCTACGCCTGCGCCGGGACCGCTTGGCAATGCCCGCCAGATCCGCGAGAGTTGTGCTTTCCAGCGTTTCCTCGATCTGCACTCGCAGGCTCTTCCAGTGGGAATGCAATGGGCAAGGATCCTGATC
>Ga0209806_1001668_pt1 | contig 14492 bp, 11 predicted proteins | sample GraSoiAngelo_152_FD_186166 | JGI IMG/M metagenome (GOLD analysis project Ga0209806, IMG submission 186166) | Grasslands soil microbial communities from the Angelo Coastal Reserve, California, USA - 14_1009_12_30cm (SPAdes) (version 2) | ecosystem: Environmental > Terrestrial > Soil > Grasslands ... | reverse complement strand
CGAACCTCGACGAAGGCAACATGTGGCCGACCGCCTTCGCGTTGAAGGGGTTGACTGCCGCCGAAGAGGCAAGGATCGCCGCTCTCGTGAAGAAAGCGGCGAGCTAAGGCCCTGCGAAGCCATAAGCGGCAGATCAAGACGTGAATGTTCAACCTTGTGGATGAGTCCATTTTCACATTCCGACCAGGAATCGCCTCCCGCCTCTACAACTCGGACGAAGGCTAGAGTCGGAGTAGAGGTGCAAACTGAATTTGTCTGGAATGTCAGGATACCATTACGCGACGGTGTCAAGCTCTCAGCCACGCTGTACAAGCCTCGTGAGATGAAGAAGCCTCTTCCAGTGATCTTTACGCTCACTCCTTACACTGCCGACACTTATCATGAACGTGGAGTTTACTTCTCCAAGAATGGATACGTCTTCGCTCTCGTCGATTGTAGGGGCAGAGGAAACTCAGAAGGCGAATTCAGGCCTTTCGAGAATGAGGGACGAGACGGCTATGATATTGTCGAGTGGCTTGCACGTCAGTCATGGTCGAATGGGAAGATTGCAATGTGGGGGGGCTCATATGCAGGCTTCGATCAGTGGTCGACTCTGAAGGAGTTTCCTTCACATCTAAAGACGATCGTGCCTGCGGCTTCGGCGCATCCCGCTGTCGATTTTCCGTTCTTCAAGAATATCTTCTTCTCTTATGAAATGCAGTGGTTGACGCTCACCAGTGGCTTAACTGCGAACTATGCTGTCTGGGGCGACAGCAAGTTTTGGATCGAGAAATTTCGAGAACACTACCTTAAACATCTGCCTTTCCGTGACTTGGATAAGACAGTGGGCAACATGTCAACTGTCTTCAGTAATTGGGTAACCGAGCACCCCACGCCAGATGACTATTGGAGTGCTATGGCCCCAGATCGAGGGGACTATAACAGAATCGACGCGCCGATTTTGACAATCACCGGTCATTATGATGGGGATCAACCGGGTGCACTGGAGTTTTACAGGCGGCACATGAAATATGGTTCCCGATCTGCAAAGAGTGATCATTACTTGGTCATAGGGCCTTGGGATCATCCGGGAACTAGGACTCCGAAGAAAGAGGTGGGTGGGTTGACCTTTGGAGAGGCGAGTCTTGTAGATCTTAACAAGTTGCATAGGGAATGGTATGATTGGACGATGAAGAGTGGATCGAAGCCCGAGTTTCTCAAGAAGCGAGTGGCGTACTATGTGACTGGAGCAGGGGCGGAGGCTTGGAAGTACGCCGACACTATCGAAGCGATTTCAAATGACAAACTGAAACTGTATCTCCAGTCTCCCGGAATCTCTGCAGGCGACTCATTACATTCCGGATTCTTGACCGAGGAAAAACCTGGCAAACAGTTGCTGGACCAGTATGTCTACGATCCAATGGACGTTCGGCCGGCGGAAGTGGAGAGGGACGAGGTCAAGAACTTCTTGACAGACCAGCGATACGCATTGAACTTTCCCGGTGCGGGAGTCGCGTACCATTCTGACCCCTTGAGCGATGCAGCGGAGATCTCTGGTTCTCCTCGACTCGTTGTATGGATGAGCATCGATGTACCCGACACTGACTTCTGGGTCCGTCTCTACGAGATTATGATCGATGGATCAAGCATCTTTCTCTCCGAGGACTTGTTGCGGGCACGCTACAGAGAATCACTAGTAAAACCGATACTTGTCAAGGCTGGGTCGGTTGATCGTTACGAGTTCAACGGCTTCTACTTCTTCTCTCGACGCATTTCTAAGGGAAGCAGGTTACGACTCACCCTATCATGCCCAAATTCGATCTTCCTCGAGAAGAACTATAACGGTGGCGGCGTTGAGGGCGAGGAGTCAGGTAGAGAATCGCGCAAGGCCAATGTAAAGGTCTACCATGACTCGACACGACAGAGCTTCCTTGAGCTACCAGTCGTAGAGTGAGAATTACTTTATCGTATGACATGGTCTCTGGTCTGGTAATCTGAAAAAATGCGAAGCCATAAGCGTCAGCTAAAGGTACGATATGTACAACCTTGTGGACGAGTCCACTTTCACACTTCAATGACGATTAGAATTTTTGGCGAATGCCTACGTGAAGCGTGAGCTACACGTACAGATCAGTACATTCACAGAACTTCGAACTTGACCTGCGTGGGGTTCGATAAGTCTAAATAAATCCGCACATACATTGCACGATACCTCTGCTTTGGACGTGAAGGGGATGGGTGGTCATCTTTACTGGCGTAACGACCGTGTCGAGACCATCCTCCACGGCTAACCTCACCCGGCAAGAAACATCCCTAGAACGTCCTGTTCTGTCGTCATCGCTCTCGCTTAGAAAACGAGCGTCGAGGCTGCTTATTGTAAAATTTGGTGGGTCAAGCCTCAACACTTCAACAAAAATCCGTAGGGCAGTAAAATCCGTAGTGCGAGAATATTCTAGAGGCGAACGTATTGTCGTCGTGGTAAGCGCGATTGGGAAGACTACGGATCAATTACTGGCCTTGACGAATGGAGGCACAGGAATAGTTGACACTGATAAGGACGATATTCTTGCGATGGGCGAAAGGACAAGTGCGCGATTATTTGCCGCGTCTCTAAAGTCTGAGGGAATACAGGTAAGATATTTCGATCCATCTGACCGTGACTGGCCAATTATCACCGACGATACCTTCCAACAGGCGAATCCGATCAAGAAGAGAAGCATCGATCGGATACAACGATACGTAAAACCAGTAGTCGATCAAGGCATGATACCTGTCATCGGCGGGTTCATCGGACGGACAAGAGACGGCCGCGTGAGTACTCTTGGACGAGGAGGAAGCGACACGACTGCCCTACTCCTTGCACTAGGATTGGAGGCTGATGAGGTCATACTTGTCACAAACGCAAACGGCATCCTATCGGCAAATCCAAGCCTCGTCAGAAATGTAAGGACGATACGAAAGATCGACATGAAAGCATTGATCGGAATCGCGGATGCAGGAACCAAGTTCATCCACCGCAGAGCTTTGCGTTTCAAACATGAAAAGATAGGTATCCGCGTCATATCAAACACCATTGGTGATCTGACAACAGAGGGAACGGTAATCACTGGCGGACCACTACCTGAAGTGGATGTGAAAATCCACAATCCGCATCCAGTAACCTCTGTAACCCTTGTCGGTTCAAACCTATCCCGAAACCCAGACTTCATTCGGAAAGTTATCGGGCTGACCAAATCAAGTTTGGAAGCAGCATCCCAAGATGATCACAGTGTAATATTTTACTTGAAGCAGACAGGGCAGTTGAAACATCAACTCGCCGCACTTCATCGGGTTGTAATAGAAGAACCCGACGGGATTGCGCTAGCCGTAAGGACGGATATGGCACTAATCACGGTGAAAGGCGTAGGCCTAGAAGGGACTCCTGGAGTTATTGCAAGGATAACTGAAACATTACGATCAAACAACATCAACATCTTCGGCCTTCTCACAATAACTTCGTCTGTCCTTCTCCTTGTAGAATGGAGAGACCGAAGGAAAGCAGCCCGCCTCATGAGAATATCATTGTTGGAGAACAGCTAGAAATGGAATCTGGAAAAACACGTAGGTTAAGACGAATATTCCGACCCGATGGCAAAACCGTCATCATACCAATGGATCACGGAGTATCCGTCGGTCCAATCCAAGGACTAACAGACATGGCCGAGACGATTAATCAAGTGAAGAGCGCTGGAGCTGACGCAGTGCTCGTCCACGCTGGAATCGCGAAGACAGTTGATGCGACTGGAACTGGACTTATCATCCATTTGTCTGGAGCAACTCGACTCACCAATGAGCCAAACTGGAAAACACAGCTTACAACAGTGAAACATGCCATGCGTCTGGGGGCAGACGCAGTTTCTGTTCATATCAACGTGGGATCTGAACATGAACAACACATGCTCGACCAATTCTCACGGATCCTCGACGAATGTGACAATTTTGGGCTTCCCACACTTGCCATGATGTACCCTAGGGGACCGAAAATTCCAAACGAACTTGCGCCAGAAGTAGTAGCCCACGCCACCCGGTTAGGATACGAGATTGGTGCGGACGTCGTGAAAACAAACTATACTGGCAATATTGAGACTTTCCGCGAGATCGTTAACAGTGTAAAAGTTCCCGTAATTGTTGCAGGCGGACCTAAAACCCAGAACGGAAATGATACGCTGCAAATTGTGCATGATTCCATGAAAGCTGGCGCTGCTGGAGCCTCAATTGGTAGAAACGTATTCCAAGACAAAGATCCCAGCGCAATAACTCGCATACTTGTCGAAATCGTCCACAACAATGCAAGCATTCCACAGATCAATCCAACCAATGGTGAGAAATACGAAACAGTTCTGGCTAGAACCTAGTCAAACATTATCGGAAGAAGACATTCGCAGGACAGTCGAAGAAGCCAGACCATTCGCCGTGCTCCTTCCGAAACCGGTGCCAGGATTATCAGTCAAAGTTGCTTCACCACAAGACGGCAGTGACATTCTAGTCACATCCAACGTGGAAAACGCTCGCGTCGCCAAAAGCAAAGGAGCATCTGTGGCGTTAGAAGTTACCATTCAGGATCGTAAAGATCATGCCGGCATTGCGCAAATTCTAAGTGTGAAACCTGACTATTTGCTTGTTAACTGTCCCGACTGGAAAATCATACCAATTGAAAACCTGATCGCGATAACAAGACGCCAATCGAAACTAGTCGTTAAGACCAGTAATTTTGAGGAATCGAAGACACTCCTTTCAACTCTCGAACTTGGTGCGGACGGAATTTGTCTCAAAAGTAACGATAGGGACACTATCCAAAAAACTCGTGATTTTATTCAGGAACAACCTGAAGAAATACCACTTTCAATAGGCAAAGTCACGCGTGTCAAATCGCTTGGAAGTGGGGCCCGTGTCTGCGTAGACACCTGTGAAATACTCCGGCCCGGCGAAGGACTTCTCACTGGGACCTCGTCTCAAGGCCTATTCCTTATCGAAGGAGAAATGCACTCCAACAATCATGTGAACCCTCGACCCTTCCGAATTAATGCTGGACCTGCAGCATTGTATGTGCTCGTCCCGGACGGCAAGACGCAATACCTCTCTGAACTCTCCGCAGGCGAACCCGTTCTGTTAGTCGATAATCGTGGCCGCACAAGAACCGTTGATGTTGCCAGAATCAAGATGGAGCGTAGACCAATGATGCTAGTAGAAGCATCAGTAGGTTCACATGCAATCAAAACCATAGTTCAGAACGCGGAGACGGTCCGCTTTGTGACTGACGACGGATCCAAATCAGTTTCTCAGCTCCAGGTAGGAGATCAGGTACTTGTTCGATACGAAGAGGGCGGCCGACACTTCGGTATCAAAGTCGAAGATGAGATGATAATCGAAAAGTGAACCCGAAGATTTGCGTTTCCATAACTCCAGACACAAGTTCTGGCTTAGCTATCTGCAGCCGTCGTGCCGAAGAGTTGTCTGCGGACTTCCTAGAGGTCCGGTTTGATAAATTACATAATTACAGTAAAGCTCTCAAAGAACTAAGCAAGATTGAGACTCCTCCGTTAATCGCTACCAACAGACCTTTTCTTTCCCATAAGATTCCGAATTCTAGAATAGACGAGCAACTCTTCAACGTGCTACTTGATGGTGTGAATGCAGGATTCGAATACGTAGATCTGGACTTTGAAACAGGCAATCTTGCAAGCAAGCTTGACCAATTACGACGACGCAATGCGAAGATAATTCTCTCAACCCATGACTATTCACGAACCCCTAACCTACGACAACTGCGATCCATTATCGAGACCTTGCGTAGCAACAAGCCCGACGTTTGCAAAGTGATCACAACGGCAAGATCCGCCGCCGACAATCTCGTTGTTCTTAACGCACTAGAAAAGAACCATGATGGGATTCCCTTGGTTTGTTTTGCCATGGGGGAAACTGGCGTTTGGTCAAGAATCCTTGCACCCTTCCACGGAGCCCCCTTCACCTATGCATCCCTGGAGAAGGGATCAGAAACAGCACCGGGACAACCAACAATCTCTGAACTTAGAGAAATCTACTCGATCCTAGGCCCGCAGGAAAAGGTTCTACGATGAGCGTGGGAGAAACTGGGGTTCATGCCCTAATCGGATCTCCGATCAGTCACAGTCTAAGCCCGATAATCTTCAATGGGACCTTTCAGAAACTATCATTGAATCGCGTCTATCTTCCCTTCGAGGTGAGCATTGACCATCTGGAGAGTGTTTTGCAAGCAATACGTACACTAAAGTTTGAAGGGTTCAACGTCACAATTCCACACAAAACCCGAATCGTCCCTTTGCTTGATCAATTGGATTCCGAAGCGAAGGAAATAGGGGCGGTCAACACGGTCGTAAAAAATGAGCGGCAGGAACTAGTCGGCTACAATACTGACGGAGAAGGCGCAGTTCGAGCAATCAAATCCTACGGTTTCGAACCGCAAGGTAAGCGAATACTCATGATCGGCGCAGGCGGTTCGGCAAGGGCCCTTCTTCATCGCCTTGCCAAACAGGAGTGTACTATCCAAATTCTGAATCGAACACCTAACAATGCAAAGCAAATAGTAGACAATCTAACACGAACACGAGCCAAGATAACTTATGACGGTCTAACCAGGCCGATCCTCGAGAATTCACTTCTGAATACAAATCTAGTCCTTAACACGACTCCACAGCAGACACCTGAACTCTTGCGAGAGCTGAACGTATCGCCCAACCTCTTGAAAGAAGTTGACTTCGTATTTGATCTCGCCTACGACAAACCAGCAGAGCCCGTGCCGACGAAACATGGTCGGATTAGCTCACTAGAGATGTTGTTGCAGCAGGCGGCGCTATCCTATGAGATATGGATTCAACGACCCGTGCCTTTGGAGCTAATGCGCTCTACGATTACTGCACATTTGGGGCTGGATTGGAGATGAAGGAGACAGGGCAAGCCGTCGCATACGGAGCAGTAAGCATACTCAACGCATTATCAACGGGTAAAGGTGGCGCGTTAAGCATCGATCTTTCGACACGCGCAAAGGTTGTCCTGAGAGAGGGTCACGGTCCAATCTTATCCGATAACGGGCATCCTAAGTCTCCGTCCAATCTTGCCACTCTTGTAGTTAGCAAGATGCTGGAATATTATGGGTACGCTGGGAAAGTTCACGGGCAAGTGCAAACGTCCTCGAATATTCCCTACGCTGTTGGACTCAAAAGCAGCAGTGCTGCAGCAAACGCCATTGCACTCGCAACGGCCTCTGCCCTCGAGGAGAGAGTTCCAGATACTGACCTCGTCAGGATCGGAATGGAAGCATCCATCGAATCCGGCGTTAGCCTCACCGGAGCGTTCGACGATGCTATTGCTTCATTTCACGGCGGAGCTAACATAACGGACAATAAGAATCGGATAGTCGAAAAAATACTGGAAATACCGGCTGACGTCCAGATTTGCGTTTTAGTATCATCGCCGAGAGAATCAACAATTGGTTTGGACCCGTCCGAGTATTCGTCTATCAAAAGGATCTTGGAACTGGCGTACAATGAGGCGTTGAACGGACAGATCTGGGACGCCCTCACTCTCAACGGTCTAGCTTACTCATCAATTCTTGGAAGAGACTCGCGTCCGGCATTATGCGCGATTGAAGCCGGCGCGCTCGGCGCGGGGCTTTCCGGCAAAGGCCCTGCGATCGTAGCTGTTACGACTCCGGAAGCTTCTGAGAAGGTCCGAAAAGCGTTGAAAAGTTTCAATGGACAACTTATCGAAACACGGCCGAACTTCAATAAGGCATCGATCGAACTTTGAGAGTCAAGATTAACGGGCCCCAGTCAATTAATGGAAACATCCGGGCTCCCAGCTCCAAAGCCTACACCCACAGGGCCCTGTTGGCGTCACTACTATCGGAGGACGAGACGGTCATAGAAGGCCCACTAGTCTGCGAAGATACGCAGAAAACTTTGTCCGCGATTCATACTCTGGGCGCACATGTCCGAACTGAAAAGGGGACGCTTGTCATAAGGGGCGTAGAGAAAATATCGGCACAATCCGAGGCTAGCATTGACTGTGGTGATTCCGGCACAACTTTTCGACTCCTTGCCGCACTTGGGGCGACTTCTAGCTCAGGAATCAGACTTAGAGCTTCTCAGAGTCTGGCCGGACGACCACAAACTCCGTTGCTAAGATCTCTGGAAGAACTTGGAGCGTCGACCGTTTCGAACCCGATCTTGCAAGAGTCGGAACTGTACGTGCGAGGACCGTTGAAAGGTGGAGAAACTTGGATCGACGGAAACGTGAGCTCCCAGTTCATATCCGGACTATTATTCGCATCGCCATGTGCAGAGAACGATGTGACGATCCATGTTACCCACGAATTGGAATCTAAACCGTACGTGAAAATGTCACTGCGCATACTCGAGAGACATGGAATCAAGATTGAAGAGAACGACAGCACATATCACATTCCAGCACCACAAGTATACAGACCTACTAGACACCAGGTTCCAGGGGACTATTCGTCAGCAGCATTCCTCATCGCAGGTGCTGCAACAGCTGGGGACAGTATCATGATCGAGGGTCTAAACCGTGATCCTAACGAACCGGACGCAGTCATCACGAAGCTCGTGGGAGAAATGGGCGTAGACCTACACTGGAATGGAAACTTATTGACCGTTCAGAAAAAGAAGCTGCAAGGGTTCAAGTTTGATGCCAGAGACAACCCGGACCTCGTACCTCCATTACAGGTTCTAGGATCATTTGCCGAAGGAGATTCGGAAATCCAGGGAGTGGGCAGATTGCGTTACAAGGAAACAGACCGGCTAGTAACCCTGCCTAGCGAACTGGGAAAGATGGGCGCAAAAATCATGGTCCGTGACGACATGATAAGAATTGAAGGCGGCCAGAAGTCAGTAGGAGCAAATCTTACTTCGCATGGCGACCATCGTGTAGCGATGGCTTGCAGTATTGCATCACTGGCTGCAAAAGGCGACTCGGTTCTCGACCGGGCTGAAACCGTCTCAAAATCCTACCCTGAATTTTACACGGACCTTTCAAGGCTTGGAGCGCAATTAGATGTGGAGTAACTCTATCGGCAAAGCATTTGCCGTAACATGCTTCGGAGAAAGCCATGGCCCTGGAGTAGGGGTGACGGTGGACGGTTGTCCGGCCGGACTCTCCTTAACAATAGAAGATATTCAACGCGCATTAGAATTGAGGATACCTCAAGAGAACGATATTGTATCGGCAAGGAGAGAACCAGACATGGTCGAAATATTTTCTGGCACATTCGAAAATCATACGACCGGTGCACCGATCACTCTGTACATCCGGAACAAAGACATCAGGTCATCTGACTATGAACAGTTGAAAGATGTTGTTCGTCCCGGACACGCGGATTATCCGGCCAAAGTGAAGTATGGAGGCTTCAGCGACTACCGAGGAGGCGGCAGACTGTCAGGCAGGATGACAGCAGCCTTTGTAGCTGCCGGTGCTATTGCTAGAAAACTACTCGGGCAATTTGGTGTCGAGATTATCGCATACACAGTGGCCATCGGCAAGGTACAGCTAGAACAGGCTCCATCGATCGAGGATGCGAGAAAGACAACTTTTCAGAATTCTACCAGATGTCCCAACTCTGCGATCGCGGAGAAAATGCGCCAAGAAATCCTCGATGCAAAAAACATGGGCGATAGTGTCGGTGGAATCGTGGAATGTACTGCGAACAATCTTCCTGTAGGCGTAGGCGAACCACTGTTTGATGCCATAGATTCTGAACTTGCCAAAATCTTGTTTGGAATACCTGCAGTTAAAGGGGTAGAGTTTGGCGCCGGATTCGAATCGTCCAAACTTAGAGGCTCCGAAAACAATGATCAATACTTGATGAAAGATGGCAAAATCGTAACTCTCACAAATAATTCAGGAGGTGTCCTAGGAGGAATGTCGACAGGGATGCCACTCTTGTTACGAGTCGCATTCAAGCCTCCATCATCAATCGCGAAGGAACAACAGACCGTGAATGTCTCACGAATGGAGAATTCGACTCTCGGCGTTAAGGGAAGACATGATCCCTGCATTGTGCCCAAAGCTGTAACAGTTGTCCAAGCTATGGTAGCAATAGGATTGGCGGACCTTATGATCAGAGGCGGAATGATTCCACGAGTACTCAAGAGCTAACACATACTTGGACGAGATTGGGCGAATAAGAGCAAGAATTGACGCAATAGACCAAGATATTCTCCAACTCCTAAAAACCAGATACGAGAATGCAAAGATTCTCGGACAATTAAAACGACGCAGGGGACTCGCTACTCGCGATAGGCAACGGGAGAGGGACATTCTTGCAAAAATCCAAAGAGCCTCGGAAAAACTTGATCTGAACCCACGATATTCCTTACAAATATTCCATAAAATTTTCAATCTAAGCCTTGAGGCGCAACGAGAAAAGAGAAAACCGTCATTTCACAAGCTTCGAAACAAGGAGATCCTGATTATCGGCGGAACTGGAGCGATGGGCCAGTTCTTCAGCCGATTCATAACTGCTAACGGTGGAACGGTCACGATTGTCGGCCGCGATCAACGACGAACATTGAAAACCGCCGAAGATTTAGCCGTCAAACCTGGCAGGTTACTTGACGCGGCAAGCTCAGACATAGTCATTGTCGCAGTTCCCATGAAAAGTACCAGACAAGTCTGCATTCGAGCGGCGAATCGTATGCGCTCTGGAGCATTGTTGATCGACCTGTGCTCTGTCAAATCTGGAATTGCCGATATCATAGCGGTTCAGACACCCAGCAGAATCGAATACGTCAGCTTACACCCTCTCTTCGCACCCGACATCGACCATTTGGATGGACAAAACATAGCAGCAGTATCCTACAGAACCGGGCCACAATGGGATCGGCTATCCCGAACCCTTACCAGTTCTGGAGCGAGAATCATCAAGATGACTTGCGACTATCACGACAGAACCATGGCCCTGGTGCAGGTCGCCCATCACTACGCTTTACTGAGTCTCGGGAACAGTTTGAAGGGATGGAGTGGAGATTTGAAGACCAACTCGATCAAACGTACCATTGCCACGGTTCGAAGCCTTCTACGTAACTGGGACACAATAATTGGAATCCAGCAATTGAACCCGTATGCCCGACAGACACGACGGGAGTTTGCGAAAATGACAAAATCTATGGTCGAGCTGCGGGGACCACAAGTCAACAGGATGAGAAGAGATCTCGCTTCTCTTGTACAGAAATGGTCACGCAAGCCATAATAGTGACATCAATGGAGGGTTGAGCTCGGCGAATCCGCATGGGGGATAGTCTTTGGTCAAGAAATTTCGCAAGTTCCTTCTTCTAGGCTAAACTATCTGCCTCTCGTTACAAGCAGGAAACCTATAGATCTGTTCAGCTCGATTATCGACAAATTCGAGACCGCTTTCATACTAGAGTCAGTCGAAGGGCCTCGCCGTCTGGCGAGGTACACCTTCCTCGGATTCCAGCCTACAAAACTCATTCGAGCAAGTCGAGGCCATGTAGAAACCTCTGACAACAGAACACGAGAGAGAAGGATCGCAACATATGAAGATCCATTCAGAATTCTTGCGGAATGCAATCCACTCGACAGGGGTCTCGATCTCAATGAGAGGTATGGGGGCGGACTCGTTGGTTATGCGTCCTACGACCTTGTTCGATCTTTCGAGAAGATTCCACGGATAGGCAGAAAACCGAATGGATTTCCAGATCTGGAATTTGGTCTATTCGAAGACGGCATTGTCTTTGATCACGTCAAAGGGAAAACACAGTATTTCTACCGTGACGAAAACCGAGTTGATGAGGTACGAGAGCTTGCCAAGAAGTCCCCGAACAATATAGAAAAAGTCAAATTTGGAACGCCAAAGTCGAACCTTTCTGAAGAAGAGTTCGGGGAACGTGTCGAAAAGGCCAAAGAGTATATTCGTTCTGGAGACATTTTCCAGGTAGTCCTATCGAAAAGATACAAGATTCCATTCAAAGGCTCACTACTTCGATTCTATCGTGCACTCAGAAAGGTCAATCCCTCCCCATACATGTACTATCTGAAATTTGGCAATAGAGAGATCGTTGGATCGAGTCCGGAAATGCTGGTCCGCAAGATCGGGAACAACGCTGAAACTTTTCCGATCGCCGGCACTCGGCCTTTCACACGTGATCCAGCACGGAATAGGGCTCTCTCCGCCGAGTTGTTGCAAGACGAGAAGGAGAAGGCCGAGCACGTAATGTTAGTAGACCTCGCGAGGAATGATCTTGGAAAGGTCAGCGAGTATGGAACAGTCAGAGTTCCAGAGTTCATGCGGGTCCAAAACTACAGCCACGTCCAACACATCGTTTCCAAAGTCACCGGGAAACTGCGACAAAAAGTGTCAAGCCTTGATCTTCTGAAAGCTGTATTCCCAGCTGGGACCGTGTCGGGGGCGCCAAAGGTCAGAGCAATGCAGATTATTGAAGAACTCGAAAACACTGCACGGGGACCTTACGCGGGGGCCGTCGGGTACCTCTCATCGAACGATAATATGGACTTCGCCATTACAATCAGGACACTCTTTGCTCAATCCGGCTATTGCTACCTCCAAGCCGGCGCTGGCATAGTCGCGGATTCGATACCAGAAAAGGAGTGGATTGAAACAGAACGGAAAGCTGCAGCACTCTTCACAGCCATGGATCAAGCGGAGAGAGATCAGTTGTGAAAGTTCTCATCATAGACAATTACGACAGCTTCGTATACAATCTGGCCCAATACGTAGGCGAGGTTGCAGACGAAGTTGTGGTTAGAAGAAACGATAAAATCAATGCATCTAGTGTTCTTGAACTGTCGCCGGACAGGATCATAATTTCTCCGGGTCCCGGAACTCCGGCCGATCCGAAATATTTTGGTGCTTGCACGAATATTCTGCGGGAAGCGAGCAGGAAAATCCCAATCCTAGGAGTATGCCTAGGGCATCAGGGGATCGTCCACTCTTTCGGTGGCAGGATCAAACGGGCCAAAACGCTCCGGCACGGTAAGACAAGCCTGATCAAACATGATGGCAAAGGTGTCTTTCATGGTTTGAAGAATCCATTCGAAGCGACCAGGTACCATTCCCTTGTAGCGGATCCGAAGAGCCTTCCTAAATCTCTCGAGGTGTCAGCCCGATCAACTGATGACAATGAGATAATGGGAGTTCGCCATCGTGAATATCCTATCGATGGAATCCAGTTCCATCCAGAATCGATCCTCACACTGCAAGGTCACCAAATCATCAACAACTTCCTGTTGCAAGCGGGACCAATCAGTTGACCGGAGGTTACATCGCGATCGTACTCGACGACCACGACCTCGCAGCCGAACCGGCTGGCTTCCTTTATCGTGTGAATCTTCGACCGGCTGAGTTATTCAATTAATCGGTAGACTGTCGGATCGTTTCTGCCTCAGCGAAGAGAAGTCCTCCACGACGCCGGGACGCGAGCAGTGTATTCGACCTCCTTTGCCCCGAGAAATTCTGCCAAATCTTCTATTTTCTCCCCAATCTTCGACGCGACCTCCTTGCCATCTGGCGCGCCAGGCTCCGCGTGCACCGAATTGATCATTAGCGTCTCTTTGCTTTTTTCCAAAATCGGGTCGATTCTGCCTATCAATCTCTCCCCCCACAGGATGGGGAGTATGTAGTAACCAAACTTTCGTTTATGTTGAGGCAGGAACATTTCATGGTTGTAGTCGAAGCCGAAGACTCTGTTTGTTCTTTGTCTGCCGCAGATCAGATTGTCGAAGGGAGGAAGCAACGAAATCCGCGGCTGCCAGTCGTGGTCATTGATTGATTCAAGGAGCTTGACGTCCTGTTCATGGATGTACCGCTCGTCCCTCTCTTGAAACTCGGCGACGCAAACCGGATGTATGACAGAATCCTTCTGAAGGCTTTCCAAGGCCTTCTTCAGGTTCTGATAACGGCCACGCGGGAAATAGTAGTTAATCTCACGAGGCGAAGCTGTCCCGAGGGCCAGGATAGCTCTCTGCGCCGTCATGCGCTCGACCTCTTCTCCCGGTAGTTCCTTCCTCTCTACTGATTTCGGGAGGAACGTCTCGGATAGGGCCCAGATGTTCCGGTTACCTTGATGACCTGCTACAATGATCTTTCCGCTCATTTCCAAGTGGAAGAGCATCCTGGAGACAACGCTTCCAGTGCTCCAACTGTCCACACTCTTGGTGCGAACATACTCTTTGAACTGGGTCAGCTGTAGCGGTCCCTTCTTGAGCTGATTCAGTATAGACTTGCCCAGTTCCTTGTGCTTGGCAAGGAACTCTCTCGTTCTTGGCTTCCGTGATCCCCAAGACTTGCCGATTGATTCTGGGTATCGCTTCATCATCGAATAGTATAGTGGATAGTCTTCGGTAAGCACGATCGAGGCTGCGAAGTTGACCCAGTGTAGGAACAGTCTCTTCTTGTCCCACAGTAGTTTTTCGAGGTCCGAGAGCCGAAAATTGCCTACCCG
>Ga0209806_1001664_pt1 | contig 14530 bp, 9 predicted proteins | sample GraSoiAngelo_152_FD_186166 | JGI IMG/M metagenome (GOLD analysis project Ga0209806, IMG submission 186166) | Grasslands soil microbial communities from the Angelo Coastal Reserve, California, USA - 14_1009_12_30cm (SPAdes) (version 2) | ecosystem: Environmental > Terrestrial > Soil > Grasslands ... | reverse complement strand
CACGAGCTACAACGACACCGGCCTGGCGGCGAGCACGACCTACGGCTACCAGGTCCGCGCGACCGACTCCGCCGGCAACCGCAGCTCCTACTCGAACACAGCGAGCGCGACGACGCAGGCGTCAGCGACGCCGCCGCCGACCATCAGCGACTTCACCCCGGCCAGCGGGCCAGTCGGCACGAGCGTCCAGATCAACGGCTCCAACTTCAGCGGTGCCAGCGCGGTGAAGTTCAACAACGTCGCCGCGACCTACGCCGTGAGCTCACCGACCCTGATCCAGGCGACGGTGCCCGCAGGGGCCACCACCGGGCCGATCAGCGTGACCACGCCCGGCGGCACCGTCAGCAGCGTGAGCAACTTCACCGTGACAGCGAGCCCGCCGACCATCAGCGGCTTCGCACCGGCGAGCGGGCCGGTCGGGACGAGCGTCCAGATCAACGGCACCAACTTCAACGAGGCGAGCTCCGTCACCTTCAACAACGTCAGCGCGACCTACACGGTGACCTCGCCCACGACGATCCAGGCGACCGTCCCGGCGGCGGCCACAACCGGTCCGATCAGCGTGACCACGCCCGGCGGCACGGTGAACAGTGCGGGCGCGTTCAGGGTGGTGGGAGCGCCAACGATTACGAGCTTCACGCCAACGAGTGGGCCGGTTGGGACCAGCGTGACGATCCGAGGCGTCGACTTCACCGGAGCGACCGCGGTGATCTTCAACACGGCAGGCGCGGACTTCACGATGACTTCTGACACGGCGATCCAGGCGACGGTGCCCGCGGGGGCGACGAGCGGACCGGTGAGCGTGACCACAGGGGTGGGCACGGGGACGAGCGCGACCAGCTTCACCGTGATGGCGACCCTGTCGGCGCAGAAGGCGGGCAACGGCGGTGGGACGATAACGTCGACCTCCAATCCTTCCAATCCCACCCAGATCAACTGCGGCAACACCTGCTCGAGCGCATACCCGCTCGGCACCGTGGTCACCCTGACCGCGACTCCCGCCACGGGTTCCAATATCACCAACTGGGTCGGATGCGATTCGGTCTCCGGTGCCGTCTGCACCGCGACCGTGAGCGCGGCGCAATCGGTCACCGCCACATTCACCCTGCAGAGGTTCCTGGTGACGGTCACCAAGTCGAGCCCCCTGGGTGTCGGCAACGGCACGGTTACGTCCACCTCCAGTCCCGCGAGCCCAACCCAGATCAACTGCGGGCCGACGTGTTCTGTCTCCTTCGACTTCGGCACGGTGGTGACTCTGACCGCGTCGCCGAACCTCCTCGCGGTCTTCAACGGATGGGACGGCTGCGATTCCACTTCCGGCACGACCTGCACGGTGAACGTGACCAGCGCGAAATCTGTCCACGCCAACTTCTTGCCCTAGCGTGGTCAGCGCCGAGTCACGCGCCGCACTCCCGATCGCGTGTTTCGCGCTTGAGATGAGCATCACATGAGACACAGGAACCGCGCACTTCGGATGACCGGCAGGGTCGTGGCCGCTCTGCTAGCCGCGATGCTCATCTCGATCACCGCGATCGCGGCCGGGCCGATCGCGTCATCCGATTTCGCTGGCGCGGAGAACCCACTCTCCGAGAACGGCGCGTGGGCCGCACTCACCTCGCTCTCGCCGGCCGGCGGCAGATTCCAGAAGAACAACGGAGCCTTCCCCAACCAGTCGCCCCCCGACCATGCGGGTGCCCGCACCACAATCGCCCTGCCGGCTGATCACTACTCGGAGATCGTCGTGGGCCATGTGGGGGGCAATACCAACAATGTGGGACCGATCGTTCGGGTCCAGACATCCGGCGCGGCTGTCGACAGCCACTACCTCTGGTGGGCGAGCCAAGCGAGTGGGGTGAACAATCTGTATCGCATCGATGCCAATGGGACCAGTTATCGGGCGGACCTGATCCTGCCAACTTCGTCGGTCGTCGACGGAGACAGGCTCCGACTCATCGCGCGGGGCCCGGTGATCTACGGGATCAAGAACGGCGTGCGTGAGTTCATCTACAACACCGGCCCGGACGCGACGAGGTATTCCGCCGGGACGGCGGGGATCCTCGCGTGGGCAGGGAATGCAGTGGAAACGGATTCGCAGATCGCCTCGTGGTCCGCTGGGGCGGCCCCCGCTTCGTCCGGGACGTGGGCCTCGTCAAGCTTCATCGGCGCCGAGAATCCCCTCGACGAAGGCGACCGGTGGTACCCGCTTCCGGGGTACTCGGGCTTTAGGAAGGCGGGCGGCCTCGCGATCGGCAGGGACTGGGGACAGAACGCCTCAGGCGTCTGGAGCATCGCACCCCCGGCGACGCAGTACTCCGAGGTCACGCTCGGTACGGTGGCGAGCGGCGGCGGCGGACCGATCGTCCGCATCGACCGCACCAACTCCGGCCAGACGGGATGGCTGCTCTTCCTTGCCGCTGACAACCCGGCGAACTCGGGGATCTACAAGCTGGCCCCGAATGGGGCGTTCACCGCGGCTCGAGTCTTCTCGCCCCTCATCATCTCGGGAGACCGGTGGCGGCTGACCGCCGATGGGAACACCCTCACCGTCTCAAGGAATGGCGTGTCGCAGTTCACATACGTAACCGACGGCTCGTATGCCACGGGTGATGTTGGGATCGACGCCTACACCCCGGCATTCACGTTCGCCGGATGGGAGGGCGGCGAGACCGTCAGCGTGCCTCCGGACACGCAGGCCCCGACGGCGCCCGGCGCGCTGACCGCGATTCCGGTGAGCGCAAGCCAGATCAATTTGATGTGGACGGCGGCGACGGACAACGTCGACGTGACGGGGTACATGGTGGAACGCTGCCTGGGCGCAGCGTGCGCCAACTTTGCCCAGGTTGGCACGACCACGAGCACGAATTACACCGACACAGGGTTGGCGGCCAACACGAGCTACAGCTACCGCGTGCGTGCGACGGATGCAGCCGGCAACCTCGGTCCTTACTCAAGCGTGGCGACCGCCTCGACGCTGCTTTTCTAGCGTCGACCCAATCTCAGGCCACGATCGCTTCGCGCGCGTACGGCACCAGTTCGCCGAGCTCGGTCCATCGAGACTGTGCGACCGCCTCGAGATCGCCGCGTCCGAATGCCAACAGGATGTCCGCGATGCGCATTGCGGCGAATCCGTCGCCGAATGGGCTGTGCGCGTGTGCCATCCGCTGGTAGGCGGCTGGATCTCCGAGGAGACGTTCGCTCTCGAGGAGGATTCGCCTCACGTCGGTCCCGACGAGGATCGCGGTGCCGGCGTCGATCGCCTCAGGCCGCTCGGTGTCACGACGGAGTACGAGCACGGGCTTCCCGAAGACAGGCGCTTCCTCCTGCAGCCCACCCGAGTCCGTGAGTACGAGATAAGACTCCTCCATGAGGCCGATGAGGTCCTCGTAGTCGAGCGGCGGCAAGAGATGGATGCGCTCCTGGCCCTCGAGCAGCTCGCGGACGGGCCGCTGAATGTTTGGATTCGGGTGCACTGGATACGCGACCTCGATGTCGGGGTTCCGGTGGACGAGCGCGCGTACCGCGTGGCAGATGCTGCGAATCGGCTCGCCGAAGTTCTCGCGCCGATGGGCGGTTAGGAGGACGAGCCGGGCGGCGCGGCGTGTCAGAAGCCGGCTGTTCGGTCGACGCTTCGCGGCGATCCACTTCACGGCGTCGACGACCGTGTTGCCAGTGAGGAAGATCACACCCTCCGCGTCCGCGCGCTCGGCTCGAAGATTCTCGGCGGCCCGCGCCGTCGGAGCGAAGTGCAACTCGGCGATGCGGCCCACGATCCGCCGCATGAGTTCTTCCGGAAACGGACTGGACCTGTTACCGGTGCGGAGTCCGGCCTCCACGTGCGCAACGGGTGTGCCGTGAAAGAACGCCGCGAGGCTCGCCGCCATTGCAGTTGTGGTATCGCCTTGAACGACGACGACCGTCGGTTTTTCGGCCTCGATGACGCGACCGACACTGGTGAGAACGGCGGCGGCGACATCCGCCGGCTGCTGGTTGGCCTTCATCAGATCGAGGTCGTGGTCTGGCTGGAGATCGAAGATCCGGAGCACCTGGTCGAGCATCTCGCGGTGCTGGCCCGTCGCGCAGAGCACAGGCTCGGCCTCTGCCCGGCGGCGAAGCTCCATGACGACGGGCGCCAGCTTTACTGCCTCAGGACGGGTGCCGAAGACGATGAGCGCTTTCACCGTCGGGTCTGCCAATACTCACGAGCAAGGCTGCGAATGAACGCCGTATTCGAGAATAGGTACCGCCTCCACATCCGCCGGGGCTCCTGGCCGAGGCGCCAGGCCCATTCGAAGCCCGCGTTCTGCAGCCACAGTGGCGCGCGGCTGAGCTTCCCGGCGACAACGTCAAATGAACCGCCCACGCCCATGACGAACGGCACGCCCAGCTCGTCAAGGTGGCTGTTGAGCCATAGCTCCTTGCGGGGGCTGGGGATTGCCAGGAACAGGTAGTCGGGGCGCGCCGCTCGCACCGCGCTGATCACCTCGAGATCGTCGTCCCAGTACCCGTTGCGGTAACCCGCGATCCGCAAGCCGCGGAAGCGTTCGCTGAACACGGCTGCGACCCGTTCAACGACCTCGTCGGTCGCGCCGAGGAAATAAACGGAAGAGTGGTCCTCGTACGCGGCCCGGACCAGGCGCTGGAATAGATCGACGCCGGCGACTCGCTCCGGTACCGGCCGTCCCAACAGACGGCTCGCCCAGACCGCCGAGATTCCGTCGGCACTGACGAGATCGCATTCCCGGATCACGCGCCGCAACTCCGGATTACGTTCGCTCTCGACGAGCAAGGCTGCGTTGACGCCCACGTGCTGATGCGGGACTCCCGAATGGACCATGGCCCGTGCGACTTCGATCGTTTCTTCCAGGGTGAGCGCGTCCACCGGCACTCCAGACAGCACCACGGTCCGCCGCCTGTCGAGCTGAGGCGCCCGTTCCGCCCCGCGCGTCGCGGTGTCTCCAGCGCTCATAGAAGGACTCGCCGCCGCATCCTCATCCGGTCCCCGCAAGGCTCCTCAACCGCGGCGCTACGGGCGTTCCCGACGTCATGGTCGCGAGGGCGCACAGGCGTTTCTCGCGCTCCAGCATTGCCTCGGTCGGCGGGATGCCGACGGTTTCGAACACGGTGCGGAGGCGGTGCACCCAGTCATGCCGGAGCGCCGCGTTGCAGACGTTGTCTCGGCGAATCCTCGCGATGCGGTGCGGATCCCGATCCAGCTCGGCCAGCACGTCGCCTACGTCTGGGGAGTCAAACGGCAGTGGGATGACGGCATCCGGCCAGTCGAACTCGGTCCTGAACTCATCCGTCCGTGGCGCTTCCCCGAGCATGATCGTCCCCGCCGCCGCGCCCTCGTAGAACCGTCCCGAGATCTCCTCGCCGACGGTCGTGGACTCTGGGTCATTGGCGCGGCTGCGATTCGCGATGAAGTAGCGACTCCGTTGGAGGAGGCTTGCGAGGAGGACGCGGTGCTCGCTCGCATTGTCGACGCGGAAGGTTCGCTGCTTCTGACCGGTGCCGCTCGCGGCGACGGTGTCGTAGTAGTAAAAGAGACGATGGTCGCGCGCGAGCCGCAGGAGCGCCTCATGTGTGACCGCCGATCGCCTTCCGATGTTGAGAACATCGATCGCGCGCTCGGGCGGCTCCGGATAGGGCGAGAACCGAAGAACGTCAGCGGCCGGTGGGAGGTAGGTGCACGGCCGTCCGGTGATCCGAGCGACCTCGCCGACGGCGTGGCGCATGCCGATGAATATGTGGTCGAACTCCGCGAGCTGCTCCAGAAGGTAGTCGGGCACGCGACGTTCCCCGCGCCGGGGTGTCTCCCCGATGGCTTCGTTGATAAAGCAAGCCGCCACGCGGCAGCGTTTGCGCCAATCCGGGACCGTCGTCAGCGCGTATAGCTCGTGCGCATAGTTGAAGACGGGGAAGAAGAGCTCGTAGTCCCTCTGGAGCCTCACCCCTGGGGGACGGGGCGCAAACGCGCGGGCGAAACGCCGAGAGCCCGTCGCGAATCGGGCGAGTCTGTACGCACGGCGAGAGAGGTCCAACGCATCGCGGTCGCCGACATCGACGCGGTCCGCCCCGGTCAGGTCTGCGACGATGTCCTCGAACTCGTACTGCATGCAGAAGGCGACCAGGTTGTTCAACCGGCGCATCGACAGGAGAAGGACGCTCCCGCCGTGGCCCGGCACGAGGCTTGTGCCCTGTCGACCCGGAGCGTCAGCAGTGAGCGGCACGGTCTCGCCCGAGCTGGTCACGAGCTGGCCGCGCCCTGCTCGGGCGCGGGCGCGTCCGGCGCCGTCTGCCTGGGCGGGACCGACGCCCGAAACACGTAACCAATCCCGGGGACACTCGCGATCGACCCATGGGAGCCGTCGAGCGTGAGCTTTTTTCTCAGATGGCAGATGTGCGAGCGGAGGGAATTCGCAGCACCGCCCTCGTTGCCCCAGACGTAGGTGAACAGCCGATTCACAGGCACGACATGCTCGGCGCTCTGTACGAGCGCGTAGAGGATCCGGAATTCCGTGGGCGTAAGGCGCAGGACGAATGAGCCCCTTGCCACCTGATGACTCTCGGGATCGAGGCTGAGGTCGCCATGCTCGAGCCGAGCCTCTGTCCCCTCGCGGACGGAGCCGCCGGCGCGCCTGAGAATCGCGCGGATGCGAAGCGTGAGCTCCTTGAAGACATACGGCTTCGTGATGAAGTCATCGGCACCGAGCTCGAAGCAACGGAACAGGTCCTGCTGGTCGTTGCGTCCGGTCACGACGAGGACCGGAGTGTGGTCCTCCGCGCGAATCTGGCGCAGCACCTCGACCCCGTCCGACGGAGCTAGCGCGAGATTCACGACGACGAGATCCGGCCGCTCGATCTTGAACCGCCGCAGTGCCTGTGCCCCGTCAGACGCCTCGACCACGGCGAAGTGCTCGCGACGGAGCATGTACGCGGTGATGTCCAGCTGGTCGGGGTCGTCCTCGACGAGCAGGACCTTCATCTCAGGTTCCTTTCTCCGATCACTTGTCCGGCCCGGATCGCAATCTCCTCCGAGTTCTCCGTCCCGCCACCCCCAGTGCTACGCAGCGATCACATCAGACGCAGCCGGCATTGAGAAGCCATTGGCCGCCTCGTGTCGCTCCGCCAGAGCCGTTCAGGGGTCGGGGTCCGCAAGGCCTGGCGCTCCGGCCGGCAGCGCAGAACGCCTCAACATTGATTCAACGCGCCCGCCGTACGGTGCCCACCCTTGAGTGGACCGCTCGTCCTGCCAGGTGGGGGGTACTCGGGCCTTTGAGGGCACTCCAGCAGATCGTCCGAAACGTCTCAGTCGTCGCGATATCTCAAGCGATCACGTGGACGGCGGCGTTCGTTTTCACCATCGCCCAGGCGCGCTATCTAGACCCTGCGCGCTTCGGCGAGCTCGCGGTCGCGTTCTCCTACTCGCTCTTGTTGGGGGTGGTGCTCGACTTCGGGCTCAGCACGAAGCTCGCCCGGGACGTCGCGAGGTGGCCGGAAACCGCGGGAGAAGCGCTCGTCGCGACACTTGTTGTGCGGGTGGGCCTTTGGTGCGCCGCGATGCCGGTGGTATGGGCAAGTACGGTCATCCTTGGCTACCACGCCGAGCTACAGGCAACCATCCTGATCGTCGGGGCCTCGATGCTCTTCGGGACCCTTGCCGCGGGCCTCGGCTCCTACTTCCAGGGACGGGAACTGTTTGTTGTTCCTTCGCTCGCGTCGATCGCCCAGCGCGGATCGGCGGCGGTGCTGGGGATCGCGGCCCTCGCCCTGGGACAGGGAATGATCGGGGTCGCGATCGCGTTCGTCCTCGCGAACCTGCTGCAGCTCCTCGTTCTCGTCTCGGGCATGCGCAGGCACCCGGTCTCGTCGACGGCGCTCGAGCGCGCGACTGTGGTCACCATGTTCAAGGGCTCCGCGATGCTCGGGATGTTATGGATCCTCGGGACCTTCTACTACAACGTGGACATGGTGATCCTGGAGCGGATGGCGCCACCACAGAATGTCGCGTGGTACGCGGCGGCTTATCGGCTCTTCAACGCCGGGGTCATGCTGGTCGGATTTACGTCGACGACCGTGCTCTACCCGGTCTTGTCGCGCCTCTCTGTCGGTTCACGTGAGGGCCTGCGCCGGGCCCTGGAGAGATCGTTCACATTCTTCCTTCTGTGCGGGGTGTTCGTTGGGGTGACGCTGATCGTTGGCGCGGATCAATTGGTCGCGCTCCTCTTCCCCGCCCGTGAATATCGAGAGGCGGCGACCGCCCTGCGGCTACTCACGCCAGGACTCGTCGCGATATACACGAACGGAGTCTTCTTCCTCACGCTCCTGGGAATGGGGTTCGAGCGTCGGCTGCTTGTGATGGCCGCCGTCCTGGCGGTCCTGAACCCGCTCGCGAATCTGGTGGTGGTTCCGCTTTTTCAACAGGACGGCGCCGCCCTCATCACGTCCGCGACCGAAGCGATCGTGCTGATCTGGGTGATCGCGGCGACGCCGACAGACCTGCGCGCCGCCGCCAGGCCGGTGGTCATCCTGAAGGTCCTCGTCGCGGGGGCGGTCGCCACAGTCTGCATGTGGTTCCTGCGCGACCACTCCCTCCTGATCGCGATCCCGCTTGCTGGGATCGTCTACGCGGCGGCGGCGCTCGCGCTTGGGATCATGCCCCTGGCAGAGATGCGTGCCCTGCGCGGTCTGGTCGGCCGGAGGCGGCCCGGCGCCCAAGGTCTCGACGGGGCAGCAGTCGTCTCTCCTTCGGCAGCTGAGCGGTGAGCGCTTCGTCAGGTTAGGTCGGAGATGTGTGGGATCGCTGGTGCCATCGGACAGATAGATGGCGAAATCCTGGAGGCCGTACGGCGTATGAGCGCGGCCCAGTTTCATCGTGGGCCGGACTCAGACGGCTTCTGGCGGTCCGATCCGACTGACAACGGAGTGGGCGTGGTGCTCGCCCACCGTCGGCTGGCGATCATCGATCTGACCGAGGATGGCCACCAACCCATGGCCGATCCGGCGACCGGCAACGTCATCGACTTCAACGGTGAGATCTATAACTTCCAAGAGCTGCGCCGCGAGCTGCAGCAGGACGGCGCCTCTTTTCGCTCGCGATCGGATACGGAGGTCGTCCTCAAGGCATACGCCCGTTGGGGCGTGGATGGCCTGCGCCGTCTCCGCGGGATGTTCGCATTCGCGCTATGGGACGCCGCGCTCGGGACGCTGTTATTCGCCCGTGACCGCCTCGGCATCAAGCCGCTGTATCTGAGCACCGTTACGCGGAGTGGTGGCAAACGCACGCTGCTCTTCGCATCCGAGGTCCGCGCGCTCCTCGCGAGCAACCTTCTAGAGCGTGAGATCGATCCCGTCGGTCTCGCCAGCTACTTGTGGAACGGCTTCGTCATCGGTCCGAACACGATCGTCCGTGGCGTCGAGCTTCTTCCAGCGGCCACCTGGGCCGTCGTGGACACTGACGGCGCGCTCCTCACGCCCCGCCGTTACTGGCAGCTGCCCGCTTCGGGACAAACGCCAGGAACGAAGGACGATCTGAAGGAGCAGCTCACCGCGGCGGTGGGGATGCACCTCATTAGCGACGTGCCACTCGGTATTTTTCTATCTGGGGGCATCGACTCGAGCGCAATCGCAGCGCTCGCCGTGCGCTCGGGCAGCGCTCGGGTCCGGACATTCAACATTGGTTTCGACGAGACCGAGTACGACGAGTCGGAGCACGCACGCGGCGTGGCGCGGGCGCTGGGCACCGAGCATCATGAGCTGCGACTCACCAAAGAGACCTTCCGGCAGCAGGCGTCCGAGGCGCTTGCGAGTCTCGACCAGCCGACGTTCGACGGCATCAACACGTACTTCGTCAGCCGCGCGGTGCGCGAAGCGGGGCTGACGGTCGCGCTAGCCGGGACCGGCGGCGACGAGCTCTTCGGTGGCTACCGCAGCTTCCACGATGTTCCCTGGGCGGCGGGCTGGAGTCGGAGGCTCGCCATGCTTCCGCCCGGGTTACTGCGCCGCTTCGCGAACACGGTTACCCGTGCGGCGACGTTCCCCTCGAGCATGCCTCCGCAGACGCGGTGGGGAAAGCTGGGCGACGCGCTTGCCGCTCGCGGCGACATGCTGGATACCTACCAGGTCTCCTACGCGCTCTTCTCATCGGACTTCGCTCACGAGCTCCTCAAAGCGGATCCGAACGGCGACCTGCGCATGGGGCTGCCGACCAACGTAGCGCGGGAGCTCGACCGGCTCATCGCCGGACGCCGTCCGCTCCAAGCCATCTCGATGCTTGAGCTGTGGTGTTTCCTCGGCGAGCGGCTACTCCGCGACACCGACACCGCGAGCATGGCGAGCTCGCTTGAGGTACGGGTACCCTTCCTCGACCACGAGGTCGTCGAGGCTGCTTCCGCACTCGACGATGTAGAGCGCTTCGAGCCGCTGGGAAGGAAGCAGGTCTTACGCGAGATTGCCCTCGGAGACCTGGACCGGGCCATGTTCGAGCGGCCCAAGTCCGGGTTCGTGCTTCCGATCGCGCGATGGGCCCGAGACGTGCTCCGAAACGAGATGACCGCGGCTTTCGACGACCGCGGTTTCTGCGAAGCTGCCGGCCTCGACCCGCGAGCGGTCGGTCGGCTGTGGAGCGCGTTCCTCGGGCGGATGCCCGGCCTGTACTGGTCGCGAGTCTGGGCCATCTACGTCCTGGGCTGGTGGTGCCGCGAGAACCGAGTGGGTGTGCGATGAACGCTCCATCCCCTGGGCGGCGTTACGTTCTCATCACGCCCTGCCGTGACGAAGCGGCGTTTGCCCGCCGAACGTTGGAGTCCGTGACGGCGCAGAGCGTGCGCCCAGCACTCTGGGTGATCGTCGATGACGGCTCGAGCGACGCGACGCCAGCCATCCTCGCCGAGTATGCCGCTCGCTTCGATTTCATCCGCATCGTGCGCCGCAAAGATCGCGGGCGCCGCAGCGTTGGTCCGGGTGTCGTTGACGCGTTTTACGCCGGCCTCGAGACGATCGACCTGACGCGCTTCGATTACCTCTGCAAGCTCGACCTCGATCTCGAACTGCCCAAGCGCTACTTCGAGCTGCTCATGCAACGCATGGAGGCCGAGCCCCGTCTGGGGACGTGTAGCGGTAAGCCGTACTACCCGATGAGCGATGGTCGCCTTATGAGTGAGGACTGCGGCGATGAAACCTCGGTCGGCATGACGAAGTTCTACCGCGTCGAATGCTTCCGACAAGTGGGTGGGTTCGTGCGCGAGGTGATGTGGGATGGGATCGACTGCCATCGCTGCCGAATGCTCGGCTGGATCGCGCGGAGCTGGGACGATCCGGAGCTGCGATTCGTGCACCTGCGCCCCATGGGCTCGAGCGAGAACGGCATCCTGACGGGCCGGCTTCGCTCAGGGCGAGGGCAGTACTTCATGGGCACTGGCTTCGCGTACATCACCGCGAGCGCCCTCTACCGCGCCATGCGTCCACCCCTCGTGATCGGAGGACTCGCGATGTGGTGGGGTTACGTCGCGAGCCTCATCCGGCGCGCTCCCCGTTACGACGAGCTCGAGTTCCGCCGTTTCTTGCGCAGCTACCAGTGGGATTGCCTCCTCCGCGGCAAGAGTGCTGCGACGCGACGGCTCGACGACCGCCAAGCGGCCCGCTGGCATCCCGGAGAGCGGGCTGTCGCGCCGACCACCAGCAGAGCACGGGCGACTACGTAAGTGTTGGGGAAAAACCGGCGGCGCGAGTGCGGCTGAGCACCGCGGTGTTAACCAAGCGAGAGCTCGGTCAGGGTGCCCTCTTGCCCGTGGTTCTGCGCCTCTGTTTCGATCGTGTGTCGAGCGGGCCGCTGAGAACCCTTGGCAGAGTGTGTTCGGAATTTCGAGCAAACTGCGGGCTTCGTTCCGAAGCGGAGCGGTTCTTCAAGTTGGCGTCAATATCACCTCAACCTGCGCAGTCCAGGCTCTAGAGCGATGCGACGGTACCTCGAAACGGCGCGCCGGTACCGCTGGGTCATCGTGATCGTTCTTCTCCTGACCTGGGGTTCTGGCGCGGTCTTGGCGTACTCGGAATACATCTCGTCGTTCGAGGCTGACGCGACCATCTGGACGCAGCGTCAGTCGCAGCAGTTCGCCCCTATCAGCCCGCAGGACCCTGGTCTCACGGCGCTGGTGACGCCTGCGCAGGAGCAAGCCGGAGTGATGATGCAACTCCTGCAGACCAGGAGCTTCCTGCGTGACGTCATTCAGCGCACCTCGATTCACCGTCCCGAGAACATGGAAGAGAGCAAGTTTCTCGCGGAGATCACAAAACGCTTCCGCGTTGATGTGCTCGGAAATAACTTGTTCCGGCTCGCATACCGCGCGAACGATCCGCGCACCGGGGCCGAGATGGTGGTGGCCGCTCTCACAGTGCGTGAGGAGCACCTGGCGGCCTCGCGGCTGGCGGCGACGGAGGCCGCGTCAACGTACTACCGGGCTCAACTCGGAGTCGCGGAGAATCAGGCTTTGGAAGCGCAGCGCGACCTCGATGCGTTCGACAAGGATCACAGACCGCCGCTCAGCCTGCCAGACGAGTACAACCAGCGGCAGCTTCGCCTCAAAGTCGAGGAAACCAAGGCTCGCGTGACCGACATGAAGGTGCGCATCGATCAGTCAACCGTGCTGCCGAGCATTCTTCAGGTGGCTGACAGCCTCGACTTTCAAATCGTCGACAAGCCGCTCGATGAGGTGAAACCGTCCGGTGGAACGCGCACCGCGGCCGTGATCGCGGGCAGCGCTTTCGTAGCGGGTCTTTCGCTGGTCGGTGTGCTCCTGATCGTGGGTACGCTTCTCGCCGGGGGCATGGCGGGAGAGGCCGGGATCGCTCGTCTCGCGCCGGCGAGCCTCTTCGCCTCCGTGCCAGAGATCGCCCACGGGAGAGGTGCGGCGAGTCGCGACCTGCGCGGCGCGCTCGCCTCCGCGACGTTCGGGCCACCCGGCGTCGAGGAAGCCAAGGAGCGGGACGGATGACCTCGGGAGACGTGGCCGCACCTCGTTTGGTGCGCACATGACATACACGGGCCTCGTCGTCGCTTTCCTGGCCATCTGTACTTGTCTCGGGCTCAGACGCGGGCGGCGCGACTCGAGTACCGTCCTCGCCGCGGCGCTTGCGCTCGCGATGGTTTGCGCCCAGCTCGTCTTCCTCTTCAGGGTGGTGTGACCAACCTCGATACACGCGGGCCGCTCGCGAGCGGCCACGACGCGCGGCGGATGCGGCGTGTCTGGGTCCTCATCGGCGGCCTCGCCATCGCTGTTGCAGGGTCGTACGCCGCGACCCTGGTTGCGACCGAAGGAGAGCCGCTGCTCGTCGTTCCACTCGTCGGTGCTCTCGTTGGGCTCGCGATCTTCACCCGCCCGGAGCTTGGGCTGTACTTCCTATTCGCAGCCGCGATCCTGCTCGAGCAATTTGAGATCAGTGGCCTGTCGCCGCTTACGGCGCGAACGAACTTCTTCCAGAACATTTCCGGATTCTCCAACGTACCGTTGCGCTTCAGCGCCTGCGACGTCGTTGCCGTCATGACTTTGGCGAGCTGGTTGATGCGCCGGGTAGTTGGAGCCAACGCCCCGGCGCGTGTCGGGCCTCTCAGGTGGGGCATCGCGGCCTACATCCTCGCGTTCGCATTTGGGACGGTCATCGGCGCCGCCCGCGGGGGGTCATGGGACTCGATCGCGGCACTCGCTGAAGCGCGGGGGCCCATCTACGCCTGCCTGCTCTGCTTCCTCACCGCCAACCTCGTGCGCGAGCGCAGCCAACTCGTCGCGCTGCTGTGGATGTTCGTGCTCCTGGTTGGAGTGAAGGCGTTTCAGGCCATCGGGAACTACGTCGAGGTGCAGACGCGTGGTCCCTACTGGATCGAGGCCGTCACCGCGCACGAGGACGTCATCTTCTTTGACGTTGCGGTCGCCGTCGCGCTCGTCATGGTCGCCCTCGGTCTGCGCGGCCGCCTGATGTATGTCCTCCTCGCGTTGCAGCCCGTGATTCTCGCGGCAGAGGTGCTGACCACGCGGCGCGTGGCATTCGTCGCCCTCGCCGCCGCCCTCCTCGTGGTTGCGCTGATGTCGGCCATCGACCGCCCGCGTATGACCCTGGTCGTCGTCGCAGGGGCGACGCTGGTGTTCGCCCTCTACGCCGGGGCGTTATGGGACCACCACGGTCCCGCCGCGCTGCCCGTGAGCATCGTGCGCGGGGTCGTCGATCCCAATTCGTTGAGCTGGCGCGATCGTGGTTCCAACGACTGGAGGGAGATCGAGAACTCGAACATCGGTTACACCGTGCGGCAGCTCCCGCTCACCGGTGTCGGGTTGGGGCAGGAATACCTCTTCCAACGGGAGCCGCCGGCGCTCACCAATTTCGTGTACTGGCGGATGATGACCCATAACGCGGTGCTGTGGCTGTGGTTGAAGGCGGGACCGTACGGGGCGTTCGCGCTGTGGTTCCTCGTAGCCAAGGTTGTCCTCTCGGGCCTGAGTCTGTACCGGCGCCTGGACGACCCGTTGCTGCGCGCGGC
>Ga0209806_1001663_pt1 | contig 14542 bp, 14 predicted proteins | sample GraSoiAngelo_152_FD_186166 | JGI IMG/M metagenome (GOLD analysis project Ga0209806, IMG submission 186166) | Grasslands soil microbial communities from the Angelo Coastal Reserve, California, USA - 14_1009_12_30cm (SPAdes) (version 2) | ecosystem: Environmental > Terrestrial > Soil > Grasslands ... | reverse complement strand
ATAGGTCCTGATGGCGTACGGAACGATACTTAAGAAGACCAGGCCACCGGACCATGCACCCATGGACTGAGCACTCAATATGCCTGACTTACTCCGTTTTGTCCTGCCTCAGCTCGAAATGGAGAGAGCGTTCGTCCGTTAAGATAACGGAGCGAACATATGAAAAAGCAACGGAAGCACTACACGCCGGAGGAGAAGGTCGCCATTGTGAGGCGGCATTTGCCTTTCATTGCCGCGCCCGCGCGACCGCTATGCACTTGCCTTTACGCTCGTCACCCAGGAAGCGACCTTGGTGATGTGCCACAGCCTATCTGCGCCGTCAGCTGCGGGGCGATAGATAGACTTTTGTACGGACCATGCGCCTCCCGGCGGGCACACTACGATCATGTCCTCCCCTGTCGGAGCGAGCACACTCAAGATGCCCACTTCATTGCGAAGAACGGCATCCACGTCCTGCACGTCGTTTGATTCACCTATTCTCAGCATGTGCCGTCTCCATTAACTTATTGAATGGCTCTCGCATGTCACAGATTCCGAGCGCGCAGTGTGAGGTGTCCTAACCGAAGCCTCAATCGGTAATAGACCCTAAACTGGACGGACATAGACTGTAAAAGCGGCTACGGCAAAACCAGAATTTGATTCTTTGCAGAAGCCAACCGTCCGCTTTCCAAGAGTTCCTTCAAACGCCGAATTTCCGTTAAATTCTTCCAAGACCTCGCAACGATTGTTGATCTCCAGTCGATGTTGCAAGTGCTCTCTTCGCGAATCTAATTAAGAGGCGATCCCCTGTGGGCCACTGCAGTAACCAATCCCCAAGTTTTACCAAGGGGCCTGAATCTGTCTTCTAAACAGGGGTCAACCGATGTGCCGTCTGGCGCGTCAGGTTTTTCATCTTCCTGGCCGGCCAGGGCACAACCGTGACCGTCGCGAGATGGAGGGAACAACCCCATCGCTAATACTGCGTTGGCCAATTACCCGCCTGTATGAGGAACTCCAGCCCAATTGCAAATGTGCTGCTTGCGAAGGCCCGCCAGTAAACCACACGCGCCTCAGCCCAGAAGTCGCTTCTGAGAGAGCGGATCAGCAGGCTGCTTCCCGGCTGCCAAATCCGGTGGGTGATCACGCGAGCGCCATGAGGACTAATGTCTTGCGTGCGAGTAGATTCAGTGACCGACTGATCCACGCTGGACAGCTGCACCGGTTCGTTCGCTGAAATCCGCTGTTCTGACCGGACGTCTTGGGCAGGGTTCTGGCTTTGCTTCCTTGAGCTGGAGTCGAACGGCATAGCGCCTCCTGCCTTCAAGTGCGGAAGATTTTGCTCACTGGAACGGGTTTCCGTCCTAGGAGTCCCGTAACCGGCGTATCTCAGCAATGCCTATCATTGACCAGCTTAGTCGACAAGCGAGGGTACACTGTAATATCGGGGCAGGTGATTCCCTTACCGCATTGCCTGAACTACCTGAAGACAAGTAACCAGTAATCGTACAGTCGGTGGCGGACGGGTGTATACTTCAAGCGTCTAGTCACACACCTTCCGCCGCGCCCGCCATGGGCGACGGTTCCTGTGCCACAAGACATACATCCCGCAGACCGGGTATGACGCCACGGTTCTCGGCAATCTAACTGGCAGTCGAAGCCAGTCAGACAAATTCCCTGATTGTTTGGGGCAGCCCAGTCTTGTAGCTGCAAAATGAACAGGAAAATGTTCGATGGCAAGCAAGAACCTAGAACTATATTTCGACCCGGTCAGCGAAGGTATCTGTGAAGCTCTGGATTGCTCGAACCCTGCAAAGTATCGTGCATCGTGGGCACAGGGTGTCATTATAAGGCTCGTGTGCACTACCCACAAGGCGGAGGTAGAGGGAAAACTTTTCGGAGAACTGAGTCCGTCTACATTCGGAAGCAAACGGGACGCGAAGACATATATTAAGTGGAATACGGCTCGCATATTAATTGCGGATGACCATCAGTCGGTCCGGAGAACTATCCGGTCTCTTCTCGATGGTCACGCTATGCAGGTGTGTGGCGAGGCTGAGGACGGCAAAGAGGCCATTGAGAAAGTTAAGGAGTTAAAACCTGATCTCGTCCTTCTCGACGTCAATATGCCGGTGTTGAGCGGCGTTGGAGTTGCGTATGAGATACACCGAATCGCACCCTTCACGAAAATCGTTTTCTTCACGGTCTACGACTCTCGCGACGCCTTGGCCGCAGTTCGACTGGTGGGAGTAGATGCATTTGTGCCCAAATCCGCTGCCGGAACCGAATTGATTCCAACACTTAAACGTATCCTTTCAAGCTGAACATAGAGAATTAAGCTTAATTGCGCGCTGCGAGAGAGGTCAGTTTCTTTTACCAGCTCATACGTGGGGATTTTATTATGGGCGGGCACAGTTTCTCTCACCCATTCATTGCGCTGCTTCCAAATCCTCATCGGATCGGTAGACGTTGATGCCTAGAAAATCCCCGCCCCGAAGGGCGGAAGACTCACTAACGGAGAGCCTCCTCTCTCCATTTCAGGCTGAACCAACACAGTTTCTTGTATTCACGCGAGAGAAAAGAGCTGTCTGGTTCCGGAATCCACATAAGATACCTTAGGAAGAGTCCGAAAAACACTGCGTGGAGGGGAACTTTTGTGAGCCTAAAACGAGCGAGCTACGCCCGGGAAGGATTCAGCGCTCCGAGTCCGGTACGCGTGGGGTGTAAGTTCTGTTGCAATCCTCGCTGGGGGCAACGCGAGTTACTACACACACAAAGCTCCATGGTTTCTCGAGACAATTCCTCCCAAGAGACATCCGTGTGCACGAGGGTTACGGAGAGTTCGGGCATGCCGCACGAAGGGCAATCGTAGACGAGTTCGGTGGTCCGAACTGGACGGCCGGCGGGAAGATTTTGGGGCTTAGACACCGGCACAAGGTCCCCCGGGGCTCGGTAGAATTTCTCTCCACAGATTGGGCAAGTGATCTTCGCAACGCTCTCCGGGCCAACTCGGGCCGGATCCATGACCCAGAGGAGCGGGCGGTAGCGTCTCAGTTTGAAACTGAGACACTACCCTTCGGCCGGTAAGGTGGTGGCTGCCGGGGCCGGCTCCGAACTCCGATGATGTACCACTATGGAACTCGTTCTCTACGCGGTGCTTTGCCGCACGCGTACTAGCACTTGATCCTCTTGGAGTGCATCGACGCGGAGAGAGGTTCATGCCCCGGAATGAACCCTAAGAGTTAACGCTGTTCCAAATGGAACAGTTGACTTTCCACCGATCCCCTAAACTTCAGGAAAGTAAAGAAGTAAGCTCGAAGCTGCCCAGAGAACTGGGCGCTGGGGGGTTTTTGTTAATTCGTGGGGAGCTTACCATGTCTCAGGGATTACAAACCGGTCTCAGGCAGTATCAGCGAGCCCCGACCGCTGGCAGGGCGATCCACACACGACGACAGCTACGCCTGCTGTGTGTGGACCGCAACCCGGCGGAGGTAGAGCTCTGGTTACAGGAACTCAGGAGGGCGCAAGTCGCAGTCCGTGCAGATCTGGCGCAGACTCCCGAGGAGTTTACCGAACGGCTGCGTTCGCAATCGTACGACGTTGTTCTCGCCGAGGACTCTCTTTCGGGCTGGACGGGCATGGACGCGCTTGAACTGCTGCGCGAGCGGGACGACGAAATTCCGTTCGTGCTTGTGACCGACACCGTTTTGAGGGCGGATATTGCGGAGGCGTTCATCAAAGAAGGCGCTTCGGATTGCGTTGACAAGGACCACTTGGTCCGGCTGCCCCTGGCTGTGGCTGTGGCTGTGGCTGTGAATCAAAAAAGCTTGCGCGAAGAGCGTAATCGAGCGCAGAAGGAGTTGCGGCGCAGCGAATCACATTACCGCGCACTGGTCGAAAACCCAATCTATGGAATCTGCCGGTGCACCGTGGATGGCAAGTTCCTGGAGGGCAACCAGGCGATGGCGGCGATGCTCGGCTATGAATCACCGGAGGAACTGCTCGAGCTGAACTTGGCGACCGATATCATTCACGATTCCGCCGAAGGGCCGCAATTGTTTGAACATTATCTCCGAATGAGCCGCCTCGATCGTGCCGAAGTCCGGTGCAAACGCAAGGACGGCACGTCTGTAGAGGTTGCCCTGAGCGGACGAGAAGTGCGCGACGACCAGGGGGCGATGGGGGGCTTCGAGATCATAGCCATGGACGTGACCGAGCAGCACGCAGTGGAGGAGCAGCTGCGTTACTTGGCGGCCAGCGATCCGCTTACTGGCTTGGCCAACTACCGCCGGCTCACGGAAGTCCTCAATACAGAGATCAGACGCTCCGATCGTTCCGGACGGCCCTTCGCGGTACTTCTGTTTGATTTGGACGGGTTGAAGCGGATCAACGACCGCTGGGGTCATCTTGCTGGCAACCGGGCACTCTGCCGCCTAGCCGACAGTTTACGCCTTCATTGCCGGTCCATTGATACGGCCGCGCGGTACGGTGGAGATGAGTTTGCCCTCGTTTTACCAGAGACGCAAGAACGGACCGCCAGCCTAGCCGCGCGTCGAATCTGTTGCCGCTTGGCCGATGACCACCAAGAGCCGGCGCTCTACGTGAGTGTGGGTGTCGCCGTCCATCCCGACGGGGGCAAGACGGTCGAAAATCTGCTGCGCGCGGCGGACGAGGCGTTGTACGAGGCCAAGGGCCGAGGGAAGGATTTGTGTTTGAAATCCGCAGCCCTGGGGAAGCTGTCAGCACCAACAAACGGGTCGGATCGCCGGAACCGGGAATGGGCTCGAGCGACATGAATTTGCGATAATCCTCGCGTCAAAAATGAGTCTTCGACGCGCCGGAAGACCAGTGAAACAGATCCAAATGCTCTCCAGGAAGTTAGTCCTGGATTTTGCGTGAAAGTGCTAGAATATGTCTCAAGCAGGGACTGTCATGGAAGAAATCCCGAGTTCGAGCAAGATAAAATCCAAGAAAACGCATTCTTTCAGCGCCGAGGCTTTTCTCCATTCGGGCGGCGTGGCGAGAAAAGTTGTCGAGTATCGAAGATCAGAGAAGATCTACTCTCAAGGTGATCCCGCTACGTCTGTCCTGTACATTCAAGATGGCGGCGTGAAGCTCTCCGTGGTAAATGAGGTTGGCAAAGAGGCGGTCGTGGCGATTCTGGGCCCCGGCGACTTCTTTGGCGAAGGATGCCTGGCGGGGCAGTCGGTTCGTATGGGGATGGCCATCGCCATCACCTCGACGACTCTGCTCGTTATCGAAAAGAAAGAAATGATTCGCGTGCTTCACGCGGAACATGCGTTCTCCGACCGCTTCCTGTCTCATATGCTGGTACGGAATATACGATTCGAGGAGGACCTGGTCGATCAGCTTTTTAACTCCTGCGAGAAACGCCTGGCTCGGACTCTTCTGCTGCTCGCTCAGTATGGCAAGCAAAAGCAGCCTCAAAAGATGCTTACCAACGTATCTCAAGGGATGCTGGCGGAAATGATTGGCACATCGCGCCCTCGAGTCAATTTCTTCATGACCAAATTCAGGAAAATGGGGTTCATTAAGTACAATGGCGGCCTCCAGATCAATCGTTCCCTCCTGAGCGTTGTCCTGCACGATTGACCACCAAACTTTCGCCAGACGAAAGTGAAGTGATCAGGCGCTGGGCGGAAACGGGCAGAGTGCCCTCTTCAAAGAGCCCGAGCCTCAACGGGGAGGCCCTGTTTGCGTCGCTCTGCCTCTTTGGGGTAGTCGCCGAGCCAGGCGTACTCTTCGCGTGTCTTCAAGAGAGAAAGCTTGCGGAAATACACATGGGAGACTGCGGTCGCGAAATTCCTTTCCTTCACGGACTCATGTATCTCGGTGGCCGTGCGTTGAACTTTCGCGATGTAGGCTTCGAGCGTATCGTCCTTCATTGGCGAAATGCCCAGGTCCTGGCAGACCTGCTCGCGCATCTGCAGGAAGGCTTGCAGCAGGGCGGAACTAGCCGTTCCCGGCATGGAGACCGATAGTGCCTTCCTGCGCCGGATCATAGAGCCCGCGGCTATGGGCTTGCGGTCCGAGAATGTTAAGGTCCAACCGTCTTGCAACACGCTTTGCATCGAACATGCGAGTGGCAGGGGTGCGTTGCCTCGTGGAAAGATCTGCCCGATCTCGCCAAAACAGTGGTGGCGCGTGTGCGCAAACAAGCGGCCAAAAATCGGAATAGGCTGCGGTGCATTCGAAACGAGCGAGAAGTCCAGCAGTCGAACGAAACCCATGCTCTCAAATTCCCGCGTGTACCGATCGAGCGCCGCCGTATCCAGCGCCGGAAATTGTGCGGGAGTTGCCGGGGGAAACGAGTACGAGGTCGCCATGTTTGTGAGTACGCGGCCCTTCAGGCCCAGCAAATTTAGCAGCAGATGACCCCAAGCTCCGAATCGCCAGAACGTGGCCAGCGCAAAAATGGCCAGCCAGACCCATAGATTAACGGGCAAACGCATGGCTTGACCCGAGCGCTCGGCGCGCTTGTCAAACTCGCTCTTGGAAATCTCTTGCCAGCCGTTTTGACTCCAGAGCATCTGCTCTTTTTCCGGCGGATCGCTCTTGGAAATCTGCATGGACTTTGTTCCGAATGCGAGCGGGTCGAAGCGAGGGGTCTCCGTTGCAACCAATGGAATGTTCGTAATGGTTAGGTTGAACGAAGCCTTCCCCAGGTTAATGGCCAGAGTTGATTGCGGGTCCTGGCCGAAGCCCCTCAAATCTTTGTAGTGCCAGCCGGCGTCCTTGAAAGCCTTGCGTGCGGAAGCACTGAGAAATCCATTTTCTCGGTCCTCGTCATCATCCAGGTCATCGGGGCTCAGCTTCGCAGTGCCGGCTGCCTGTGACTGCGGCTTTGGTTGGGGAGGAACGGAAATGAACTTCACACCATCCCACCGGAATCCGTTGTGCTGGCTGTATTCCGTGTCTACTGGTGTTACCTGCAACTTCCCTTCTTCGAGCGTCCACTTGCCAGAGGTCGTGGCTTCCTCCGGCAAAGGGAGGCTCTGCAATTCCCCGGACGGTAGCAGGCGATATGCGGTGACGCTGGACTCATAAAACTGGGACCTGCCCGGCAGGAGGAATGCCAGGTAGCCATACTTGGTTCTTCCCAGCTTATCCGAGAGGAAGTTAGAGGATTGTCCGACAATGGCGGTGTTGAGAAAGAAAAAAGCTTCCTTGTCATTCCGAAAAGACGTTTGTTTGGTTTAGACGCTGACCCACTCTGTACCGCTTGGGTAAGAGCGCATACCCGGCAGCCGCGGCGGCGACCAACGCCAGGAATATCAAAGTGGAAATTATCTTATTTCGGCTCACTGGGCGGCTCCTTGAAGGGAACCTAGCAAATGCCCTGGAGCGCGACAACGGTACTTCCATAACCGATAAGGCACTCATCGCTGGTCGCGTCGCTCGGCGTCTTCGAACCTTCCATGTCCGGTATGAAGAGAGGTAATTGTTCGCGCACATTGCTCAGAATCCATTGAGGATAAGGGACTTGTTTCCATCACGTGGATGCGGCCTGCAAAACGTTAGGCAAGGCAAAGTGCCATGTTTTGGCGAGGAGAAACGGAAGGAGTGACAAAGAATACCAACTAGCGCCGAGTGCCTCGTAGTACGACATATGTACGTCGTAATACGAGGTACATAGACACACATCGTAGAGCGACGTATATACCTCGCAGTACGAGGTAATTGTTACTAACGTACCATTAACAGCGGCAGGAGAGACGCGGAACATCGATAACGCGTTCGTATTGCAAGTTTAGCGTGGGCGCGTCGAATCCACTGAAGACGGCTCCGAGTTGAGTTCCTTGAATCGACGACGTATTTGACCAGAGCCCACGCGCGCGCAAGCTGTCCGGCCTCGGTTACAAGCTTATTGCCCTGAGGACTTCAAGGAGAGAATACCCATGAAACGCTCAAACCAAAAAGGCGTCGCACTGCTCATCACCTTGATTCTCGTCCTGGTGCTCTCGGTCATGGCGGCTTCGATGATGTTCCTGGCGCAGTCCGAGACGTGGTCCAGCCTGAATTACCGCTTGATGACCCAGGCGCGCTATGGCGCAGAAGCAGGCCTCCATGCCGCGGCGAACTACATCACAAACCCCGCAACCGGCTATCCCGGCATTGGAGCTTCGGACCCGATTACTGCATATAACATCAACGTCAGTCCGGTGACTGCCAGCGGCAACCCGGTGGTTCTCTCATCTCTCAGTGGCGTCAGCGCCAATTATCCTGTCTCTTCGGTGAAGACGGCTTTTGCCGGCGCTTCAACCGGTACCCTGAGCGCGGGAGCCAGCTCGGTGAACTACACGACATCCGCAAAGCTCCTATCTATGAGACAGTTCCTCCAGTGCGGAAATGACCAGCCTCTCACGGCCCAACTCTGGAAGCTCACTTCGCACGGAGATATTACCGGAGTGCGTAACGCGGAAGTGGAGGTCAGCGCTCTTTTGGAGTCCCACGCAGTGCCTTGTTACAACTACGCGGCGTTCGCCACCGGCAGCGGATGCGGTGCCATCAATTGGTCGGGAGGCGGGCCCATCGATAGCTACGATTCCAGTACCGCTTCGGGCGGAACGGTGGCTGTGCAAGCGTATGACGGCAACATAGGTTCGAACGGAAATGCCAATTTGGCGCCGCAAACCAGCATTACCGGCAACTTCTCGAGCCCGCAGACCGGAGTCGGTGCTTGTAGTGCCGGGGACGCCATTTCCGGGGCGACACCAAGCACCATCCAAAATTATGTGAAGGACTGTCAGACCAGCGCGACCAGTTGCGGCACGACTTACCAGGTCAAACTGCCTCAGTCGGTCCAGGTGGCCACACCGGTAACGTCCTTTCCGACCGGGGTCGTTGCATCCTCGCTCACTAGCCCCAACGGCAACGTCAGCCCGAACGGTTGCGGAGGCGCGCCAGCTACCGGTTGCTACGGGGACATGAATAACACTTTCACGTTGCAGCCCTACGTGAACCCAGTGACCAACGTGTGCTCCGGTGCTAAATACTACATCAACACCATCTCAATGAATGGTGGAAAGACGCTCTCGATTGCTCCTTGCCCGACGGGAAGCATCGGCGCGGGCTCTTATCAGCCCATCGTCGTGAACGTCGTGGATGTAAATAATACCAGCACACCCATCGACATCGGCGGCGGCAGCATAGCCAACGCCAGCTTAAATCCCGCATATTTGCAAATCCAATATGCAGGCACAGGAAACGTCAAGGTACATGGCGGTTCGACAGCCGCCGCTGTAATTTTTGCGCCGAATGCCCCCGTTGAGCTGGACGGCGCCAACTCGTCCTGGTATGGGGCGCTGATGGTAAACACATTAAAATTGAATGGCAACGGCGCGTCCATTCATTACGACCGCAGATTGGCGAATACCGTTGCAACTCTGGGCAACTGGACGATTGATACGTTCACCTGGAGCAAGTACTAGATAGGGTCAGCCCGGACTGCCGGCTGCAAGAAATTGGGGCACGCCGTGAAAGGCGTGCCCCAAATTTTTTGGCAAAATCGCCAAAGAGAACTCCAGCCAAAACGGCTCAACCAGGCAAAAAAAAAGGAAGCAGCTTTGGTACGACCGCCGCTGCTTCCCGGGGTGTGTTCTATGAGTAGGCGCACTATATCACATTTCGCTGCGAAGTGAATAGGGGAGAAGCCGTATTGCCGAGAGAGGGGGGCTTAAGCGCCGTGCTATACTGCGGCTCGTGCCCGTTCGCAGTTAACTGGTTCTGCCCCTCGGAGATAGAAGACGGCGGCTCAGGAGGCGAGATGTCCTACATTTCCCGGCGCCAATTTACAACCCGGTTCATTTTGGCAGGCGGAATGGCCTTGATCAGCCGAGGCACTCGAGCCGCGGATTTCAAGCTCAGGCAGTTTCATAATCAGCCCGCGGACAGCCCATTGCACAAGCGGCTCGTCGAAATGTGGGCGGCCGTCAAAGCCGAAACCGGCGGACGCGTAGACGTGGCGACGTTTGCCGATAATGACCAGCTTCCCGGGAGCGATCCTGCGGCATTAAAAATGCTGGTTGACGGGGAGTTGGATTTCTTCACCTTGAACGGAGGCTTGATTGGCACAGTTGTGCCAGCGGTAAACGTGCAGGGGCTACCTTTCGCCTTTCGCGATGAAGCTCAGGTCTATCGCGCCATTGACGGTGATCTGGGTGGGTATCTGGCGAAGGAGATGGCCGCCAAGGGCATTTATGCCGTTCCTCGAGCCTGCTTCGAAAATGGGTTCCGGCAAATTACCTGCTCGGTCCGGCCGATCCGCACGGTGGAAGACCTCAAGGGCATCAAGATGCGCACACCTGACACGCCCATTTATGTCGATTGCTGGCGCGCCTTGGGAGCCACTCCCGTGGTGTTCAATTTCAACAAGATTTATGAGGTGCTCAAGACGGGCCAGGCGGATGCGCAGGACAATCCTTTGAACGTTGCTGAATTGCTGAAGCTCTATGAAGTGCAGAAATACATCAGCCTGACGAATCACATATGGTCCGGCTTTAACCTGATCGCCAATCTGAAAATGTGGCAAGGTTTGCCTGCCGATGTGCAACGAATCATCGAGCGCAATGCCGAGAAGTATGTGAAGCTGCAGCGGAATGACACGGACAAAATGAATCATGACCTGCCTCCACGCCTTGAGCAACGCGGCATGATGATCAATAAGGCCGACGCGGCCAGCTTCCGCGCGCGGCTGGGCGATTACTACGCGCACTGGAAGGGCGAAATTGGGTCCAAGACCTGGGCGCTGCTCGAGTCCCACGTCGGCAAGCTTGGCTGATCACTGGAAGCTAAATCAGTCTCAGAGTGGTTCGTAAAACACTAGCTCGAAAGCTTTCCGAATCTCTGCTCCGAATGTGAAGGGCTAATCTTTCCAGATCTCTTCGGCCAGCTTCGGATGGCAACTCACAAAACAAGCGCGAATTTAGGGTCTCGGCGCCGGAGTTTCCTCTTTGGCAGCGCTGCCGACTTGGGGGGCCGGAGGCGCGGCGGCCAGATTGGATTTCTCGACGGCGACGGCCTGCATCCGAACCAGTACATTGTTGGGGTGATATTTCAGCTCTGCAGAGAATTCCGCTCGGGCTTGCTCGCGACGGCCCTGCCGCAATTCCAGCACGCCCAAGCCAAAGTGGTAGCCCTCGCCATCGGGCTTGAGCGCGATGGCCTGGCGCAACTGCGCTTCGGCATCCGCCAGCCGATCCTGCCGTAAAAATGTAAGGCCCAGAGAGCTGTGCGTATCCGGATCCGCGGGATTCAAGGCGATGGCACGGCGCAAAAACGTTTCCGCCTCATCCAAATTTCTCAGGCGATATTGCACGTACCCGAGGTTGTAGTTGGCTAGCCAGAAGTCCGGGCGCTGCTGGATGACGCTTTGCAGAATCGTTCTGGCTTCCTCCAGCCGGCCGCGCGCAGCGAGCTCACTGGCAAGATTGTTGCGAGCCATGGTGTTGCTGCTGTGCTCGGCCGCGGCGGTGTAGAGCGCCAGATTATCCTGCCAGGGAGTGGATTGCACCGCGGTGGACCCGGCCAATGCTGCGATCAACAGAGTCAGCGATACGAAAACCAGCAATCGGCGGCGTGGAGTGTCCCCGGCGCCCCAGACCTTCTGCGTTAGGAATCCGCCAGCGATGGCCAGGCCGATGGCGGGAAAATAGAGGTAGCGGTCGTGCAGGAAATCGTCCCGCTGAAATAATGTGATGTCCAGTACCGGCGCCAACGGCAGGAGAATCCACAAGGCAGCGGCAGGAATCCCAAGCCAATGAATCCGCCGCCAGAGCCAGACGCCGCCGCCGGCAAGAGCTGCAAGCAGCAGGAGCGCCAGCCAGAAGCTCGGCTCGCTAGCGCTGCCGACTACATGAAAATCGTAAAAGAGATGCACCCGGAACGGCCATACTAAATGACCAATGTAAAACAGAAGAACGGACGGAGCGGTCAACAGCACGCTACGGCCCGAGATCCAGGAACTTTCAGCGGGGAAGGAGTGCAGCGCGACCGTGCGCATGATCACGTATGCCCCGGCGAGGCCGGCGTAGGGGAGCCCCTCCCTGACAGCGAAGCGAAGCCGCTTGCGAAGATCAGCAGTGCCGCCGGAAGAGGAGTCAGCCGGAGCGGCGAGGTCCGCCAGCGCGTAGAGAAAAACGATGGCCGGGAAAACCACCGCGGCTTCCTTCGCGGCGAGCGCCGCGGCGCAACACAGCAGCGAGGCTGCCCTTTGCCCGCGGATGCCGGATTTGGGGTTCACATGCGTGGCGGGCGACATAACAAGCCCTTCGCGCTCTGTATCTGTCGCTTTAAGCCAGAGCAGCAAACTGCCCAAAAGGCCGATCGCGGCAAGCGGATCCGTAACTCCGGAGACCCAGGCTACCGACTCGATATGCACGGGATGCACGCCAAAGATAAGGGCGCCCGCGGTGGCCATCCAAGGATTCTCGAAATGCCGTCGAAGGAGATAGAAGACCAAGATAGTCGCCGCGAGATGCAGGGCGATGCTAGTCAGGTGCCACCAGAAGGCGTGATAGCCAAATAGCGCCGCGTTGATGCGCATCCAAAAATAAAACAAGGGGCGGTAGTAATTGTGGTTGAGCGGTCCGGACTTAAGCGGGCTCCAGACTGAGCTTACAAAATAGGTGTACCGGGATTGCCAATTTCGCGCGGCAACCGCATCGAACACCTGCACATCGTCGTCGTAGACAAAACCGTAGCCCAACGCCGGAACGAATGGCAGCAGGGTCCCCACCGCGATCAGCCCGAGCATGAGCAGCGTGGAGGCTCGCCGGCCGAAGCGCGGACCTTCTCGCAGGTTCCGGCCGTCGCTGACGGGCTGCGTGACCACGCCGTTGGGCGCGCTGGTGGGCGAGCTCATTCATTCGACTCTAGCAACCCGCAACGCGAGAGGGCGAAGTACCTTCGTGGCTTATACCCAAAGCGCTAACTTGGCAGGCCGTACGCAATTGCCTTTGAACAGTTGGAGGAATAGTCCCATGTCGTCGGCGATAGGAATACCATTGATTGCGCGATTTGCGGCTGCGGTTAAGAACCTGGACGCGAGCGCCGCAACGAAGGCGGAACGAAAGGCAATGCCGAAGATCTTCCGCTTGGCCATAGGTCTCGTCCTCCGAATTGCCGATTTAGCGGAATCAATACACGTGCCGGAGAATCAGTGTTGGAGCGTTGGAGCCTGGGAGCTTCGGGCGGGATTCGGGGATGTGAGGGCCAAAGAAGGGATTGACTGAAAATGTGCATTCAGGCTTGAATGGTTCCGTCCTCGTTCGGGGGAGAATGGCTCTGCAAACCCAAAGACAACTCGCCGTTCCCACGCCGCGCCGGCCTTGGCCAAGCTGGCTTAACCGCAACGTTTTTGCAATGGGCCTCACGAGCTTTCTTGGCGATGCGGGCTATGAGATGGCGACGGTCTTGCTCCCAGGTTTTTTTGCCGTTCTCGGATTGCCGGCTGCCGCGTTGGGCACAATCGAGGGCGTTGCAGATGCTACTTCCAGTTTTGTGAAACTCGGCGCGGGCTGGCTGTCGGATCGTTTGGGGCACAGAAAGACAATCGCAGTAGCCGGATATTTCTTGAGTGGCACGTCGAAGGCCTTGTTTGCGTTCGCATACAACTGGCCCTTGATCTTGGCCGGCAGAGTCATCGCTTGGTTTGGGCGGGGCATTCGCGGTCCTTTGCGCGACGCCATGCTGGCGGAATCCGTTCCCGCTCAAACGCGGGGAAAGGCGTTCGGTTTTCACCGCGCCGGCGACACCGCTGGTGCGATTATCGGCCCTCTGATCGGTGTCGCCTTGTTGTCTTATTTAGGCCCGCATTCGGTCGATCCCTCACGTCCGTTCCGTATTGCTTTCTTATTGACGCTTATTCCAGGACTTGCATCCGTGGTCACATTCGCCGCTCTGGTTCACGAGACTCGAAAGCCAGGGTCGCGAACGAGTCTCTGGGCTTCGGTAGGAACGCTTCCACGTCCGTTCGGACGATTCCTGCTCGGCGTGGGAATCTTTGGCGCCGGCGACTATTCCCATACCTTAATGATCCTCGCGGCTACGCAACTCCTCGCGCCGCAGCGTGGCGTGACGCGGGCTGCGGCCATCGCGGGATTGCTCTACGTTCTGCACAATGTTCTCTATGCGCTCACTGCATATCCCATTGGCGCTTTATCAGACAAGCGGGGACGCAGAGGATTGCTGTCGGTAGGTTATGCGTTAGGCGCTATGGTGGCACTGGGTTTCGCGGCTGCTTTCTGGTCTAGGCGTGCGGATATCCTTTTCATCGCATTTCTATTTATGCTGGCCGGGGCCTTCGTTGCGATCCAGGACGCGCTAGAAGGAGCGATGACCGCGGATCTTGTCCCTGAAATTAGCAAGCGCGGAGTGGCCTATGGCGTGACGGGCAGCGTGAATGGAGTCGGCGATCTCATCTCCAGTGCGATCGTGGGCATCGTTTGGAGTTTTTATTCGCCAGTTCTTGCGTTTGCCTACGCGGCTGTGATGATGGCAAGCGGCGCCATCGCCATTCAGTGGGTGCGCTAGAAACCCGAGCCCG
>Ga0209806_1001662_pt1 | contig 14547 bp, 12 predicted proteins | sample GraSoiAngelo_152_FD_186166 | JGI IMG/M metagenome (GOLD analysis project Ga0209806, IMG submission 186166) | Grasslands soil microbial communities from the Angelo Coastal Reserve, California, USA - 14_1009_12_30cm (SPAdes) (version 2) | ecosystem: Environmental > Terrestrial > Soil > Grasslands ... | reverse complement strand
CGGCAATGGTCATTCCAGTTCCACAGGCCAGGATCAGAAGAAGCAATTGCACCGGTTTTAGACCCGACATCCGCGCAAACGCATCATGCACGAACATTCCCTCGCCCGATGCGAAATAGGCGATCACGACCGACACAATAGTCGCCGCGAAAATAATGAAAGCGCGTTGCGCGCTCCAGGAGAAACGCCGGTGCGGAAGCTGTTTCATCACTCGGGCGGTAAAGCCCGCATCGTCGATATAGGGCGTCTCGTCACGCAATCGCGCATCGAGTAAATTATCAAGTGGATCGTTCATTTCAGGTCGCCCAGACCGCTAGCATTTTCTTCAATTTCTCGCGTCCGCGCAAGACATTCGTCTTCAACGTCCCAAGCGGAATATCGAGGACGCGGGCCGCTTCGTCGTGAGATAACCCATTCTGGCAACAAAGCGTGACGGCCGTGCGCTCATGTAACGGTAAGTTAGCCAGCGCGTTCATGAGATCGTGACGCAACGCGGGATCGGTCGTTTGTGGATCGACCTCGGCCTGCAACCGCTCTTCATCGATCCCGACAAGCTCTTTGCGTTTGCGGGCATTCTCGCGGAAAACGTTGTAAGCGATTCGATAAAGCCAGGTGGAGAATTTCGCTTCGCCTCGGAAACTCCGGATGTTTTTGTAAGCGCGAATAAACGTTTCCTGGGCGAGATCGTCGGCCAGTTCCAGGTCGGCCCGCACCAGCTGGCGCAAAAGACCGCGCACGGGCGATTGATGGCGGCGAACCAGCTCGCCAAAAGCGTGCTGGTCACCATCAACAATAAATCGTGCGAGCAGGTCGGCATCGGTCAGCTCCACATCATTGTTTCAACGCTTTCTCGTCGCGATAAGCAAGTCGCCACGCCAGCAGATAACCCAGCCCTATCAAGCCGGGAATCAAACCAAGTGCCCAGACGCCGTTGTCCCAACCGGCACTAATTCCAAAAAACATGACTACACCCACGCCGACCGAGACGAGGACGATGCCGCGGCGCAAATCGTACCACGGGCGCACGATTACCGGCGCCGCCGCGGGGGACGAGAGTAACTCCGGCGGGACCGGCTGACCTTTCTCCACCATCATCCGAACGGTGCGATGCAGCGAACGCGTCCTGGCCCAACTGCTGAACATAATGACGGCGACAATTGCGACTGGGAATCCAAACACGGCCAGGACACTGATAATGGCGATTGGAAGGACCTTTGCTGGGATGTCGTCGTCCCCATGATGGCGATGGGAATCGGGTTCCTCGCCATCGTTCCCATCGACGGTGATCGCGAATCCCTTGTGTTTAAATTTGCGATCGACCCGTTCCTTAATCTTGTCCGCAAATTGATTGGCCGCGGAAGGTGTTGCCGAAATCGCGGGAGAAACGGATGCCGGGGGCGTTGCCGTGACCGGGGGCGTCGCCGTAGCCGCGAGCGTGGGCGACGGAGCCGGCGTTTCTGGCGTGGCGCCAGGTGTTTGTGCGTAGATGGCCAGCGCCAGGCCAAAAGTAGCGGCGCCACCAAGAACATATGCTTTCATAGTTTTCATTTGTCTATGAGATGCAGAGAAAAGCCAGTTCGGATTCAAAATAATGACCTTGTGAGCTCTAAATTCGAGGGATATGCGCCGTCATGTCTCAAAATTGGTGCGCGCCCTAAAAGACAGCGGGTGACGAGGCTCGAACTCGCGACGTCCTCCTTGGCAAGGAGGTGCTCTACCACTGAGCTACACCCGCACAAAAGTGGCTCAAATAATCGCTCGCGCCCTCACCAGCGCAAGATTTTTTGCAGGAACAGTCGACGAAACGAGACAGAGTAGGCGTTTGGCACAAACGCCTCTACAATGGTCATTCCGAGCGTTAGTGAATGAATCCCGTTGGGAAAGCTTTAAGGTAACGCAACGGGATCCCTCGACTGACGCTCGGGATGACGATGACTTCTCTCGAAGAGTTCCGACAGCTTGCCAGCCGCGGCAATCTGATTCCCGTGGTCGCTGAGATCGTCGGCGATGTCGAAACGCCAGTCGGGACGTTCCAAAAAATTGGGCGCGATGGATGGTCGTTTCTTTTCGAATCGGCCGAGCGCAACGAGGAATCGGGACGCTTTTCACTTATTGGGATCGATCCTCTATTAATCGTTAGCCAACGCGCAGGCGAGGTCGCCATTCGCGACAAATCCGGCGCCGTCACCAATCGAAGCACTTCCGATCCGCTCGGCGAATTGGAAGAGGTCCTCGGCGAATTCCGCTTTGTTCCGCGCGATGACATTCCGCATTTCCAAGGTGGGGCGGTCGGCTTCGCCGGTTACGACGTAGTTAGATTTTTCGAGCCAAAGGTCCCGATCCACCCCCGTGACGACCTCGAATTGCCGGAGATGATGTTCATGGTCGCGGGGACGCTCATTGTCTTCGATCACCGTTTCCGTCTGATGCGCATCATCGTCTCGGCCGATCTTCGACGGCAAAACATGGAAGATGCTTACGGCGGCGCCTACAAACAAATCGAGACTCTTTTGGAAAAGCTGGCCGCGTCATCGCGATTGCAACCGATCGCGGCGCCAGCTGCGGGCGACGACCCCCCCGCAGAATTCAAGAGCAACACCATCGACTTCGAGAAAATGGTTCTCCGCGCGAAAGAATACATTAGCGAAGGCGATATTTTCCAGGTTGTGCTGTCGCAACGATTCGAGTCGGAATTTTCCGCCGACCCCCTCGATCTTTATCGCTGTCTACGCTTTGGAAACCCGTCGCCCTACATGTTTTTGCTGAACTTCGGCGACGAGTTTTGCGCACTTGGCAGTTCGCCTGAGTTGCATGTGCGGGTGCGCGGTCGCACCGCGGAACTACGGCCGATTGCAGGGACCCGTCCGCGTGGCACAGACCCGAGATCCGACGAAGCAAACGCGCGCGAATTGCTGGCCGATCCCAAGGAGCGCGCCGAACACGTGATGTTAATCGACCTCGCGCGAAACGATCTGGGCCGGATCGCGAAAATCGGCAGCGTCCGCGTGACCGAGCAAATGACGATCGAGCGTTACAGCCACGTCATGCACATCGTTTCGCACGTTGAGGCGCGGTTGCGTGATGGTTTGACCGCCTTCGATGCCTTTCGCGCGACCTTTCCCGCCGGCACCGTTTCGGGCACACCGAAGATTCGCGCCATGCAAATCATCGCCGAGCTGGAGAAAGCTCGACGTGGTTTTTACGCGGGGGCGGTCGGCTGGTTCGGCTTCGACGGGAATTGCGATAGTTGCATTGCGCTGCGTTCGGTGGTTTTGAAGAACGGGAGAGCGTTTGTACAAGCCGGCGCCGGAATCGTGGCCGATTCTGAGCCGGTGCGTGAACGCGAAGAAACCGAGCGCAAGGCGATGGCGGTCCTGGCCGCAATCGCGCGCGCGAAGGAGGTGACATATTGAAACTCCTCCTGATCGATAATTATGATTCGTTCACCTACAATCTCGCGCAGATTTTCGGCGAGTTGGGGGCCGACGTTTTGGTGAAACGCAACGACGAGACGGGCCCGGCTGACATTCGACAATTTGTTCCGGAACGCATCTGCATCTCGCCCGGACCGGGCCGGCCGCGCGACGCGGGCGTCAGTTGCGACGTCATTCGTGAATTCGGACCGCAAATTCCATTGCTCGGCGTTTGCCTCGGTCACCAATGTATCGGCGAAGTTTACGGCGGCGAAATTGCGCGTGCCCCGAAATTGATGCACGGGAAAACATCCGTAATTTCGCACCACGGCGGGGGCGTTTTCAAAAACCTGTCGCAGCCGTTCGAAGCCACCCGTTATCATTCCCTCGTGGTAAGGCGCGATCGTCTGCCGGATTCACTCATCATCACCGCGGAATCCGATGATGGTGAAATCATGGGGCTGCAACATCGCAAATTCCCGATTCACGGAGTGCAATTTCATCCGGAATCGATTCTGACCGGTGAAGGCAGGACGTTGCTCGCGAATTTTCTAAAGCTGTCATCCTACGCTCCTCCGTCATCCCGAACGAAGTGAGGGACCTCACAGTTGGTGTGGACTCACACTTGATGGTGGAACGCGTGACCAAATGAGAGGTCCCTCGCCGTCTACGGCGGCTCGGGATGACAGCGCGTGGCGATCAGTTGATCACTTCGTGGATCGCGCGTACTTCGTCCGCCATTTGCTCGAACTCGTCGAGCGTGAGGGCCTGCGCACCATCGGAAAGCGCTTCTTCCGGCTTGCAATGCACTTCAATCATCAAACCATCTGCGCCGACCGCAACTCCGGCACGTGCCAACGGGGTGACCATGTAGTTTTTGCCGGTGCCGTGCGAGGCATCGATCATGATGGGCAAATGCGAGATACGTCGCACCGCCGGCACGGCCGCGAGATCGAGAGTGTTGCGGGTGTGCTGGGCAAAGGTGCGGACACCGCGTTCGCAAAGAACGACCTGGTAATTGCCTTCCGACATGATGTATTCGGCCGCGAGCAACCATTCCTCCAGGGTCGCGGCCATCCCACGCTTGAGCAATACCGGCAGCTTGGAACGCCCGACTCGCCGAAGTAGCGTATAGTTTTGCATGTTGCGCGCGCCGATCTGAATCATGTCGGCATATTTTTCGACCAGATCGACTCCTGGCTCGTCCAGCGCCTCGCTAACAATTCTTAGACCAAATTTTTCGCGAACTTCCACCAGCATCTTTAGGCCTTCCTCGCCCAAACCGGCGAAGGCATAGGGAGAGGTCCGTGGTTTGAAGGCGCCGCCACGGAAAAATTTGGCACCGCTTTTTTTTACCACCTCAGCGACGGCAAAGGTCTGCTGCCGCGTTTCGATCGCGCATGGCCCGGCGATGATGGCGAGCGAGCCATTGCCAATCTTCGCACCGCCGATATCGACAATCGTTCGGTCCTGTTTCAAATCGAGCGTGATCAGTTTGTAAGGTTTGCTCACCCGAATGGCCTCGGCCACGCCGGGCAGATTTTCGAAATGCTGCAAACTAATCGCGCCTTTGTTGCCGGTGATGCCAATGGCGGTACGAGTGGCACCGGGCATGGTATGCGCGCGCAGGCCAAGCGCCTCAATCACGCGGACGACGCCGGCGATTTCCGCTTCCGTGGCATTGGCATTCATGACGACGAGCATAAGCGAGCTTCCTTTTTCCTATGCAATGGCGCTCGCTGCAAGCCAGTCTCGCGCTGCCTCCACATCCGCGTTAGTCAATTCATGACCGCTTTCCTGCATTCGCACCTCAACTTCGACGTTTCGGCCAAGCAACAATTCGACCAGCGCGTTGACCTGATGTGGCGTAGCAATTGGATCGAACCGCCCGCCGCAGATCAGGACGGCACAATTTTCTAACGCGGTCTCCGGCGGATGTGAAAGGGGGACCATTGGCCGAAACAAAATCGCACCGCGAAATTTCAATACACCGAGCAGTATCATCGCCGAGGCGATATTTGCCCCGTTGGAATAGCCGATCGCGACCAGCGTGTTCTGATCGAAACCATGCTTTTTGGCCGCAACGGAAACAAAATTTGCGAGTTCGTGTGCCCGCGCGACAACATCTTTTTCATCGAAAACACCCTCAGCCAGCCGCCGAAAAAATCGCGGGGCACCGTTTTCCAAAACTTTTCCTCGCGGACTGAGCAGGGACGCGTCGGGATCGATGGCGCGACCTAGCGGAAGCAAATCATTTTCGTTTCCGCCGGTGCCGTGCAGTAAGAGCAGTGTTCGATCGCCGGTCCCAGGAATAAATTGGTAAGTGAAATCGTTCATGATGCGGCCGAGTGGCGGAGATGAATGGTGGGAAGCACGCGCTCGATCTCGTCGCGCTTTGACTCATAAATTGGCGGAAGTTTTAGGGTTTCGCCCAAGGCATCGTCTGGTTCATCGATAAGGAATCCAGGTCCGTCGGTGGCGATCTCGAACAAGATTCCGTTGGGCTCGCGAAAATAAATTGAGTGAAAATATTGGCGGTCGATTACGGGCGTGACGTTGAGACCTCGCGCGACAAGCTGCTCGCGCACCTTCAGCTGCTCATCATCATCGGCAGCGCGAAAGGCAATGTGATGCACCGTGCCAGCGGCGATCTGGCCGAAGCCGGCTTCCGATGAGACCAGATCGATTTCCGCGGACGCGTTTGAGCCGCTGCCGCGGAAACGCCGCCGCTTATTTTCTTCCGCAACAAATTCGAATCCCAGAATCTCGGTGAGTAATTTTTCAGTTTTCTCGGGATTCCTGACTTCGAGAGTCGGCGCGGCGAATCCGCGAATAGCGCGCGCGGAGGGGCTCCCGTCATCCCGAGCGAAGTCGAGGGATCCCGTGGAAGTTACCTTAAAGGTTTCGCGGCGGGATCCCTCGACGTTGCTCGGGATGACGGTGAGCTCGAGCTGCAACCCATCAGGATCGAGAAAGCGCAAGGCGTTACATCCGAATCGCCCCTCGATTTCCTCGGCGATCACATGAGTTGCACGCAATCGCTCTTTCCAAAATGCCATCGAATTCCGCGGAACGGCGAAACTGACCGTGGTCACCTGCCCGCTTCCGCGGGTGCCTCGTCGCGCTCCTGGCCAGGGGAAAAATGTCATGATCGTTCCGGGACTCCCGATGTTATCGCCAAAATAAAAATGATAGCTCCCGGGATCGTCGAAATTCACGGTCCGCTTGACCAGACGCAGCCCGAGCGCCTCGGTGTAAAAGTCGAGATTGCGTTGCGGATCTCCCGCAATCGCGGTGATGTGGTGGATGCCGGCGCTGCGCATGGGAAATTGGAAGGCGAAAGGGTAGCGTGGCCGGCAAATTTAGCGATGAATTTTTAAACTTGTCGCGGGCGCGAAAACGAGCTTTAAACTTTCTGTATGAAGGCTATTTTCCTCGCCCTAGCAGCAGCCATGGCAGCGCCTCTCGTGCTGGGCGCGCCGAAAGACGACAAAACAAAGGCAACGAAATGGAAAATTACGGGTCAACTTGAGGAAGCCTGTTCCTGTAATGCGGCCTGCCCCTGCTGGTTCGATTCCAAGCCGACCCGGGCAACCTGTGGCGGCAATCAAGTTCTTTTTATTCAGAAGGGCAATTACGGAAACGTGAAACTCGATGGACTGGCCGTGGCCAATTATGCGCAGAGCCCGGAAAACCAGACGATGATGGATTCGTTCGGGAAATGGAATTTTTCCACGAATTACATCGACGAGAAAGCCAATCCCGAACAACGCAAAGCATTGGAAGCAATTGCAGCAGCCGTCCTGCCTTCGAATAACGGGTCGAAGAATTTCAAAACTGTTTACGTTCCAATCACGCGTAAAATCGAAGGCAAAGATCACATCATTGCCGTCGGAAACGTCGCCACCTTTACCGGCCATTTGGTCGAAGGTGGTCTCGGCGGTTCGTCGAGGATAACCAATCCGCCAGGCGCCGATCCCCTTCATCATCAGTACGCGCAGGGCAAGACGACAAAGATGATCTACAACGATTCCGATCAGAATTGGGATTGGACGGATACGAATTACATGCTGGGAACCTTCACCCTCGACAGCGATCAGTACGCGAAGTTTGTCGCCGGGTTAGCGCAGAAAATGGCGAAGAAGGAAAAGACAGAAAGCGCGGACAAGAAATAATTTTTTTGGTGGTGGGTTGATGTTCGTTTGGCGAAAGCGAGCCAGCGCGGTCTGGCTCGCAGCCAACGAAGCGCCGTTGTGTGAAATAGGGGGCCGCCGGCTCGCCATTATTTCGAGACCAGATCGCAAAAGTGCGATCGCGGAAATTGCCGGTAGCAGCCGGCGCAATTTGGAAAAAATTCGCTTTCGCTTTGGCGGGACGATCGAAAAGTTGCCGCGCGATTGGCTGAAGGAATTTTCGCGATCGCAAAAATCGGAGCCGATCAAAATCGGAAATCGACTAACAATCTATCGATCGGTCACGAGTAAGAATCGCAGCAGAAATAAGAATAGGAGTTTACTCATTCCGGCGGGCGCAGCTTTTGGGACGGGAGAACACCCGACGACGGCGATGTCGTTGCGTTTGTTAGAGCGATGCACTCGGTTCTGGGGAGCGCAGGCTGCCAGCCTGCACTCCCCAGAACCAGAGAGGACGTTGCTTGATCTTGGCACCGGAACCGGAATTCTTGCATTGGCGGCGGCACGCTTCGGAGCAAAGCGCGTGATTGCGATCGATGACGATCCGGTGGCAATCGCGACCGCGAGAGAAAACGCGCGACGAAACAAGCTCGATAACATCGATTATCGCGTCGCCGACGTGCGGCGGTGGTCGTTTCCGCGGAGAATTGAAATCATCACCGCAAATCTGTTCAGTGAATTGCTGATTGAGATTTTGCCAAAACTAAAACGCGCTCAGCGGTTGATTCTTTCGGGTATTTTGCGCGACCAGGAGGCTCAGTTCGTCCGCGCGCTGAAGCGAAACGGGATTGTTATCGTGGAAATGCGGCGACGCGGGAAATGGATCGCAATTCTTGCTCGGGGGTAGCGCGCACAGCCTGTGCGCAGTATCGGACATTCTGTCCGATGCATTGAGGGAGCACCGCAGGATGCGGAGCTGAGCGCACAGGATGTGAGCGCTACCCCCGGGATGACCGGTCCACGGGGAAAAGAGTTGACGGAGCATTAGCCAACCTGCATTTTCTTCGGCTCAGGCGACTTCGATTCCACTTGCATCTAGGCGGTTTAATCAGGGCCGCCGGAGAAATTTATGCAGGAACTTTCCTACGCCATGGTGACGCCTTATTCGATGCGCAAATCGCGCACCGGCGGAATTGTGGCGCGATTAATTTCGCGGACCGGGCTGGATGTCGTGGCGGGGCGGATGTTCGCGCCCGGCGCCGAGCTGGTGAAGCGGTATGCCGAAACGATTGTAACGGAAACGGAATCCCGGCACCGCGCCACGCAGGAACTGATTCGCGAATACGTGCGGCGGAATTTTACCGGTAAGATCAATGGTCAACGGCCGCGTGTCCTCTTTCTCGTTTTTCGCGGCGAGGACGCCGTGTCCAAGGTTCATCGCACTGTCGGCCATATCGTGAACGAGCGGACGAGCGGCGAAACAATTCGCGATACTTTCGGCGACTACATCGCAGATGAGACTGGCAAGGTCACCTATTTCGAACCTGGGGTGCTGACTGCGATTCAGCCTGATCAGGTGGAACGCGACCTAAAACTATGGGCCGAATTCTCCGACACGGACGGGGGGATTTTGGAAAAAGTGATCGAATATCCGGCCGGGACGAAGGTTGAAAAGACGCTCGTTCTGATCAAGCCAGACAACTTCAAATTTCCTAATTTACGACCAGGCGGCGTGATCGAAGTTTTTTCGCGTACCGGGCTCTACATCATTGGATTCAAGGTTCACCGCATGAGCGTGGCGCAGGCGGAAGAATTTTACGGACCGGTCTTGCGGGTGCTGGAGGAAAAACTCGGAACCGAAAAAGGTCGGGGCGCGTGGGGGGACATTGTAGAATTTATGTCCGGCGGGCGGCCAAGCCAAATCGCGTCAGCTCAAAAGGGCGAACCCGGCACGGAAAAATGCATCGCAATTGTTTATCAAGGCGAGGATGCGGTGCAAAAAATTCGAGAAGTATTGGGTCCGACCGATCCCAGCAAGGCGCCACCGGGTTCAATTCGAAAAGAATTTGGCCAAACCATCATGATCAATGCCGCGCATGCTTCCGATTCCATTGAGAACGCCCAACGCGAGATGAAGATCGTGCAGGTTGACGAGAACAATTTTAAACCGCTGATTGACGAGTTTTACCGCCAGAAATAATAAGTTATGACTACTACTACTCCCATGGAAATCTCAGGTCGCGCCAGCCAACTCACTCCCTCCCTCACCCTCAGCATCGACGCCAAAGCGAAAGCGATGAAAGCAGAGGGTATCGACGTCTGCGGATTTGGCGCAGGCGAACCGGACTTCGATACGCCCGAACACATCAAGCAGGCAGCGATTAGCGCTCTGCAAAGTGGATTCACCAAATATACCCCGAGCTCCGGCATTCCGGAGTTGCGGCAGGCGATTGCAGAAAAATTAGCAGCAGACAACGGGCTCAATTACAAACCCACACAGGTAGTGGTGAGCAACGGCGCGAAGCATGCCTGTTACAACGCCATTCTCGCCACCTGCCAGCCCGGTGATGAAGTCATTATTCCGGCTCCCTATTGGGTAAGCTATCCCGATATGGTGAAATTGGCCGGAGCCGAGGCCGTGATCATTCCAACGAGCGAGCGAAACGGCTGGAAAATCCGCGCGGAGGATTTTGAGAACGCGATGACGCCCCGCACGAAAATGCTAATTTTGAATTCGCCCGGAAACCCGAGCGGCTCAGTCTATACCCGCGAGGAAATGGAAGCGCTGGTCGACATCGCCGCCGGCGAAGACATTTACATTTTATCGGACGAGATTTACGAGAAGCTCGTTTACGACGACGTAAAACACGTCAGCATCGCATCACTTTCGAAAGAAGCCTACGATCTTACCCTTACGGTCAACGGTTTCAGTAAATCATACGCGATGACGGGCTGGCGACTCGGTTATTTGGCGGCGCCAGAGGCAGTAGCGAAAGCTGTCGATTCCATTCAAAGTCACAGCACAGCGAACCCATGCTCCTTCGCGCAGCGCGGTGCACTCGCCGCCCTCAAGGGCGATCAGCAGCCGATTGCGGACATGCGCGATGAATTCGATATGCGCCGCAACTACATGTTTGATCGCATCTCCAAGATTCCGAACGTGACGGCCGTCAAACCGCAGGGAGCGTTTTACGTGCTGGTGAATATCAGCCAACTCGGGCTGACCTCGCAAAATTTTGCCGATCGCCTTCTTAGTAAGGCGAATGTCGCAGTCGTGCCAGGCGCTGCCTTCGGCGACGATCGCACCGTTCGGCTCAGCTACGCCACTAGCATCGATATAATCAAGAAAGGACTCGATCGCTTCCAGGATTTTTGCCGGACGCTATAGCGAGGCCTGCGAAATTTGGTCATCCCGAGCAAAAGCGAGGGATCCCGTTGAAATGAGCTTTCAGGTTTCGCCGCGGGATCCCGAGCCGGACAGGCGTTTTCGCTCGGGATGAGGTTATGACCGGTTCTCTGGCGTTCGTTTTCCACGCGCTTTTTGGGCGAAATCCAGAGCGTTGTCATTCTGAGTCGCGCAGACGACGAAGAATCTCTCGACATACAGAATCAGCGCTCCACTCGCGAGGTTCCTCGCTTCGCTCGGAATGACGAAGGGCACTGGCTCACTCGCCCTCATTCTCCACGCACATTTGCCTTTCGTGCGGCATCCAGAGCACGAATTCTTTCGCGAAGAAAACTGGCTATTCGAAGCGATCAGCGAGAGCTATGTGCCGCTCCTGCAAATGATCCGGCGCCTGCTTCGCCGAGGCGTTCGTTTCAAACTCACTCTTTCGGTTTCGCCCACCCTGTGCGCCATGCTAGCCGATCCGCTCTTGCGCGACCGCTACATCAGACATCTCGATTTGCTGATTGCGTTGGCGGAGCGCGAATGCGAACGCAATCGCGCCGAGAAAAATTTGATGTCGCTCTCGGAGTTCTATCGCGAATTTTTTGCGGAGACACGGCGCACCTTTGTCGAGGAATGGGATTGCGATCTGCTTGGAGTTTTTCGGCAGCTCCGCGGGACTGGCGCGGTTGAGATAATGGCCAGTGCGGCGACGCATGCGATTCTTCCGATTTTGCAGCAATCGCCAGGGGCGGCGAACGCACAGATTGCGATCGGGTGCGATCAGTTCCGCGAGACATTCGGCGGCGAACCGAGTGGGTTTTGGCTGCCAGAATGCGCTTACTCCGCCGGCTTGGCAAAGTCGTTGCAGGCGGAAAATCTTCGCTGGTTCGTCGTCGATGCCCATGCGTTTGACCAGGCCGTGCCGCCAGCGCGGCGCGGAACTTTTGCACCATGCTTTACAAGGGCGGGACCAGCCGCTTTCGCTCGCGATATCCAGGCCAGCCGTCAGGTTTGGAGCGCACAACAGGGATATCCCGGCGATCCGACTTATCGCGATTTCTATCGCGATATCGGTTTCGATTTGTCAGCCAAGGAGCTTGCACCGCTACCCGGAAACGACTTTACGGGAATAAAATACCATTGCGTCACCGGCCGCGGTGTTGCGAAACAAATTTATGATCGCGCGGTCGCGGAAGAAACGGCCCGCCGGCATGCCCATCATTTTATCGAGAGGTGCGTCGCCGAACTTCAAAGTCTGCAAGCTGATGATTGGAATCCAATCATGACAGTGCCTTTCGATGCCGAACTCTTCGGGCATTGGTGGTTTGAAGGACCAATTTTTCTTGAGCACCTGATTCTGGCGGTGGCGGAAAATAAATTGCCGCTGATCACGCCGAGCGAATTTCTCGAACAAAATCCAACCCAGCAGGTGACGGAGCCGGCGACCTCCAGCTGGGGTGATCAAGGTTTTCTTGATGTCTGGCTCGATCAGAAATGTGGCTGGATTTATCCGCATCTTTTGACGGCGAACAGCCGCATGACCGCGCTGGCAAAATCGTGTGGCCGGGAGGCAAGGGCTGATGATGACCGCGTCCTGCGTCAGCTCGCGCGCGAGCTCCTGCTCGCGCAGTCTAGCGATTGGGCATTTCTCATTCGCAACGGAACGGCGAAGGATTACGCAACCCAACGAGTGACCGTTCATCTTTCACGCTTCCAAAAACTGGCGGAGCAATTTGAGAAAAAGAAGGTCGATGCCGAATTTCTCGCCCAGTGCGAAGAACGGGATAATCTGTTTCCGCATGTGGACTGGCGGCGGTTTCTCTCGCTTGTTATTCCGCGCGAAGTCGAGGACTCTCTCGATATTCTGAAGAAGAGAAAATAGTAAGAGATGTCTCGACTCTGCTCGACATGACAAAAAAGGTCCTGCCGCTCACGATCGGGCTCCTGGCTATCTCATTCTTGCGCGCGCAAGAAATCTCACCTTCACCCAGTGCAAGTGCGACCCCGGCACGAGCGGTTCGGATCAGTTTTGTTCCGCCACCGCTGGAGGGCAAAGTCAGTCTCGGCGTTTATAATGAGTGGGGCCAGCTCGTACGGGTGCTCCATCAAGAAGCAGAATTCGATGAGTTCACCATCGGGGCGGATGCGCTCAGCACGAAATGGGACGGGAAGGATGACTACGATTACGATTTGCCGGCGGGAAAATATTCCGCCCGCGGTTTCCTGGTTGCGCCGATGAAGATCGAACAAATCTCTCAAACAGATGAGGCAGTCTTTATCGACCCGGCGCCACCAGTGCGAATTAAACTGGTGGCCAATCCGTTGGAGAATAATGAGCGGCCGACAATTGATCTGGTCGCCGGCTATGACGATGACAGCACATACATTCAGACTTTAGATGGATTGCCGTTAGTGACCGTTTCGAAATTGGACAAGAGTTCGGAAGTGGCTGTAGTCCTCGATCTCGAGCGCGACAAGTCTCTGAACATGCTTGTCCGTACTGCGGTCACGCGCGAGTTCAGAATTACCGGCATTACCAAAATGATGGCGTTCGACTGCGGCCAGTTTGAATTGAAATAGCTCCGTTCTACCGCGGACGGAACACAGACTTCCAAGTCTGTGCGCCAAACAGGCATTCCTGCCTGTTTCTCGTGCGCAGTCGGAGCCGGCTAAAAGCCTGCTGGGCGCAACAGCCAGGAATACCTGTGTTCCGGCTCCGCAGAGCGTCGCCCTCCCAAAAGCATACGCGGCACGCTCTTCACCTATCAACGCATTGCTGGCCAGCGCGCCAATTCTTTGTTAGTTAGCGCGCGATGACTGCCGAGCTTCAACATACGCTTGCGAAATCTGCCGGATTCGGTGGCACCTCGCTGCACACCGGCGAAAAGGTAACGCTCAAGTTGCAGCCGGCGCCGGTTGATCATGGGATCAAATTTAAGCGCAAAGACCTGGCGGACGAGCCGACCATTGATGCGAACATCACAAACCTGAAGACGGTCGAGCGCGCCACCACGATCGGGGAAGGGGCGGTCCGGGTGCACACGGTCGAGCATGTGCTTTCCGCGCTGAGTGCGATGGGGGTGGATAACGCGATCATCGAGATGACCGCGAACGAGCCGCCGATTGGCGATGGCAGCGCCGCGCCTTACGTAGAAGTGATCAAAAAGGCCGGCACGACCGCGCAAGAAGCGCCACGCCGATTTTTTGATGTGCGCGAGCCAATTCATGTCGAATCAAAAAGCGGCTCGCTTCTCGTGCTCCTGCCGGATGACAAGTTTCGCGTCTCCTGCACCCAAGCAGGACCAAACAATCGCTTTACCCAATTTTTCTCAGCCGAAATTTCACCCGCACTCTACGAACGCGAAATTGCGCCGGCGCGCACCTTTGTTTTCTACGAGGAAGTCGCGCCTTTGATGGAGAAAAACTTGATTAAAGGTGGCAGCTTGGAAAACGCCATTGTTGTTCGGGGTGACGCCGTCCTAAGCAAGGAGCCGCTGCGTTTTCCCGACGAATTCGCGCGGCACAAAATTCTCGATATCATCGGCGACCTTGCGCTCATCGGCACTCGCATTCGCGGTCATATCATCGCGGTGAAGCCCGGTCACGCCGT
>Ga0209806_1001659_pt1 | contig 14553 bp, 7 predicted proteins | sample GraSoiAngelo_152_FD_186166 | JGI IMG/M metagenome (GOLD analysis project Ga0209806, IMG submission 186166) | Grasslands soil microbial communities from the Angelo Coastal Reserve, California, USA - 14_1009_12_30cm (SPAdes) (version 2) | ecosystem: Environmental > Terrestrial > Soil > Grasslands ... | reverse complement strand
AGTACCTCCTATTGGCTGGAACCGATTTCGCTTGGCTTAAGATCGTTGACACTGCTCGAAGCGGGTCCCTTCCCACCATCGAGCACCTCGCGAACCTTGCGGATAAGAACTTCTTCTGTGAATGGCTTGTGCAGCAGGTGCATTTTCGGATCCAGAACGCCGTGCCCGGCAATAAAGCTGTCGGTATAACCCGACATGTAGAGCACTTTCATTCCCGGCTGGCGCGAAAACAATTGTTCTGCCAGCACCCGGCCGTTCATACCAGGCATGACGACATCGGTAAGCAGGAGATCAAATTTTCCTCCGAAGCGTGTGGCCAATTCCAGGGCCTTTTCACCGTTCTCTGCCGACAACACACGGAATCCGCCGCCTTCAAGAAAGGTCTGCGCCAGCTTTCTCAAGGGATCGGCATCCTCCACCAGAAGAATGGTTTCCGAGCCGCGCAGTTTTTCTCTGGAGTCGGTTATCGGCGCATCTACTACCAGCTGACCCACATGTTGGGGGAGATAAATTTGAAAGGACGTACCCTTCCCCAGCGCACTGTCCACCCAAATATAGCCGTTGCTCTGCTTAACGACGCCGTACACCGTGGAAAGCCCCAGCCCCGTACCTTTGCCCCGCTCCTTGGTGGTGAAAAAGGGTTCAAAGATGTGCGTGAGCGTTCCAGCGTCCATGCCCGTCCCCGTGTCGGTCACCGTCAGTATCACGTAGCTTCCAACCTTGGAACCCGGATGGTTCCAGGTGTAGGCTTGGTCCAGCTCCACATTGCCGGTCTGGATTTTGAGTTTGCCGCCCATGGGCATGGCGTCGCGCGCGTTAACTGCCAGGTTCATGATGACCTGCTCGATCTGGCTCTGGTCCGCTTTCACGTTGCCCAGCTCAGGATCCAGCGCCAGCGACACTTCGATGTCTTCTCCCAGCAGCCGCGGAAGCATTTTTTCCATATCGGAAGCGAGCGTGTTGAGGTTGAGGACCGCGGGCGTCAAGACCTGTTGTCGGCTGAACGCTAGCAACTGTTTGGTCAATGAGGCGGCTCGCTGGCCGGCCTTCTCGATTTCGAGGGCATGTTCACGCAGTGCAGTGTTTGTGCTTAGGGCCTTGCCCAGCACTCTGCTGTAACCGATGATGACTCCGAGAAGATTGTTGAAGTCGTGCGCGATTCCTCCCGACAACCGCCCGATCGCCTCCATCTTCTGCGCCATTCGCAGTTGTCGTTCGAGCACGCGTTTCTCGGTCACGTCCTCCGCAAACACCTCAAAGTACGCCGGGGCGCCGTTTTCATCGTTGATGCTGCGGCCCGAGCATCGTACGGTGATCGGCGTGCCGTCCTGCCGCTTCCACTCCATTTCGACGTCCTTAGCTTCTTCGGTGCCAGTGAGGAGCTCACCCAAACGCTGATATTCGCCGGTGTGCCGGAAGATGTCACTTGCCAAGTCTTTCCGGAGAAGCTCCTCCTCTAAGACATAGCCGAGCATCTTCTGGAACGCCGGATTAACTTGTAGAAATCGGCCAGACGGGCTGGAGCGATAAATCCCATACGGTGCGTCTTCCACCACCGACCGAAACCCTGCCTCCGACTGCCGCAGAGCCTCCTCCGCCCTTTTGCGCTCGGTGATGTCGCGATTCACAATTACAAGCTTTTCAGGATCGCCATTGGCATTCCTAATGACGCTTGATGTTGATTCCAGCACCAGCCATGTGCCGTTCTTGTGGCGAACACGGTACTCCAGCGTTTTTCCTATTCCGGAGCGCCGCGCATCCTCGGCGGCTTGCTTGACGCGGTCACGATCATCGGGGTGAATCTGCTCGAAAGACGAGGAGGCCTGCAATTCCTCTGGCGAGTATCCCAGGGCCTTCTGAAAGGAGAGACTGTTGTAGAGCTGCCGCCCTTCCATATCTACCACTGCGATCATGTCGGCGGCGTTCTCACTGATGAGGTGAAAGAGTCCTTCCCGTTCCACCAGCTGCCTGCGGATCCGATAGATCAGCAGATGCTGATAGATGGTGTAAAGATCGAAGAGGAAAACCAGGCCTACTAGCCCGCGAATAGCCTGCGGCAGCACGTTGAGCGAGTAGAAGTCTTGATGTTGGTGCGCGTTGGGAAGAAGAAAAGAAGCCAGCCCGATGGTCAGCAGAAGAGTGATGATGGCCGCTGCGGTCCACAGCCACCACTCCCGGCGCTCAATCCGCCGGAAGTTCACGCGAAGCACCTTAGCTTGTGCGTCTCCCAGCCCGCCCACAGTATTCGGCTTGTGCAGTTGCAATAATCACCTATTGGCCTGCGCTTTTCCCCGCAGCCACCAGTCTTTACGCTATCGGGAAGTTGCCAGCTGAGTCAATGGCCTCTGAGGATCGTGTTCTCAAAGTGCTGATAGCGTGCTCGTCGGCGGACGCACATCCAGCTGGCTCTTCGCCAATGAGGTCGGCAACGACAGAGCCTGCTCGGTTCAAAGGCAGGAATCACAGGAAGGAAGAAGAAAACAGACTTGACCTCTCGGATGGAAGGCGGTGAGTCGACTACTGAGAAAAATCCTCTTGCCAGCATCTAAATGCGCGGTCGACAGGCGGTGCCGGGCTTCCGTGCGGGATGTCTATAAGCAACAGTTATTCTCCGCCGGACTCCTTGGTGGGGCGGCAACGTTGACCGGGGTTTTCAAGCGGTGCTAGCATCCCGGTCTGATGGAGAGAGACGCATGCGGAAGGCGTTATGCTCGATCTTTGGCCAAATGTTGCTTCTCGCGGGGTGCGCTGTGGGAACTCAAGAGTCCGCGGCGCTTCCGGAATTGCGCTCTCTCGGTCTCGACAATATGTCTCCCGGTATCCGGGAGCAGATTCAAGAGGCTTACCGTGAGGCCCGGGCCCACCTGGGTGACGACGCCGTATGCGGACGGTTGGGCATGGTCCTCGAGACATATGGCCTGCTCAAAGACGCGGCACGGTGCTACCGGCGTGCCGCCCAACTGGCCCCTTCAACTTTCCGGTGGGCTTATTACCTGGGCGTGGTCGAGGCTGGGGAAGGACAATGCGACGCGGCGGCCTCCACCCTTCGCCTGAGCCTGCGTCTCGATCCCAACTATGTCCCCGCACAATTACGGCTAGCGAGCTGCCTGCTGGCTTCCGCCGATTGGATCCGAAGCGGTGAGCTCTATGCCGCGATAACAAAACATCACCCTGATAATGCTGACGCCTACTACGGACTGGGACGGGTACGCGCTGCCGGCCACGACTTGGCGGGCGCAGCCGAAGCTTACCGCCAGGCCTGTGCGCTGTATCCCAATTTCGGAGCGGCGCATTACGCTCTGGCTCTGGTCTATCGTGCGCTCGGCCAGGTTGGCCAAGCCGAAGAACAGCTTCACCTCTACGAAAGAGACAAGGACCGTGCTCCCCCGTCCGGTGACCCGCTATTCGATGAGGTTCGGGCACTCAACCGAAGCGCAACGCAACAGATACAAATTGGCATTGAGCTCGAGCGACAAGGGAGGCTTGAGGAATCCGTTGCCGCACACGAGAAGGCAGTCGAAATCGATTCGCAATTGGTTCAGGCGCATGTGAATCTGGTCGAGCTTTACGGGCGGCTGGGTCAATTCGAGAAGGCCGAGGAGCACTTTCGCACGGCCTCCCATCTGGATCCCGGTTCCTCCGAGGGCTATTACAATTACGGGGTGCTTCTCCTGAGCGCTGAAAAATATCAGCAGGCCGAGAACGCTTTTCAAAAAACCATCGAGATCGACCCCTTTCACGCGGGGGCCCACAACAACCTGGGGTTCCTCTTGGAGCGGCAAGGCAGATTGTTGGAAGCCGAGGCCGAGTACCAGAGAGCCGTGGAGAATAAACCTAACAATCGCCAAGCACACTTCAACCTGGGACGCGTATTGGTGAATCTTGGGAAGTACGAGCAAGGAATTCAAGAGCTCGAAAAAACCATCGAACCGGAAGATGAAGACACTCCTCGATACAAGTACGCGCTCGGCGCGGCTTTCGCCCGCTCGGGAGACCGACAGAATGCCTTGCGTTATATCCGCCAAGCCCGTGATGGTGCTGTGGCACTCGGTCAATCCGGATTGGTTGCCAGCATGGAGCGCGACCTTCACACTCTCGAAGCGCCGAGAGCCCCACAGTGAAGGAAAAGAAGCGCGTCAGTCGCTCACAAAGAGAAGAACACAACCGCCTTCTGGGGCGGCGTAGCTTCCTGCAGCTGCTATGCTTAGGCCTTGCTCGACAGATAGGGATCCCGGGAACCGCTGCTTTTGCCAACCCTTCGTCCATTCCACTTTTCCGCGAGGCGGCCGAGGAAGTCGGGCTGAAGTTCCACCATTTCACCGGCACCATAGGACAGTACTTTATGCCGGAAATCATGGGCGCTGGGGTCGCGTTATTCGATTACGACAATGACGGCGATCTAGATGTGTATCTACTGCAGGGGACCATGCTCGACCCTACCGAGGATCCTCGCAAAGCGAAGTTTCCCCCTCCGCCGGGGTGGAAGCCCGGGAACCGGCTCTTCCGCAATCTGCTCAGCGAGACGGGAAAGCTCGAGTTCGTGGACGTCACTGAAAAGGCCGGAGTGGGGCACGTGGGTTACGGAATGGGAGTGGCTGTCGGTGACTACGATAACGATGGCTTCCAAGACCTGTACGTCACAAACTTCGGACATAACGTTCTCTATCACAACAACGGCGACGGGACGTTCACCGATGTCACCGTCCAAGCCGGGGTCGATGACCTGCGTTGGAGCACCAGCGCCGCGTGGGTTGATTATGACCGCGATGGGCGCCTTGATCTTTTCGTAGCGAACTATCTGGACTTCACAGTGAAAGGAAATAAGCAGTGCTATGCGTCGACAGGCGAGCGAGATTATTGCACGCCGAAAATGTACCAGCCTGTGCCGGCGCGTCTCTTCCATAATCGCGGTGACGGAACATTCGAAGATGTGACCGAATCGGCAGGAATTGGAGCGGCCATCGGGCCGGGCCTCGGAGTCGTCTGTGCCGACTTCAACAGCGATGGCTGGCCAGACATTTACGTCGCCAATGACGGCGCCGCCGCTCATCTGTGGATCAACCAGCGAAACGGCACGTTCAAAGAGCAGGGCTTGTTGTCAGGAACCGCATACAACGCTGAGGGCGCTCCACAAGCTGGCATGGGTGTGGCTGCTGGCGATTTCGACGATGATGGAGACGAAGACATCTTTAAGACCAATTTGACCAATGAGGGCGGCAACCTGTACGTCAACGATGGTCGCGCAAACTTCTATGATGCGTCGGCGGAATTTGGCCTACTGCAGCCGACCGTTCCTTACACCGGATTCGGCACGGACTGGTTAGACTACAACAACGACGGATACCTGGATCTGTTTATCGCCAACGGAGCTGTGAACCGCATTGAGTCGTTGCGCGGCAGTCCCTATCCGTTTCATCAGAATAACCAGCTATTTCGCAATGAGGGTGACGGAAAGAAATTCCGAGAGATGACCGGAGTCGCCGGGCCGGCTTTGGCCCTCTCGGAAGTAAGCCGGGGAGCAGCCTTCGGCGATGTTAACAACGATGGCGCAATTGACGTTGTGGTGGCCAACAACAACGGCCCCGCGCGGCTGCTGCTCAACCAGACCCGCTCCTTGAACCATAATCACTGGCTACTGGTTCGACTGGAAGCGGCCAATGGCAACCGCTTCGCGATGGGCGCCAAGGTCGAAGTTCGCCTACGCGGGCGAAAACTCTTGCGGCGCGCCCACACCGACGGAAGCTATCTAAGCGCCAATGACGTGCGGGTTCATTTTGGACTGGGGGACAGTGCCAAGATCGAAAAACTGACGGTGTTCTGGCCGGACGGCCGGGGTGAAGAATGGGATCGAGTTGACGCGGATCGCATGGTCACCATTCGCCAAGGAACCGGCCGCAGCCTCAGGGGCCCAGGCTAGGATTGCGGAGCTGTTCGCTCGGTCACCAGCGAGTCGGAAACCTCGACGGAGGGCGTCTCGGGACGCGGGCCGCGATACGGTGGGCCAGACAGGGATTCGATCAGAAATCGCGGAGGCTTCAGGGCGGGAATCTCAAAATGCTTCTCCAGTGCGATTGAGCCGGCCCCCAGAACGCTGGCTTCGTCGCCCAAGTTGCCAAAGCGGATGCTCACATTCTCGGTCGAATATCGCAGCGCCTGCCTTTTGACTACTTTTATCACCTGCTCAAGCAGACCTTGTCCCGCGAGCTTAAGCCGCTGGTCGAGAACCAGCACGGAAGGATTGAAGAGATTCACTAGGTTAGCGAGACCCAATCCTAGGTATTTCGCCGCCTGGTCGACAATGGCGCTGCAAGTCTTGTCGCCCATCTCGGCAGCCTTCAGGACCATCCACCCTGAAACTGCCGCGGGCTCGCCGCCGGCCAGTCGAATCACTTCCGAGCCACTCCCTTCGGCGATGGCTTTTCGGATCCTGGCCTCGATGGCGGCCGCTCCCGCAAGTGCTTCGAGGCAGCCAAAACTGCCACACCTGCAGGCGGGACCTTCCTCGGTCATGTGCGTATGGCCAAGTTCTCCCGCCGCATACCCTGCGCCATGTAACAGTTTCCCGCCGCTAATGATCCCCGCACCGATTCCGGTCTTGCCGTATTCTACGTAAATCATATCCTCAGTCATGGCGCCTGCCCCGAGCGTCCTTTCCGCCACTGCCTTGGCGCTGGCGAAGTTCGTTACCTGGACGGGAACTGCAAATTCTTTCTCGAAAATGCGGCGAAGCGGCACGTGCTTGATAGATTCGATTGTTGAAGACATCACCATAGTGCCTTCCTGACTATTGACCAGGCCCGACCCGGCAATGCCAATGCCGAGAAGCGATTCTGCTTTAGGGCCGGCCTGCCGCATGGCTTGGTGCGCGCAGGAAAGCAGCTGATGCGCCAACCCGTTCATGCCGCCTTCCAATTGCGTGGCCTCTCGCGCGATCGAGTGGATTTGCGGACGAAGATCCATGACCGCCGCGAGCACAGCTTCATCGTCAAACCCAACTCCCAGGAAGAAGCCATGCTCCTCGTGGAGACGAAGCAGAATCCGTTTCCTTCCCAACGAGTTGTCTGAGCGTCCAGCTTCAACCAGCCTTCCCTGCTTCAGTAAGTCGCGCACGAGCCCAGAGATGGCGCTCCGCTGCAGATGAGTGAGCTCGTGAATCTCTACCTGAGACAGGGAGCCAAACCTCCGCACCAGGCCCTCGATAACGTGCAGGTCGCGTTCGCGCTGGGTCCGGCAATGCTTTATTCGGTACATTGGACCTGCCGCTGGTGTGAGATCGTTTTTCCCAATGAAGCAAACCGCAAAAATAAATCTGAATGCATAACTAAGTCCACGTTGCTGGGGTCATTTTGCACCAACTTAGTTCTAAAATGACAAAAAAATACTTGACAAAGCATTCCTCGGGTTGATAGCTTCCGTTAAAAGTCGGGGAGCAAGGAGTGCTTCTTTTACGACGGGGTGTCCTAGAGGTGCGACGGACCGCGATCGCGTCACCGAAATCACCGCTAGCGTGGGCGTGTGGCTAGAGTGTGATTGCTTTTCGAAACATTTCCAAACTATATCCGCTCGCGGGCAATAGGCTGACTGGGAATACTGTCTAGGCACGCGTGAGCTGGCGAAAGGCTGCCGTCAAGGTCGAACGGAAGGAGACAAGAGGATGGTCAAAACTAGATTGCGCGTTTCCATGTTATGTGTAGTGGCTCTCAGCTTCTTGGCGTTGGTATCCACGCACAATACCTGGGCTCAAGTTTTGTATGGCTCGGTAACGGGTACAGTGGCGGACCAGAGCGGCGCGGGCGTTCCCAAGGCACACGCAGTGCTCACCAACCGGGCAACGGCGGTTGTGCGTGAAGCGGACGCTGACGACAGCGGGCATTACACAATTACAGACGTACCGCCTGGTGAGTACGACCTCAGAGTTACAGCTAGCGGGTTCAAGCCCCTTACTCAGACGAATCTGATGGTTGCCGCCAACACGGTTACGAACGGCGATGCGAGATTACAGGTGGGCGCGATGTCCGAGCAGGTCACCGTCGAGGCATCCGTCGTGAATCTGCAGACCGAAAAGACTGATGTCCACACGGAATTGAGCGAAAAAGCAATCCTGAACCTGCCGCTCAACCAGTACCGGAATTTCCAGACGCTGATCAATCTCGTGCCCGGCGCGACTCCAGGAAAATTCCAGAACGCTATCGCCGACACACCGGAACGCGCCTTGAGCACGAACATCAATGGCACGAATCGTAACAATAATAATACGCGCGTGGACGGCGCTGCGGACGTGTTCGTCTGGCTGCCGCACCATGCCGTTTATATCCCGCCGGCGGAGACCGTTCAGGAAGTCAACATTTCCACCAATAATTTCGATCCCGAGCAGGGGATGACGGGAGGCGCAGCCATCACCGTCATTACCAAGTCAGGCACCAATACGTACCATGGAGTTGCGTTTGAGTACTTTCAGAACCAGGCTCTGCGGGCAAAGCAATTCTTTGAGACTGGCCCAAAGGGGGACAGTAAGCTCAATGATTTTGGCGGCACTTTCGGTGGCCCCATCAAGAAGGACAAGCTGTTCTTCTTCGGAAGCTACGACGGCACCTACGAACGCGACAATCGCAATACCGGGCTTGTTACATTGCCGACGGCCGCCATTCGCGCCGGAGATTTTAGTGGCATTCTCGGCGACTATGTTTGCACTGACGGCACGACATCTGCCGCTCCCTGCGCAGGCACCAAAACTCCAGTTATGGTGACGGATACCAATAACGTGTCCCAGCAAGACCGCGTGGGAATGATCTTTTCACCTTCCACTGGCACTGGGGCTGGTACTGGGCGCAGACAATACGCGGGCAACATGCTTCCGACGATTGACCCCATCGCGGCGAAGATCATAGCGCTTATTCCGACCCTGGCTTCCGGAGCACCCAACACCGACAACTATTCCAAGTCGGCTACACAGAAACTGAATCGGAACAACTTTGACGCCAAGGTGGATTGGAACCGGACGTCCAGGCACAGCATCTTTGCCAAGTACAGCGCCATGAAGTCCGTGTTTCATGGTGAGCCAAGCCTGGGCCAGGCCATTGGAGACTGTGCCTGTGATGGCGGACTTGGTGACTTCCATGATTTGGTGCAACTAGTCACCGTGGGCCACACCTGGACCCTTTCGCCCACTTTGGTCGTCGACGGTAACGTAGGCTTTACACGGATGAGCGAGTACGGCCAAACTCCAGACTTTGGCAAGAACATTGGGTCGGACGTGCTGGGGATTCCCGGTACCAACAACGGCTCGGACCTGCGCAGCAGCGGAATTCCGTTCTTCTCTGTTACTGGCTTTGCGGGCCTTGGCAACCCCGAGGGATGGAACCCCGCTTATCGCAATGACTGGAGCTTCACCAGTTCTCACAACGTTCGGTGGTCGCATGGCAAACACCAGATTAGCGCCGGGACGGACATCGTCCATCACCACCTGAACCACTGGCAGCCGGAACTCGGCTCCGGCCCACGCGGAGAGTTTGACTTCGGCGGCAGCACGACGGCTCTCAATGGGGGAGCCACTCCCAACCTGTTTAACGCCTTCGCGCAATTTGAGCTCGGACTCTTCGACGGAATGGGCAAGAGCGACCAATTTATCAAAGCAACGGCTAAGGAATGGCAGTTTGGATGGTTTGTTGGGGACCGTTATCGCATCACCAACAAGCTCACTGTCACACTGGGTCTCCGGTACGAATACTATCCGCTCATGACGCGCGACGGTGCTTTCAAATTCGATCGCTATGACTTCACGACAGGCAATGTGCTACTCGGCGGAATCGGTAGCAATCCCGATCATCTCGGTGTGACGACTAGCAAGAAGCTCTTCGCCCCTCGAGTTGGATTTGCGTATCAGATTAACAACGGCACCGTGGTGCGAGCAGGCTTTGGCATATCAGTCGATCCGCTGCCTCTGGCCAGACCCCTTCGCGGGTTCTACCCCCTTACGGTAGGCTCGAACTTTGCCGGGGTAAACAGCTTTGTTCCGGCAGGATCATTCTCGACGCTAGCTGCGCCGCTTCCGGGCGGATCTCTCCCAGTCGGCATTCCGCCCATCTGCTGTCCCGACATCAGCAGCGGGACCATTCCTCTTCCGCCCCAGGCATTGGAGCGGAGCGTTGGCCCTGGCGAACTGAAGAGGGGCTACATCGAGTCCTGGAACCTGGTGGTGGAGCGGAAACTTCCAGCAAACTTCTTTTTCTCGGTGGGTTATGTGGGTACGCAGACGGTCCACCAGTTCGGTGACATCGACGTCAACGCGTCTCTACCCGGCACGGGTCAGGCGGGGCAGCCTTTCAACACTGCAAAGTTCAGCAACCGCACCGCCAGCACCTTGCTTTGGCAGGGCTTCCTAAGCTCCAATTACCACTCCCTCCAGGCTGCCATCACGCGGCAGTTCTCGAAGGGTCTCATGGTTAAGGGCGCCTACACGTACTCGAAGGCCATCAATTGGACGGATGACGACGGGTGGGCCGGCCTTAACTGGAACGATCCCAACATCCTGCGGCGCAACCGCGCCCAGGCGGGTTTCAATACCCCGCAAATCTTCCAATTGGCATACGTCTATGAACTGCCGCTCGGGAAGGGCAAGCCGTGGGTGAGTGGTGGCGGAGCGGCCACGAAGATCCTCAGCGGTTGGCAAACCAGCGGCACCTTCAGCGCCGTTTCCGGCCAACCCTTTGGTCTTACGGCCTCAGGTGCTTCATTGAACGCAGTAGATCAGACCCAAACGCCGGACCAGGTCGGGCCCGCCAAGAAACTTGGCGGAGTCGGTCCCGGCAATCCCTACTATGACGCCGCGGCATTTGCGCCCGTGACTCGCGTTGGTTATGGCAACGTAGGGCGCAATCCTCTGTTGGGTCCTGGCGCCGTGAACCTGGACTTTAGCCTGTTCCGCACCGTCAACATCACCGAACGCTTGGGCGTGCAACTCCGTGTTGACGCTTCAAATCTTTTCAATTCACCACACTTCAACATCCCCAATGGCGATATTACCAGTGGGAGCTTCCTGGAAATCAATAGCGCCAAGTTCGACGAGCGGCAGTTCCGCTTGGGCGTCCGCCTGGCGTTCTGACCTGTGCGGAATCCACAGCCGGGGCACGCGCCGTCGCGTGCCCCGTTTTTCTCTTCGGGCGCAGGCATAACTGCCTGCGCCTTTGTTTTTACCTGTGTCTACAATTGAATTGCGTACTGACGCCCGAGAACGCATCTGCCTATAATTGAGCTTAGTTGGAACATGGGGACTCGGATGAAAGCAGCGGGCGCGCTCCTCTTTTGCCTGGTTTCGATCCTGACGCAATCAGGCAGCTCCAATGAGTCAGACGACTTAGCACTGAAATCGCAGCGCGCCAAGGAATTCATGGCACAGGGTAAGTTTGCGGAGGCCATTCCCCTCTACCGTGAATTGAATCAAGCGGTGCCCCGCAACCCCGGTCTACTGCTGAACCTGGGCATGGCGCTTCACATGGCGGGAGACGACAGGGAATCCGTAGAGCCACTGGAAGTGGCGGTCCGGCTCGATCCCAAACTGACGCCCGCCTGGCTTTTCCTTGGTGCAGCTCGTCTCCAACTGGGCAAGGCGCCTGCAGCCGTCGAGGCCCTCAAGATGGTCCTGCACTTGCAGCCGGATCACCGCGGCGCACTTGAGATGCTCGCTGGTGCCTTCCTTTCGCTCGGCCGCCCCACCGAAGCAGCCCATCAGTACCAGAAGCTTGCAGAATTGGATCCCGAAAGTTCAGCGGCCTGGTATGGACTGGGGCGCAGCTACGAATCGCTCTCCGTTCGCGATTTCGATGAGTTGCAGAAGACGGCACCGGAATCTGAATACTGGCTGGCGCTGGTGGCAGACGCTCGACTCAGGGAGCAGCAGTTCTCAAGCGCTTTCTATCTGTACCGTCGTGCACTAGAAAAAACGCCTGCGATGCGAGGAGTGCACCGGGCGGTGGCGGAGATCTATCGTCAAACTGAGCATCTCGACTGGGCAAACATTGAAGAGGAGAAGGAAGTCAGTCTTCCACAACCGGATTGCCGTACCCCCACATTCGAGTGCCAGTTCCGGGAAGGACAGTTCCCTCAGCTGCTGGCGGCCACCCAGGGAGCGAATACTCCCGAGTCGCATTATTGGCGCTCGCGTGCCTACAATGAGCTGGCTCTCCAGTCCTTCACTCGCCTCGGTCAATTGCCGCCCTCTTTGGAGCAGCACCAACTGAAAGCCAATATCTACAACGGCAAGAAAAAGTACGCGGACGCCGTTGAAGAATGGCGTGAAGCTCTTAAACTTTCGCCCACGGACAAGCAAATTCAGAAGCAACTGGCCATCAGCCTGAAATTCAGCCAAGACTACGGCGGGGCCTTAGCCATACTCCAAAAGCTGCTAGAAGGGCAGCCGGCCTCGGCGGAATTGAGTTTTCTCGTGGGTGAGACGCTCGTCGACCTGCAACGAGTGGAAGAGGCGATTCCCCTGCTCAACCGCGCCCTGGCCGGTGATGCCCAATTACTGGCGGCGCATAAGGCCTTGGCGCGCGCCTACCTGGCTGCAGGAAGAGCGGCCCAGGCTATACCGCATCTCCAGGCGGCGCTGGCCACCGATGAAGACGGCAGCTTGCATTACCAACTGGCAAGCGCATACCAGGCCAGTGGCCAGCCCAGTCTCTCCCAACAAGCACTCCTGAAGTACCAGAAGATTCAGGGCTCTGCCGTGGCCGCCAGAGAGGCGGCAAAACGAGAGGTGGAGATCACCGCTCCTTAAACAGCCATCAATGTACCAGCTATTTCGAAGGCTCGTGGACCTCGAGAACTTGGTTGGTCCGAACGGTGGGCAACACCTGGACTACCCCACTTGGCCAGCGAATCTCAATGCGCTCGATCTTGTCGAGCTGGCCACATCCGAAGTGGACGCCTGCCGAACTGGAGGAAGCGTAGCCCACGGCGGTGGTCATATGGTTGAACTGATTGCCTAACTGGATCTTCGCGCCGATCCCGTCGCGATTGCTTCTCGTGCCTATCAGCTTCAGGACGAGCCAATGGTTGACGTCGGGGCTGACGTTCTGCCAAAGCTCTGCGGGTTCTCCGAGGGCGCTAACGGCAATGTCGATTTTTCCGTCATTATTTAAATCAGCGAAGGCGCTGCCGCGGTGAGCGCGTGAGAGAGTAAAGCCAGCTTCCGCCGAAACGTCCTCAAACGTGCCGTTCCCAAGATTAACGAAGAGACTGTTGGGTTGCTTGTAGTGTGTGGATTGGAACAGGTCGATCAAATCATTGACATCGGAATTGGCAGTAAACAGATCTTTCCACCCATTGTTATTGAAATCAAAGAAGCCGTTACTCCAGCCACTACGCGTGGCAGTGAGAACGCCCAGCCGGCTTTGGTGGGTTGCGTCTTGGAACAGACCCTTTCCCAGATTCTTAAACAAAGGAAACGTTTCACCTGCCAAGGCAGTGACGTTGAGATCCGGCAAACCGTCGTTGTCGTAATCGCGAAAATCTGCCCCCATGCTGGCCACCGGCAGTCCATTGTTCGTAAGAGCCACTCCGGCCTGGAGCCCCACCTCCTCGAATGTCCCGTCACCGCGATTGTGGAACAGGAAGTTCGGCAGGTTGTCGTTGGAGACAAACACATCCATTAAGCCGTCGTTATCATAATCGGCAAAAGCGACGCTCATACCGCGACCAATGTGCGCGCCGATGCCCGCCTTGGCAGTGACGTCCTCGAAAGTCCCATCGCGCCGGTTCCGGTAGAGGGTGTTGGATAACCCCTCGAAATATTTAGGATGGCAATAAACGCGCAAGTGGCGATCGCGATCACCACAAAAGCGATCAAAGTCGGGCGTCCAGTGGGCATAATTGACCACGAACAGATCCAGCCAACCATCGTTGTCATAGTCGAACCAGCCGGCGGCAACGGACCACTTGTCGCTCTTGATGCCAGCGGCTTTGGTTACGTCCTCAAATCTGCCATTACCCAGATTGCGATAGAGAGTATTGCGGTACACACCGGCGACAAACAAATCCGTGTAGCCGTCATTGTCATAGTCCGCCGCTGCGGCGCCCATGGAATAGCCCGTCCCCGCCACTCCGGTTTCCCTGGTAACGTCAGTGAACTTCATTCCGCCGTCGTTGCGGTAAAGCCGGTTGAAAAACTTGGGTGAATCCTTTTCCAGAGAAGGAATCGACGCACCGTTGGTGAAGAAGATATCGGTCAGCCCATCCCCGTTGTAATCGAAAGCGGCAACCCCACCGGGCATGGTTTCGATCATGTGTTTGCGCGGCGTGGGATTGTTCTGAAGCACAAAATCCAACCCGGCTTGGCCGGCCATCTCGCGAAAACGAATGGGACTCGCCACGGATGGCGGCGCGGGCGGGAGGCTCTTTCTGCGGGACTGCGGGAGCAGAAAAGCGCACGCTCCAATTAGAAAATCTCTTCGGGTTCCCACCAGCAGCGGACGGCCCATGTCTCAAATTGTCACTGGACCATGAGGAACTGTCCAGAATTTTCCGCTTTTTGGAAGCTTCCACCCGGCTCCGGCT
>Ga0209806_1001657_pt1 | contig 14562 bp, 11 predicted proteins | sample GraSoiAngelo_152_FD_186166 | JGI IMG/M metagenome (GOLD analysis project Ga0209806, IMG submission 186166) | Grasslands soil microbial communities from the Angelo Coastal Reserve, California, USA - 14_1009_12_30cm (SPAdes) (version 2) | ecosystem: Environmental > Terrestrial > Soil > Grasslands ... | reverse complement strand
CGTGTGGAATGAAAGGCCTCGGCGATCATGGAATCCTTCTGGCTCGCAATATCTGAGCCGCCCGAGCTTCCGAGGTCGAAAATACGGTCTACGCGAGCTGCTGTTTCAGGACGAGCAAGATCACGTGCGACTAGACGGCGGAAATATTCTGCGAGAGACACCCCGAGATCATTGGCGCGCTGGCGCGCACGGCGCTGCATCTCAGTTTCAAGGGTGATCTGCGTCTTTGCCATCATTATGGCTCCATCATACTGCACTAGCTTTCCGTCGTCAAGGGTTGCAACCGTTTGCAACCGGCCTTCAGGAGTGCGCAGGAACGTGTCCTGCACGATGTCGTCGGCACCCTCCGGGCCGGCCAACTGGCGCGCCATTCGATAGAGCTGTGCGTCGCCAAAACTTCAGCAGGGACCCAAAACGGGGCGCTCTTGGGTAAAGTAAGTCTGAATACGATCACCGCCTCGATACAGCAAGAAGACTCTGGAGGGCACGAACCCCGAGTGCGCGTGGAGCGTTCATATATAAAGGACCGCCGGAAAGTCGGTCCGGGCTAGGCCGCTCGATTGTAACGATGGTGTAGCCCCGAGTCGCTCCTGCGAATGAACCCGATCGTCGGAACCGTGAAGAAGTCCATCGCGGCAATCGCTTCCCGGTGATTACGGAGAAAGGTAAGCCAGCGCTTGGCCGGCTCCGAATCTCGAGGTGTCCGTTTCATCCAACGAGAGATCGTTCGCTCAGAAACATCAAAACCGAGCATGAGAAGCTCGCCATGGATGCGTGGCGCTCCTCACGTTGGGTTCTCAACGACCATCCGGAAAATCAATTCCCGAACTTCCTTCGATGTCTGTCGTCTCCCGACGGGCCTCCTGACTCTGGACATCAGCTTCCAGTACAAACGGAATCCGGCCTTGTGCCAACGCACCACGGTTTCCGGCGTGACCGCAATGAGGGACTGCTGAACATCCGGACCAAAATCGACGAATGGCGACCCAGAAGAGCTGGTCGAGCAGGTCTAGTCTTGGCCGCGGATGCCGACGTTTCAGGACGGCGAGTTGTTGACGTAGCGCCAGATTCTCGAGTAACAGGCTCCGACGGGCCCGCAAGAGGCGAATCAGCGTTCCGAAGCACAGGCCGATGAATCGAAACATGGCTAGGAGTTATAACAGAACAGTGGCGGGAGAGCGGCTAAGTCATTGATTTCAAAGTCGGCCATAGTTTTGGCGAACTACGGCCCCGCCAAGCCCGGGGCAGGCTAGTTAGAGAGGGCAGCTCGGACCAGCGCCGAGGAGCCAGGTGAGACACCGCCAGGTGTTGACAGGGCGAGGCGAGAACGCGTCGCGGTCCAGGCGAAACGTCAACGCCCATGACAGCGCGTCGTCGAGGAATCGTTTCTGTTCGGATGCTGCAATGATCACAAGTGCGTTTCTCGGGGAACGATGACGACTTTTCATCTCGACTCGATGAGCGTTTGCAGCAGCCGGCCTCGCCGAGGATTTTCGTGGGGCCGAAGCGCAAAGTGGCACGCCAGCGTACATGGCACCCGAGCAATTGTCGGGAACAGAACCTTCGGTCAAGGGCGATCTCTACTCGCTGGGGCTGGTTCTCTACGAGCTATTCACAGGCAAGCGCGCTTTTGAAGCTAGCTCGCTCGCCGAATTGCGCCGCCTGCAGGAACATACCACGCCGTCGAGTCCCTCGAGCTTGCTGAAGGAGATTGACCCGCTCGTCGAACGCGTGATCTTGCGCTGCCTCGAAAGGGATCCGCGCAAGCGCCCGACCTCCGCCTTGCAGGTCGCTGCCGCCCTGCCGGGCGCCGATCCGCTCGCCGCCGCGCTCGCAGCGGGCGAAACGCCCTCGCCGGAGATGGTCGCCGCTGCGGGAGACGAAAGGGTTCTGAAGCCCCGCACCGCGTGGGTGTGTCTGGCGGGTGTCGTCGCCGCTGTTTGTTTGCTCATTTTCCTCGCGCCACGCGCAACCATATTAGGCTTAGCACCAATGAATAAGAGTCCTGATGCTCTCGTGGACCGTGCGCGACAACTTGCTGCCGGCCTCGGTTATACCGAACTTCCCGCCGATAACGCTTACTGGTTTGCCTACGACTACAAATTTGTTCGCTATCGCGCGTTGCATACGCCTTGGCCCCAGCGCGCTCGCCAACTAGTTACGGCCGACTTTGGTCCGCTGCACTTCTTGTATCGTGAAAGCCCGCACGCGATGGCTATTCTCCCGACCATTCCTTCGGCCGTTACGGACGTAAATCCTCCAATGAATGTTTCCGGGATGGCTATGATGACGCTTGACCCGAGGGGTCGGCTGCTAAAATTCAGTGCCATACCACCCCAGATCGAAGATTCGAGCGGGCCTTGGCCGAGCCCAAACTGGGAAGCGCTCTTCACCTCGGCGGGCCTCGACACCAAGCGGTTCACTCGTGTGGACCCGAAGTGGCTGTCGCCGATGCCATTCGACGCCCGAGCCGAATGGGCCGGTAGCACGACGGCAGAGCCAACAACCTCGATTCAGGTAGTTGCCGCTGCTTATCACGGCAAGCCGGTGTACTTCGAGACTCTCGGACCGTGGGATCAGTCCGCGATCACCCAGGGAGTTCCGGATAGTGTCGAGAACATTGCTGAGGCGACATTCGCAATTGTGGCGCTTGGAGTACTCTTTGGGGCCGCCCTTTTTTCTCGCCGGAATATCCGTTCGGGACGCGGCGACCGAAAGGGAGCCTTCCGCATCGCTGCAGCCGTCTTCTGTATCCAAATGTTGTGGTGGATCGTCAGATCTCACCATGTAGCGAACATCGTCGACGAATATTTCATGTTCATGCTCAACTTTGGGAACGGGCTCGCCTCCGCGGCTTTTGTTTGGGTGGCTTACATGGCCTTGGAACCGTATGTCCGGCGGCGATGGCCAAACCTGCTCATTTCGTCAACCCGCGTCATTTCCGGAAAGGTCTGGGACCCGCTCGTGGGGCGTGATGTCTTAGTGGGTGTTCTAGCTGGAGGGGGAATGGCTTTGGCTGTCTATATCGCCAACGCGCTACCTTATTGGTTCAACTTGCGACCGATGACTCCAATTTCTGCTGACGAAAATTCAATTGGAGGACCCGGTAATTTCGTGGCCTTTTTTCTGATTTACGTCATCGCTTTCGGGTTTACTCGCGGGATCGGCAGCCTGGCGGCGATCTTTCTATTTCGAGTGCTTCTTCGAAAGCGCTGGCTGGCAGTTGTCGCCGCCGGTGTAGTCGGCGTGATGTTCCAACTTCAAGGTGAGAACTTTCCCTTGGAAATTGCACGCGAATCGGTCTTCATTGCCATCGTAATCTTGGTTTTGTTGCGGTTCGGCCTTCTCGCGTGCATGATCGCTTATTTTGTTGGATTTGTCTTAGAATACGCGCCGCTCACACTCGACTTGTCCCGCTGGTATGCCGGACGATCGTTATTTGTCATCGCTTTTTTCTTGGCACTGGCTTTTTATGGCTTCCGCGCTTCCTTGGCTGGACGGCCTGTTATTAGTGCTAAAGTTCTCGATGATTAACCCTAACAAGAAGGCGGCATCGGTCGTCGCTATCCGAGCCACCGCCCGATAGCTTCCGGTTATTTTCGGCTTAACTGGTCCAATCTTTCCACGCGCTCCAAACCTTAGATTCTGCGAGAGTTAAGCTCGCGCGGGCATCACGATTGGACAGTTAAGCCCGTCATCCGCTCTCCAAGAGGGAAAATGCCAGGCGTGTTCAAACCGCGCGGTCGTGTGAGAGTTTGCTACGGAAGAGCAAAGAGAAAGACTGTCGGTGTGCTGGGGTTCTTATCGACCCAGAACCCCGACGGACGTCCAGACATAACGCTCACGTAGTGCGTTCCGTCGATTTGATAGGTGATGATCCCGGCGCCAATCGGACCGCCCGCATTGAAGCGGTAAAGGACCTCACCGGATTGAGCATCGAGAACGATAAAATCGCCTGTAAGTTCCCCGCTAAAGACCACGTTGCCCGAAGTAGTCGTTACGGCGGCCGCCACCGGGCGGAGCGAGCGGTAGCGCCAGCGAATTTTTCCGCTTGAGCCATCAATAGCAGTAATCCACCCGTGCCCAGTGTCGCTAAGCCGGGTGATGCCACCCATATAAAGCTTCCCCGGAATATAACGAACGGTCTCCGCGGCGTACGTAAAACGTGGTGCACCAATCCACGGCTCCGACAAAAGGCAGGTCGCTGACAGGATTGAAAGCTGGGCCATTCCATTCAACGCCTCCCAAAGAGCCGGGGCAAACAGTGACGCCTTGGGGACTAACAGGCTTATCGGCATCTTTGATAGTGGTGACCTTCGATGTCTAATTTCGCGGGGTTGACATGCAACTACAATCTCTATTTAGTGCGATAATAAGCAAGAAGCTAACTATCGCCTTCCCAAAAGTTCGGTGTATTAAGCCGGAGGCGCTTATGTGGAAGGATCGCCAAAATGAAGAGGCAAATCTCAAGAATTTCGATTCGCCAGACCGCGAAGGTAATCGGCGCTGTTTACACTGTATTAGCTTCGCCCATACTTCTGCTTCAATTCAGCCGGTTTTCGTCGGTGAATACAGCCGGTGGTCCGAGGACCGGGTGGGAACGTCACGCGTGCATTGGGTGCTTCGCACGCGCGATTTCCTAAATGCGGGTGTGGCACTGGCATCGGGAACGGATTACCCGGCTTCCGATGCGGGCTCGCCGATCGCCACCCTCCATTGTTCGGTCACACGGCAAAGCGCCGATGGAAAGCCGGAAGTCGGCTGGTACAGCGAACAGCGTGTGGACGTCGACCAGGCACTCCGCATGATGACTGCCGGCCCGGCATTCGCGGCATTCCAGGAAAAAGATCTCGGCTCACTTACCGTCGGGCGTTACGCCGATTTCACCGCCGTCTCAGCAAACCCTTATGAGGTGCCACGCAACGATCTGAGGAAACTCACGATCCGCATGACCGTAGTGGCGGGAAGAGTAACTTTTGACGCCAGCAAGAACTAAATTAAATTACCGCTTAAATTCTCCCTTAGTTCGCTTATGGCAGGTTGGAAGCTCCATTGCGTTTGCCGTTCATCGCGGGCGGATCAAATCGGAAGTAATGCCTACGGGTAGGCGGATTGGTACTGAGGAACGCCCTTGGAGTCATTAACTCCCGAATCGCCGACCATCCGCTAATGGACCAAAGCGCGAAACTGGTCGCCATAAAACTGGTTTGTCAGGATTGTTGTGCGATGCCCTTGCGATTGAAGTGCAAGCGCAAGAGCAATGGTGGGTGAACATAGGGGGCTGGAGGAGCCATTGCGGACAGCTTACTGAGTTCAGGATCGCGGGCAACAGCAAGATAATTCGTCAGGTAGTCCAGAGGGGCGGTTATCGCCGGCGCTTCCGAGAGTCGGGAGCAGTATTTTCAGGGGGCCGGTCTGCACCGCGCGTTGACTTGCCTTTCAGCACAACCTAACATGCGTTGCCAGGGCTGCTTTCCCGCCATGATTGGTCAGACCATCTCGCATTATCGCGTGATCGAGAAGCTCGGTGGCGGTGGGATGGGTGTAGTGTACAAGGCCGAAGACGCGCGCCTGCACCGTTTTGTGGCCCTCAAATTCCTGCCTCCGGAAGTGGCCGGCGATCGCCAGGCCTTGGCGCGGTTTCAGCGTGAGGCGCAAGCGGCCTCCGCTCTGAATCATTCGAATATTTGCACCATTTATGACATCGGTGAGCAAGATGGCCAGGCCTTCATCGCCATGGAGTTTCTGGACGGCGCGACCCTGAAACACCGCATCGCTGGGCGTCCTCTGGAAATGGAAGTGCTTCTCCCGCTCGCCATCGATATCGCCGACGCACTGGACGCGGCTCACTCCGCTGGGATCGTTCATCGGGACATCAAGCCTGCAAACATCTTCGTCACCAAACGTGGCAATGCCAAGGTTCTGGATTTTGGACTAGCGAAGGTTGTTCCGGGGGCGAACGCGGTTATGGAAGCGGGCATGTCGCAGGCGACTATCGAATCGAGCGCCGACCATTTCACGAGTCCGGGCACGGCTGTGGGTACAGTAGCCTACATGTCACCGGAACAAGTCCGCGCCAAGGAGCTAGACGCCCGAACTGACCTGTTTTCGTTTGGAGCCGTGCTCTACGAGATGGCGACAGGTGCGCTGCCGTTTCGTGGAGAAAGTTCTGGGGTGATCTTCAAAGCCATTCTGGATGGTACGCCAACGTCGGCCATGCGGCTGAATCCTGATCTTCCGCCGAAGCTGGAAGAGATCATCAACAAGAGTTTGGAGAAAGACCGAAACCTTCGGTACCAGCACGCCTCTGAGATTCGCACCGATCTGCAACGGCTGAAACGCGATACCGAGTCCACCAGAATAGCTGCCACGCAAGCATCGCCTGACAAGACGCTCAAACGCGGCAAGCTTTGGGTTGTCCTATCCGCCTGCATCATCGCTATCGGACTCGCGGCAGCTGGCGCTTCGTATCTGCGATCGGGCAGGACAGCCCACATTGATTCCATCGCCGTCCTGCCTTTCACCAACGGCGGTGGAGATGCCAATACCGACTATCTCAGCGACGGCGTCACCGAATCGCTAATTGCGAGCCTCACCCATGTACCTGAGCTGAAGGTGAAATCACGTAACTCGGTCTTTCGCTACAAAGGGAAAGATGTTGACGTACAAAAGGTCGGCAACGATTTGGGCGTGTCGGCGTTGGTGAGCGGACGAGTGGTGCCACGGGGGGACAGCATCGAAGTAAGCGTCGAACTTACGGATGTTAGGGATAACACTGAGATTTGGGGGCAACACTACAGCTTGAAGAGTGCAAACATTGTCGCGTTACCGCAGCAGATTGCAGGCGACATCGCGGAGAAGTTGCGTTCCAAACTCAGCACCTCAGAAAAACAACAGGTCACCAAACAGGGTACCCAAAACCCGGAAGCGTACGAGCTGTACCTGAAGGGTCGATATTACTGGAACAAACTAACAGGTCCGGATGTCGAAACGGCAATCTCCTATTTCTATCAAGCCATCGCGAAAGACCCCGGCTATGCTTTGCCATATTCGGGTCTGGCCGATGCCTATATCGAATTGCCTATGTTTGGTGGCGCTCCCAGCGAATACTACCCGAAGGCAAATGCAGCTGCCCGCAAGACGCTGGAGCTAGATTCGACGTTGGCCCGTCCCCACGCCGTCTTGGGCGGCACTCAGTTGTCGTACGAGTGGGACTTTGCTGGAGGAGAAGCTGAGTACAAGAAAGCCTTCGAGCTCGACCCCAGCGATGCCACGGCACACGCGTGGTATGCATTTGACATTGGGACGATTGGAGGTAGAGAGCAGGAGGCCTTTACTGAGATCAATCGTGCTCACCAGCTCGATCCACTGTCACCACTCATCAAGGAGGACGTCGGATACGTTCACATCAGGGCACGACAGTACGACGACGCCATTCTAGAGTGCAAGAAGGTGGCAAATGAGGACCCGACATACGCCTATACGCACGTTTGTTTAGCCCAGGCTTATTGGGCGAAACACATGTACCCGCAGGTCGTTGGAGAATGGAAGGTGTACGGCCAACTTTCGGGCGACCGAAGGGAATCTGATTTTGCTTCTGCTATGGAGCAAGGATTTCGTTCAGGGGGCTGGAAGGGCGCCCTCACCAAAGGCATCGAGGCCAGGCAAACACAACGCAAGACTGGCTACGCATCTGCATACCAGATTGCTATCCTCTATGCCGATTTGGGAGACAAAAATAAGGCTTTCCGATGGCTCAACACTGCCTATCAGGAGCGCGACACATATCTATACGGCTTGAGAACTGACTTCTTACTCGACCCCCTACGTTCTGACCCACGGTTTGCTGAGTTGGTGCGGAAGGTAGGTCTGCCGCAGTAGCGCCCCTTGACGCGATCCACCTGCAAAGCAGAAAATTCTTAGCTGTTGAAACCAGGCGATAGCGCCGGTGCAAAAATCCCCATAGTGCCGGTTGAATTTTCCTCACCCCCTGATGTGGTAAACCGGAGCCCACTCCAAACGGAGGAGGTTCCGAAACTTGTTAAGGGGGAAAGACGTGCAAGAACTAAAAGAACTGCAACGGCAAGGGATGAGTATCCAGGCCATCAGCAAGTTGACCGGCTGGGACCGCAAGACGATTCGCAAGTATGTGCAGGCGGCGGGGTTGGCACCGGAGTATGGCCCACGGTCAGCACCACCGAGCAAACTCGATGCGTTCAAGCCGTATTTGGAAGAGCGGCTGCGCGCCGGGGTGTGGAACGCGCGAGTGTTGCTGCGCGAATTGCGCGAGCGTAACTATGCAGGCGGCTACACCATTCTGACGGACTGGTTGCGGCCGCAACGCAGCGCGGCACGAGTCGTGGCCGTGCGGCGCTTCGAGACGGCACCGGGCAAGCAGCCGCAGGTGGACTGGGGGCATTTGGGCACGCTGGAGATGGCCGGGTAGGAACAGAAGCTGCACGGCTTCACCTTCACGCTGGGTTATAGCCGCAGGATGGTGGCGGAAGCGGCGTTGGATCAAAAGTTGGGCACGCTGCTGCGACTGCACGAAGTGGCGTTCCAGCAGATCGGCGGAATGAGCTCTCGGAGATCACCTTGGTCGATGTGGTCTTGCCCACGCGCAATGGAGTGGAGGTACGGAAGCGCTGCATCCAACCGACCGAGCACCAACGGATCCCGTTGCAACGGCTCGGAATGAGGCTGCCCATCTATTTGAGGCTACGACCTACAAAAGGAATAGAAACGGAAGAAGACGCCAAGTAGTGCGCCTGACAGCCGAGCGCTCCAGAGCTGCGTCGGAAACTGTTGTCGCTGCGGAAACAGAAGTTGACATGTCTGTACCGATTGACGTGGCGATTATTCGGTCTGGCAATCGAAGTCCGGAAATCAAGTGCTCGTATTCCGTTACGAGCGAATGCTTGGCCGGCAATCGCGACTACTTTACTGCATGAACCCAGAACGGCGCGCCATCTTCCCACTTATTGTGTGTGAGGCGTACCGTGAACCCATCGCTCAAGCGCTGCGCATAAATCTCTCCATAAATCTGCGGAGAGAAGAAGACCTCCTGAATCAGCGGCTCCTCGTCATTCAAGCCGCCACATTCTGACGTGTATATGATCCAGCGGCCATCGGGCGAGAAGGTGGGATGCGCGTCGTGTCCCGGTGTGTCGGTGATGCGCCGCAACGTGCCGGGTTTGCCATCAGCAGTGATCGACAGCGTGTAGAGATTGAAGGAGCGGGTGCCTGGCGCGGCATTCACGTCGCCATCGCGATCGGACGCGAACACAATGAGTGGTGCGACCGGCGAGAATGCCGGAAAATTCTCGCGCGCCTCATCATTCGTCAACGCCTGGGCGGCTCCGCCTTCGGCGCTCATTACATACAGATCCGGATGACCGCTCCGGCCGCTGCGGAACACGATTCGCTTGCCATCGGCTGAAAAGTCAGGCATGCCTTCATTGCTGTGGCTGTTCGGCGTCAGAGACACGCGCTCGCTGCCATCGCGCCGAACTTTCCAAATCTCGGCAGGTGCATCCGGCGCGCCAATAAACGGTCCCTGCATGTACGTGATCCATTCACCATCTTTGGACCATTTGGCGTCTATGAACCGCCGACGAGGGTTGTAGGCGCCGTCAGAAGGCACGAGCTCGGTGATGTGGGCGCCGGCGACATCGGTGAGTAGCAGGCGAGAGCCGTTCGTCGAACGGTTCGGCACAATCAGGAGATCTTTGTTCGGATGCGGCGGAGTCGCAAAGGCGTGACGAATCGCGTACAGCTCCACTGCCTGGTCACCGATCCGCGCGCGAACCGGAAATCCCGTCGCCAAGAGCGGGCCCCCAGGCAACGCGATCGCATTGACCGGCACAGGTCCGATTCCATAGCACACAACGGCGCCAGACCTGGGACTGTACACCGGCCCAAAGTAGTCGTGCTCGCGATCCGTTTCCGCCCGAAACCCGGTGCCATCGCTGGCGACGGAGGCGATGTACCAATGGGCCTGTTCGCCTTGCCCTTCGCGCGTTGCGAAAAAGATCCGGCCGTGGGGGCCATACGCCGGTGAAAGCGCTGTGCGCTCTTCAGGCGAGATTCGGCGAATATTGCGGCCATCGATGTCCATCGCCCAAATGCCAAACGTTGGAGGGGCTGCATGCTGAGGTGCATCCGATTGTGCCACAGTGCTCGATCGCGCCGAATAGAAGAACAACGTTTTCCCATCCGGCGACCAGGTGGGTGAACCCTTCCAGCCCGGCGAGTTCGTTAACCGACGCGGATGCTGGCCGTCCGCATCCATTATGTATATTTCCCCAGAACGATGGCGCGCGAACGGAAACATCGGATCGGGGACAGGCGTCGAGTCGCGATCGGACGAAAACGCGATCTGTTTCCCGTCAGGCGAAAACGCGGGGCGAAAATCGCCGCCGGGAGTGTGGGCGAGATTGATCGCCTGATCAAGCGACTGTGTCTGGCGCGGACGAAAGGGCAGCAGAAAAATCTCCGCGTTGCCGTCGCGCGTGCAAATGAACGCGATCCGCTTCCCATCGGGCGAAATCGTCGCCTGATCTTCCATCGCGTCACTTTCGATCAAGAGGTGCGGTGGCGCACTTCCATCGGACGGCATAGCGAAGAGATCGGGCGAGCCGCGTCGTTCTGACGTGAACACGATCCAAGCGCCGTCGGGGGAGAAGACGGGGTCATAATCGAGTGCGGGATCATCAGTCAGCCGGCGCGGCGCCTGCCCCGGATGATCGACAGCGTAGATGTCCCAATTGCTCGGCCGAAACGAACTGAATACGATGCGATCAGGTTGCGCATCGACGGCAACCGAAGGCTCAGTAATGATGGCAGCGGCGGTTCCGCCGACTAGAACAAGCACAACGACCGCGGCTTTCATGTGATCAGGAGAGCATGAGGCCATAAACGTCGCTCTCATGACCTGAACCCGCAAATGCGGCTGAGGAGTGCAGCGAGTGCGACAACCGGACATCGCGAGCCTTCGTCTCTAGAAAATTGCATGTGTGAGGGGTTTGAACGTTATCTCCCCGAAGTTTAGCACATTCAGCTGATTCCGATTCGGGGTTCCCGGAATCTCCCGGAATCTCCAGCGATGCCGACACGTATTTTGGACAAAGGTCAATCGTCCTTTCATTATCCTATTAGAAGTCTTCGCACAAAGCTGGACCGGTGGACTCGTACCTCACGTTATGCGGAAGTCGATGCTTGCGGGGGTCAGATTTGAACTGACGACCTTCGGGTTATGAGCGCAATTCCTGCCTACACGTGGTACAAAGTCGTGCAACGAAATGCAAGAAAACAAAGGGGAATCACTCGTTTCAGTTGCTCCTTTTTGTCCGGTTTTGTACCTAGAACCCGGACAGAAAACGGACAGGGCGGGCTCGGCATGTGAACGGATAGTTGACTATGGCTATGGCAGCCACTTCTTGTCGCGGACGCGAGCGCTTTGCGCTGGGTAAAGGGGTTAACGCATCCGGCCCCGCGTCTCAGAGAACACGACCCGGAAAAGCGCGCTTTGGCGCAAGGCATTCGTTCAACTCCAGTCGTTGAACGAATTGGTCGGGGCGTCCGGATTTGAACTCGGGACCTCCTGCGGTCAAGGCAGACCAAAAAATATTATCTGGTTGGTCCGTCTAGCTTTGTTCTGCGTCATGGTGCACGGTTTTGGACCCAATTTGTCCGCACCTGGACCCAAGTTGGACCTAGCTTTGTGCCCAGGCAGACGGCAGGCGTGGAGTAGATCGTGGATCAGCTGCCGATTACGGCGTACAGCCGTTTGAATATTATTTTTGTTCGCCTTGTTGCCTACTCAATTCAAAGGTCACATAGACTTTTGTCTCCACATCGACCGGCTGGCCATCTACTTTAGTCGGCTCATAGCGCCATTGTTGCACTGCCGCGACCGCTGCGGGCGCGAGCAGCGGGTGACCTGCCCCCACGTTTTGGACCGTCACGGTCCCGTCCTTCCGCACAAACACGTTCAGCGCGACCATCCCTTGAATCCTCAGCTGCCGCGCTGCCTCAGGGTACACAGGTTGTACCCTGTTGACGAGTCTTCCTGGCACGACATTGTTAGGTCTTGCCGGCGAGGGCGCTCCGACCTTATTGGTCGACACTATGCGCACCTCGTGAAGGAACTCATGCAGTCGAAACTTTCCATCCACAAAATCAAAGAGACCAATCGCCTGCAAGTTTGGCCCCTCCGAGGAGTCCGTCTTTTTCCAGTTCGCCTTGTACTCGTCCAGTGCCCCCGCGACCCTGCCATATCTCTTTGCCGTGTCCGCCTCTTCAATCGAAATTTCGCCGTCCTGCTTCGCAAGTTCTGCCCATAGCATTTGAAATTGTAATTCGCTTACCTTTAGGAATTTTCCGTACGTGCTTGCCAATGACTGACCCTTCTCCTGCCCGAACGTGCTCGTGAACCAGTTCTCGTAACTCGGTATCTCCATCTCCGCGATCTGTGACCGGAGCTTCGCCTGATCGTCATTTTTGGCATTCAGCAACAAATCGCTCAGAAGTCGGTGTAGACCGTCGACGGTATCCGGGTAGGCTTCCGCTGGACTTGCTTGGGCAACTGTGGATGACACGGGAGGATCTGTAAACCTTAGACTTTCGAGAGCGGACTGTAATGTCGCTGGTTCCGACATTGCGACCCCCAGCAACATGAACACTTGTCCGTTGGAATCTGCCACATACAGAAATCCCTTTGAAGTAGTCGTGTGGCTGTTGTGAACGACAAGCCTGTAGGCGGGCCTTCCGCCCAGATTGACGGACGCCAGCGCGCCATCAGGAATCCAGTTGTTTCCGAGACTGCCAAGTGACATGACCTCGGCGAATTTCCGGAGGGGATGAAGGCTACGATCCTGATACTCTGGGGCCAGCTTATGGGCACTCAGATAAATTGCATACTTTGGAGGCCCTCCCGAAGGTGATTGCAGAGATACATCAATCTCTACAGGACCGCAGAGTGCACCCTGGCAAGTCGCTTTGGCTTTCTCAAGCATTTCTTTTTCGTGCAGTTTCTGTTCAGGAGTGGAGTAAGCCGTCCTGTCGAAAAACTGCCATGCACCGGGAAGCGAAAGACTCAGGCTCAAGGCTGGGTTGTAATAAAGATTTTGTCCAACGAGGTTCCCCTTGTTAGCAGGCAATTCTTTCGGATCAGGATTTTGAGAATAGAGGGCTATCGAATGGCACAAAAGAATCGCGGCCCAGACTGCTATAGATTGCTTCATGAGTGATCAACCGCTCCCAACTGCGTATAGCTTCTTGGCCATGTCACGTGACCGGCTCGTGTGAAGCTGCTTGGCTATCGCTTGTTTCGTCTTGGTTGGTTCCGGACGGCCTGGTCCAGTTGCCGAGCCAGCACACTTTTGATGGCGACTGCCTCGACTTCTTCGCGAATCCCTTGCTGTTTGAGGAAGCTATCAAAGCTCGACCCGCTGTGGTCCATTGTCTTCTGTTTCGTCTTTACGTTTATCTGCGATACCACATCTCTAGGGATTTTGCGTGTGCCCCGACCTCAGCACTCGAATCTTGCGTTTCGTAGCGACAACAAAACATCCCGCCCACTCGCTGACGTTGTCCTTCTGAAACATTTCTTCGATCAGCTTAATTAGATTTCTTCGGCTCGGTGAGCGAAGACGTAGGAGAAGGATGCCGTGGTGCGAACCCGGAGCGAACTTTCGTGAGTCCGAGAAGTCCAGGTCCTGCGTAATCAGGAATCTCGATTCTTTCTGCGCCGCTTCCCAAACGTCCGCGTCTGGGTGGCCGACAAGTCTTTCTTCGTGCAGCGTATGAGCTTCGTGCCCGAGATTCTTCAACAGGGTCGCAAGCCGATGGGGAAGATTCTCATCGAGCTTGATCTTCATCGAATGTGCGGAACTTCGGTAACCGGCAAGTCCTCTTCGGCGGAAGCGGCGGCAAACGCAATGGCAGCTTGAACGTCTTCGGGTCTCAAGCTGGGGAAATCCCTAAGAATTTCTTCGGCGGAATCTCCGTCAGCCAGACTGGCGAGCACAGTGCGGAGAGTGACACGCGTGCCCTTGAAGACGGGTTCGCCGCCGCAGATCCGCTTGTCACGAACTATGCGCTCTTCGTAATTTTTCAGATTGCCAGTAGCGTCGCTCATGTGACGGCACTCCTTCGCAGCTTATCATAGCACCTGGAGCAGCCAGCCGCGGGTGAAACCGAGGTCGCACACTGGTTTCACCCTCCTATCAGGCCCTCGTTTTCACTCCCTCGCGAGCGAGTGCGAGTGGCTGTGAAAGTCCGAATGCACAAACACGCGCAGTGTTCTACCGAAAATTAGGCCCTTGCGTTCGGCCACTCGCGAACCCAAACCAAGGTCCATCAGAACGATTCACGAATCTCAGACTGAGAATTGGTCGCGGACGAACCCCCCCTGTTTGGGCGGGAGGGGGACCCCCGGTTTTGGGCGAGAATGCCGCCCAAACGCTGCACAGGGGTCGCGCCCGCGCAAACTCGATGCGTCATGCGTCGTGTAGTTCGTCCGCGGCCAATTCTCTGCCACGCCGGCGCTAGCGACCGTAA
>Ga0209806_1001656_pt1 | contig 14566 bp, 16 predicted proteins | sample GraSoiAngelo_152_FD_186166 | JGI IMG/M metagenome (GOLD analysis project Ga0209806, IMG submission 186166) | Grasslands soil microbial communities from the Angelo Coastal Reserve, California, USA - 14_1009_12_30cm (SPAdes) (version 2) | ecosystem: Environmental > Terrestrial > Soil > Grasslands ... | reverse complement strand
CAGCCGGCCACCTTCGGCAACACGTATCAAAAAACAGTGAGGTGGCTACGAGATTTTTTCTAGAGAGAACACCAAAAGCCAGTTGGAGCTCGCCATGGCAAGAGCACATTCGAAGGAGGACCACCTGATCGATATGAAAGAAAGCGAGTTGCATGAAGGGCGAGCGCGGATCAAGGTCGTCGGCTGCGGTGGCGGCGGAGGCAACGCGGTCAATCGCATGATCTCGAAAGCCCTCAAGGTCCAGTTCATCGCCGTCAACACGGACAAGCAGGCGCTGGAGCGCTGCCAGGCCGACGTCAAGGTCCAGATCGGCAACAAGGTCACCCGTGGCCTGGGCGCGGGTGGCGACTGGACGCGCGGCCGCGACGCCGCCGACGAGAGCAGGACCGAGCTGACCGCCGTGGTCCAGGACTCGGACATGGTCTTCATCACCGCCGGCATGGGCGGTGGGACCGGCACAGGCTCGGCCTCCATCGTCGCCGAGCTGGCCAAAGAGGCCGGCGCCCTCACCATCGGAGTCGTCACGCGCCCGTTTGCCTTCGAAGGGCGGATCCGCAACGACACCGCCGAAGAGGGGATCAAGGCCCTACGCGGGCAGGTCGACGCGCTGATCGTCATCCCCAACGACCGCCTGGCCCAGGTCGCAAGCTCCAAGACGACGCTGGAGGAAGCCTTCCGGATGGCGGACGACGTCCTGCGCCAGGGCGTGCAGGGCATCTCTGACCTCGTGACGCAGCCCGGTGTGATCAATCTCGACTTCGCCGACGTGAAGGCGATCATGGAAAACGCGGGCGAGGCGCTGATGGGCATCGGCCACGGCGCGGGCGACTCGCGCGCGGAGGACGCTGCCAAGCAGGCGGTTTCGAGCCCTCTGCTGGAGACGTCGATCGACGGCGCCAAAGGCATCCTCTTCAACATCACCGCGGGCAAAGACATCACGCTGCAGGAAGTCCAGCGGGCGGCCGAGATCGTGCGGTCCGCGGCCGACCCGGGCGCCAACATCATCTTCGGTGTCGTGCGCGACGACACGATGGCAGGCGAGATCAAGATCACCGTCATCGCCACCGGCTTCGGCGGCAAGACACAGCAGGAAGCCAGGCAGGAAACGCAGCGTCGTACGATCGAGCGGCCCGAGTTCGGTCTGGAAGAGCTCGGCGACATCAACATCCCAGCGTTCCTGCGCAACAGGATGTAGAAACAAAGGAGTTTTCGTTGCGTTGCCCGTACTGCGGTCACCACGACCTGAAGGTGGTCGACTCCCGCGACTCTGAGGTCGGGGAGGCGATCCGCCGGAGGCGCGAATGCCTGCAGTGCGGGCAGCGCTTCACCACCTACGAGCGCATCGAAACCGTGCCCTTCTTCGTGACCAAGAAGGACGGCCGGCGTGAAGATTTCGATCCGGTGAAGCTCTTCAACGGCCTGAAGAAGGCGACCGAGAAGCGCGACATATCGCCCGAGCGCCTGCGCGCCATCGTGGACGACATCGAAGCTGAGCTTCGCCGCTCCGGGCGCGTAGAGATCCCGAGCCAGGAGATCGGCGAGATGGTCATGGATCGCCTGCGCGATCTCGATGAGGTCGCCTACATCCGCTTCGCCTCCGTGTATCGCGAGTTCATGGACCTGCAGCAGGTCAAGCGGGAGATCGAACAGGTACTAAGTTCCCGGCGTTCGTAACCTTCTCGAAGTGAGGACGACGCCTGCGGCTCTGCACGTACCCGAGCTCGCCGACGAGCCGGGCTTGGTGCATGGGTTCTCCACCGTCGCCATTGGCTCGGTGGGCCTGAAGCACGCGAGCGACCGCAACGCCGTGCTGGCCTCGCGCCAGACGTTCCTGCGCGTCATGGGCCTCGAGGGCCTGGCCCTGACCGCGGTCGGTTCCGTCCACGGCGCTGAGGTGGCCCGGGTCGATGAGCCGGTGGAATCCGTCGACGACGTCGACGCGCTCGTCACCGACCGACCCGGAATCGTCCTCTTTGCCACTTACGCCGATTGCTATCCGATCGTGCTGTGGGATCCAGAAGCACATGTCGCGGGCCTGGTGCACGCGGGCTGGCGTGGAACCCAGGCGGGCGTGTCGACGGCTGCGGTGAATTTCATGCGCGACGAGTACGGATGCCGCCACGTCAGGGCCGGGATCGGGCCGGGCATATGCGGACGGTGCTATGAGGTCGGACCTGAGGTGGCCGGCAAGTTCGACGCTCGCTTCGTCAATCCCGCAGGGCACGGGAAATGGCTGCTCGACCTGGCGGCGGCGAATGCCGCACAGCTCGAAGCCGCAGGTGTCGATGCGGTCTATGAGGTCGCCATGTGCACCAAGGAGAGCTACCTCTTTCCCTCCCATCGGCGCCACCCCGACGGAACGCGATTCGGCGCGATAGTCGCGTTGCGGTGAGCGTCGCCGCCAACCTCGCCTCTGTCCGCGAGCGCATCGAGCGAGCGGGAGGTGACCTGGAGGTGATCACCATCGTGGCGGTCACCAAAGGCTTCGGCGCCGATGTCTGCCGCCAGGCGCTCGAGGCCGGGCTGACCAACCTCGGCGAGAACCGCGTCCAGGAGGCAGTGGACAAGATGGCCGAGGTCAGCGGCGCGCAGTGGCATCTCATCGGCCACCTGCAGACCAACAAGGTGCGCCTCACCCGGGGTCGCTTCACGCTCATCCAGTCGGTCGATTCGCTGCACCTGGCCGAGGCGATCGCCAAAGTCGATCCCACGCAGCAGGTCTTGATCGAGGTAAACGTGGCGCGCGAGGCGCAGAAGACGGGGGTCGCGCCGGGGCAGGCGATCGACCTCCTGGTTGAGATGGCCGGGCTGCTCGACGTGCGCGGCTTGATGGCGATGGGCCCGGCTCACGGGGATCCCACCCCTGCGTTCCAAGAGCTCCGCGACCTACGCGACAAAGCTCAGCAACGGCTGGCAAGATCGCTACCTATCCTTTCTATCGGTATGAGCGGCGATTTCGAGGCGGCGGTCGCGGCGGGGAGCACGATGTTGCGCCTGGGTCGGGTCCTCTTCGGACCACGGCCGGTCTAAGCCGTGGCCGGCGTCATGTTCGTGATCGGAAGCGTGCTCATCTTCCTGGTCCAGGTTTTTGTCGTGCTCGTTTTCATCCGCGTCATCTTCTCGTGGTTGTACGGACCGTTCCCGACCAACGGGTTCGCCCGAGTGCTGTGGCGGATCACCGAGCCGGTGCTCGGGCCGATCCGGCGCCGGCTGCCCATCATTGCCGGCCTCGACCTGTCTCCGGTCGTGGTCTGGATCGGCGCCGGCATCCTGATCGGGGTGCTGCGGTTCATCTTGTAAAATCGAGATTCGCTCGGCGTTGACGGAGACGGGTAGGCCCGTTTGAGCGGTCGACAGAGAGCCTGGTCGAGGTGAAACCCAGGTGGCCGATGACGGAGCCGAGATCACTCCCGAGCCGTAACCCGATGAGAGTCCGAGGTGGATGCCTCGGGAATCTGGGTGGTACCGCGAGTCAGTCAAAGACTCGTCCCAGAGATTCGGCGGCACGTATCTCTGTGGAGTGAAGAGTGTTCGAGAAAGTCGATCCGAAGGTCAGCTTCCCTCAGCTGGAGGTCCAGCTCATGGAGCTCTGGAAGGCTGAACGGACGTTCCAGCAGTCCCTTGACCTGCGCAAGGACAGGCCGCGCTTTGTCTTCTACGAGGGTCCTCCGACCGCCAACGGCAAGCCCGCCACGCACCACATCCTGGCGCGCGCGTTCAAGGACCTGTTCGGCCGCTACAAGACGATGCAGGGCTTCTACGTCGAGCGGAAGGCCGGTTGGGACACCCACGGCCTACCTGTCGAGATCGAGGTCGAGAAGAAGCTCAACATCTCCGGCAAGTTCGAGATCGAAAACGAGATCGGCGTCGAGCGCTTCAACGAGCTCTGCCGGCAATCCGTCTACGAGTACGTCGAGGACTGGGTCGCCTTCAGCGAGCGTATGGCCTTCTGGCAGGACTACGACAACGCGTACTGGACGCTGAGCTCCGACTACATCCAGTCGGTGTGGTGGGCGCTGAGCGAGATGTGGAAGCAGAACCTCGTCTACAAGGGTTTTCGCGTCGCGCCGTACTGCTCAAGGTGCGCCACGCCTCTGTCCAGCCACGAGCTTGCACAGGGCTACCGCGACAACGTGCCCGACCCGAGCGTTTTCGTGCGGTTCCGGTTGAAGAAGGACCCCAACACCTCGATCCTTGCCTGGACCACGACGCCCTGGACGCTTCCCGGCAACGTGGCGCTGGCGGTGGCCAGGGACGTGGTCTACATAAAGGTGAAGGAGGGTGATGAGTACCTCATCCTTGCGGAGCCTCGGCTGACGGTCCTCAAAGAGCCGCCGCAGGTCGTCGAGCGGATGCTCGGGAGCGACCTCGTCGGTCTCGAGTACGAGCCGCTCTATCCATATTCAGTTCCCGAGGAGGGTCGCGCCCAGTACGTCGTCGACGCGGACTTCGTCTCGACTGATGAGGGCACCGGCGTCGTGCACACCTCAGCGCTGTACGGCGTCGACGACCTCCGCCTGTGCCAGGAGAGAGGCATTCCGTTCAAGCACACAGTCGGCCTGGACGGCAAGTTCCTTCCGTATGTAGACAAGTTCGCCGGCCTCCACGTGAAAGAGGCCGACCCGCTGATCATCGACGACCTGAACGCGCGCGGCCTGCTGTACAGGGCCGAGACGATCCTGCACACCTATCCCGAATGCTGGCGCTGCAAGACGGCGCTGATCTACTACGCGCTCGACGCCTGGTACATCCGCACGACGGAGCGCAAGGCCGAGCTGATCGCCAACAACAACGCGACCAACTGGGTTCCCGCCCACATCAAGACCGGCCGGATGGGCGACTGGCTCGAGAACAACGTCGACTGGCAGTTCTCGCGGAGCCGGTACTGGGGCACGCCCGTCCCGATCTGGATCTGCGAAACCTGCGACGACCAGCGCTGCATAAGCTCCGCGGCGGAAATCGGCCTGAAGGACGACGCCGACCTGCACCGCCCGTATATCGACGCGGTCACGCTGCCGTGCGAGAAATGCGGTGGGGTCATGCGGCGCGTCCCGGAGGTGCTCGACACGTGGTTCGACTCCGGCTCGATGCCATTCGCACAGCGCGGCCATCCCCGCCACGACAGCAACCTCTTCGAGGAGACCTTTCCCGCGGACTTCATCTCGGAGGCGATCGACCAGACCCGAGGTTGGTTCTACACGCTGCTTGCGATCTCGACTCTGCTTTTCCGGCAGAACGCCTACCGCAACGTGATCTGTCTTGGGCACGTCGTCGATCCGAAGGGGAAGAAGGCGTCGAAGTCACGCGGCAACGTCCTGGACCCCAATTACCTGTTCGATAACTTCGGGTCCGACGCGGTGCGCTGGTACTTCTACACCTCGACTCAGATCGGCGAGAACTACCGCACCGGCCAGGACACGCTGCGCGAGACCGTGCAGCAGTTCTTCATCCCGCTGTGGAACTGCTACTCGTTCTTCGTCCTTTACGCGCGGCTCGACTTCGACCCGACCCAGCCGTCGGTACCGATCGATCAGCGGCATGTGCTCGATCGCTGGCTGCTTTCGAGGTTGAGCGCTTTGGTCGCGGGCGTCACCGGCGGCCTGGACTCTTACGAGCCGGTTGAACCGGCGCGCCGCATCCAGCGGTTCGTCGACGACCTTTCGAACTGGTACATCCGCCGCTCGCGCCGAAGGGTCTGGAAGCCCGAGTCCGACCGAGACAAACTGGCCGCCTACCAGACGCTCCATGAGACGCTCACGACGCTGTGCCGCCTGCTGGCGCCCTTCACGCCATTCGTTGCGGACGCGATCTACCGCAACCTGTCGGACGGCGAATCCGTGCACCTCGTCGATTTCCCCAAACCCATGCCGGTCCAGGACTCGCAGGTCGAAGCCGACATGGCCCGGGCCCGACAGGCGGTCGAGGCCGGGCTTGCGGCGCGCGACGCGAGCCGCCTCAGGGTGCGACAGCCCCTCGCGGGCATCGCGCTCCCGGGCGATCCACTTCCGGAAGACATCACGGCCATCGTGCGCGACGAGCTGAACTTGAAAAGCGTCAACTTCGGCGCCTCCGAGGTCCAGCTCGACACCGTGATCACGGAAGAACTCAAGCTCGAGGGACTCGCGCGCGAGGTGGTAAGGGCCATCCAGGACCGGCGCAAGAAGCTCGGCCTCAACGTGGAGGATCGGATCGATGGCCGCTACGTCGCGGATGGCATGCTCGCTCGAGCAATGGAGCGCCACGGCGACTACATCAAGGCCGAAACCCTTTCGGTTACGCTCGCACCCGGACGGGACGAAGGCTTTGACGGCGAGCAGATGATGCTCGAAGGAGAGCAGATCTGGATCGGCATCAAGCGACATCAGTAACGACGGGACGGATCCTGTTCGTCGCCGTCGCGCTGGCGGTGTTTGCGCTGGACCGCATCACCAAGAGCCTGGTCGCGGCGCAGATCGACTACGGCACCGAGGTGCCGGTGATCGGACATCTCGTCGCCATCACGAACGTCCGTAACTCTGGCGCCGCGTTCGGTTTCGCGCCGGCCGGGGCAAGCATCTTCCTCATCGCCTCGATCGTGGTTTCAATCGGTCTCGTCATCTATGTCGCGCGCAACCCCGGCACTCCGTGGAACGATGGCGTGCTCGGCTTGATCATGGGCGGCACGCTGGGCAACGGTTATGACCGCATCGTCCACGGCACAGTGACCGACTTCATCAACTTCCACTTCTGGCCCGTCTTCAACGTCGCGGATTCGGCGATATCGATCGGCGTCGTGCTGATGATCGCCTCTTTCCTGCTCCGACGACCCGCAAGCTGATCGCGCCGGCCGCGGCGGCCAGGCTCGATCGATTCCTGGCCGACCAGGCGCCCGAGCTGAGCCGCTCCGCGGCCGCGAGGCTGATCAAAGGTCACCTCGTTCTCGTCAATGGACGTCCGGCGGATCCGGCGGACCGGGTGGTGGCCGGGGACGTCGTCGAATTCGAGATTCCCGAGGCTTACGTCGTCGAAGCCGGGGCGGAGCAGATCCCGCTCGACATCGTTTATGAGGACGACGACATCGCGGTCATCGACAAGCCCGCGGGTATGGTCGTCCACCCCGCGCCAGGCCACTACACCGGAACGATGGTCCACGCCCTTCTCGGCCGTGGCGGTGGCTGGTCGACGGTGGGCGGGGTGTCGCGACCGGGCATCGTGCACCGTCTCGACAAGGGCACATCGGGGCTAATCGTCGTGGCACGCAACGACGCAAGCCACAGGTCTCTTTCAAAGCAGCTCACGGACCGCTCGCTGAGCCGTACCTATCTGGCGATCGTCCGGGGTCGCGTGAAGGCGGAGTCTGGGGAGCTCGAGGGACCGATCGGCCGTGATCCTCGGGAACGCAAGCGGATGGCGGTGGTCGCGGGCGGTCGCTTCGCACGGACCCGCTACCAGGTCGTGGAAAGGAAGCGAGACCATACGCTCTTGCGCTGTGACCTCGACACCGGCCGGACCCACCAGATCCGCGTTCACCTGGCGGCTCTCGGTCATCCCGTCGCGGGAGACGGCGAGTACGGCGGCCGCGAAGAGGGTCTCGGGCGCCCGATGCTCCACGCCTGGCGACTGCGTCTGCGTCACCCGCGCACCGGCGCCGAGATGACCTTCGAGGCGCCGCCGCCGGCGGATTTTCAGGCTTTCTGGGCTTTGGCGTCGTGAAACGCGGCCTGCTGATCGTGATCTCGGGCCCTTCCGGGGTGGGCAAGGACACACTGATCAAGCGCCTTCTCGAGCTCGATCCGAACCTGATCTACTCGGTATCGGGGACGACGCGTAAGCCTCGACCCGGCGAGAAGCCTGATGAGAACTACACCTTCCTGACTCGCGAGGAGTTCGAGCGTCTGGTCGCCAAGGGCGCTTTCCTCGAGCACGCCAACTACAACAGCCACCTGTACGGCACGTTCCGCGATCGGGTCGAGCGCGCACGCAGCGAGGGCCACGACGTCGTGCTCAAGATCGACGTCCAGGGCGCGGAGCAGGTGCGCCGGCTCGTGCCGGACGCGGTCTCCATCTTCGTTGTCGCGCCATCGGAGCACGAGCTGCAGGAGCGCCAGGAGCGTCGCGGCAGCGAGTCGGCCGAAGACCTCGCCTCGCGCCGCGAGATCGCCGGGCGGGAGATGAAATACGCGGCCGATTACGAACATGTGGTGACCAACGACGACGTCGAGCGCGCGGTGGGGGAGATCCTTCGGATCATCGACGCCGCCCGCCAGCGCGTACCTTAGCCCCACATGGCGAGCAAGCTCGACCAGGATGGGACTTACTGAATGGCGAGCAAGCTCGACCAGGATGGGACTTACTGAATGGCGAGCAAGCTCGACCAGGATGGGACTTTCTGAATGCCGCTCGATTCGACCCCGATTCCGGGCGAGCTGCGCGGCCTGCGAATCGCAGTCCTGGTCTCGGGCGGCATTGCGGCTTACAAGATCGTCGACCTGGTCTCCGCACTGACGCAGGCGGGATGCGAGGTCCGGGTCGCGATGACGCCGTCGGCGACCCGCTTTGTCGGGCCGCCGACCTTCCAGGGTGTCACGGGCAACCCCGCTCTCACCGGCATGTGGGCGCCGGTCGGCAGCCCTGAGCCTCACGTCTTTCTGGGCGACTGGGCTCAGCTGATCCTGGTCGCGCCCGCGACCGCCAACGTCATCGGGCGCGTCGCAGGTGGGCGCTCCGACGACATCGTGACCGCCACGCTTCTGGCCGCGCGCTGCCCAGTGGTGGTCGCGCCGGCGATGAACGATGCGATGTGGGCGAAGCCCGCTGTCCAGGAGAACGTATCGAGCCTGCGCCATCGCGGGTTCACGATCGTGGAGCCCGAGACAGGCCACCTGGCCAGCGGGCACCAGGGCGCGGGCCGACTCGCCGCCCCGCCGGCCATTCTCGCCGCGATGGTCCACGCGATCCGCTCGCGCTATGACTTCGCCGGCCGTCGCGTCGTCGTGACCGCCGGCGGCACCCGAGAGCCGATCGACCCGGTTCGGTTCATCAGCAACTATTCGAGCGGCAAGATGGGTTTCGCCCTCGCCTCCGCTGCAGCTGACCGCGGGGCCCAGGTGACGTTGATCACGACGGCCAACCATCCGGAGCACAACGGCGTCAGCGTGCAGCGCGTCGACACCTCCACGGAGATGCTCGCCGAGATGCGCTCGCAGCTACCGGGCGCCGACCTGCTGCTGATGGCGGCCGCCGTGGGCGATTTCCGCCCGGCCAAGACCGCCACGCGAAAGATCCGCCGCGAGGAGACGCCCAGCCTCACGCTCGAGCTCGAGCCCATCGCCGACCTTCTCGCCACCGTGGCGGGCGATGAAGCGTTGGCCGGCGTGTTTCGAATCGCGTTTGCGGCGGAAGACTCCGACCTCGACAAGAAGGGCATCGAGAAGATGAAACGAAAGGGCGTGCAGGGGATCGTCGCCAACGACATCTCGCGGCGGGACATCGGTTTCGGAAGCGACTACAACGCGGGCGTTCTGCTCTTCGCCGACGGCGCTCGCCACGAGCTCGAAAAGGCGACCAAGCGCGAGATGTCAGACCGCATCCTGGATCTGGTCCTGCCCCACATAAAGAAGAGGTAGTTGGCCCTTTACGCCGAGGTGGCCGTCGAGGCCGCCCGCGGGATCGCCCGCGAGAGCTACACCTACGCGGTGCCCGAGGGCATGGACGTGGTTCCGGGCCACCGCGTCACCGTGCCCTTCGGCCGCCGCAGCTCGTATGGCTTCGTCGTCTCGCTGGGCACCGAGGAGCCGGGCGTCGAGACCAAACCGATTTCAACCGCGGGCAGCGAGCCGCTGCTCCTGCCGCACCAGGTCGCGCTCGCCCGGCTGGTCGCGGACCACTACTGGCTGCCGCTTATCGAGTGCATCCGCGCGATGCTGCCGCCCCGTGTCCGCAGCACCGGCTCCACCGGAGCCGGAGCGTCGACGCGCCAGCGCCGCCACAGCCGCCTGCTCGAGCTGGCGACAGGCCCGGCATTGCCCGCCGGGCGTTTCGCCCTGACGGCTGAGCAGGCGGCCGCGCTCGAGGTCATCCAGGCCAATGCGGTAACGCTCCTTCACGGGGTGATCGCCAGCGGCAAGACCGAGGTCTACCTCGCCGCTGCGGAGCGCGCGCTGGCCGAGGGATTGCGGGTGCTGCTGCTCGTGCCCGAGATCTCACTCACCCCGCAGCTCGTCCAGCGGGTGCGTGGCCGGCTGAACGCACCGGTCGCCGTGCTCCAGACGCAGCTGACCGAGCTCGAGCGCGCGCAGCAGTGGTGGCGGACCCGGCGCGGCGAGGCGCAGGTCGTGCTGGGCAGCCGCTCGGCGGTCTTCGCCCCGATTCCCCGGCTCGGGCTCATCTGCCTCGACGAGGAAGGCTCGGCCGCTTACAAGCAAGACCGCACGCCCCGCTACGAGGCCGGCTGGGTGGCGCGGCAGCTCGCTTCCGTCACTGGCGCGCGTCTGGTCATGGGCTCGGCCACTCCCAGCGTGTCCACCTATCACCAGGCCGCGAATCACGAGATAGAGATGGCCAAGCTGACGCGGCGGGTGCGCGGGAATGACGCCGAGGTCGAGCTCGTCGATATGCGCGATGAGGCCGCCGAGGGAAATCGCCAGCCCCTGTCGCGACGCCTGGTCGAGGTGGTGACTCGGACGCTGGAAAACGAGGAGCAGACCATCCTGTATCTCAATCGGCGCGGAATGGCGACGTTTGTCATGTGCCGCGATTGCGGGCGTTCGGTGCAGTGCCTCGGGTGCTCGGTCGCGCTCGTGCAGCACGCCGAAATCGAAGGGCTCGTCTGTCATTACTGCGGCTACTCGCGGGCGATGCCGTCGGTCTGCGATTTCTGCGGCAGCCGCAACATCCGCGCACTCGGGTTGGGCACGCAGCGCCTCGAGACGATGGTCAAACGCTTGTGGCCGGCAGCGCGCGTGCTGCGTCTCGACAGCGACGCGGCGCGCGGGCCCGACTCCTACTTCAACATCTGGGAGGAGTTCAGCGAGCGGCGCGCCGACATCCTGGTCGGCACCCAGCTCGTGACGCGAGGTCTCGACCTGCCGGCGGTCACGTGCGTTGGAGTGGTCGACGCCGACCTGCCGCTCCATTTTCCGGACTATCGCTCGGCGGAAAATACCTTCGCGCTGGTGGCACAGGTTGCGGGTCGAGCGGGACGCGACGGGCGTCCCTCGCGAGTCATCGTGCAGACGAGCAATCCTGAGCACTACGCGTTGCGCTGCGCCGCCGCGAACGACTACGAAGGTTTCTATGCGGCCGAGCTGCCGGCCCGCAAGGCGTTTGTCTTTCCGCCCTATGCAGACCTCGCCGTCCTGACCCGCACCGACCGCGACGATGCGCGCGCCGCCGCGTCAGCTCGCGAGACCGTGGAGTCGATGGCCACCGGCATGTTGAAGGAAGGCGTCGAGGGCATCCGCGTGATGGGGCCTTCGCCCGCATTCATTCACAGGCTCCGCGGCGAGTACCGTTGGCAGGTCACGCTCAAGGGCGACCGACTGGAGCGAGCGCGGCACCTTGCCCCGCGCGGCAAGGACTGGAGCTTCGACGTCGATCCGGTTTCGTAGGGAGGCATCGCGACCTTGAGGGACACCGCAACGCGAAAAGCCGACGTGTTGTCGGCTCTCGAGAAGCAGCACGACGTTTGGCTCGCCAGCGCGGACGTGGCCGGTCGGCCGCACCTGATCGCGGTGTCGGCGTGGTGGGACGGCGCCGAACTCGTCATCGCGACGACCGGCGCAAGCAAGACGGCCCGCAACCTTGCGATGAATCCGATCGTCCGTGTTGCGCGTGGCGCGCCGGCGGATGCGATCGTCATCGACGCCCAGATGGTCGACAGCAGTGCAGTGGAGGACTCGGCCGAGCTCGCAGGCGGATTTGCTGCAGCGGTGGGCTGGGATCCGCGCGAGGTGGGGGGCGGGTGGATGTTCTTCCGGCTCCGGCCGACGCGCATCCAGGCGTTCCGCGGATACGACGAGATCGAAGACCGGGACGTCATGGTGCGATCCCGGTGGGTCGTGTAGACGGGTTGGGAATTCCCACCCCGCGGGTAGAATCGAATTCGATGGTCCGGCCGATTCTCACCTTCGAAAATCCCGTCCTGCGCGAAAAGGCGAAGAAAGTCGCGCGCATCGACGCGTCCATTCAGCGCCTGCTGGACGACCTGACCGAGACCATGCTCGCCGCTCCGGGCGCGGGTCTGGCGGCCAACCAGATCGGCGTGGCGCTGCGGGTTTGCGTCGTCAAGGGCGACGACAAGCAGATCTGGGGCCTTGTCAACCCAGAGGTCGTCAAGAAGGACGGGGTGCAGGTCGGCTACGAGGGTTGCCTCAGCTATCCGGGGTGGGTGGGTGAGGTGGAGCGCGCAGAGACGGTCGTGGTCAAGGGCCGCAACCGGCATGGCAAGGAGATCCGTGTCAAGTCGACGGGCTTCACCGCCCGCGCCTTCCAGCACGAGCTCGATCACCTCGACGGCGTCCTTTTCACCGACAGGCTGACCAGTCTCGACACGCTGCGACGGGTCGAGGAGCTGATCGGTGAGGAGAGGGAAGCGGCCGTCGCCGCGGCTTCGGGGTAAGGCGACCTTCTACAGGATCGTTTTCGCAGGCACGGCCCAGTTCGCCGTGCCGTCGCTTCGAGGGCTGCACGCGGCCGGACACGACATCTTGCTGGTGGTCACCCAGCCCGATCGCCCGGCGGGCAGGGGGATGAAGGTGGCGGCCTCACCGGTGAAGGGCGCCGCCCAAGGGCTGGGCCTGGCGGTCGATCAGCCGGAGCGGATTCTTAACCCGGAGGCCGTAGAGCGTATCCGCGACCTGGCGCCAGACCTGTTGGTCGTGGTCGCCTATGGGCAGATCATTCCGCGCTCGGTGCTGTCGATACCCCGCCTCGGCGCGATCAACGTGCATGCGTCTTTGCTTCCGCGGTGGCGGGGCGCCGCGCCGATCAACCGTGCGATCCTCGCCGGTGATTGGAAGACTGGCGTGTCGATCATGAAGATGGATGAACAGCTCGACCATGGCCCAGTGCTTGCGGTGCGCGAGACGCCGATCGCTGAAGGTGAGGACGCCGCAACGCTCACGACGCGACTGGCCGAGCTTGGCGCCGACCTGCTTGTGGAGACGCTGGAGAATTTCGACTCGATGAGAGCTGTCGCGCAGGACCACGCGCAAGCAACGGTCGCTCCCAGGCTGAACAAAGTAGAGGGCGAGCTGGAATGGTCGATGGGTGCGCACGAGATTGATCGACGCATGCGCGGCCTTCAACCATGGCCTGGCGTGACCCTGCCCACACCGCGGGGCCGAGTGAAAATCCTGCGAGGTCACGTCGAGGGCGACCGCTACGTCCCCGATCTGGTGCAACTGCCTGGCAAGAAGCCCGCGCCCGCGAAACAGGTGCTCGGCGATGCCTGATCGCGAACGTGCAGAGCGGGACGTCGCCGTCAACCGGCGCGCCTACCACGACTACTTCATCGACGAGAAGTACGAGGCGGGGATGATGCTGACCGGGACCGAGATCAAGTCCGTGCGCAACGGGCGCGCCAACCTGCGCGACGGATTCGTGCGCATCGACGGCCGAGAGGCGTGGCTCGAGAACGTGCACATCTCGCCGTACGCGCAGGGAAACGTGATGAACCAGGAGCCGGTGCGCCCGCGGAAGCTGCTGCTGCACCGCAAGGAGATCTCGAGCCTGATCGGCAAGGTGAAGCAGAAGGGGTACACGCTGATCCCGCTAAGGATGTACATCGTGCGCAACCGGGCGAAGGTCGAGGTCGGCCTGGCGCGGGGCAAGCGCCAGTACGACAAGCGGGAGGCGATCGCCGAGCGAGAAGCGAAGAGAGAGATCGCGCGAGCAGTTCGGAGGGGGTAGGCGTCCATGAAGGTTCTGTTCATCGCCGGCTTCGGGCCAATCGCTTCCGATGTCGCCCAATCGCGGCGGCTCTATGAGGAGGCACTCGGCATTCAGTTCAAGGTCGAAGAGGGCCAATACCTCCATACCGTAGAGGTCAAGGGCGCGAACACGTTCGCCGTCTGGCCTCTGAACCAGGCTGCCGAGTCGTGCTTTGGCACCGACGTGTGGCCATCCGACGTGCCCCGGCCGCAGGCGTGGCTCGAGTTCGATGTCGACGATGTCGGCGAAGCTGCCCGCGAGCTGGAGGAGCGCGGTTACAAGCTGCTCGTGCGCGATCGCACCGAGCCCTGGGGTCAAATCGTCACGCGGCTGATCAGCCCGGAAGGATTGCTGGTCGGTCTTACGGTCACCCCTTGGATGCGAGAGGCCAGGTCAACATGACGTGCTCGCTCGATTCGTCAGCGCCGGTGATGCGATAGGTCCTCAGCGCGGCCTCGTTGTCCTGATCGGTCAGAACCCACATGTCATAGCAGCCGCGCTCGGTCGCGAGGTCGCGAAGAGAAGTCACTAGTGCTTTTCCGATCCCACGTTCGCGAAAAGCTTCGTCAACCGCAAGCTCGTACAGGAACATCTCGGTGCCCTTGTCCGGGTGCGTGAGCTCGACGCCGCTCACGAATCCGACCGGCCTGTCATC
>Ga0209806_1001653_pt1 | contig 14579 bp, 19 predicted proteins | sample GraSoiAngelo_152_FD_186166 | JGI IMG/M metagenome (GOLD analysis project Ga0209806, IMG submission 186166) | Grasslands soil microbial communities from the Angelo Coastal Reserve, California, USA - 14_1009_12_30cm (SPAdes) (version 2) | ecosystem: Environmental > Terrestrial > Soil > Grasslands ... | reverse complement strand
TCAGCCGACCCCAAGGCCGCCTTCGTGCGAATCGGAGCTAGGATGGGCGATCGATGAGTTTCAGGGTGGTCTCCGGCGGAGTGGTGCATACAGTCCCGATGGATTTGAGACGCGTCCTGAATGCCAACCCAAAGCTTCTGGCGACGTGGCAAGACCTCACGCCTCTTGCCCGCAATGAGTGGATCTGTTGGGTGCTATGGCCGAAGAAAGCCGAAACGAGAAGCCAGCACATCCAGCGATTGCAATCCGAGCTGTTGGAGGGGAAGCGGCGGCCGTGTTGTTGGCTTGGCTGCACCCACCGCAAGGACAAGGAACTGAGCCCTTCGGTCCGCTGGGTCCTAAGCAGCCGCAGCAAAGCGTCGGCATGAGCGACGCATCCGCGTCCCAACAGATAGATGACATCGTCCGCAGGATGGCCGGCTGGAGGGGTGAGAGGTTGAGCCAACTGCGGGCTCTCATCAGGGGGGCCGACCCGGGCGTAATCGAAGAGGTGAAGTGGAAGAAGCCCTCCCGCCCCGAGGGGGTGCCCGTCTGGTCCCACGACGGCATCGTCTGCATCGGCGAGGCCCTCAAGAACGCGGTGAGGCTGACGTTTCCAAAGGGTGCCCAGCTGAAGGATCCGAAGGGCCTCTTCAACACGCGTCTGGAGAGCAAGACGGTTCGTGCCATCGACTTCCACGAGGCTGACGCCATCAAAGAATCCGCTTTGAGGGCGCTCATTGTCGAAGGTGTCCGTCTCAATCGAAGCTGAGATCGGCGACGGACGTCCACTTCCTAAGTTGGCCACTTGTTGATTCGCTGCCTGAGTTCAAATAGTGTCCCGGGCCCCCGACCACCTTTGGATCAGGGGAAGGCCCCAGGAGGGTTGCAACCAGCTGGTCGCGACCCGCCTGGGATGTCGGGGATGTATTGGGGTGCTTTCAGCCCTTGATGTGGATCCCTACGGGTCCGGTGGTAACTGTCGTGGTGTCGGGGGACAAACATGGCGGGCATGTAAAGGTGAACAGGGTCAGAGATAGAGTGGCCGTGGCCTGCCCGCCAGTGAAGGCCGCTGTAAACGGATCAGTTTGCACATCCGGCACAACGAGTGCCTGATAGGCGTGCGAGCTCCCATCGCAGATGAGATCCACTCCCGGCTGGGGAGATCCGAACGCACCCTTACCGCCGGAGGCGAGCGTCGCAACGCCAACAGCGACATTCGAGTTTCCGTTCGCCTGGATAACTTTGAGCGTGCCAAATAGCGATTGGCTGATAGTGGGGTCCGAGGAGGGTGCTGGGCAAGTTACCGATACTGGCACCAATAGGCCGAGCGACGCCCGGGTCGCGGGTGCGCCCACTGAGACTGCCAGGCCGGAGTCGGCGGATGCCGCGACGGGAAGGACCGCTAGCAACAGGACCGGAGTCAGGGCGCCGAGTCGAAGGAGCCGTTTTACCATCATTGGTCACCTCATAGAACCTGTGGCCGGAACGGCGCTGATGCTCAGAGGAAAGCCGTCTCAAAGCCAGTCTCACCAGGGTTTCAAAATTGGTCTCAAATAGCGCGGGCGATTTGAGTGGACCAGAACATCGCGAGAGGTCTTGCGTCGCATCCGGCTGCTGCTGCAGCCAATGGGTGACGGTGGTCGCGACCATCAATCGCGGGGGGCGTTGGACACAGGACGCCGTAACTGGCTACATCAGCTTGTACGTCACCGACGGCTCGCTCGTCGGGACCCACGGCGGCACTGTCTTTCACGGTGGCGGGCATCCCATCTTTACGATTCAAAGCTTCGGCGGCGCGGGGGTGGGCCACTGGACCCTGACCCCCGGAAAGCTAACCAACCCCCCCGTATGCGATGAGCTTCTGATCAGTGGTCAGATCGTCCTCCACCGGAACTAGGTCGCGGCAGAAACGAAAGATCTCACTCGAGACCCCCGGCCGCTCGCCGGGGGTCACTGGTTGTTCACGACGGAGCGGATCGCGACCGGCCGGCTGCGAGTCGAGCCGACCTGACGGTGTAGCGGCCGCCAGGAGCGAGTGTCAGCAGTCGAACGCAAACCAGCACAACTCGTTGCGCAGCCGCTGGTCGTCGAGCACAAGTTCTCGGATCTCGTGGGGGAGTTGAGCGCGTTGCCATTGGCACTCCAAGCGGCCAGCCGCCTCGCGTTCGTCTTCAGCCGCTGCCGCCCGCGCCGCCCTTATCGCGAAGGCCGCAGCACCGAGCTCGTGGGCCGCCACATGGCCCACCGCCGCGGCTTGGCCGGCAGCGTACGCGGCATGCCGTGCTGCCCCACTCAGGTCTCTGGCCGCGGCGTTTGCATGGCCGGCCGCCGTGCGGGCCTCTCCCCACGTGATCTCACCCCGCGCCCAGGCACGCCCGAGGTCGATCGCCCGACGTGGACGTTCGTCCTTCGGCCGCACCTGCTCGAAGTGATGCAGCACGTGCTGCGCGCAGTCAGCCGCCCAGATTGCCAGAAGGCGGTGATCGTCGTCTTGGAGGCTGCCGCCGCGACGCACGGTGATGAACCGCGGATCCCGGATCTTGGGGAGGATCACCAGCTTGCACCTCGCTCTTGTATCCGCAGAGGGTAAGCACCAGTCGGTCGTAAGCCTGCGAAAATGTTGCCCCTCAGAGGACCAAGACCTGAGACCGCAATTACGCGGATGGCGCGCTGGAAGTGCGTTCGCTGGGTCAACGCAACCCAAAACCCTGATACGCGTAAGCGCCGGGTCGCAGTAAGTATCTCGAAAATGAAAAGCCCGAAGCGAAGGGCCTGCTATTTCAACCTTGCCTGATGCACCGACGTGGATGTTGACGACAAGCACCAAGTCGGTTCGGCACACTCGACGCGCCGCCACTCGACCTGGAATCATCCGCAGATGAGGTGGACCGTGGACGTCGTTGAATGGTTGTTGGACTCCGACCCGGCGATTCGCTGGCAGGTGATGCGTGACCTGATCGATGCGCCCGACGATGAAGTCGCGGCCGAACGGGCCCGCGTCGCCACAGAGGGTTGGGGCGCGCGGTTGCTGACTCTCCAGCGGCACGATGGCCACTGGGACAAAAGCATTCCCGCCAGGCTGACCTCGGCTGAGGCGATCAGCTGGTGGCAGTCCCTGCCACCCTCGAGGCAAGGCACGCTCTTTCCAGAATGGACCTCGACCGCCTGGAGCTTGATGCTGTTGCGCGCCTTCGGACTCGATCCCGACTGCGCGCAAGCCCGCGAGGCGATCCGCCGGGTCCACGATCAGGTTGCATGGGAGCACGATGGCGAGCCCTTCTTCGCGGGCGAGGTTGAGCCTTGCATCAACGGCAAGGTCGCGGCGCTCGGAGCCTACTTTGGCCAGCACGTCCACGGCATCGTCGATCGGCTGCTCGGTGAGCAGATGAGCGATGGCGGGTGGAACTGCGAGCAGGAGAGCGGGTCGACGCGGGGGTCATTCCACTCGACGATCGACGTGCTCGATGGCCTGCTGGAGTACGAGCGAGTCATGCCCGACTCGCCCGAAGTGCGGGCTGCCCGCCTCCGCGGCCAGGAGTACCTACTCGAACGCCGCATGCTGCGCAGGCTGTCGAGCGGTGAGCTCATCGACCCGGCTTTCATGCGGTTCTCCTACCCGACGTACTGGCACTACGACGTGCTCCGAGGTCTCGACTACCTGCGCGCCGCCAGCGTTCCTCCGGACAAGCGGATGGCCGAGGCGATCGACCTGGTCGAGTCCAAGCGGGATGCCGACGGTCGCTGGCCCCTCGAGAATCTCCATCCTGGCCGGCTGCATTTCGCGATGGACGAGGGCGATGGCAGACCAAGCCGGTGGAACACGCTCCGCGCGATGCGCGTGCTCAGGTGGTACCAGGAAACACCTCTATCGCCCTCCGGACGAGGGAGGGTGAGAGGTGGGACCAAGTATTGAATTCACGGTCGAGCTGCTCAGGAGCCGATGCCTCCTAGTGCCTCTTCCTCGACCAGGTCCGCCACCGAAGCCTTGACGATGTCCTCGATGCTCTTGCCGCGGTCGCGCTCAAGCACTTTCATGCGCTTATCGAACTGCGAGGCGGCATACTCGAGGTAGGTCTCCATTCGCTGACCGAACGGGGCGTTCGCGTCGTCGTAGCTCTCCCAAAACTCACTGACCACCGCCATCGCCGGGCCGAGCAGCTCGTTCATGCGCCGGTTCATCACGTCCCAGCCGTCCGCCGACTCGTTGATCAGCCGGTCCAGGAGGAAAACGCCGTACCGGATGTGACGGCTCTCGTCACGCGAGATCAGCCGTATGCCGTCGAGAAGGCCGGACAGTTTCTGGTTCGCTTCAAGAGCTTGCCGGAATCCGTGGTAGCCGGTCTCCGCGAGGACTCCCTCGATAACCATGTTGTAGGTCACTGACGCCCGGATCTGCGCTTCGGCCGAACGATCGATCTTGAGCGCCCTCAGCGATGTCGGAAGCTCTTCGAGGAAGAGCTTCCTGTAGCTCGGGGTCAGATAGCGTTCGAGGTCGTCGGGCGCAAGCGCGATCTCGTCGAGCCAGCGGCGGAAGAACTCAACGTGCTTCGCCTCCTCCCAGAGGAATGACGTGAGGTAGATCTCCTCTTCGATCCTGCCTTCGTCGGCGACGGCCATGATCAAAGGAAGAAGGTCCGTGGTCACGCCTTCCTCGCCCGCTTGAAAGAGAGTCAGCGTGCGGAGCAGGAAGTCGCGCTCTGTGTCGTTGAATGACGCCCAGTCAGTGGCATCTCGCGTGAAGTCGAGGGTCTGCGGGTCCCACGTGCCCAGCCGTTTGGCCTTCTGGAACAGTCGCATCGGAACGGACTCCCAGTCGAGGCCGCGCCCGGAGATGGTCACGTAGCCGTCGCGAACGGTGCCCACGCTCAATGGGTGCCTATTGTGGGCGCGACTCGTTCACGGGTCAAATCGGCTCGCTTCGGCATTTCTACGCTCGAGCTCGTCGGGGCTCAACGTAATCGAGTAGCAGTCGCAACGGCCGAGGCAGCCGGGAGAGATCGATCGTCTCGACGATGGCCCGGATATATCGGCTGTTGCGCTCCGACACGCTCCGGATGAAGCGGCGGAATTGTTGATCTACTGGGCGTCCGCGCCACGCGTGCTGGTTCCGGAACGTGCGCCATGGCTGCGCGTCGCCTTCGACCTCGATGAGCCTTGATAGGTTGGTTTCGCCGGCAGCCCGAATCAGCTCGTCCTCCAGGTCGGCGACGCAAGCGAAGAACCCAATCCCTTCCAGCCGGCTGCGATCAAGGTTTGGACCAAAGCCGGCCCGCTCCAGCGCCGCTCGGATGACTTCCTCCTCGCCCTCGTCATAAAGGCCGCCGAGCTTTGCTCCAGGTTCCTCGGCAGCCAGCTGCCGCAAGAACCGGTTGATGGCGTGCGCGCCGTTGATCGGAACAATGGACACGCCTTCGGCCTTGAGGTCGCGTCCCGATCGCCGGGCGGCCAGCGTCAAAGCGAGCTCGTCGGTCACCCCCTCGACCAAGACGATCGTGCGCACAGCGGAATACTGCCCTCGTCGATCCTGGATGTGTTGACGGGCCGTCAGCCGGGCCCCCTCGTGACCTTGGTCCGGCGCCTGACTGTGGCGAAGGATCGACTCTATGGAGTTGGACCTTCGGCCGCAACGCGGACCCTACTTCTCGATTCGTTTCTTGGCGGTCGTATTGCGCGACGTTGTCTTCTTCGCCAACGCCTTTGGATGGAGGCGCTCGGGCAACACCTTCTTGCCTGTCGAGCGGTTCCACTCCTCGTACTGGTCTTCGGTGATCTTGCCCTCGACAAGCAGCTGCGCGAACTTTCGGCGCTGTGCCTTGCTTTTGAAAGGCATCAAGCAGAGGCTAGCAAACGCCAAGGTCCAGGCGAACCCTCACACAATTCGACCTCTAAGACCTAGCAGGAAAACAATAGAGAGGCCTGCCGCGGCCAGCACAAGCAGCGCCGCAGTAACAAGACCGATCATGCCCAGCGTCCGGCCATCCGGCACCAGTGAGATGACATGGTGGCTGTGGTCCGAGTCGGATGACTCGGTGTAGCGACTGCCAATCCTCCAGCCGGTTATGAATAGGAATGGAGCCAAAACGATGAAAACGATCAGCCCGATGGCAGCAACCGGAGAGAGGTAGACGCCGGCGAGATAGAGACAAGCGCCGTCGGAACCCCGGCATGAGCCTGGAATGCCTCGCGTAAACAAAGTGACTCCCAGCCCAAGGGCGAGGATTCCGGCGGAACTTAACGCGAGGCTAGTCCAACCACTAGCAGGCTCGTCAAAGCCGATCCACTTTTTCAAGACGGACATACTAGGCCTGACCAGGCGACCACGACCTACGCCCAGGCGGCAGGGGAGCTGCAGACTATCTACAGCACTCTCGCGTCGCAGGTCGGGTGGCAGTTCCAGCAGGTCAACCTGATGGTTCCGCTCCTCATCTCGGGAATCAGCCTGGTGCTGATCGGAGCTCTGGTCAGCCTCTTGTGGTTCCGAGTCCTGCCGTGACGCCACCTGTGCGGGAAGCGCTCGATGTCTGGCCGGCCAACCTTCCACCGGGCGCGCGCTGGCTGCCCTATCAAACTCGGCGTCACCAACCGGCTTCATCGCTGGCCCCGCCAGAAACGCCCCCCGCGGCGCCCCCACCACGGAACGCGTTTTGGACCACGGTGTCGAGACGTTACTGGCGGGTGCTCCTGGCGGCCGCGGCCGGCGGCGGACTCATCGGGATCGGCGGCGGCATGTTCCTGGGAATGGTTTTCGGGGCCGTCACGCATCGGACTGCGTGATCAGATCCGGCTGGAGATGGTTCTGCGGCGCGTCCCGCCCCGTCGATTCGGCTAGGAGCTCTCGCACCCGAGGGATCACCTTCGTGCCGTAGAGCTCGACGTTTTTCATCACCGAATCTGGCGACAGGCCAGGCATGCCGAATTTGAGATCGAAACGGTTGGCGCCCAGGATGGTGAGGTTGGCCGCGATCTTCTGAGCGACCGTCTCCGGAGATCCGATGAAGAGCGCGCCCCGCGGCCCGACCTCGAACTTGAACGATTCCATGGTCGGAATCGCGAATCCGCGGACCTTGCTCATCTTGGTGATGATGTTCAGCCAGCGCGGCCAGAACTCTTCAAGAGCCTTCTCATCGGTATCCGCGACGTGGCCCGGCGAGTGAACGCCGACCGGCAGCGGATCCCGGCCGAACTTCTCCAGCGCCTGCAGGAAGAGCTGCGAGAAAGGCCGGAAGCGCGCGGGCGACCCGCCGATGATCGCGAGCATCAGCGAGAAACCGTAGCGCGCGGCGCGCACGACCGACTGCGGGCTTCCGCCCACACCGATCCACGCCGGGAACGCGCCGGCCTCGGCAAACGGCACGACATCCTGGTTGTGGAGAGAGGGCCGCAGGTTGCCCTGCCAGGTGACCGGTCCGCCCTTCCGGAGCTCCGCGAACAGGTTGACCTTCTCCTCGAACAGGTCCTCGTAGTCGGCGAGGTCGTAGCCGAAGAGTGGGAACGAGTCGATGCTCGATCCTCGCCCCAGGATGACTTCGGCGCGCCCATTCGAGATGGCGTTGAGGGTGGAGAACCGTTGAAACACCCTGACCGGATCGTCCGAGCTCAGCACCGTGACCGCCGACCCGACGTGGATGCGCTTCGTGCGCGCCGCGATTGCGGCCAGCACCACGTCAGCCGCGGGCATCGGGAAGTCGTCAGTGTGGTGCTCGCCGATGCCGAAGAAGTCGACACCCACCTGCTCGGCGAGAACGCCTTCCTCGACGACGTTGCGAATGGTCTGCGCGTGCGAAAGCGGACGGTCTGCGGCGTCGTGCTCGTGATCGCCGAACGTGTCCAATCCGAGCACGAGAGGAAAGGTCTTCATGCCTGCACCGCCGTCGTGTCGATGGCGCGCTCGAACTCGGACCTGATAAGAACCGCGCCGAACACCGGTCCGCCCGGCTGCAGAACCCGCCCTGCGCCCAGGCTTTCCAGCAAGACCGGGTCGTAGCCGAGGCGGTCGATGATCTCTCCGACGAGCTTCACCGCACCGGGATCGTCGCCGGCAACGCCGATTGCATGTCGGTCGGGTGAGCCCACCGGTCGACGGCCGTTTTCCAGGTCTTGATAGGCGATGTGGTTGAGGGACTTGATCACCGTTGATCGAGAAAGCCGGCGCTGCACGATCTCGCTGCTCGACAACTCCTGACCATGAAACATCGGCACCACTCCATCCGCGGGCGCCCAGTAGTTCATGGCGTCGACGACGAGCTTGCCGGACAACAGGCCGGGGTCAAGCGCCGGGAACCTGTGGAGCGGTATCGCCAGCACCACCATGTCCGCCGCCGCCACCGCATCCGCAGCCCAGCGTGCCTCCACTCCTGGCATCACCACCTGAGTGATGAGCTCGAGGTTTTCTGGGCTCCCAGAGGCGGCGATCGCCACGTCGAACCCCGCGTCGAGCGCGAGCCTTGCGATGACAGGACCAACGTGGCCCGCTCCGAGGACCGCTATGCGCTGCACCGCCGGGATCACTGAGCGGCTCACTTTTGATCGTCCCCGGCTCGTGCCACCAGGTATGGATGGAGATGGTTTTGCAGCGACCGCAGGACATCGGCGAGCGCCGCGAATTGCTCGGGCGTCAGCGCATCGGCGAAATGCCTCTTGATCGACCTCATGTGTGGTGCGGTCGAGCGCCGGAAGACGCGCGCGCCCTCCGCGGTCAGCGAGACCTCAGCTCCGCGGCTGTCGGTGGCGCAGTCGTCCCGCCGGATCAGATGCCGCCTCTCCATTCGGCCGAGGTGATGGGACAGGCGGCTGCGCTCCCAATCAATCGTCAGGGCCAGCTGAGAGGATCGCATCCGCTTGCCGTGCGCCTCGGTCAGGGCCAGGAGGACCTGGTAGTCGGCGGGGGAGAGGCTGGTTTCCTGGAGCTCGGCGCCCAGGATTCTCCGTAGCTGCCCGGTAGTGTCCAGGAGCGCCCGCCACGTGGCCAGCTCCGCGGAGGTCATCCGTCGCCTGACCGCCGGGCGAGTACCCGGATCGGCGCTGCCCAGAGCCTGACTCGTTGACATGGCACCCATCTTACCCAACTGATTGACGCATCAATCAATTCGGGCGGCGAAACACTACTTCATGCCGTAATCCGGCGCGGCAGGAGTATTTCCTGGGCATACTCCACTTGAGGTGGGCCGATTCTCTGATGACGGCCTGTGGTGGTGGGACGGGACGACCTGGATTGCGACAGCTCAGATCGTGCTGCCACAGCTCCCGGTGACCGAGTTCGAGCAGTCGGGAAGACTAAAGGGTCCCCGCAGGCTGATCAGATTGTTCTGGTGGAACACCTTCATCACTCCGGCCCTCGTCTTCCTTTTCCCCCTGCTGGCTGCGATGCGGGACTATCGGTCATGGAAGCTCGAGCAGCTGGCGCTCGCGACTGCCTACTTACTTGGTCCACACGAGGCGATGCTGGCCGGCGAAACCAGCATCACTCGAGGTGAGGTGAGGCGGGACTTGGCTGTGGCAGTCACAGCGGCCCACATCCTGGTCTTTGGTATCGATTCTCTCCACGGGCAGCCGCGATGGGTCGCCCTGGCAGGTCGTCCGACCGACGTGAAGATAGAGCTGCGGTCCTTGCTGTTTGGCTTATACCCGACACTCCGGATCAGCCGTGGAAACGTGGAGTGGCGGATCGGCGGAACTCCGGGCGTCTTCAGGCCCGAGCCGGTGCTGGAAGCGTGGCGGCAGGCCGCGACCGGAGTGGCATTCAACAAACCATGAAGCCTTATGGCGGGAAGGGAGGGGTCGCAACCCCAGTTCGAACAAGACACGAACACTTCGCCGCGTCGGAACAGCGAGCGCTTTTTTCGCCGAGGAGCTCCGCGCTGCGTTTCCGATCGCTGCGCTGATTCAGAAGAGACGGCCCGCCTAAACCGCGCGCAGTCGATTCGTATCAGTGAGGCTGTACTGGATTCACTGGCCGTCGTACTCGTCGTGGCGGCGCCACCAGAAGCCGCTCTCGTTGCGACCGCGTGGCGCGCGGTCGAGCCACTGGTACATGCTCCAGAGGACGTCTATCCCGCGCTCGTATGCCGAGTATGTGTGGTAAACGACGCCATCCTCGAGCGCGAACGCGCTCACGCCAGGCCCCTCTCGCCTGTAGGTCGGCCAGTCCGTTCCGACCATCGCCGTGAGCGCAGTTATGAAGGGATTCTCCTGTCCTTCTGGCATCCGGAGGTCAACATCGCGGAAGTTGTACTCGACAGCCCCCGATCGCCATTCCTCCTCGGTGTGCGACACGTGGAAGTCGTAGTTGAAGTCGCCGCCGAACGAAGACGCCCAGGGGAAGCTCCAGCCCATCCGCTGCTTGTAAGCCAGCAGTTTTGCCAGGGGAGCCCGCGACACCGCCCAGAGCGTCACGTCGTGATTCGCGAGGTGAACGACGGATCCGTCGAAGCCGTCCGCGATCGCTGAGCAGGACGGACACCCTGCCGCGTACTCGGGCCCGAACATGAAGTGATAGATCAGGAGCTGCGAGCGTCCTCTGAAGAGATCGGTGAGGGATGCTGTGCCCTCGTCGGTCTCAAAGCGGTACTCCTTCTCAATTCGAACCCACGGCAGCTCCTGCCGCATCCGCGCCAGCTCGTCGCCACGGCGCGTCAGCGCCTTCTCGGCCTTGAGCAGCTCCAGCCGGGCCGCCAGCCACTCTTCGCGTGTTCCGGTCTTGTGGTCGGTCAATCTCTCTCCTTCTTGTCATAGCAGCTTCAGGTCTCGACGAATTTCTTCAGGCGGTCGAGCGCCTCGTCCCACCGCTTCGAAACGTGCTCGAGATAGCTCCGCGCCGCGATTGCTTGTTTCGGCTCGAATCCCCAGATGCGCTCTCTGCCGCGCCGGACGTCCGAGACGAGCCCAGCTGTGGCGAGCACGTTCAGGTGCTTGGTAACGGCCTGGCGCGTGACAGCAGACCCGGCGGTCAGCCGCGTTATCGACAGAGGGCCGTCGGAGCTCAGTCGGGCCACCAGCGCGAGCCGGGTTTCATCCCCAAGCGCCGCAAATATCGGCGCAGCGCGGGCAACCTCGCGCGTGCTGCCGCTATACCGCGACATATCGCGCGATGTTCGCGAGCTGCTCCGCCCAGCCCGCGTCGTTCATCCGGAATGCCTCGGCACGCCTTGCCAGCGGGATGCGATCGAAGCCTGACTCGATCACGGTGAGCTGGGTGCCTCCCGCGACTTCCTCGAGCTGGAATTCGACCAGCGTGGTCGGTTCGCTCGAGTAGTCCACGCCGCGCTCGACCGGGTATGGATGCCAGCGGTACGAAAGCCGGCTCTCGGGATCCATTCGCTCGATGGCGAACTCGATGATCACGTGCTCATTGCCGGGCGAAGTGATCTGGCCCCGAACCCGGCTGCCGGACGCGAAGGCGCCATCGAGCTTGATGCCGAACCAGGCGCCGAACTGTTCGGCGTCGGCAAGAGCGCGCCAAACACGCGAGCGGGGTGCGCGCAGAACAATCTCTTTCTCGATGCGGTCCGTGGTGTTATGCAACTTCATGGTTGCATCTTACGGCGGCCACGATGAAACATGCAACCGAAATACTGCGTATCCACATTTGGGGTATTGACTGGCTATGAAGGGTTGGCGAACGCCCGCACCGGCCCCGGGATAGTCCTGGTCGATTTTTTGGCGAGCCGCCTACCGGCACGCCCGGGAATATCCCGTAGACAATCGCGGTGTTCGCGGCGCGTCGGTTGACTCCGTGCGGCTGGACGGGCTGCCGTGTGATTCGGGACCGTGAGGTCCCCGAGTTCACATCCCGGGGCTCCGACCAGTTTTCAATTCAGATTCGTACCGCCTGGCATAGTCAAGATGACACGCGATCGGACTCCGGGCGCCGCCGCCACGCGGGAGGCGCCCCGATCAACGTTCGGCGCCGCCCCGACGTCTCGAACAAATGGCTTGCACGAGCCGGCGCAGTCATGCGGCTTCGAACCGACGACCGACTTCCCCTGCGATCGGGAGCGTCTTCTTATAAACAGCGTTGTTGCTGGAAGACATCACTTTCGTGTCAAACGCCATCTGGACGACCATGGTTGCAAAGGCCTTCGACATGAAAGTGAGCACCTTTGGATCGTTGTTGCTCAAGTTGTCGCACCAGAGGAATGGGTTATCGACGCACCCTCCGTCGAAACTCGGGACGTTGCCTTCGTAATTGCCAACGTAACCGCCAAACAGATTGACTTCCTCCGGGCTCTTGCAGCAGTCCTGCCCTGTCAGCAAGCCGCTGGCCGGAATGCCGACCGCGTTGAAGCTGAAGGCATCGGTTCCGACGGGCGACAACAGCTCGTGGTTGAGACCGACGGAGTCAAAGTAGGCGACCCCTTGATCTCGGGCGATCGTCGACGATTTGTACACACGGTTCGGGAAAGTGCTTGAAACGGTACGTCCGAAAAGGTCGGGCGCCGCCGGATCGAGGACGCCGATGAGGTAGTTCGGCGTGGCCGTGACGTCCGCATCGAGGTCATAACCGATGTGACTCAATTCGCTCGAGCTCAGATTGTTGACGTAAAAGGACGAGCCCAAGAGACCGAGCTCCTCGCCGCCAAACCAGATGAACCGCAGCTTGTTCGTCGGATAAACGTTCTGCATCATCTGGGCGATGTCCAGGATGGTCGCGGAGCCAGAGGCGTTGTCCAGCATTCCCGCGCCGTAAATCGCATCCAGGTGGGCGTCGACGACGACAACGTGGTTCGGGTCGCCACCCTTCGATTCAGCGATGACGTTGTAGTCAGGAGCGTTCGGTTTAACGATCGCCGGAATGCTGAGGCTCATTCGCGGCGACTGCCCGGTCTTGTACAGGTTGAAGAGGTCCTGGCCAATGGCGAACGACGTGAACGCCACCGGAATGGTGGGGATGATCGACTTTCCATTGGCATCGACCAGGCTGCCTGCCAGCACGCCTGTCCGGCCGGGGTTGCCCTCGTTGAAGATGATCACCGCAGACGCCCCGGCGGCTTGCGCATTCAGGACTTTCACGCCGAAGAAACAGCCACCGCGCTGAATCAGTGCGATGTGGCCGATTGTGAAGCCGGTGAAGTCAGCACTTGTGCAGCCGCTGGTCGAGCTTGGGGTAGCCGTAGGCGGGATGATGATGCCGCCGGCCGGCTGAAGAGCCTGATCTGTTGCCGTGCCCGTGCTCTGTCCTGGGTTCCATTCCGTGCTCAGGGCGTAGTCATGGGCAGCTGGTGAAACCTCGCTAAACGTCGGACGACCTGTGAATGCGTAATAGGTGAACGTGTATTGCTGGATCGTGACGTTGTATCCGGCGGCCTGCATGACCGAGGCAACATAATCCGCCGACGCCTTGTAGCCTGGCTCGCCCGAGTTCCGCGACGGATGCCCATCGGGGCCCAGATTGGCGTCGGCGATCGCCTGGAACTTGTTCATGTGATTCCAGAGATCGCTCGTCTGGACGCACTCGACGAGTTTGCTTGGCGTGTCGTTTACGCGGGCGAGACACTGCGCGGAGGTGGGAGGCTTGGCGGATGCGCTCGCGCCCGCGCTGGACGCCGGGAAAAGTGCCAGGGCAGCGATGCAGAGCACCGCGAACCGCGCATACCAACGTCGCGACCTCATACGTTGCGGCATGAGAACTTCCCTCCTGAGAGCGAGAGGTGGAGCCGGAGAGGAGACGGTGGCCGGTAGAGGGGTATGTTCGCTACGTCTGGACAACAGATCTCGGTAGCCCCCACGCCTCGGTTCCGACGCGTTCCGTCCATGCTACTTCGGCTGGGCGCGAAAGACAAATCCACGCTCGGGCGCGACCGCAGAGCTGACTCAAAGCTGCGGCGCCATAACATCCTGCGAGCACTGGCAGTTCCGAGAATGCGTCATCTGGGCCTTCGCCGCGTTGGATCCATTTCAGACTCGGCGTGAGACACGACAGCCGATTTAGGTTGAGAACGCGCGCTCAGCGGCGCCAGACGGACCGGCTGATAGCCTGCGGCAAATTCACCGATGACGGCTGGATCAATACCGCCCGTTGGCGTTGCGGATGCAGTCGGCGAGGACCGGTGTCGAGCTCAGCCTTCAGCTCACCGCTTTCTTCACCAGCGCGCCGATCCTTGCCTCTTCGGCGGCGGTCAACTTCATCAGAGCGAAGGCGTTTGGCCACATGCCGCCTTCGTCGAGCTTCGCCCGGTCGCTGAAGCCGAACGTCGCGTACCTCGTCTTGAACTTCTGCGCGCTCTGGAAGAAGCAGACGACCTTGCCGTCCTTGGTATAAGCCGGCATCCCGTACCAGGTTGTCGGCGAGAGGGCCGGCGCGCTGGCTTTGACGATTGCGTGGAGCCGCTTGGCCATGGCGCGATCCGGTTCCTGCATCTCGGCGATCTTCGCGAGCAGGTCGCTTTCCCCTTCGGCCTTGCGCGTGGCGATCTTCTGCTCCTGGACGCGGTCCATCATCGCCGCTTTTTCCTCGTCAGTGAATCCCTCGTACCTCTTCTTGGTCGCGGTGGTGGTCTTGGCCAACTTCGTCGCGCGCTTCTTTGCAGATTTCCTCTCAGCCATTGGTCATGCCGTCGCCTTCTTGGCGACCTTCCCCTGCTGGAGGATCCGGATGGCGT
>Ga0209806_1001652_pt1 | contig 14580 bp, 11 predicted proteins | sample GraSoiAngelo_152_FD_186166 | JGI IMG/M metagenome (GOLD analysis project Ga0209806, IMG submission 186166) | Grasslands soil microbial communities from the Angelo Coastal Reserve, California, USA - 14_1009_12_30cm (SPAdes) (version 2) | ecosystem: Environmental > Terrestrial > Soil > Grasslands ... | reverse complement strand
AAATACGATCCCGGCAAGGCCAAGGCGCTCCTGGCGGAGGCGGGATGGCAGCCCGGTCCCGACGGCATGCTCCAGAAGGACGGCAAGCCGTTCTCCTTCGTGCTGTACACCGCGCCCATCGACACCTGGACCCGATCCGCTCAGATCGTGCAGTCGCAGCTACGCGCATTCGGCATCTCGATGGAGATCCAGACCTTTGAGTTCGGGACGCTGCTTGCCAAGCTCAAGGCCGGAGAGCATCCGGCCGAGTTCATGGGCTATACGTATACCTCGCCCGACATCGTGCAGCTCTGGTTCCACTCATCCAATATCGGTACGGGCCTGGCCTTCAGCCACAACAAAGATTCCAAGCTCGATTCGCTCATCGAGGCGTCTCGCCGCGAGACCGATCAGGGTAAGCGTCTGACGATCTATCGGGACATCCAGAAGTACGTCGTCGATCAGGTCCTCTGGGTGCCGCTGTGGACCAACACGAACTACATCGCCGTCCAGCCGAACGTACAGGGGGCGAAGACTCACCCGGATGGTTTCCTGCTGCTGAATGACGTCTGGCTGAAGTAAGTGAAGGGACGGGCAGAATGCGGGCCTTCCTGACGCGTCGGCTCCTTCTGCTCGTCCCGACCCTCCTCGGGGTCACCCTAGCCACCTTCTTGATGCTGCACCTGACGCCGGGCGACCCCGTCACAATCATGTTGGGAGAGTTTGCCTCCGCGTCCGACGTCGCGCGGCTCCGCGCGGAGCTGGGCCTCGATCGACCTATCGTCGTCCAGTACCTGAAATTCCTGGGGCGGGCTGTGCGCGGGGACCTGGGTAGTTCCATCCGCAGCCGCCGTCCCGTCCAAGAAGAGATTGCCGAGCGCCTGCCTCCTACCATGGTGCTCGCGCTCGCCGCGCAGGTCCTCGCGGTCTGTGCCGGTATCACAGCCGGCGTGACCGCGGCGGCGGCCCGCCGCCCCTCGGTCGACTCCGCGATCGTGGCCGTGACCCTGGTGGGTTTGTCCATGCCGACCTTCTGGTCGGGCCTGCTGCTTATCCTGTTGTTCTCGCTGACGCTGGGGTGGTTGCCGATCACGGCCTCTGGAGGTCTCCGCGCGCTCATCCTGCCGGCGGTGACGCTGGCCGCGCCGGCGGCGGCGGTGCTGGCCCGGGTCACGCGGGCGAGTGTGCTGGAGGTGCTACGTCAGGATTACGTTCGGACCGCAAGGGCGAAAGGCGTCTCCGAGCGGCTGGTGGTGTACCGGCACGCGCTGCGTAACGCGCTGATCCCTGTCCTCACGGTCGCCGCGCTGCAGTTCGCGGGACTGGTCGCCGGCGCCGTGATTGTGGAATCCGTCTTCTCGCGCCCGGGGTTGGGCCGGCTGGCGGTCACTGCGATTCTGTCACGGGATTTCCCACTGGCCCAGGGGATCGTGCTCGTCGTCGCCTCCATGTATGTCTTCGTGAACGTGGGCGTCGATCTCGTGTACGGGGTCCTCGATCCCCGTATCCGCTACCAGTGATGACGACGATCTCGCACACTCCGCCTCGTGTCGCGGCCGTTCCGGCGGTCCAGACTTCTCGGACGGTTCTGCGTAGGCTCCGCCGCCGGCCGCTGGTGATCGCCGCGTTCGCCGTGCTCGCGCTGTTTGTGATCCTGGCGCTGGCCGCCCCGCTGCTCGCGCCGCACGATCCGATCGCGCTCATCCCAGGCGCGGTGCTCCGCCCGCCGTCGAGGAGTTTTCCTCTTGGGACCGATGAACTCGGTCGGGACGTGTTGAGCCGGGTCATCCACGGCGCCCGCATCTCGCTGCGGATCGGGCTCGTCACGATCGGCATCGCACTGGTGCTTGGTACGGTGATCGGAGTCCTGGCCGGATTCTACGGCGGAGTCATAGACGGCGTGCTCATGGCGGTCATGGAAGTCTTGCTGGCCTTTCCCCAGATTCTGCTGGCGATGGCCATTCTGGCCATGCTTGGTCCGAGTTTGACGAACGCGATGATCGCCGTCGGCCTGTCCGCGGTACCGGTGTATGCGCGGACGGCCAGGGGGACGACGCTCAGCGTGCGCGCGATGGATTATGTCGAGGCGGCGCGGGCGATCGGTGTCGGCGACGGGCGGATCCTGGCACGACACGTATTGCCGAACATGATCTCCCCGGTCGTGGTTCTGGCCACCGCGGGCGTCGGCATCGCCATCCTCATCGCAGCAGGGCTCAGCTACCTGGGACTCGGGGCCCAGCCGCCGACGCCGGAGTGGGGGGCGATGCTCAGCCAGGCGCGCGCCTACCTCCGCAACGCCTGGTGGATGGCGACCTTCCCGGGCCTTGCGATCACGCTGGTGGTCATCAGCCTGAACCTCTGCGGCGACTGGCTGCGCGATCTGCTCGACCCGCGGCTGCGCACGTGAATCCGCCCGCGGTGGTGCAAGACATCGAGCGGCTGGCCGGGCGGTTCAGCGGTGTGCTCGGGGTATGGAGTCATTCGCTCACGTCCGGCGAGATGGTTGAGTGGAACGCCCAGGACGTCTTCCCCGCTGCGTCGGCGATCAAGTTGCCCATACTGTACGAGGTCTATCGACAGGCGGGTGAGGAACGCTTCCGGCTCACCGATACGCGGACCGTCGAGGCTGCCGACGTCGTGCCCGGGTCGGGCGTGCTGAAAGATTTGACGCCGCCGGTGTCCCTGCCGGTCCGGGACCTGGCGATGTTGATGATCGTGGTGAGCGACAACACGGCCGCCAACCTGATGATCGATCTGGTGGGCATCGACGCGATCAACCGCTCGATGCAGGCGCTGGGTCTAACGGCGACGGTGATGGAGTACAAGTTCTTCCACGCGCCGCCGAGTTCGCGGGGCGCGCGCTCCACGCCGGCCGACCTCGGCCGCCTCATGACGCAGATTGCGGATCACAAGGTTCTGACGCCTGGGGCTTGCGAGGAGATGCTGGGGATCCTCAGGCGGCAGCATTACACCGACTACGTCACCCGCAGGATCCCCGAGTACGATGGCTTTCTAGAGGCCGGGACGGAACCCGTCGTCACGGTGGCCTCGAAGAGTGGTTCCATCCGGGGCACGCGCAACGACGTCGCGCTCGTCGAAGGCCGGGACTGCCGCTATGTGATCGCCATGATGAGCCGGGACTGCAAGGATCGGCGCTTTTACGTTGACAATGAGGCCGCGGTGCTGCTGGCGGACGTTTCGGCTCTGATCTATGGATACTTCGGTGCCGGGAGGGGACGCGGGTGAAGATCTACATCTCAGTCGACATGGAAGGGATCGCGGGCGTGGCGGTCGCCAAGCACGTCCAGCCCGATCAGAAAGAGTATGAACGGTTTCGGCGCCTGATGACGCAGGAGGCGAACGCGGCCGTCGAGGGAGCGCTGGCCGGTGGGGCGCGTGAGGTCGTGGTCAGCGACGGCCACGGGCCGATGACCAACATCCTCATCGAGGATCTGCATCGGGACGCCCGCCTGCTCAGCGGCAGCAACCGGTTGCTGTGCCAGATGGAGGGGATCGATCAGAGTTTCGCCGCGGTCTTCTTTGTCGGCTACCATCAGCGCGAGGGCGGCGGGGACGGCATCCTGAACCACACGCTGCTGGGACGGATCGTGCAGGAGATCCGCCTGAACGGCGAGCCGGCCGATGAGGCGGCCATCAATGGCGGACTCGCCGGCGCGTTCGGCGTGCCGGTGGCGCTGGTAACCGGCGATGCCGCGGTCTGCGCCGAGGCCGAACGGCGGCTGCAGGGCGTGCTGGTGGCGCCGGTCAAGGAGGGCTTCGATCGCTACGCCGGCCTGTCGATCACACCGGAGAAAGCTCAGGCGATGATTCGTGAGCAGGCTCGCGAGGCCATGGACACGGTGCGTGCGAAACGCGTGACTCCCTATAAGGTCGCAGCGCCGGTGACGTTTGAGGTGGAGTTCAAGCGGACGGCGCCCGCGCGAATGGCGACGCTGTTTCCGGGGGTCGAGCGGCGTGGCCCCCGCACCATCGCGGTGACGGATTCCGACTACGTTCGGGCGTTCAAACTCACCTGGGGCTGTCTGATCGTCGGCATGGCGTCGTTCGAAGGGTTACTGTAATTCTGTCAGGAGGAGATTGCTTCGACCGCTTCGCGGCCTCGCAATGACAGAAAGGCTGCGGGCCTCGCAATGACTGCCCGTCTGTCATCGCGAGCGCCGAAGGGGCGTGGCGATCCCCATGCCAGGAGATTGCTTCGGCCGCTTCGCGGCCTCGCAATGACAGAAAAGGCTGTGCGGCCTCGCAATGACAGGAAAGGGTGCTCCACACCGGCGAAGGAGGGTGCATCCGGGTCCGGAGGTGATGTCGTGAGAACGGGTCTCGCCGTAGCGGTGGCTGCGGTCATGCTCCTGACCATGTCCGGCCTGGGGACCGGTCAGCAGCCGGTCACCATCACGTACTGGCAGTACTTCTTCCAAAGCAAGGTCACGCTCGTCGATGAACTCATCAAGCAGTTTGAGGCGCAGAACCCTGGCATTCACGTCGTGCACGAGAACTTCCCCTACGACGCCTACAACCAGAAAGTGGCGAGCGCGGTGCCGGCCGGCCAGGGGCCGGACGTGATCAACCTGTTTTATGGCTGGGTGCCGCTGTATGTGGACGGCGGCTACCTGCAGCCGCTGCCGGTCGAGGCGTTCTCCCCGATGGAGATCGAGCGCGACTTCGTACCGATGGTGAAGAACTCGAAGTTCGACGGGAAGTACTGGGCGTTGCCGACCGCGGTGCGCAGTCTGTCGTTGTTCTACAACGCTGATCTGCTCCGCGCCGCGGACATCGCCCGTCCGCCGATCACCTGGGACGAGTTCCTGACGGCCGCCCAACGGACGACCGTCCGGGATGCGGCCGGCCGCACCACCACCGAGGGCTTCGGCGTGTCCCCGGCGGGCCAGGACCACCAGATGATCCGCGAAGTGCTCTTCCGGCAATGGGGCGTCGCGCCCTATAGCGCCGACGGCAAGCGCGTCACCTACGCCACGCCCCAGGGGGCCGAAGCCCTGAAGTGGTACACGGATCTGATCACGCAGCACAAAGTGGGCGTCATCGACTTCTTCCCCGGGGGCAACGGGTACCGTGATGCGTTCATCGCCGGCCGGGCGGCGATGATCGTCGACGGTTCGTTCGCCATCGCCTCGGTCCGCGCCGGCGCGAAGGCCGCGTGGGGAGTGGTGCCGCTCCCGCGGCGGACGCTCGGCGGGGAGCGGTCCAACTTCGGGTCGTATTGGGTGCACGGCATCACCGTCCACGCGCAGGGCCCGCGCCGTGAGGCGGCGATCAAGTTCCTGAAGTTCCTGGTCTCTGAACCGGTGCAGCGGGTGTGGCTCCAGCGGGTGGGGGAGCTGCCGGCCAGCCGGAAGCTGGTCGATGATCCGCAGCTGGCCGCCGATCCCATCTACGGGCCGTTCATCCAGGGGCTGGCGTACGCGCGGGCGACGTTCTTCGTGGACGAGACCGCCCAGCGCCAGGTGCTGGTCGACGCGGTCAACGAGGTCGTGGTGAACAACAAGCCGCCGCGCCAGGCGCTGGATGAGGCCGCTGCCAAGGAACAGAAAATCCTGGACGAGTTCTGGAAGAAGCACACCGGGAAGTAATGGGCCTGGGAACGCGGCGGGCGCTGTGGGCCTACACGTTCCTGCTGGTGCCGCTGCTGTTCTTCCTCACGATCCGGCTGGCGCCGGCATTCTCGGCGTTGTACATCAGCCTGCACGAGTGGAACATTATTTCGCCCAGCAAGCCATTCGTCGGCCTGCAGAACTTCCGCCTGCTGGCGCACGATCCCAGTTTTGGGCGCGCCGCGGTGAACACTCTCCGCTACGTGCTCGTCGGCATCCCCGCGCAGATCGCGCTGGGACTGGTGCTGGCCCTGGCGCTGCAGCGGATCAACCGGTTCCGCGGTCTGTTCCGGGCGCTGTACTTTATGCCGTTTGTGACGCCGATCGTCGCCGCGGCCTGGGTCTGGCAGTGGATGTACTCGCAGAACTTTGGTCCGCTCAACGGATTGCTCGCGGAGTTGAGGTTGCCGCTGCAGCCCTTTCTGCGCAGTCCCGCGCAGTCCTTGTACGCGGTGACGGCCATGACCGTCTGGCAATTTCTCGGATTCCAGGTGGTCATCTTTCTGGCCGGGCTGGAGGCGATTCCGCGCGTCTATTACGAGGCGGCCGCGGTGGACGGCGCGTCGGGCTGGCGTCTATTCCGGCACATGACGGTGCCGCTGCTGAACCCCACGCTTGTCTTCTCCGCCGTGTACGGCACGATCGTCTACCTGCAGCTGTTCACGCAGGTGCTCAACATGACGTTCGGGGATCAGGGCGGCCCGCTTGCCAGCACGCTGACGATGGTGCTGTACGTGTACCAGCTCGGGTTCCAGCGCTTCAAGATGGGCGAGGCCGCCGCGGCCACGGCGGTGCTCTTCGCGGTCATTCTGGTCATCACGCTGCTGCAGATGCGGGTGCTGTCGAAACCGGTGGAGTATTGATGCGCGACCCCAAGACCGCATTCGTGTATCTAGCCCTTGGCGCCGGTGCGGTGGTGGTCGCATTTCCCTTTTACTGGATGCTGGCCAGCGCGCTCAAGCCGCTCACGGAAATCTACGACCTGCGCCTGATCCCAGCGCATCCCACGCTGGCGAACTTCACTGAGGTGCTGACCCGCACGCGGTTCCCGCGGTGGTTCGGCAACAGCCTGATCGTCGCCGCGATCACGACCGCCTCGGTGGCGTTCTTCGACTCGCTGGTAGGGTACGTGCTGGCCAAGCTGCACTTCCCCGGTCGGGGCGTCATCTTCGTGATGATTCTCGCCACGCTGATGATTCCAACGGAGATGCTGGTCATCCCCTGGTATGTCATGTCGAGCGCGTACGGCTGGATCAATACCTACTGGGGGATCATGTTTCCCGGTTTGCTCTCCGCGTTCGGCGTCTTTCTCATCCGGCAGTTCATGTCGGGTGTGCCCGACGAACTCCTCGATGCGGGGCGTATGGATGGAGTCACCGAATTCGGCCTCTACTGGCGGATCGCCCTGCCGCAGATCCGGCCCGCGCTGGCGGCGCTGTGTATCTTTACCTTCCTGGGGAACTGGAACGCTTTCCTGTGGCCGACGATCGTGATCCAGACGGCGAACATGCGGACGCTGCCGGTCGGCATCGCGTTGTTCTCCGGCGAGGCGGGCTCGGCGTGGAACCTGATCATGGCGTCGTCGGCCCTGGCGGTCCTGCCGGTGCTGGGGGTGTTTGCCGTGCTGCAGCGCCAGATCATTGAAGGCATCACGCTGACCGGGCTGCGGAGCTGAGGGATGATGGAATCATCCGCGCAGGCCGATGTCCCGGTCCTGGACTTTCATGCGCATTTCCCGGTGCGCGCGGAGCCCGATGCCGCCCAGGTGGAGTACGTGCGGCGCTTCGGGGACGCGAAGTGGGCGGTGATCCGGCGCCATCTGGCCGCGGACCAGGAGGCGTGGCGGCGGGCGTGGGGTTTTCCGGCGCCCGAGCCGGCGGGCGACGATGCCGACATGGCCGCGCGGTGGGCGCAGGAGGTCGAGCGGCACCGGCTCGTGCGGGTCGTCTTCGTGACCGGCGGCGGCAACGAGCGACTCGCCTCGGCCCTCAAACCATACTCGGACAAGTTCGTCGGGTTCGCGCATCACGACCCATTCGCGCCGGACGCCCCCGCGGCGCTCGAGCGGGCGGTGAGGACATTCGGGCTTCGAGGCTACAAGATCATCGCGCCGCACCACCAGGACCGGCTGGACGACGAGCGTCTCTACCCGCTGTGGGAGACGGCGGAGCGCCTGAAGATCCCGGTGCTCATTCACTTCGGCCCGCTGCGGTACGAGGGCATCGTCGCCGGTCCCAACATCAGCCCGCTCGTGCTGCAGGACGTGGCGCGGGCGTTCCCGGAGGTTCCATTCGTCGTTCCTCACTTCGGCTGTGGCTACCCGCGCGAACTGTTGCACCTGATGTGGGTCTGCGGGAACGTCTACGTGGATACGTCCGGCAGCAACGAATGGATGCGGTGGATGCCCTACGCGCTCGATTTGAAAGCCCTCTTTGGGAAGTTCCTGGAGACGGTGGGGCCGCAGCGGATCATCTTCGGCACCGACTCGTCATGGTTTCCGCGTGGGTTCGCGCGCCGGTATCTCCAGGTTCAGTTCCAGGCCTGCCGTGAACTCGGCCTCGGCCAGGACGCCCTGCGTCTGATCTTTGCCGGGAACGCCGCTCGCCTGCTCGGTCTTCCGCTGCCCGGTCCCGAGAGCGATGACCGCTAAGCGTCGCGCGGGAGCCCCCGAGGTCATCGTCGCCGGCAGCGTCTACTGGGATCTGATCTTTTTCAACCTGAACGAGCCGCCCACACTCGGAGAAGAGGTGCGGACAGACCGCTTCACCATGACCCCGGGCGGCGGAGGCTACATTACGGCGGTCGGGCTGGCGCGTCTTGGAGTGCGGACGGCGCTACGGACCTACGTCGGGCGCGACCAGTTGGGACAGTTGCTGCTGGATGCGATGCGGCGCGAGAAATTGAATGTGTCGGGTGTGAAGCGCCATCCCACGCTCGGCTCAGCGATCTCGGTGGCCTTCTCGACGACCGGAGACCGTGGCTTCCTCACCTACAAAGGAAGCGCGGTCGAGACCGGCGAGCTGCTCCGGGCATGGAAGAGGTCTGCCGCCCGTCATGTGCACTTCGCCGGGATGCGATCTCCATTTGAACCTCATGTGAAGCTGCTGGAGCAACTGCGCCGCGAGCAGATTACGACGTCCCTGGACATCGGCTGGAATCCGGAGGTGTACGCCGACCCGGGGTTTCGGGAGATTGTGAAACGGGTGACGATCTTCATGCCATCGCAGCGCGACGCCAAGTGGTTCACGGGGCGGTCCGATCTCGGAGAGGCCGTGGGCGCGTTGGGGGAGATGGTGCGGGTGCCGGTCGTCAAGGTCGGGTCCGAGGGCGCCGTGGGTCTGGAGCAGGGACGCGTGGTGACCGTCCGTCCTCCCAGTGTCGAGGTGGTCGATACCACCGGCGCCGGCGATGCGTTCAACGCCGGGTTCATCTGGGCCTTCGTGCGCGACGAGCCGCTGGAACGGTGCCTGCTGGCGGGCAATATCTGCGGCGCCTTCTCGACACGCGCGCCGGGCGGAACACCGGCGTTCCCGACGCTGCGCGAGTTCCGGACCGCCCTCCGGGACGCGTCGCCGTGATCGTCGCCGTCGCCGGCGGCGGAGGGATGCGCACGCCGCTGATGATCTCGGGGCTGATTGAGCGCCGCGCGCGCCTGGCGGTCGAACGCGTCGTGCTGTACGACACGGATCCGGATGCGCTGCACCTGGTCAAAACGCTGGCCGATGCGCTGCTGGTCCGCAGTGGCCGGCCCTTTGCCCTCCAGACCACCACCTCGCCGGCGGGCGCATTTGATGGTGCCTCGTTTGTGATTACCAGCGTCCGCGTCGGGGGTCTCGCGGGCCGGATCATCGATGAGCAGGTCCCACTGGCATATGGCGTGGTGGGGCAGGAGACCACGGGTCCGGGTGGCTGGGCAATGGCCCTGCGGACCATTCCAGTCTTGACCGACCTTGTGGCGAGGGTCCGCCGCCGGGCACCCGAGGCGTGGGTCATCAACTTCACGAATCCCGCGGGTCTGATCACACAGGCGCTGACGGCGTCGGGAGAGACCCGCGTGGTCGGCATCTGTGACAGCCCGCCCGCGCTCGGCAGGAAAATCGCTGCGCAGCTGAGGGTGCCGGAGTCTGCGGTGCGGCTCGACTACCTGGGCCTCAATCATCTCGGCTGGGTTCGCGCCGTCTGGACGGATGGCGCCGATCGACTGCCGGAGATTCTCAGTAGCGACGACGCGATCCGGGCGATCTACGGCCGGCCGCTGTTCGAGCCCGGCGAGGTCAGACGGTTGGGGCTGCTGCCAAACGAGTACCTGCAATATTACTATCATCACGACGAGGTTGTCGGCCGCCTGCGCGCAACGCCCCGGACGCGCGCGGAGGACGTGGCCGACGTGGCGGCGCGTTTGAAGACGTCGGCGCTGGAGGCGGTCACACGCGGCGAAGATCCGCTGCCGGTCTATGAGGCGGCGATCTTCGCGCGGCGGTCATCTTATATGGCGACGGAGACCGGCCAGCGCCGGGATCTAGCGATGATGGGCGGGCACGTTGAAGGCGGATACGCCCGCGCCGCGCTCGACGTGATCGAGGCGATGCTGCATCCGCAGAGCCGGGAGTTGATCGTGAACACCGTCAACCAGGGCGCGATTGCAGATCTCGACGACGCCGACGTGGTAGAGGTGCCGAGCCGCATTGGGCCGGATGGGCCGGACCCGCGGTCGATGGGAGGACTGCCGGTAGCGGTGCGGGATCTGGTCCTGCGGGTGAAGGCGTACGAGCGCGCAACCGTCGCGGCGGCGTTGCACCGGTCGTGGCGGGAAGCGGTCGCAGCGCTGGCGCTGCACCCGCTGGTGCCTTCGTCGGAGATAGGCGAGAGGATCGCCGGAGAGTATCGCCGGCGGCACGGGCCGTCCCTGGGATACCTGGGTTAGAGATTGCTTGCCACCCCGCAAATTTGGGTAGCGAATTTGCGGGGACCCCGGCAAATGCTGCGCTCCTCGCAATGACTGCCTGATCGTCATCGCGAGCGCCGAAGGCGCGTGGCGATCTCCGTGACCGGAGATTGCTTCGGCCCTGCGGGCCTCGCAATGACTACCCGCTTCGTCTTGGCCAGGCGTTTCATGGGGGAGCGGACGACCTTGCCGTTACGCATGCGGGCGCCATAGGCGGCTAAGCCCCTGGGCGTGATGTAGCCTTCGGTCAGGTCGCGCTGGACCAGCTCCAGCGGCCGCTCGCGCGGGGCGCCGAAGCCGCTGCCTCCGGCCGCCTCGAGGATGACGACGTCTGATGACTTTCGCAGTTCGGCCAGTTGCGTCAGTCCTGCTGCCTTAGTGATCACCTTGCCGGCGATCTTGTAGCGCCCCGGCCCCGCGGACCGGCCACCCAGCAAACCCTCTAGCGGCGACCCAATTCCGTGGGGAAGAACCTGAGCCTGCACCGGCAGCCCGTCGTCGTACAACTTGCGGATGACGACCTGCTGGCCGAGCCCGCCGCGATGCCGCCCCGCGCCGGCCGAATCCGGGATGAGCTCTTTGCGTTCTACCATCAGCGGCGTGCGCTGCTCGAACATCTCCACGGGGACGTTGGCCGCAGAGGTCGGATAGAGCACCGCGGAATTCCCGTCCGTATTCCGGCCGCCCCCCTGGCCACCGCCGAACATAATGTGGTCGTTGAAGGTGCGGCCGTGGGCGTCGCGGCCGTATCCGGCGCACAGCGCCGGTAAGCCGGTGAACGCCTGCACGTGGTCCGCCAGCACCGGCGCGAGGGCGCGGAAGACGGCCGGTCCGCAGAACCATCCGACCATCGTGCGCTGGTTCACCGAGGCCGGATACCGGCAGTTCAGCACACTACCTTCCGGCGCGCGGACGTGCAGCGGGCGGAAGCATCCGGCATTCGACGGGATCTCCGGCGTGAGGATCGACTTCAACGCGTAGGTGGTGTGCGCGGCCGCGTATGTGCCGGTGCAGTTCACCCCGCCGAAGGGCAGTTCCGGCGGCGCGCCCTCCCAGTCCACGGTCAGCTCGTCGCCCGCCACGATCACCTTGCACGGCAGGCGCAGGCGCTGGCCGGCGACCTCGAACTCCACCTCGCTGGCGTAGGTGCCGTCGGGAACCGCGGCGATCGCTTCCCGCATCGCGGTCTCCGCGCGGTGCTGCACCTCGTGGGCCAGCGGCTCCAGCGTCTCCAGGCCGTACTCTTCCATGAACTCGAGGAGGCGTTGCGCGCCGATGCGGTTGCTGCCGACCTGCGCCTGAATGTCGCCGAAAACCATTTCCGGGCGCCGGACGTTGCGCCGGATCATCGCCGCGACGTCGTTATTCAGCCGGCCGGCGCGGTACAGCTTGAGCGGCGGAATCTGCAGCCCTTCCTCATACACCTCGCGGGCGTGGCCGGAATCTTTCGTGCCGCCGATGTCCGAACAGTGTCCGATCGAGCCGACCAGCCCCACCATCTGCCCGCTGCGAAACACCGGCGTGACGACTGCCAGATCGAAGAGATGGCCGGCGCAGACCCAGGGGTCGTTGGTAATGAGCACGTCGCCATCTTCCAGCTCATTGGGCGGGAATGATTCGAAGAGCGCCTTGATCGCCTGCGGCAGCGTCAGGTTGAATACCGGCATCGAGCGCGGCGAGTGGGCGATGGAGTTGGCGCGCGCATCCAATAGTTCGCAACCGAAATCCTGCGCCTCGCCGATGATGGTGGAAAACGCCGTCCGCCAGATCGTGACCCAGCACTCCTCGGTGATATTGATGAGGCGGCTCCACATGATTTCAAGCGAGACGGGGTCAAACAAAGGCAACCTCCTCAGCTACACAATCACCTGCTAATCCTTTTCGCTGTTGTTTGTGATTGTGTAGGTTGTGTCGTTTGTGTAGGTTGTGTAGATTGACCGATCTCTATGACAAGGTTGCGCTGTCCATCGACGGTCAGCCGGTCCCCCGGCCACAGCAGCGTCGTCGCCTCGGCTTCCTCGATCACCGCCGGGCCATCGATGGAACGCTCCGTGAGGTGCGCTCGCGCGTAGACCGGGACATCAACGAAAGACCGGCCGTCAGGCAGATAGGTCGACCGCCGGCGCTTGAGCGCCTGCTCCGGCGAGGTCGCGCCGTCCGATGATCCCCGCAGGTCAACCTTCGCGCCCGGTGCGCTGACGAGCACCCGCCAGTTCAGGACCTGCACCGGATAGCCGTCGAGCGCCAGGCCGAAGAGGCGGGCGTATTCTGCATCGAAGCGTTCGCGGATCGCAGGCACCACGCCGGGATGCAGCCGGTCCGGGAGCGGTACCTCGATGTCGTGAAACTGCCCTGTGTAGCGCATCTCCGCGCGCCGCTCGGCCCGCACCGATGACGCGGGCATCCCCGTCGCCAGAACCATCTCGCGGCCTCGGTCTTCCATCTGCACGAAGAGCCGCTCGACCTCGTCCCAGTTCAGGCTCTGCAGTTCTCCAGTCAGCGAATGGCCGAAGTCGAAGCCCGCCGGAGCTACCAGGAGTCCGAGGGCCGAGGCCAGCCCCGATGCCGGGGGGATGATCGCCTGACGCATGCCGAGCAGTCGCGCCACGCGCGCCGCGGCCGCCGGTCCGGCGCCGCCGAAGCCGACCAGCGCAAAGCGGCGGGGATCCTGCCCGCGTTCGATCAGGTAGAGGCGTGCCGCCTGCGCCATGCTCTCGCACACGATGGCGAAGATGCCCCACGCGGTCTCCACGGTGTTCAAGCCCAGCGGGACCCCGACGCGTGACACCGCCTCACGGGCCGCCCCGGCATCCAGCGGCATCGCGCCGCCGAGAAACGCGGCCGGGTCGTAGTAGCCGAGAACGACGCAGGCATCGGTGACGGTCGCCGCAGTGCCGCCGAGCCCATAGCAGGCCGGCCCCGGATCGGCTCCCGCGCTCTGCGGGCCCACGCGCAGCAGCCCCATGCTGTCGACACCGGCCAGCGATCCGCCGCCCGCGCCGATCTCGATCATGTCGACCACCGGCGTTTTCACCGGCAGGCCGGAGCCCGGTTTGAAGCGGTGAACGCGCGCCACTTCTATCGTCGGAGTCACCTTCGGCCGGCCGTCGCGCACCAGGCAGATCTTAGCCGTCGTCCCACCCATGTCAAATCCCACCAGGTCCGGCTGCCCGATCAACGAGCCGATGTGACCCGCGAGCAATGCGCCCGCGGCCGGTCCGGATTCGAGGAGGCGGACGGGGAAACGCCGCGCGACGTCTGGGGCGGCGAGGGTGCCCGACGACAGCATCAGCAGGAACCGTCCGCGGAAGCCGTCCGCAGCCAGCGCCGTTTCCATTCCGCGCAGGTAGTGATCGACCAGCGGCTGCACGTACGCGTTGCACACGGTGGTACTGGTGCGCTCAAACTCGCGGATCTCAGGACTGATTTCGCTGCTGACGGACACGCTGAGATCAGGGAACTCCCGCTCAAGCAGCGTTTTGACCAGTTGCTCGTGAGCCGGATTGCGATAGGCATGCAGGAAGCAGACCGCAACCGCCTCGACGCCCTGGCGGACGAGGTTGCCCACCGTGCGCCGGACCGCCGGCACATCGAGCGGCACCCGCACCTCCCCGTCTCTCGTGATGCGCTCGCGCACTCCTACCCGCCAGCGCCGCGGCACCAGCGGGTCGGGGTACTTCAGGAACAGATCGTAGATGTCGTAGCGCTGCTCTTTGCCCATCTCCAGCGTGTCGCGGAATCCTGCGGTGGTGAGCAGCGCGGTGGCCGCGCCCTTGCGTTCGATGAGGGCGTTGGTCACCAGGGTGGTGGCATGGATGAGGATGGTGATCTGGGCCGGCGTGATGCGGGCGCGGGCGCACAGTTCCCGCAGGCCGCGCAGGGCGGCCTCCTCCGGCGCGTGGGGCGTGGTGAGGATTTTGTGGCCGTGCAGCGCTCCGGAGGCCTCGTCCAGGAGAACGAGGTCGGTAAACGTGCCGCCGATGTCAACAGCGAGACGATAGGACATGTTCTTTGTCATCGCGAGGC
>Ga0209806_1001650_pt1 | contig 14588 bp, 13 predicted proteins | sample GraSoiAngelo_152_FD_186166 | JGI IMG/M metagenome (GOLD analysis project Ga0209806, IMG submission 186166) | Grasslands soil microbial communities from the Angelo Coastal Reserve, California, USA - 14_1009_12_30cm (SPAdes) (version 2) | ecosystem: Environmental > Terrestrial > Soil > Grasslands ... | reverse complement strand
TGCGTGAGGTGAACTCCACCTTCGTCTGAGGGGGCGGCGGAACTCGGTGACCAAACAGGCCGCCAAACCACATCAAGAAACCGAAGGCGGCCCCGCGAAACTCGCTCTTGCGCCAGCCGTCGGTAAAGCGATAACGCTCAAACCAGCGAAAGGCAAGGAGCGCGACGATCAGCACGGTGAGCGCAAGCGCGATAGGAAGCACGCGTCACTATCATTACAATCCTCCCAGCGGGGCGTAGCGTAGCCTGGTTTAACGCGCGTGGTTTGGGACCACGAGAACTCGGGTTCGAATCCCGACGCCCCGACTCCTGATTCACTGTCTGGACCCTGTTCAGGGTGATGCGACTGTGCTAGTATCTGCTTACAGCATATGGGTTACGCTGACAGCGAAGAGGCCGGGGCGATCCGGGTGAGCCTGGGAGCACTCCTCCGGCGTCGGCGGGAAGATGCGGACCGGAGTCTGGCGGCGGTCGCCGAGGCCGCCGGCATCTCGACCGCCTTTCTCTCCGAGCTCGAGCGTGGGCTCAAGGATGTCTCTACCGAGAAGCTGGCTGGCATCGGCCGGGCTCTGGACCTTCCGGCAGCTGACCTGTATGCCGACCTGGCCCGGCGGCTGGGCGCCCGGACGGCGCCGTCCCAGCGCAGCTGGCCCGATGACCCGAAAATGCAGGTTCGGATGGCGACCGCGACTCTCCGGCCGCAGGCGCTCCGGGCGGTCGCCGACTTCAGCCTCTACCTTGCCGCCACCCAGGGCACGCCGCCAGGGCGGCGCATCGGATTTACCATCGACCGCTGATCAAAGGAGGTAGTGCCATGGCCCTTGTGCCCAGTGTCATCGAAACCACCTCTCGAGGCGAGCGTGCCTACGACATCTACTCGCGGTTGCTGCGCGATCGCATCATCTTCGTCGGAAACGCCATCGATGACGAGGTCGCCAACCTCGTGATTGCCCAGCTGCTGTTTCTAGACAGCGAGGACCCGGACAAGGAGATCAGCCTCTACATCAACAGTCCGGGTGGGTCGTTGACTGCCGGGCTCGCGATTTACGACACCATGCGTTACGTCCATCCCCCTGTCAGCACCCTGTGCACCGGCATGGCGGCCAGCGCTGCGTCTCTGATCCTGGCCGGGGGCGCGGCCGGCAAGCGATTGTCGCTCCCGAACTGCCAGATCGTGCTCCACCAGCCCAGCGGCGGTACCCAGGGTCCTGCCAAGGCAACTGACATCGAGATCCACGCCCGCGAAATCCTGCGCTTGCGCCAGATCATCGTCGAGATCTATGCCCGGCACTGCGGCCGGCCGATCGAGCAGGTGGAGCGCGACATCGAGCGTGACTTCTTCATGACCCCTGTGCAGGCGAAGGAATGGGGATTGATCGATGCCATCATCGAGCCGTCCGAGCGGAAGCTGCGGGGAGGCATTTCTCCGAACGGGCACGCAGGAGTCCCACCACTCATAAGCTGACCAGGCTCATCGGCCACGGCGAAAGCGCACTCCGGCGATCAGGAGAAGCACGCCGGCCGACACGAGCGCCAGCGCGATCACAAACAGGAGGCCTGGGGGACCGGAACTCGCCGAAGTGCCGGCGGCCCCCTGGTGTCCGGCCACGAACCTGCCCGTTTGAGAGATCCGCGCGTCGATGGTCTGGAGCAACGTCTGGACTGAACCACCGAGGGACGTCCAACCGCTGCCGTCGATCCGGTAGATGCTCTCGGGGCGATGGCCTGGCGGGTACCGCATGTCCAGTAGCGCCGGCGTAAGCAGGATTGCGGGCGCGGCGCTCGGCTCATAGGTGGCGGTAATCGAGTAGGCATTGCCGTCCGGCACGTGGCCGGCTGGGGGCGCCGGCTGGGGCCGGACCGGCGTAATCGCGATTCGCACCCCGGTTTGGCCAGTGGCGGGCGCGAACGCGCCCTGGGGCAGGCTGAAGGTTACCTGCCCGTCGTCGGTGAAGATGCTGCCTGGTTCGGCCTGCCCGCCGGTGAAGGCAACGGTCCCGGAGCCGGAGGCCGGTGCCTGGTTTCCTGCCGCCTGGCCTGGCGGTGGGGAGACCCAGTGGTACGGCTCGGGTGTTGCGATCCCGTCCGCCCGGGCAGGCCCAGCCGCCGCCAGGGTCAGGGCTGCCCCGATCGGAACGGTCAGTGCCCGGCAGACGAGCCAGATCGCGGAACGCCGCCTGTGCCGTGGCAACTGCATGAAAGCAGCAATTTTAGGGCCGGGGGGTGCCTAAGATAAACGATGGTGGAATTGATCAGCGTTCGGTCGGGCGCGTCCGCGCGGGTGCGGCAGGCGCTGTTTCTGACCGGCGCCATCCTGGCCATTGAAGTTGTGGGCGGCGTCTGGGCCCACAGCCTTGCCTTGCTCAGCGACGCGGGGCACGTCGTCACCGACCTGGTTGTCCTGGCGCTCTCCGCCTTCGCCCTGGAACAGGCTCGCAGGCCCGCAACCGCCCGGAAGACCTACGGCTACCACCGTGTCGGCATCCTGGTAGCGCTTCTGAACGCCCTGCTGCTGGGGGCCATCGTCGTCGGAATCGTGGTGGAGGCAGTCCGCCGACTTCAGCACCCGACCCAGGTGCAAGGCTTCTTGATGGCCGGCGCCGCGGCGCTTGCCCTCGCCATCTCGCTTTTCGTCGCCAGACGCCTGGAATCGGTCGGACCCGATCTCGCAGTTCGAAGCGCCCGTGCACATGTTTTGAGCGACGCAGGCGCGTCTACCGGCGTGATCGTGGCCGCCCTCCTCATCCTGCTCACCGGCTGGCAGATCGTGGACCCGTTGCTCAGCCTGCTGATAGCCGGCCTGATCGCATGGAGCGCCTGGCGTGTGCTGTCGGCGGCCCTCGACATCCTGCTGGAGTCGATGCCCACCGACGTCCAACCGGTCGCCGTGGTGGAAGCCGTCAGGAAGGTTCCGGGGGTCCGCGACCTGCACGATCTGCACATCTGGTCGCTGAGTGCGCAGACCCGGGCCATGAGCGGGCATCTACTGATCGATGATCAGCGGGTGACCCAGGCTCAGGACATCCTGGCCGAGGTGCGAGAGGTCCTGGCCCACGACTTCGCCATCGAGCACACCACCATCCAGTTCGAGAGTGACGTCTGCCGGCCGGGTGACGTCTTCTGCGTCCAGCCGGAAGGGCATCCCCACATCGACGATGTGCACGACCGGATGACCCGCCGGGCCGCCGGCTGATGGAGCTGGACGCCGCCAGGCTGGCGATCTCCGGCTATCGACCCTGAGCGCGGGTCGCCGAGTCCTGCTCGTGGTAAACCCGGCACTGCCCCGCACCGGGGCGGCATTCGGGGAGAAGCTGCTCTCGCAGTCGAAAGACCTCGGCTGGGATGGAGTCGTCCTTCCCACTCGATCCGGTTCGAACGTCGAAGCCATCGGCGCGGCACTCGCCCGTGACGACTTCCAGTTGGTGGTTGCCGCTGGCGGTGATGGCACCGTGGCCGAGGTTATGGCGGCCGCCCACCACCGCGCGCTGCCGATCGGGATTGTGCCGCGCGGTACCGCTAATATCGTCGCCCGCGAACTCGGCCTACCGGCAACCTGGCGCAAGGCGTTCAGGCGAGCGCTGACACGGTTTCCGAACGGCCGCCCGGTCGACCTGGCGCGGGTCAACGACGGATATTCGGCGCTTGCCGCCGGGATCGGCTTCGACGCGGCCGTGATGCGCTCGACTCCGCAGGCCCTCAAGTTCTGGCTCGGTCGCGCCGCCTATCTGCTCGCCGGCGCCTGGTGGTTGCCCAGGGCACCATTGTTCGAGTGCTCAATCAGGGCAGACGGCGAGGAGCTCTCCCTGAGCGCGGTAGTGGTCCTGGTGGTCAACGCGGGCATGTTGGGTGCAGCCCCCTTCCGCTTTGGCCCCAACATCGCCATCGACGATGGCTGGCTCGACCTTTGCGTATACCGGCCGCGCACCGCGGTGGAGCGGGCCCAGGTGCTCTGGAACGTACTGACCCACCGATCTGACGGCATGAGCATGCTCCAGCGGAAGGTGCGCTCGGTCGACATCAAGGCGCCTGACGTCCAGTGGCACGAGGTCGACGGCGACGTCTACCGCGGCAATGTCCTGCGGGCAGAGATCGTACCCGGCGCTGTGACGGTGGTCCTGTGACTCGGGAGTCCGGCGTGAGAAGCCGGCCTTTGATCGTCAACGCCCGGTTTCCCTGGGTTCTCTTCCTCCCCCTGGCGAGTATCACAGAGCTCGGCGGGGTCATCCTTATCTTGTCCGGCCGAGGCATCGGCTGGGCAGCGATAGCCGCCCCCCTCATCGGCTTTTTCACGATGCGGGGACCGGTGCGCCCGCGTTTCGAGTTCACCAATGACGGTGTCACCTTCCGAAAATCGTCAAAGAGCCCGATCCTTCCCTGGGACGAGATAGCCAGCGTCGCATTGGTAAAGGGAGGGGGCCGCACCGTGCTCGCCTACCGGCTCAAGCCAGGCGTGACAGTCCTCAAGCGTCATCCCGGGGGCGGGTTCTTGCGTGCCAAGGGGCTTGATTACGACGGCGGCTACTTCGTGGACCAGATGACCGTCGACCCAAACGAGATCCTCCTGATCTTCCAGCGTCACCTCCCAGCGACCGCTTCCCGATAGTTCAGGGGCACTCGGCCCCCGCTACCAAGCCACGAATGATAACGACAGCTGGTTATCATGGGTTATCATTCCTTATCATGGCCCCGTTCGCGCCGAGCCCTTACCGGCCGGGCATGGGCCTCGATCCTCCATATCTCGGGGACCGCGATATTCAAATTGAGCGGTTTCGGACCTTTCTCGCCGAGCCGGGAGTGCCTAGAAATCTGCTGGTAACCGGGTTGCGCGGCGTCGGCAAGACCGTCCTGTTGCGCCATTACAGCGACGAGGCGGAGAGTAGCAACTGGCTCGTGATCAGTCGCGAGTTCTCGGATGCCGACGCCCAACCGGATGTGTTTGCTCGGACTCTTCTTACCGACTTGACCCGGCTCGCGCGTCGCCTCTCGATGTCTGCCCGAATCAAGAGTGCGGCTGCCGCCGTCGCCCAGAATGTGCTCGAGTCGCTCGGGAGCCTGAGTGTGTCCTACGGAGAGATCAAGGTTGCGGTATCTGCCGGGCGGCAAGCAACCGCGAAGCTCAACCGCCTGGACGATGACCTGCGCGACGTGATGATGCAAGTCGGCGATCTATGCCTGCGCAGTGAGCACCCAGGTTTCATCCTCCGGTACGACGAATTCCAGGTCGTGCGCGAGCGGCGGGGCTGGATGACGTTGAGTGCGCTGCTCTCGTCGGTCGCGGCGGTTCAACAGGCTGAGATCCCAATCATGCTGATTCTTTGCGGGTTGCCACCGATGCGGGAGAACCTTGCGCGTTCGAAGAGTTACTCGGAGCGCATGTTCTTCACTGAAGAACTAGGCAACCTTCGGCCCCCGGAAGATCGCGCCGCCTTGATTGACCCCGCGGCGAGGCTCAATCGCCGCTACGAGGATGAGGTGGTCGAGCTTGCGATGCAGGAGACTATGGGTTATCCATTTTTTATCCAGCTGTACGGGGACATACTGTGGAGGGGCAGTTCTGGGCCAACGATCACGCGAGCGGACCTTCAGCGTCTCCGCCCTGACATTCTTGATGTTCTCGATCGCGGATTCTTCGAAGCCCGTTTTGTCCGGGCTTCGACCGAGGAGCGCCGCATCTTGCGTTTCATCGCGGTAGACGGAGAATCGACTACCGTCGATCAGTTGCAACGACGTAGCGGTCGTCAAAACAACCAGTTACAGCCACATCTCAACGCCCTTGTCCAGAAGGGTTTGATTTATCGGGCGTCCCGCGGCCACGTCGCCTTCACCGCTCCCATGTTTGGAGCGTTTCTCCGCCGGCGACCCGAATGATAAGGCGTGCGCCTTATCGTCGTTTATCAACCCCTATCGAGATCCGGGCCAGCGTCCGACAGCTCAGGCAGCGCGTAGGGCTGATCGAACCGGTTGGGCCGGCACGGGTGAAGCCATGGGCGGCAGCTTCCTGAGGCTGAAGATCATCTCGGACCCCCCCACGTAATCGACTGATTCGACGGCAAAGCCCTTGCCCTGCAGGTAGGTGGTCAGATTCTCGCGGCTGTAATGAGTGATGTGCTCGTCCGCGTACCCACCCGGCGAGACCCGCGCATACAACCACTCGAGAGCGCGCCAGCTCCATTTGTCGTAGTCGGGCGTACCCAGGATCAGCCGGCCGTTTGGCTTGAGTACCCGGAGCATCTCGTTGAATGGCTTCTCTTCCGCGGGAATGTGCTCGATCACCTCGGAGCACACCACGCCGTCGAACGACCCGTCAGCAAACGGCAGGTCAAAGATCGAGCCCTGGACCAATGGGTTGCCGTAGCGCCTCGCGTACCGCAGCTTGTGCATCTGGATGTCGAGCCCGACCCAGGTCGTGTTCGAGCTGAGGATTTTGCTGGAGCCACAGCCCACGTCGAGCACCTGCCCGACCCCGGTCGCCAGCCGGGTGACCACCTGGTGGCGGCGTCGCTGCCAGTACCTCTGCAGTGGCACCAGGCTGTCGAACGCCCGCGCGTCATAGTCGGCAGAGGCGATCGAATTGCGCAGCCGCCACATGGCCAGGAAGGTGCGCAGGTATGAGATGCCGAATTTGAAGAGCCGAACGTGACTCTTGCCGGCCAGACGTGCCCGGTACTGGAAAGGGATCTCGTGCACCGCGTAGCCGGCAGCCAGGGCCCGGATCAGAATCTCTTCCAGGATGTCGAAGTCGGTGGCTCCGAGCTTTAGCTGGCGAAGGGCGGATCGCAGGTACAGGCGGTAGCCGCTGGAGAGGTCCATCACCGGCAGCGAGAGGCCACGGCGAAATGAGACGTTGAGGATCCGGCTCAGCAGACTGCGCCAGCCCGGCATAAAGGCTGCGCCTCCGGGCACGTACCGGGAGGCGATCACGACCTCGGCCTTGCCCCGGGCAGTCCACAGGTCACCGACAAAGGAGGGGTCATGCGAGCCGTCCGCATCCATGGTGAGGACGTACTCGCCGCGTGATTGCTCAAAACCGGCACGGCAGGCTCCCCCGAAACCAGGAAGTTTCTGAGTCACGAGCCGGGCGCCGTGACGCCGCACAACCTCCTGGGTTTTGTCAGTCGAGCCTCCATCGACCACGACCAGCTCGTGCGAAATCTTGAGGGAGGTCAAGGCGGCTTCCACCGCAGGCAGGACCTGGTCCAGGCTGGCGGCTTCGTTCAGGGCAGGTATCACCACGCTCAGTGCACAGCCTGGGAGGATCGCTGGAGCGACTCCCTGCGCCGCGAAGGATGGGATCCCGTCGATCACCGGGTACCGGGTTCGGCAGGCCATGCAGACCAGCTCTTCACCGTCCGCCCTGAGGGCTCCCCGGCATTTCGCGCAAACCAGGCCACCAGGTCTCTGCATGGTGAGTACAGGTGGAACGCGAATACGCTGGTGAGCTTGCTCGGGGCGTTACCCCGTTTGAGACGTTATACGCTGAGGCGATGGCCAAGCCTCGCATCCTGGCCGTCGACGTGGGTACCGGCACCCAGGACATCCTGGTATTCGAGGCGGGGACTGTGATCGAAAACGCCGTCCAGATGGTGATGCCGTCACCAACCATGCTGGTGGCGGCCAGGGTCCGCCAGGCGACAGCCGACCGTAAAGACCTGCTCCTGACCGGCGTCACCATGGGTGGTGGCCCCGGGCATTGGGCGGTCGAGTCCCATCTGCGCGCGGGCCTTCGGGTCTTTGCCACGCCGCAGGCCGCCCGGACATTTGACGACGATCTGGATCGGGTGCAGGCGATGGGGATTCATGTGGTGGACGCGAGCGAGCTCGCCGGGCACCGCGCGGCCATGCGACTCGAGCTTCGCGACTTCTACTTCGACGCGGTGGCCCAGGCGTTGACCGCTTTCGGGGTCCCCACCGAGTTCGACGCGGTCGCGGTCGCGGTCTTCGACCACGGGGCGGCCCCGGCCGGCTACAGCGACCGGCGTTTTCGGTTCGACTACCTGCGCGAGCAGGTGGCCCGCGGCGCGCGCCTGGAGAACTTTGGATTCCTGGCTGGCACTATCCCGGCCCGCATGACCAGGATGCAGGCGGTGGTGCGGACCTGGACCGGGGACGCACCGCTCTTCGTCATGGACACCGCTCCGGCAGCCGTCCTGGGGTCGCTGGAGGATCCGGCCCTGCGGGCGGTGCGTCGGGCGCTGCTGGTCAACGTCGGCAACTTTCACACGATCGCCTTGCGCCTCGAGGACGGACAGATTCGCGCAATGTTCGAACACCACACGGGCGAGCTGACCAGCGATGAGCTCGAGTCGTATCTGGACCAGTTGGCCGCAGGCACTGTCAGCAATGACCGGGTCTTTGACGACATGGGGCATGGCGCGCTCGACCTGGGGCCGGCGGAGCATCCACCTGAGGTTGTGGCGGTCACCGGGCCTCGACGGGCGTTGCTCCGCGGGAGTCGGATCCAGACCTACGCGGCGGTGCCGCACGGCGACATGATGATTGCGGGCTGTTTCGGCCTTTTGCGTGGCGTGGCGGCCCATCTGCCGGAGCACGCGCCCGCCATCGAAGAGGCTCTGGGGCCGCCGGCCTTCCAAAACCGGGTTTGATCCCAGGCGGCGCGGGCGAGGGTTCGTAGAATTGGAAGATTCCAGCCACTGTTTTCGGAGAGGTTCACCTTGCAGAGATCCACGACGATTGCGCAGCTGAGGCAGAGCGAGTATCGGGTTCTGCCGGTCAAGGAAGAGATGCGGAAAAACCTGGTCCGCAAGATCAAGGCAGGTGAAACCCTATTTCCGCGAATCATCGGATATGACGGGTCGGTCATCCCGCAGATCGAGAACGCGGTCCTCTCCGGGCAGGATGTCGTCTTCCTGGGCGAGCGTGGGCAGGCGAAGAGCCGCCTGATCCGCTCCCTGGTCGCGCTGCTGGACGACGAGATCCCGGTGGTCGATGGCTGCGAGATAAATGACAGCCCTTACGCTCCGATCTGCCGGGCCTGTCGGGACCGGGTCGCCGCCCAGGGCGACGGCGTGCCCGTCCGCTGGATCAACCCTGACGAGCGGTACAGCGAGAAGCTGGCCACCCCGGACACGTCGATCGCGGACCTGATCGGAGAGGTCGACCCGATCCGGGTCGCGGAAGGCAAGTACCTGGCGGACGAGCTGACCATCCACTATGGCCTGGTGCCCCGGACCCACCGGGGCATCTTCGCCATCAATGAGCTACCCGACCTGGCCGAGCGCATCCAGGTCGGCCTGCTGAACCTGATCGAAGAGCGCGACGTACAGATCCGCGGATTCAAGATCAGGCTCCCGCTCGACGTTTACTTCGTCGCCAGCGCGAACCCCGAGGACTATACCAACCGGGGTCGGATCATCACCCCGCTGAAGGACCGCTTCGGGGCTCAGATCCGCACCCACTACCCAAGGACGATCGACGACGAGATCAAGATCGTCGAGCAGGAACGAACGGAATTCAGCGATCGCGAACTCCAGGTCTTCATGCCCGAGTTCATGAAGGAGATCGTGGGCGAGGTGACGCAGCTGGCTCGGCGCAGCCCCAAGGTCAACCAGAGATCCGGCGTCAGCGTCCGGATCTCGATAACCAACTATGAAAACCTGGTCTCGAATGCCAGCCGCCGGGCCCTGCGCACCGGCGAGGCCGAGGCCGTGCCACGCATCAGCGACCTGCCCTCGATTGTCCCATCGAGCGCCGGCAAGCTCGAGATGGAGACCTGGGAAGAGGGGGACGACCAGTCGGTCCTGGAGAAGATCATCAAGACTGCCGTGCTGAACGTTTTTCGCCGGCACTTCGAAGCCAACCAGTTCAATGAGCTGGTGCAACGCTTCGACGGGGGACTGACCTTTGAGGTGTCAGAGGGTCAGCGCTCAGACAAATATGCTCAGATGCTGCGCGAGCTACCCGGCATGGAGAAAGCGCTCAAGAGCCTGGGCCTGGAGAAGCGGCCGGCACTGGCCGCGTCCGGCATCGAGTTCATTCTCGAGGGCTTGCACCTCAGCAAACGCATCAACAAAACCGACATGGATGGAGGGGCAATCTACGCCGGTTAACAGGATGCGCGAAGCTTTAGCGGTAAATAGGATGCTCGGAGCTAGCAGACCGCAACCGGCCGTTCTATCCCCGTGCTAAGCAGGTACGAGCGCTGGGACGGCACCCAGGAGCCGTTTGGCCGGGATGCGGACGAGCTCTTTGACCGGCTCGCAGAGGATCTGTTCCAGGGCGGCGACTTCGACTACGCACTTCATCGCCTGTTAAGCCGCGGTTGGCGAAACCAGCAGGGAAAGCGGCTGCCGGGGTTCGAGGAGATGCTGGAGCGGCTCCGCCAGAAACGGTTGCAGCAGCTCAAGCGGTACAACCTCAACGATGTCTTCCGTGATATTCAGGAGCGATTGAACGAGATTCTCCGGCGCGAGCGCCAGGGGATCGCGGAGCGGGTCGAGCAGGCTCCGGAATCGGCCAAGCGGGTGGTGCAACGGATCACGAAGAAGAAGCTCGAGGAGCTCGATCATCTCCCCGAGGATGCCGGCGGGATGATCCGCAAGCTCAATGACTACGAGTTCATGGATGAGGGTGCCGCCCAGGCGTTCCAGAAGCTGATGGAGGACCTCAAGCAGCAGGTATCCCAGACCTATTTCAAGAACATGACCCAGACCATGCAGCAGCTGCGGCCGGAGCATCTCGCTGAGGTCAAGGAGATGCTGCGGGCCCTCAACCAGATGCTCCGAGACCGGCTCGAGGGCAGGCAGCCGGACTTCAACGGCTTCATGCAACGCTTTGGCCACTTCTTCGGTCCGAATCCGCCTAAGACCCTCGACGAGCTGATCGAGCATCTCGAGAAGCAGATGGCGCAGATGGAGTCGCTGCTGGAATCGTTGCCCCCGGAGATGCGACGGCAGATGCAGGACCTGATCGCATCGACCTTCAATGATCCGGAGCTACAGGCCGAGATGGCGGAGCTGGCGGCCGCCCTCGGATTGCTATCGCCTCGACCGACGCTGGGAAGTCGCTACGCGTTCTATGGCTCAGAGTCGTTGCCGCTGGATGAAGCCCTGGCGCTGATGGACCGTCTGCAGAACATCGAAGGTCTGGAAGGGGCCTTGCGCGAGGGTTATCAAGGGCAGCCCCTGACGCCGGAGCAATCGGCCCAGCTTCAGCAGCTGCTCGGGCCTGATGCGCGACAGGCGGCCGACCAGATGAACGAGCTGGCGGCGCAGCTCGAGCGCAAGGGTTATGTGCAGCGAGGCCGTCGCGGGATGGAACTGACCGCCCGTGGCATGCGGCGAATCGGCCAGAAGGCACTCCGCGATCTCTACTCGAGGTTGAAGCGGGATCGTTTTGGCGACCATCCGATCAGCGTCCGCGGGTTTGGTTCCGAGCGTTCAGACGAGACAAAGGTTTATGAGTTCGGCGATGCCTTCAACCTGGAAGTCCAGCAGACCCTGATGAACGCCCTCAGGCGGGAGGGCCCCGTCCAGCCCGTCCGGCTGAAGACGGATGACTTCGAGGTTTACCGGTCGGAGTTCAATGCCTCCGCGGCGACTGTGCTCATGATCGACATGAGCCGCTCCATGCCGCTGCGCGGGTACTTCTATGCGGCAAAGAAGGTAGCCCTGGCCCTCGACGCCCTGATCCGAAGCCAGTTTCCCCGCGACAGCTTGCAGGTGATCGCGTTCAGCGACTACGCTCGCCCGGTGAAGCCGGCGCAGCTCGCCGAGCTCACCTACAACGAGTCGATCTACGGGACCAACATCCAGCACGGGCTGATGCTCGCCCGCGAGTTCCTGAGCCGGCACAAGACCGGAAACAAGCAGGTGATCATCGTCACTGACGGCGAGCCAACCGCTCACATGCAGGGGCGGCAGGCGGTGTTCTTTTACCCGCCGCTGCCGGAAACCTTTCAAAAGACCCTGCTCGAGGTGCAACGCTGCACCCGCGAGCACATCGTGATCAATACCTTCATGCTGGACAACGACTATCACCTGGTGTCGTTCGTCAAACAAATGACCCGGATGAACGGCGGCCGGGCATTCTTTGCCAGCGCCGACCGCCTGGGTGACTACGTCCTGCTCGACTACGTCGACCGCAAGCGGAAGTCGTCCAGATGAGGTCCTAGGGCGCGCGATGGAGCGAAAAATGCGGTTCGGGATCCAGACCGGCCCCCAGCACGTCACCTGGCAGGAGCTGGTCGACGTCTGGCAGACGGCCGACGCGGTCGGATTCGACACTGCCTGGACCTTCGACCATTTCTTCCCGATCATGTCCGACCCAACCGGCCCGCAGTTCGAGGGCTGGATCGCGCTCACCGCGCTTGCCATGAAGACTGAGCACGTTCGGGTCGGCACCCTGGTCACTGGAATCACCTACCGGAACCCTGCGGTTCTGGCGAACATGGGGGCCAGCCTCGATGTGATCACGGGTGGGCGGCTGGAGATGGGAATCGGGGCGGCCTGGTTCGAGCTGGAGCATGCCGCGCTGGGGATCGACTTCCCGACCACGGCGGAGCGGATCTACCGGCTGGATGAGTCCTGCCAGATCATCAAGCTTCTCTGGACTCAGAAGGTCACGAACTTCGAGGGCCGTTTCTACCAGCTGCGGAACGCTTACTGCGAGCCAAAGCCGGTCCAGAAACCGCACCCGCCGATCATGATTGGCGGCGGTGGAGAGAAGCTGACCCTGCGCGTGGTGGCCAAGCACGCCGACGAATGGAACGCCTTTGGCTCACCGGAGGACTTTCAGCGCAAACTCGGGATTCTCGCGGAACACTGTCGCGCAGTCGGTCGCGATCCCGGCGCGATCGAGATATCGGTCGGGACGCCGCTGGCCCTCACCAAGGACTCGTCGCAGTCGGAGCGCCTGATTGCCGACATCGCCCGCCGGCGAAACGCCAGGCCCGAGGATCTCAGGAACGGGATGCTATGGGGGACGCCCGACCAGGTAATCCAACGCGTGCGTGCTTACCAGCAGGTGGGCGTCAGCCACATCATCCTGTCGCTGCGGGCGCCTTACGACCTCGAGGCGATCGAGCTTTTCGGGCGCGAGGTAATTCCCGCGGTTCGCGAAAAGGTCGCTGCTTAGATAAAACTCGACGCCGTGGCCAAGCACAATCTCCAGATGTGGGAGCGGCTCGCCGCCGCCGGGATGAACTACACGCGTCCGTTCGGGCGCCCGCCTAAGACGAAAGTGGGAATGCGACGGTTTATGGATCCTCGCCACCGGCTGAAGGGAGTGCGCCTCGACGGCGCCCGTGTCCTCGGGCTGGCCGCCGGTGGTGGATGGGACCCGGTCATCTTTGCCAAGCTTGGTGCCACCACCACCCTGTTTGACATCTCGCCCCGCCAGCTCCGGACCGTTCGGGAGCTTGCCCGAAAGCAGCGGGTTGCGATTCGCTTCGTCCGGGGCAACATGAAAGATCTCTCGATCTTTCCGGACGCCTCCTTCGATCTGGTCTGGCACTGTCACTCGCTGGTGTTTGTCGATGACGCCGGGCGTGTGCTCCGGGAGGTAGGGCGGGTGCTGGCGCCCGGAGGGACGTATCTGATGTCGACCATGCATCCCACTACTCTGCGGCTCTACGGCTCCTACACCGGGAACGGGTGGAGACCAAAGCGGTCGTACTTTGACGAACGGCCAGTCCCACTGATCAGCGAGTGGGATGCAACCTGGACGTATGGGCGCAAGCAGGTGGTGGCGCCAACCATCGAGTACGGACACCGCTTCGAGACCATCATCAACGGCATGGTCGCGGGCGGCATGGTGGTGGACGGCGTCTGGGAGTTTTCGCCCGGCCCGCCCGAGCCAGGTGCCGAGCTGGGCAGTGACGCCCACCTCGACACCATCTTTCCGGCGTTCATCGAGGTGCGCGGCCGGAAGTTACCCTTCCAGCCCGACCGGCGCGATAGGCCGAAAGGAGCTGGTCACGCTGGAGTGCCGGGAGGTAGCGGACGGCCTCGCGCACGGTAACGCCCGAGGCCAGGCCGATGCGCGGCCGCAACCAGTCGTAGACCACCTGGGGCCGGCTCTTGGACACCTCCCGGAGCACCCAGCCGATCGCCTTGCGAATGAAGAATTCCCTCTCCGTTAGCATCGGCTCGGCGTAGCGGGCGAACCGGTTGAAGTCACCGCCCCGTTTGACCGAAGGCAGGAGAGCCAGCAGGGCTGACCGGCGAATCCAGAAGTCGGGGTCGGTGGACCAGCGATCCAGGACGCGGTGGAGATCTTGGAATCGCTCCACGAGCGGCCCCGCGATCGCGACCGCGAAGCTGTCGACATATGCCCAGGTCTTCGACTCGCGGATCAAGCGCTCGATCAGACCGATATCTGGCGGCTGAAGCCGGTCGCGGTACAAGCCAAGGATTTCGATCGCGGCCATTCGCCGCTCATGGACAGGCTCGGCCCACAGTTCGGTCACCACTGCGAGGACGGAGGTCCGGTTGAGCGCCGGGTGATCGTGATGGGCGTGCTTTGCTGTCGTCCGAATCCCGGGCACGCCAACCCCGAGGAAGACAAGGTCGCTCTTCAGGTATCGCTTTTCGGCGGCGGCGCGGTCAGGTTTGCGCAGGGCCATGAGCTCGC
>Ga0209806_1001649_pt1 | contig 14592 bp, 16 predicted proteins | sample GraSoiAngelo_152_FD_186166 | JGI IMG/M metagenome (GOLD analysis project Ga0209806, IMG submission 186166) | Grasslands soil microbial communities from the Angelo Coastal Reserve, California, USA - 14_1009_12_30cm (SPAdes) (version 2) | ecosystem: Environmental > Terrestrial > Soil > Grasslands ... | reverse complement strand
TCGTGGTCGGTGATGATCGCGACGGCCCGGTCGCTCACGCGTGACTGGGCGCAGTCGAGCGCGTACGCGATACCGCGGCGGATCAGATGCTTTCGCTCGTCAGCGCCCTCGAGACCGACACCGCGCCAGAAGGAGGCACGCGAGCGGACCTCGGCACTCGCCAGAACGGTCGCATCGCGCGCGAGCGCGCGTGATTCGGCGACCACGTCGGCGAGCTGTGTACCGATCGCGACCGCGACGACGAGCAACGCGCTTCGGCCTGCGTCGATCTGCACGGGGCCGGGTAGAGCGAACGCGACAGCTCCCTCGAGCGCGCGGTCGTCGATCCACAGCACGTCCCCTTCACGGCCCTCGCGCGGCGCCGCAGCGGGGCTCGGCAGCGGACCGCCCTCGGTGATCTGGGTGTAGTCCGCCCGGCCAAGACGAGGACGCCCGGTCCACTCGGTCCGCAAGCTGAATGGGGTGCGATGAGATGAAACGCGGATCAGCTGCACCAGGCCCGCGCGCCCGGCAGGCGCGAAGGTGGTGATCTCGATGCGGGAGTCAGTGGAGTCGATAACAGCGATGGGGAGCGCATCCTCGACGAAGTAGGCCTGGCTGCCGGCTTCGAGGAGCGCGAGCCCGAAGGACGGGCGATCCGGTGCGGCGAGAGCCGCACGGTGCTCGCGCACGGCGTCTTCGTCGCCACGCCGCGATTCGGGGAACGGCTCAGTGGCGGTCAGCCACAGCCGACCGAGCTCGTGGTGGGCGATGCCCAGAGAGAGCAGCCGACCCGATGGTCCGATCGTCCCCGCGACGATGCCGTTGCCGAAGTCGAGCGGCTTGTAGGAACGACGTCGATCGAGCGGAGTCGGCTTCAGTTGGGCAGGGCCGTGCCCGATCCCGCGTCCATCCAGCGAACGCGCGATTCGTCGAAGCGCAGAGAGATCGCCTGATCGGGCTTCACGGCGACATCGACCGGCGCCTGCACTTTCACCGCCGTCTTCCCGACTACCGCAGTGACGAGCGCGTGCGATCCGAGCGGCTCGACGACCAGGACCTTCGCGGGAATGCCGCCGCCACCGATGACGATGTGTTCCGCGCGGACGCCGAGGAGCAGCTCGCGGCCCTGCTCGCCGCGCGGTCGCGACAAAGGCACGCTGAAGCCATCGCCGGCGAAGCCACCGTCGCGAACCGCGCCGCGGAGGAAGTTCATCGGCGGGGATCCGATGAATCCACCGACGAACTGAGACGCCGGGTTGTCGTAGATATCCATGGGCGCGCCGATCTGCTCGATGACGCCCTCGCGCATCACCGCGATCCGCTGGCCGAGACTCATGGCTTCGACCTGATCGTGCGTCACGTACACCGTCGTGCGCTTCAGCTCCTCGTGCAGGCGCTTCAGATCGGCGCGTGCCTGAAGCCGGAGGAGCGCATCGAGGTTGGAGAGCGGCTCGTCCATGAGCAGGAGCTCGGCGTCCATCACGAGCGCGCGCGCGACCGCGACCCGCTGGCGCTGCCCGCCCGAGAGCTGCGCCGGATACCGATCGAGGAATCGCTCGAGCTGCAGCAGGCGCGCTCCTTCCTCGACGCGGCGGCGGACCTCCTCGCTTCGCACCTTGCGCATGCGCAGGCCGAAGCCGATGTTCGAGCGCACGGTCATGTGCGGGAACACCGCGTAGCTCTGGAACACCATCGCGACGTTGCGCTCGCGCGGCGGCAGCAAGGTGACATCGCGGGCCCCAATGCGCACCGAGCCGGTGTCGATGTGCTCGAGCCCGGCGACGCTGCGGAGGAGGGTCGTCTTGCCGCAGCCGGACGGACCGAGCAGCACCATGAACTCGCCGTCCTTGACCTCGAGGCTGACGTTCGAGAGCGCCGGCGCCTTGCCGAACGTCTTCGTGACTCCAGCCACGCTGAGCCCGGCCACCGCTAGCGGCCTCCCCAGAGGTTCAGCAGGTACCGGCGCATGAAGAAGATGAACACGATCGCCGGGGCGGCCATCACGAAGCCGCCGGCGAACTTGAACGTGATGAGCGACTGGTCGAGCGCCGTGAGGACCTGCGCCGGGAAGGTGCGCTCGCGGAGCGTGAGGATAGTCGCCGCAAATACCTCGTTCCAGGAGATCACGAACGTGAAGATCGCCGCCGCGGCGAGGCCGGGGATCGCGAGCGGAAGAGCGATTCGCAGGAACGCCGACCAGCGGGAGCAGCCGAGCGTCTGCGCGGCCTCCTCGAGCTCGTGCGAGACGCCGACGAACACCCCGCTGGTGATGATGATGACCAGCGGCACGGCCATCGCCGCGTGCACCAGCGCGACGCCCGCCACGCTGTCGTAGAGCCCGATCCGGAGGAACGCCACCGCGAGCGGGATCGAGAGGATCGCAACGGGGAACATACGCGTGGTAAGGACGAGCACCGAGAAGGCGTCGCGGCCGCGGAATCGGAAACGTGCGAGCGCGTAGCCGGCCGGGGTCCCGAGCGTGAGCGCGATGAGGATCGTGAGCAATGCGACCACGAGGCTGTTGATGATCGAAGGCACGACGCCCCGTGAGTTGAGGAAGAACTGCATCGTCTCAGCCGAGAGCGTCGTGGGCAGGAGCTGCTTGGGAAAGTCGTAGGCGGTCGCCTGCGGACTGAACGCCGCGATCGTGATGAGATAGAGCGGTGCCAGGACCCAGAGCGCGAGGATGAGCGCGACGCCGTAGACGAGGATTCGGTCGAAGATCAGACGCGCCGTCATCGGCCGAGCTGCTCCTTCCCGACGCCGAGCACGCGGAGGTAGAAGACGGTCATCGTCCCGGCCATGAGGAGAAGCACGAGCGCGTATGAGGCGGCGACGTGCGAGTCGCGGCTCAGGGTGTACCAGTTGTAGGCCTCGCCGTAGACGATCGGGAGGTTGCGGCCGGCGAGCGCGAACACGGCCGCGAAGGTGGTGAAGGCGAAGATCGTCCGGATGATGAGCGCCGATTGGAGACTCGGGCGCAGTAGCGGCAGGACGACGTGGATCGTGCGGCCGATCCGGTTCGCGCCGAACAGGTCGGCGGCCTCGAAGTAATCGCGCGGGATCAGCTGAAGACCCGCGATGAGGATGACGAGCACGAGCGCGGTCGCACGCCACGACTCGGCGACCACAATCGCCGCGAAGACGAGAGCGATGTTCTCGTACGAGAGAAAGATGATCGGGCCTTTGATGAGGCCGAGGCCCTGCAGCACGGTGTTGAGGTACCCCTGCTGGGTGAAGACCGAGAGCCAGAGGATCCCCGCGGCGAGATCCGAAATGGCGAGCGGGATCGCGTAGATGTACAGAAGCCAGCGATGTCCCTTGATCCGCGAGTGGACGAGCAGGGCCATGACGAGCGCGAGAACGATCTGCGCGGGGACGATGAGGACCAGGAGCACGAGTGTGTTGCGGATGGCGTCGCGGAAGTTGACGTCGTTGGCCATGCGCTGGAGGTGCTCCGTGGTGAGCGCGCCGTCGTCGCCCTGGATCGCGAGGAGCAACGCTTGGAACATCGGCAGCAGGATGAGCAGCGCGAGATAGGCGACCGAAGGAAGGAGGAGCGCGAATGGGAGCGCATCTTCGCGCCACCGTCGCGCGCTCATCCTCCCGACGGCCACAGAGCTACTTCACCTGACAGGGACCGCTCGAGGTGCCGTCCGGACCCCAGCATTTCGCGCCCGCGTCGGTCACGGCCTTCTGAAGCAGCGCGGACTGCTCGCCCAGCACCGTCTTGATGTCCTCGTTCTTGATGACGATGCGCTGGAACGTGTCGACCATCGCCTTGTTGAAGTCGCCGCCCTTCGCTCCGAGCCCCACCGGCAGCGGCACCGGCTTCGCGTCCTTCGCCGTCGCCTGCTTGGACACGGCGTCGGCCTCGAGCTTGAGACCCGCATCGAGGTCGCTCGGGATGTCGACCTTCACGACGGGGAAGAAGCTGTTCTCACGCAGCGTGGCGATCTGCGTGCTCGACTGCAGGAGGTAATCGATCAGCGCCTCCGAGCCTTTCTGGTTCGGCGTCGTCTTCGGGATGCCCAGCCCGACGAGTACGGTCATGAAGTACCGGCCCTTCGGGCCCGCGGGCGCGGGCACGGCCATGAAGTCGTTCGGCTTCGCCTTGAGCACGTTGATGAGCCGCGCGGCGTGGTCGAAGCCGATCCAGACCTCTTCGGACTGCAGCGGGTCCTGCATGAAGGCATACGTGGTGGACTGCGGATTCGTGTACTGCCACAGGTCCTTGATCGCCTTCCACATCGTCTCGGCGTCAGCGCTCTTGTAAGTGGTCACGAGACCGCCGGTGTACGACGGATAGAAGTAGCCCTGCAGCAACCGGTGCAGGAGGCTGTTGTTCCCTGCGGGCAAGCCGATCATCCGCTTGCCGGTCTTATCAAGGATGTTTTTGCCCCACGCGATCAGCTGGTCGTAGGTGAGCGCGTTCACGTCCGCGCCGCTCGGCAGGTACTGCATCGCCTTCTTGTTGATCGCGAGGAAGTACGTCGCCTGCATCCACGGCACGTAGTACTGCGTGCCACCGCTAAGCTTGCCGAGGTTCACGAAATCCGCCGGGATGCCTTTGTCCTTGTACTTGTCCATGACTTTGCCGACGTCCTGCATCCCGTTCGCGATCGTTCCGAATTGTCCGTTCTCGAGGCCGACGAGCCCGATCTGTCCCTGGCCGCCCGCTTTGATCTCGGCGGTGATCCGGTCGAGGATCACGTTCTCGGCATCGGTGACGTAATCGACCGGCGCTCCCTTGTAGCTCGCGAGGATCTTGTTGCGCACGTTCTCTTGCTCGGTCGTCGGCGTGAACTGCGTGGACGCGAACACGAAGCCCTTGCCGGTGTCGCTGCTCTCCGGCCCACCCCCGGCAGGAGCGCCCTGGGTAGAGCACGCCGCGAGCAACACCGCGAGCGACGCGGCGAGCGCGGCGCTGCGAAGCGAGCGAGGCCTTTTCATGACGTCCTCCCCTCGACGTGACGGCTGCCGCGATTCTGCACGCTTCACAATCGCCCCGTGCCCGACGTCCGGCCCTTCGCCGCTCTCCGGTATGCCGAGGCGGTCGCGGGACCGCTCGGGGATCTCGTCTGCCCGCCGTACGACGTGATCTCCGACACCGATCGGGACCGGCTGTACGAGCGGAGCCCGTTCAACTTCGTGCGGCTCGAGTACCCGAGACCCGACGGCGATCCGTACGCGCGGGCTGCGTCGGACCTCGCCTCGTGGCGGCAGCAGGGAGTTTTACGGGCGGACGCGGCCGCCGCCGTCTACGTCCACGACCACGAGTTCCTTGTCGCCGGCACGCGCGTTCGTCGTCGTGGCCTGCACTGCGCGCTGCGTCTTTACGCGCCCGAGGAGGGCGTCGTGATGCCCCACGAGCTCACCTTCCCGAAGGCCAAGGCCGACCGTCTGGCGCTCCTCCGAGCCACGCGCGCCAACACCAGCGCGGTCTTTGGGCTCTTTGAGGATGCGCGAGGCGATATCGGGACGACCCTCGACCGTGCCGTCGCGGGGGGCAGCGCTAAGCCGATCGCCGATGCGACCGTCGGCGACGATCGTCACCGCGTGTGGGCGGTCGGCGATCGCCTGGCGATCGGCGAGCTTCGCGACGCGTTCGCAAAGATCCGGATTTACATCGCGGACGGTCATCACCGCTACGAAACGGCTCTGACTTACGCCGACGAGCGCGGCGGTTCGCCGGATGCGCCGGAGCGCTTCGTCCTCGCATACCTCTGTGCGCTCGATGACCGTGGGCTTCGGATCTTTCCCACGCATCGCATCGTGCGCGGGGGGAACGGCGCGATCGACCACGCGATCGACCGTTCGTTCCGGCGCGCGCCGATCGACGCCGGCGCGATCGCCGATACCCAGCCGGGGATCGTCGTCGTACGCGCTGGTTCGTTCGAGGAGCTCGAGCTTCGCGACGATGCGGATCTCGGTCCGCTCCGTGCGGCGTGGCGCGAGCTCCCGGTGGCACAGGCAGAGGAGCTCTTACTGCGCGAGGCGCGCGACTCCGGCGCCGAGATCACATACGAGCACGACGAGCACAAGGCGATCGCCGCCGCCGAGCGAGGTGCGACCGCGGTCCTGCTTCGCGCGGTTGATCCCCGAACGCTGCAGCGCATAGCCGACGCGGGCGAGCGCCTGCCGCAGAAGACGACGTACTTCTATCCGAAGGTGCCGGCCGGACTTGTGGTGAGGGCGCTCAACTAGCTCTCGCCTTGGTGGGGTCGCGTCTTTAACCCCGCATGGACCTCACCCAGCGCCCACTCGATTCGTATCCGCCGGACCGCGCTGAGCCAGGGCCAGAGCAGGCCGGCAGTGGCCTCCACGTTCAGATGCCCGCTTAGCCGCCATCGATAGGAGGGAAGCCGCGACCAGGGATTGCGAGGCTCATGTGGCCCAGTGATCGAGCCCCGTCCAACAACCTCCTTGAATCGCAGAAGCGCCTTTGGGACCCCATCGTCGCTGGACTGTGGGATCTCCATTTCAACGCCGCGATAAGGCGCCCTTGTGGGATTCAGTCGATTGATGCCGACCGTCCCCTCACCGTCGAAGAACCCCGCGGCCCACGCCACATCGGTCGGGCCGCCTGTGGTCTGCGGCGTGTTGACTTCAGGGTCGATACGAGCAAGTTCGCATGCTTCGAGATATTGCTGGCGTTTCTCGGGCGAAATCTCAGGCCAGAGGAGCTGCACGATCTCGTCGATAACGAGCTTCCGCGAAGTCTTCCAGTAGTAGAGATAGCCGCGGTAGGGGCCCGTGATATTCCCGTGGCCTCCGACGATATTCCTGAAACGGAGGAGGACCGTCGGGGGCGTTCCCGAGTCGCCGCCCTGACTCACGGCCATCTGTCGTCGATAGGTCTTCCGGAACTTCGGGAGGTACGCCGAACAGGAACCTTCGCCGTCATAGAGACCGGCAGCCCAGGCGACCAGGGCAGGGTCGCGCTGACGATCGGCCATTCATGAACAGATCGGCACAGGCTTGCGCCGGCGGGGAGGGCGGGATTCGAACCCGCGACAGCGGAATAACCCGCTGTAGTGGTTTAGCAAACCACCGCACTCGACCTGGCTATGCGACCTCCCCAGGCGAGAACGAAACCAGTCTACGGTTCGGCTACGCGAGAGGCGACCCACTCCGTCCGCGGCGGACCGCGACCACGTGGGCGATCGCCGCGAGAGCGATCTCCTCGGGCGTCTGCGCGCCGAGGTCCAATCCGACCGGGGTGTGCACGCGCGCAAGTGACTCCTTTGAGTAGCCGGCTCTGCGCAGCTCTTCGATCAGCGGCCCGGTGTGGCGCCGGCTTCCCATCATTCCAATGTACGGAGCCTTCGACGACAGCAGCGCTTTGAGCGCGGGCTGCGAGAACGACTCGTCGTGGCCGGCGATCACGACGTAGCTCTCCGGACCGATCGCTAGCTTCGCGAGCTCTCCGGTCTCGCGCACCGCGATGCGCTCGTCGGCGTCGCGCATCTCGTCGGACTTTCCTTCGGTCGCCGCTCGCACGCGAAAGCCAAGCACGCGCCCGAGCGCGACGAGCGCACGACCGACAGGCCCAGCGCCGATGATCACGAGCTCCGGACGCTCGACGTTCCCGGGTACTGTCTCGCCCGGCTCGAATGGGCGCACCTCGACGCGGATCCGCGAGGATGCATCCCAGTCGTATGAGCGCTCGAGGCGGATCTTCTGCCCCAGCGCCCGCGCCGCGTCGGCAGCACCCGACCGATCGAAGCCGTCGCAGCCAAGGGTCCCGAACGTCGCGCCGCTCTCGAGTACCCCGAGTGCCATGCCCTCACGTGAGGGCGGATCACCTTCGAGCCCGGTCACTGTGACGATCGCGGCGCGTTCCCCTCGGTCGAGCGCCTCGCGCACGGCCGCCCGCGGTTCCACCAATTAAGAATAAGAAGAGGCCCCGCCGTATCGACGGGGCCTCGGTTCGTTTTGGTGCCAGACCGGGGTTACTTCAAGAACTGACGCAGCCAGGGGTCGGCGAAGTAGATAGCGAACGCGGCGCTCGCCACCCACAGGGGGAGACCGACATCTCTGGCCTTACCGCTCGCGACCTTCAGAAGCGCGTAGGCGATGAACCCTGCGCCCACGCCGTTTGTGATCGAGTAGGTCAGTGGCATGACGAATAGCGTCAATAGAACCGCGAAGCCCGTCGCGAAGTCGATGTTGCCGATCTTGTTGAGATCCAGGATGGGCTTGAACATGAACCACCCCACCAGCATCAAAGCGGGAGCGGTCGCTTGCTGTGGGACGATGCCCGCGATCGGCGCGAGGAAGATGCACAAGAGGAAGAGGATCGCGGTCACGAGGCTCGCGAGCCCGGTCTTCGCGCCCTCGGCGACGCCGGCACCCGACTCGATGTACGTGGTGTTGCTCGACGTGCCGAAGAGTCCCCCGAACAGAGCGCCGAGCGAGTCGACCCAGAAGACGCGGTCGACCCGATCGATACTGCCGTCCTTCTTGAGCCAGCCGCCCTCTGCGGCCACCGACACAACGGTGCCCGCAGTGTCGAAGAAGTCGGAAAGCATCAGGGAGAAGACGGTGAGGATCGCGACGAAGAAACCGAGCTTGAAGACTTCAAGGAGTCCAAAGTTGCCGTTCACCGACTGGAAGACTCCTCCGATCGTGGAGAAGTCGGGGATGGAGGTGAAGGAGGTCGGCATCACGGCAACACCCTGGAACGCTGCGTAAGTCGCGCCCTTGGTCGCGGCGTTGACGAGGATGCCGATGATCGTCGCTCCGATGATGCCGAGGATCAACGCACCTTTGACGTTTCGCGAATAGAGAAAGGCGGTCAGAAGTAGGCCGCCGACTGTGACGATGGCGGTGCCGCTGTTCAAATTGCCGAGAGCTACGGGATCGGACGGATTCCCGGTCCCGACGGCCAAGCCACCGTTGAAGAAACCGATCGCGAAGATGAATGCGCCGATGCCGGCACCGATCCCGAGCTTGATCGGGACGGGTACGGCGTCGAGAAGGGCGCGCCGGACACCGAGGGCCATGGCCACACAGATGGCCAGACCTTCGAGGGCCACGACGCCCATCGCGCCCTGCCACGAAAGACCAGCGCCCTTGACGAGACCGAACGCGACTACTGCGTTGATGCCGAGACCCGCCGCGCCCGCGTAGGGGTAATTCGCGTATAGGGCCATGCCACCGGTGAAAAGCGCCGCCATGAGAGCGGTCGCCGCGACGACCGCGGGGAACGGGATGCCGGCACCCGAAAGGATGACGGCGTTTACGACGAGGATGTAGGACATGACCAGGAATGTGGTGACCCCGCCGCGAACCTCGGTGCCGATGGTGGATCCTGCGGCCCGTACCTTGAACTGGCGCTCGATCCAGTCTGTGCCGCCGCTCAGCGCGGCCGTGCGTGCTGCCATGCGTCCCTCCTCCGCCACGCTCACACCGGCGGGTGCGTCCGGCCGCAAGAGTTGGAAGCGTGCGGCTCGCCTCTGGGACGCCGCGCAGTCTAGGGCACGATCGAGCGCGCGAGGGTAACGATCGGCGCGATGACTAGAAGCGGCGAGCGAGCGCGATGCCGTATCCGCCGATCGCGATGACGCCGAAGAGCGCGATCAGCAGATATGACCATGGCGTGTCCGATGACGGCGGCGCCTCGGCGCTGGCAGGGGCCGTCGGACCGCTCGGCGATTGGGCAGTCGTGGCCGACGTCGCCGCTGCGTCAGAGTCGCCGACGATCACGACGCCCGACATGCCGGGATGGAGGTAGCACGCATATGGGTACAGCCCGGCTGTCGTAAAGGTGTGGGTGAACGTCTCGCCCGGCTGGAGCATTGGCACACCGGCAGCGACGTATCCGCTCACCGAGCCCCAGCCCACGCCCGAGATGACGTGCGGCAGTTTGTCGACGTTCTTCCAGCTGACCGTCGCGCCGACCGGCACGCGGCTCACCGTCGGCGAGAAGGCGCAGTCCTTGATGGCGATCGTCGGCACGGCTCCGTCGTTGGCGAGGCTCTGATTGACGCATCCACCCGCCGCGACGGCGACCGGCATCGCCAGAAGGAGCAGAGAGAACGCGCCAGCAAACGTCCAGACGATCGCCCGATGCATCGGCTACCTCGCAGAGTTTCGTCGCTTACATCTCTACAAGTGTGGAATGTCTTGGGTTCCCATCGAGCTGCCAGCCGCTGCGCGCGGCCGGCCCCAAGAAGCAATAACGTTCCATGCGATTACGCACGGGAGATGGGCAGTGGACGAAACGATCCTCGAGGAACAGATCCAGGAAACACCGGATGAACGCGACATCGCAGCCGCCGAGCACGAACGAGGAACCGAAGAGCCGCAGACCGAGGGCTTCTGGCGAGCGGAGCTAGAACGAACGACGAGTGAGACCGGACGACGCTTGGACCGCTGGATCGTCGAGCAGCGCCGCCGGATGGCGGACGGTCTCGACTCGCTGCTCATCGACCTTGAGCGACGCCGACAGGCGGAGCTCGACCGATTCGAAGAATGGAAGGCGATCGAACGCAATCGGCTGCAGAACGAGATCGCGGCCGAGCGCGAGCGGCTGCGCGAACAATTGACGCACGAGCTCACCGCGGAGCGCGAGCGCTTTCACGAGCAGATGCTCGATGAGCTCAAGGCGTTCGAGGAGCAGCTCGGTCTCCGCCTTGGCGAGCACGAGGCGCGGCTCGCACGATGGTGGGACGAGGCAGAGGACATGGCCGCGCGGCGGTTCGCGGCGCTCGGACTCGAACGAACTCCGCCGTCCTGACCTAGCGGGGGAGCCAACGGCGAAGGAGATACCTGACGAGACCCGCCACCGCGACCAGCGCGACGCCTACCACCACGAGGAACTCGGGAGCGCCTGGCTCCCCAGGCGTAGTGGTTGGCGACGCCGCCGCGACGAGGCTTGGACTGGGAGCCAAGGTCAGTGACGGGGTCGGCGTTGGTGAGACTGATGCTGATGTCGGTGGGGACGCCGTGACAGTCGGGGTCGCGGTACCGCCCCCGGCCGCGACCCCGGGGGAGCAAGGGGCCACAGCGCTGGCGGTCATGTCGCCGTTGGCGTCGACCGCAATCGAGAAGCAGTAGGTAGAGCGCGCCAGGTCGAGGGTGGCGTCGAGCGCCGCCGGGATCCGTAGCTCGAAGCGTGATTGATACGACAGGATCGCGATTCCCGGATTGCTGGCTGAAGGCAAGGTGTAGGCGCTCGCAGTCGCCGTGATATTTGAGTCCATCGCGCGCGTTAGGTACTCGACGATGTCGCCACCCGTGTCGAGCGTGGAGATCACGCACATCGCCTGACCCACCGTCGTGCGATCGGTTCGATCGCCCGCAGGGTCGCCGGTGTAGACCGTTCCTGCGTCGATCCGGAACAGGGCCGAGCCAATCGTGATCTGTCCCGACGACGTCGCGGTTGCCGGAACGTAGGCCTTCACAGTCCCACATCTCGTGAGGTGTTCCCGATCGGAGAAGTTGTCGCGCACCGGGACCTTGGCCGTAGCGACGAGATCACCGGTGCCGCCGTCGACCTGGTACGCGTAGCACACTCGCATGCCAGGGTTGTCGAGCCCGACCGCTTGCGTCGCGCGTTGAAGGGTGAGCTCGCCGAAGTCCGAACGCATCGCGAAGCTGTCAACGGCGGTCGGACGGATCAGATTGCCGCAGACGCGGTCGCCCGACAGCATCGGGAAGAAGAGGTAGCGCACAAGCCTTCCGCTCGTGAGGCCGATGCTCGCCGTGGCGCAGAGATCACGTCCGACCGCCACCTCGACCCCGCCACTGCCGGCGCCGACTCCAGTCGCGACCGGATAGGTGCGCGACCCAATGCGGAGCGAGCCCTCCGCCGAAGCGCTCGCCGCGGTGTGTGCGCGAAGGGTTCCGCAGATCTCGAGCGCGTTCGTTCCTTCGCTCGTCGCCTCGGCAGGAGTGGCCAAGAGCGCGGGGGACAAGAAGACGCACAGTGTGATGGCGACGAGCAAGACGCTGCGATGAAGCGCTACAGATGAGCTCTGCTTCAGCGCGAACGGCATCGCGTCATTGTCGGTCGGCAGACCAGATGCCCGAATGCGTGAACCAAACACGGCACCTTCGGTCTTGACATATGCCGATATGGACATATATTTGGCTCATGGCACGAGCCGCCACGACCTCTGATGCGTTCAACGCAGTTGCCGAGCCGCAGCGGCGGCGGATTCTCGTCCTTCTAAAAGGGCGCGAGCGTCCGGTCAATGAGCTTGCACGCGCGCTGCGGATCACCCAGCCGCGCACGTCAAAGCACCTGCGCGTGCTTCGGGAAGTGGGACTGGTGCGGGTTCGCGGGGCCGGGCAGCAGCGGCTCTACGGCCTTGACGCGCGCGGCCTCCAGCCGGTGCACGAGTGGGTCATCGGCTTCGAGCAGTACTGGAACGAGAACTTCGAGCGGCTCAACGAGTACGTCAAGAAACTTCAGCTGAAGGAGTATGCAGATGGCAAGCGAAGCTAGCACCGAGGCGGACCGGGAGATCGTCGTCTCGCGCATCATCGAGGGCCCCCGGCGACTGGTCTTCGACGCATTCACCAGCGCCACCCACCTCGCCGAGTGGTGCGCCCCGTGGTCGGGCAGCAAGATCACCACGCACGCGTTCGACTTCAAGCCGGGCGGAGTGTGGGACGCCACGATCCAGGGCCCCGACGGCAGGGCTTATCCGAACCACTGGCTGTGGAAAGAGATCGTGCCGCCGGAGCGCATCGTCTGGATGTATTCGCTGAAGAAGGACGACCCGCACCCCGTGAAGACGACCCTCACGCTCGCCGAGCGTGGCAACACGACCGAGGCGACACTGCAGTTGCTCTTCGGCAGCAAGGAAGAGCGCGATGAGAAGGTCGCAAAGTTCTACGCCGCACAGGGCGCGCGGCAGACACTCGACTCGCTCGCCGGGTACGTTGCAAGCGCGCAAGCGGCTCGCAAATAGGCTGGCTTAACGCTCTAATTATTTAGCTAGGGGAGGCGCGGAATGAATGCGCACGTCAGCGCGATCCTTCTGGGCGTCAATGACATGGAGAAGTCCAAGCGCTTCTACACCGAAGGCCTCGGCTGGAAGATCCAGAACGACTACAAAATTTCGGTGTTCTTCGTCCCGCACGGCGGGTCTCTCGTGGGCTTTTACGGGCGCGAGGGCCTGGCGGCCGACGTTGGCGTGAACCCGCAGGGCAGCGGGTTCTCCGGCTTGGCCTTGAACTACATCGTTCGCAGCGAGAAGCGAGTTGACGAGGTGATGGACGAAGCAAAGAAGGCCGGCGCCAAGATCCTCAAGCCTGCGGCGAAGCTGCAGTGGGGCGGATACGGCGGTTCGTTCGCAGACCCCGACGGCTACGTCTGGAGGGTCGGTTACAGCGCGCAAGGCAGCGATCAGCCATACGCGGAGTAGCCCCCCTCGCGAAGCGACGTCTGGAGGAGGTTTCCATGAGCCCAACGAAGGCCACGCAGAAGTCCGCCAAGAGCACCAGCGCGAACAACAAGAAGCGTTCGGTACTCACGGACGAGGAACGAGCCGCGATGAAGGAGCTCGTCAAAGAGCGGAAGGCGGTCGCGAGCAAGGAGGAGGAGGCAAGCGCGGTGCTCGCAAAGATCGCCGAAATGGCGGACGCGGATCGCGCCATGGCCAAGCGGGTCCACGCGATCGTCAAAGCCAGCGCGCCGGTCCTCTCGCCCAAGCTCTGGTACGGGATGCCCGCGTATTACAAGGACGGCAAGGTCGTCTGCTTCTTCCAAGACGCGCAGAAGTTCAAGAGCAGGTACGCGACGGTTGGCTTCAGCGACGCGGCGAACCTCGACGAAGGCGGCCTGTGGCCGGTCGCCTTCGCGCTCAAGGAGTTGACTGCGGCCGCAGAGGCAAAGATCAGCGCGCTCGTGAAGAAAGCGGTGAGCTGAGGACTGATCGCAAGGGAAAAATGCGGAGGGGGTGGGATTCGAACCCACGGAAGCCTTGCGGCTTCAGCGGTTTTCAAGACCGCCGCATTCGTCCGCTCTGCCACCCCTCCGAGGCAACAAACGCCAATAAACATACGGCCTCTAATGCGAACTGACACTCAGAGAGAGCTGCGCCTCCTAACCTTCCAATGGTGCCGGTGGCATCACGACGCCACGGCATTTCGGCGAAGACGTGGCAGCCGCGTTCCGCTGGTCAGTGGGATTAGCGTGGACGATGCCTTGCGTGGAATCATGCGCGCGAGAAGGAGCGTTCGATGGTCTTTGGTGCCCACGTGATCGTCTACAGCAAGGACGCAATCGCTGATCGCGCCTTCTTTCGGGACGTCCTTGGCTTCTCGTCAGTGGACGCTGGTGCCGGTTGGCTGATCTTCGCCCTTCCTCCCGCGGAGTTGGCGGTTCATCCCGCCGAAGCGAAGGACCGGCACGAACTCTTTCTGATGTGTGACGACCTGAAGGCCGAGATCATGGCGCTCGGGAGCAAGGGCGTCCGTTGCTCGGAGGTGCAAGAAGCACGATGGGGTTCGATAACCAGAATCCGGCTCCCGGGAGGAGGCGACCTTGGTATCTACCAACCCAAGCATCCATCGGCGTTGGCTCGCGCTCGAAGGTGATGGACTCTGCCACCACCCGGGGAAACTGGCCTGCTCTCAGCCTCACTCGATTAG
>Ga0209806_1001642_pt1 | contig 14633 bp, 9 predicted proteins | sample GraSoiAngelo_152_FD_186166 | JGI IMG/M metagenome (GOLD analysis project Ga0209806, IMG submission 186166) | Grasslands soil microbial communities from the Angelo Coastal Reserve, California, USA - 14_1009_12_30cm (SPAdes) (version 2) | ecosystem: Environmental > Terrestrial > Soil > Grasslands ... | reverse complement strand
GCAGCCACTCAGAACGAAAGCGAAAATTGTGGCCAAGCCAATACGCGCAGAGGACATCTGCGTTCATCTTAACGTCAGGACGATCTCGCGCGCCAGTCCCGGGGCGAACCGCGAAAAAGATCAGTTACTGACAGGGCCCCTGGTTACCCGCCTTTGTGCAGTTAAAGGGAACAGGGGTATCGCCGTGCTGGAGGTGCGCATTGTAGGCGTTCGGCGGCAAACAAAGAATAAACTTGCCATCGACGCCCTTATGACAAAGAGCCTTTAGCGGTCCCGGGTTTTCGGGCGAATTCGTGCTCGAGGATGTAAGACCATAATTCAGCGGGAGAGGGCAGCTTGGCGTTGGAGTCGGTGTCGCCGCCGGAGCGGGCGTGGCGGTCGGCGTCGGGGTCGCGATTGGTGTTGGTGTCGCAGTGGGTTTCGGAGTTGGCGTCGGGGTCGCGATTGGTGTTGGTGTCGCAGTGGGTTTCGGAGTTGGCGTTGGTGTGGGAGTCGACTTTGCCGCGAAGCTGACCGAAGCGATCGAAAATGCTGTAGTCACACAAAGCAATTTCAGATACAGACATAGTCTCATTTCAGGGAAAATGTTGGGGCGGGGCCTTTTGTTGAAAGCGTGGCGATGCTAGCAACTTTGGAGTTTTTTACAAGCTAAATCGCCCCTAATTTGTTGGGTGCTTGGCAGCGGAGGTGAAGGAATTGGCAGCGCGGACGGGAGTCGACCCTATCTAGGATCTCGCGTTATTGCGCACTTCTGCTGCAAATATGTGCTAAAACCGTAGTTAGCTGCGAATACGCAAAAGTGCCGCTCTGCCGTTCTTCCGCAGATTTACGCAGTTTTAGTGTCCGAAACTGCCCGGAAATTCTCGCTATTGTGTCGATGCTTCCGAGGCCGCGCGTTTTTGCTTTTCGATATCAGCTGAAATGAGAGCAGACTCCGGCAGCTTATGCTTGAAACCTTTGACCAGTCTTCCGTTCAGCACCTGGGAAAGAGCGACGTTGCACACGTGCGGCGGCTTTGTCGGATTGGGCGGGGAAATCACCATCTGGCCAAAATGTAGGCGGCAAGGATTATCCGGGAATTTTTTCAGCGTGAAGACCCCATCGCCGTGGAGCAAGATGAATTTATTGCGGGAATTCGTGCGGCGCTCAACGATAGCGGTAAACCCACTCACGGCCGCCGTGGCAATTCCTGTGGTGATCCTTACGGTACCGGCTTGTTTCGGAGCCGAAATCAGGATGGCGCCGCTCTTAAGATCGTAACTTCGAGTGGCAGCGTCAAAATTGAACACTGTGTTCGCGCCGAGGCGAGTGACACTCAGATCGGTGTAAGTCAGCTCCGCACGTGAATCGCTGCCAGTGTGCACGGCTGTCCCTTCACGAACGGTCTCGTTGACCACCGCCGGACGCGGCGCGGCCTGGGCCGCAAGCAGGCGCACATCGCGGACCGCTTCGGTCACGTTGGCCTCCTTTTTGTCCGCCGCGAGCGCGAATTGGGGTAGGGCAAGCAGAAAGGCGAATGCGATGCCGTATTTAGAGGGACGACCTAAACCTGCTCGCCATAGCGAGTGTCGTCCCAAAATTAGTCGGGCACGACGGAGCGTTTCTTCCCAGTTCGATTCTGTTTTCATAGGGCTGATTGTCGATCTTATGTTCGCTAATATTGCATTTATCATCGTGATTGTAATCGCACACGACAACGCGCCCGATACTATTGATCGAGAACGCGCGTGTCAAGCCGACCGCATAAGCGGTAGTGTCCTAATTTGAAAGGAAAAGAACTACGAACGTCGGCGGCTTGGAGGCCATTTATCGAAGATGGCGCACAGTCCCTTGCGGTAAAATCTCATTCGGAATCCATATTTCTTCGCAAATTGAGTGATCTTCGCTTCGCGATCTTGCTGATGCAGCGGCCAGAGGCGCGTCAATTCATCCTCGTAAACAGCGCAGTGCTTCCATTCGCCAACTGAGAGTCGGCGATCGATTTGAGCTGCGAGCGTTTTCATCCGCTGCGCAAATGTTTCGGCGCGAATAATTTTGGTCAGGAAATGGCATTCTTGTCAATTCTATTTGACCGTGCTTTAGCCGCAATCGCCGCCCTAACGGCATCCTCAGGCGAATTGATCGGAGGAATGCCTGGTACCGTTTTGAATGTGGGCTTGTCATCTTCCACGAGGTGGAAGGCGTAGCAGCGTGTTGCCTGTGAGTGGCCGTCAAGACTGAACGATTCGACTATCCCTTCCCAGACGACCTCGCCCCTAAATAACTCAGTTACCGGCTGTGATTTAAAACTTCATACCTTGCCGCCCGGTTCGCACGTTTCCCTTGGCTTTGATGATTCAAAAAAGGGCATTCGAACCTACGCTCTCAGAATGGGACAGAAAAAAGTCAGATTTCCGACCAGCTAAATCGCACCATTTTCAGGCTAATTCGCGTTATTTCGGTCAAATTAGGACACTACTGCGTAAGCCGCGTAACCGAGATTTATGTTGTTGGGATCTAGCCGATCGGATATCATCGTTTTGTAGCTATGGAAATTATGAGCGCATCTATCTCTTGGTCAGCCCGCGTCTGGACGTTGAGTTGCTCCCTTTTTCTCAGTCAGGCCGCTGGATTGCTCGCAGCGGAACTCGTTCTGCAAAAGGTCCCACCTCTCACCATCGAGCGATCGGCTGCCTATCCACGAGACGTCGCCCGCTATTGTCTCGTCGCGCAAGTTGAAGCCGTGCCTCAAAGCAATCCGATCGCGGGTTTGCAGCTAAGCTCGAAGTCGGAGCACCGCAACGTTACCGAAGCAGCGCTGCTCTGCGGTGATCCGACGGTGGGCTATCCCCTGTCTAATGGCACCACGACTTTGCTCGTCTCGCTCTCTAAAATTGAAAACTTCGACAGCATTTCCTTTCGTAACAGTCGTGCGAAAGGGGACGTCCTAATCGCGACCGCTAATGCCAAACTCCCTGCCGATAGCCCGCAGTGGAATAAAGTGATTCAGCAAGATCTGACTCCGGACGTGGTCAAAATAAAGATCGGCCCGAGTGAAGCGAAATATGTCAAACTTACTTTTAGCGTAATCGAGACCGGTCGCATTGCGGGCTTGGGTATTTATTCGATTCCTACAGTCTCGGATGGAACGACGCCGCGTTCGCGAAAAATGGTTCAGGACAAATCCGAGAGCTTGGCGCTGATCAGTTATAACCTTAGTAACGTGCATTCCCGAGCACGTGCGCTCTACGTGAGCTCTGGAGAAGACTTGAAACAGGCAGACAACATGATCGACGAGCAACCGGGCACAAGCTACCGCTTCGATACGAGTGATACCACGCCGGCTGCCATAATTGATCTGGGCGAGGTTACGAAACTTCGCCGCATTTCCACCATTTATTCACCGGCCAAGAGCAGAGTCGACTTTTATGTGCTGCAAACTTTACCTGGAGAAGCGATGTCGACAACTGAAAACGCGCCGGAAACGCTGCATGTCAGCGAGAAAATACTGGCAGAAGTGAAGCCAATCGGTTCGGTAGTGGACGACGGCACTGGTCGCGCGGCGATTGATTTTCCCGTGACCAGGGGTCGTTACGTAATGCTGAAATGGAGTCCAGCCATGCAGCAGGATACCGCGTTTTCTGTCGCGGAGATTGCCGCCTTTGGTAGCAATGAGACTCAGTCAACTAACTTAACACTGGCCAATACCAGCCTCGCTGGTGCTGGCGGTGGAGTCATTTCCGATGCCAAGGACGTGGTCATGGACGTTAAGGATTTTAAGGAGTGCTGCGCCGAAGAAGCCGAGCCCCCTGGGGAAGGTCCACCGTCCCCATTTCCCGAACCGCCGTCCTTCGTTTCTATCCCCTTCGTTAGTCCTTAGCGGAAATTTTCCGCCGGAAATTGGCCTGTCTGTTGGAATGAACCGATAGGCGGGCTTCTGCTTTTAGAAATTGCTGGAAATTTTTTCGACCTGGCGAGATTTACCTGTGAAAACAGGTGGCAGCGCGTACGGGAGTCGAACCCGTGCACCGGCCTTGAGAGGGCCGTGTCCTAACCACTAGACGAACGCGCCATCGTAATTCTCGAGGCGCTTAAAATAACTGTTGCCACAGCCCAAGCAAGATTGCCTTTCCTTCCGCTCCTAAACCAATTTGCAATCACCATCGCCGAATCATCTCTGGTTTGCCTCGTACTTTCTGGCCCGTTTGTCCTTTTTCTTTTTCGGCGTCGGACTCGGCGTCGGCAATTCACTGTCGGTCTCGTGTCGCACTCGTGCCTGGGTGATCTGACTCAAATGTGCGATTTTCAACCGGTCGAGCGCACTTCTCATTTCCGTGCTCCGCGCCATCACGGCCATCCGTCCGTAGTAAAGATCGTAATAATCACGCAGCCGCTGTCGCTTCTCCAAATCAGTTCGCGCCATTTCGGCCGATTTTTTCGCCGCCACAATGTCCGGGTCGTTTACGACCTGGTTCTGCAGTTGCCGCCATTCAATGTGCAGCCGGCGCTCATCTGCTTCTTTACCTAACGAGGTTTGTTTAAAAATTTCATCAATCTGCGCGCGTTCTGGAACGGTCGCTCTAGGGGTCGCGCTCGGAAGAGGCGCTTGCCGGGTCAAGCTCGATTGAAGATTCGAATCAGTCGCTACTTGTCCGGTGGCCGAACCTGCTCCGGCGCAAAAAGCCGCCAGCGAGATCGACAATGAAAGCTTCGCGCTCACTTGCAATTTTATCGGGGCGAGTCGCACTAAAACATGTCAGCTGGTCGGGGCGAGAGGATTTGAACCTCCGACCTCGTGGTCCCAAACCACGCGCTCTACCAAGCTAAGCTACGCCCCGTAATTTGCCGTGATCTGTATCACGGATTCGGTTCGTAGCCAAGATTGGGCCCGAGTCGCTTCTCCGCTGTCGCAGTTGATTCACTCCGCCGTTGCGCGTAATCCACAATCTGGTCCCGCCCAATTTGGCCAACCGCAAAATATTTCGCCTCCGGGTGCGAAAAATAAAATCCGCTCACACTCGCGGCCGGATGCATCGCGTACGATTCGGTCAGCTTGATGTCTATCTTGCGTTCGGCGTCGAGCAGATCGAATAGCGTCCGCTTTTCGGCGTGATCGGGACATGCCGGATATCCGGGAGCTGGCCGGATTCCCTGATATTTTTCGCGAATCAAATCGGCGTTCGACAGATTCTCATTGCGCCCGAAGTCCCACGCGATCCGCGCTTGCTTATGTAAATACTCGGCAAAAGCTTCCGCCAATCGATCCGCTAACGCCTTGGCGATGATCGCGCTGTAATCGTCGTGCCCAGCAGCGAATCTTTTCGCCAGCTCGTCCGCGCCGTGAATCGTGACCGCAAATCCGCCTAAGTAATCAGCCGACTTCGGGGCGATGTAATCTGCGAGACAACGATTGAATTGGTCGGCCGGCTTTTGGATTTGCTGCCGCAGGAAATAAAACGTTGCGAGTCTTTCCCGCTGCGATTGGTCGACAAAAAGATCGACATCATCACCGCTCGGGGTCGCCGGCCAGAATCCAAAGATGCCTCGCGCCGTTAACAAATGTTTGGCCGCGATTTCATCCAGGATCTCTTGCGCATCATCAAACAGTTCCCGGGCTTGTTTGCCGATCGTCGGGTCCTCGAAAATGGCCGGATATCTTCCGCGCAATTCCCAGACATGAAAAAATGGGGACCAATCGATGTACTCGCGAAGATCGACAATCGACGGGGCAACAGCGCGAGTCCCCATGAAATCGGGTTTCGGCGGGGTGTAATCGCCCCATTTAATCGGTGTCCGGTTCGTGCGCGCTTGATCAAGCGTCAGTAATTTCTTCGCGTGCGCTTTGGCACCGTACGCTTTGCGCAACGCATCGTATTCCGCGCGTGTCTTGGCGTCGAATGCAGTTTTTTGTTTTGCATTTAACAATGAATTGACCACACCGACTGCGCGTGACGCGTCCAGAACGTGGATCGTGCTCTCGTGATAATGTGGCGCGATCTTCACAGCGGTGTGCGCCCGGCTCGTCGTGGCACCGCCGATCAGAAGCGGCAATTCAAATTTCTCACGTTCCATTTCTTGCGCCACATGCACCATTTCGTCGAGGGACGGCGTGATCAGGCCGCTCAATCCGATCGCGTCTGCTCTTTTCTCGCGCGCAGTCTCCAAAATTTTCGCAGCCGGCACCATCACCCCAAGATCGACAACGTCGTAGTTGTTACACTGCAGGACGACGCCAACGATGTTCTTACCGATGTCGTGCACGTCGCCTTTGACCGTGGCCATCACGATGCGGCCCTGTGGTTTCGCGCCCGCTGCTTTTTCCGCTTCCATGAAGGGCATCAAATACGCGACTGCCTTTTTCATAACCCGCGCGCTCTTCACCACCTGCGGCAGAAACATTCTCCCCGATCCAAATAGATCGCCGACCACGCTCATCCCCGCCATCAGCGGACCTTCGATAACGTCGAGCGGGCGTTTGCATTTTTGCCGCGCCTCTTCGGTGTCAATGTCGATGTAATCAACAATGCCTTTGACCAGCGCATGCTTTAGCCGTTCCTCGACTGGCTCCGTGCGCCAGGCTTCGTCTTTGACCCTCGCTTTACCCTTCGCTTTTATATTTTCTGCGAAATCGACCAAGCGTTCAGTCGCGTCGCCGCGTCGATTGAGCAGCACATCTTCGACGCGTTCGCGTAACTCGGGCTCAATCTCCTCATAAACCGCGAGCTGGCCTGCATTCACAATCGCCATGTCGAGTCCGGCGCGGATCGCGTGAAACAGAAAAGCGGGATGCATCGCTTCACGAACGGCGTTGTTGCCGCGGAACGAGAACGAAATGTTGCTCACGCCGCCGCTTACCCGCACACCCGGCAAATTCGTTTTGATCCAGCGCGTGGCCTCAATGAAATCGACCGCGTAATTGCGATGCTCTTCCAAACCGGTGGCGACCGTGAGAACGTTTGGATCGAAGATGATGTCGTTCGGCGCGAAGTCGGCCTGCTCGGTGAGCAATTTGTAAGCGCGGGCGCAGATGTCGATCTTGCGCTCGAAATTGTCGGCCTGGCCTTGTTCGTCAAAGGCCATCACGATCACAGCTCCGCCGTATCGTCTAACGAGTCGCGCGTGGCGCAGGAATTCTTCTTCGCCGTTTTTCAAGCTGATCGAATTCACTACCGCTTTGCCCTGCACGCATTTCAGGCCGGCCTCGATCACGTTCCACTTTGAGCTGTCGATCATGATTGGAATCCGCGAAATCTCCGGTTCGCTCGCGATCAAATTCAAGAAGCGCGTCATCGCTGCTTCCGAATCGATCATTGCCTCGTCCATATTGACGTCGAGGACATTGGCGCCGCCTTGCACTTGTTGACGCGCAACCGCCAGCCCGCCGTCGAAGTTCCCGTTCAAGATCACTTTCGAAAACTTTGGAGAGCCGGTGATGTTTGTCCGTTCGCCGATCACAACAAACCCCATCTCCGGCGTAATGTTCAGCGGCTCGAGACCGGACAGTTGTAGTGCATTGTTCTGTGTGCTCTCCGAAATTTCGCGCGGCTTGCAATCGCGCACCGCGTTGCGGATCGCGCGAATGTGTTCGGGCGTCGTTCCGCAACAACCGCCAACCAGATTGAGCCAGCCGTTTTCGGCCCAGCGTTTTAATTTTGGAGCGAGCGTCTCGGGCGTTTCCGGAAACCCGGTTTCGGAAAGCGGGTCCGGCAAACCCGCATTCGGATAAGCGCCGACGTAAACTGGCGCCACGCGAGCCAGCTCTTCAATAAATGAATTCATTTCATCCGGACCGAGCGAACAATTCAACCCGACCACAAGAGGATTCGCGTGTGCGACTGAAATGAGAAATGCTTCCACGGTCTGACCGCTCAACGTGCGACCCGCTTTGTCCGTCACCGTTCCAGAAACAATGAGCGGCAATTTTTTTCCTCTCTGTTCGAAGACGTCGGCGACAGCGAAGAGGGCCGCCTTACCGTTCAAAGTGTCAAAGATCGTTTCGACCAGGAGAAGATCGACATTTCTTTCTACCAGCGCGCTGATCTGCTCGAAATAAGCCTGACGCAATTGATCGAACGTAACGGCGCGAAATCCTGGATCGTTTACGTCCGGCGAGATGGAAGCCGTGACCGGCAGGGGGCCAATCGATCCGCCCACGAAGCGCCGAGTGCCCGTTTGTTTTGTAACACGGTCGGCTGCGCGACGCGCGATGTTCACGGCCGACGTGTTCATTTCACGGACTAACGCGCGAAGACCGACATCATCCACCACCCGTTGAAAAAAACTCTGATCTTTGCGGCCGTTTGTCGGTTCGCTTTGGAATAAGAAATCGTGCAGCCCGATCGCGGTCGCATTGAAAGTGTTCGTCTCGATAATGTCGGCGCCTGCGTTAAGGTATTCTGCGTGAATTTCCTCGACGACTTGCGGTTGGGTTAAGTTGAGCAGCTCAAGACATCCTTTGAGATCCTTGCCCTTCCAATCGCGAAAGCGTTTACCGCGGTAATCTTGCTCGGATAATTTCCGGCGCTGGATCATCGTGCCCATCGCGCCGTCGAGGACAACAACGCGCTCGCGCAAAAGAGCTTCGAGGGGATAAACGTCAGTCGGCATGTTGGCGAAGAACTAAGCGGTGTTTATGCCAACATCAAGAAACAAATCTACGCATCATGATATGTAGATGTGTCAGGCTCCTGCTCCTAATGGTGCTTGATTTTAGGCTTGGAGCCTGGAGTTTCTCTCGCGTTGGTGCTTACGGTCGCAGCTGGCTCGAACGCAATTTTCCCAGAAACGAATCACCCTGACTCGCTAACCTCTCCTCGAGCCTTTCCGTACAATCGCAATCGCAGCACGCCCATCGCTCCGTGCCGTTCTCGTGCCGGCAGTTGCGCCGCGAATGCGCATCTTTCACACTCACGAGCTCGAAATATTCCTCCCAGTAGGGGCGCTCTTCGGCCAGCGGCGGATCGCAAAAACAGGTTTCGACCCAGGTTGCAACGCCGTCGTCGTTCAAGCGCGCTTCGTTCATATTATAAATGTACTCGTCCCCGGCGATGGAACCCTTCCCAAGCGTACCGTCACTGATCGAGCGCAACAGGGACTCCGATTTGTCCGTTTTTACTTTTGCTTTGACGAGATAACGCACGAACGAATGTAGCATTGTGGCGTTCTGCCGCCAGGGACGGCGGCAGCTACAACGCGATTACTTCTGTTTGTCATTCCGAGCGGAGTCGAGGAATCTCTTACTATCTCTGAAATATTTAGAGATGTCTCGGCTTCGCTCGACATGACATTTAACGGCGGCTCGATCGTGCTTTGCAATCACAAGATCGACAATTAAAGCTTCAGAATGAATCCGCTCAGGGTTTACCGGATTTACCGCGCTGTCTTCGATTGGATTGCAGGCCTGGAGGCAATTCGTCTTTTCAAGATTTTGAATCGCGATCAGCGGAATACGTTCATCGCGTGTTTCCTTGGCTGGGCGCTCGATGCGCTCGATTTCTTTCTCGTCACGTTCGTGCTCATTCCGATCGGCCACGATTTCGGGCAGACGATCCCCAGAGTCGCGTTCGCGATCACATTGACGTTAATGATGCGGCCGATTGGCGCGTTCATCTTTGGTTTGCTCGGCGACAAGTTTGGGCGGCGCATTCCGCTGATGGCCGACATCATTTTCTATTCGGTGATGGAACTGCTGACTGCGTTCGCGCCAAATTTCACAATCTTTTTGATCCTGCGCGCGTTGTTTGGCATCGGCATGGGCGGCGAATGGGGACTCGGCGCGTCGCTGGCGATGGAATCGCTGCCGACGCAAACGCGCGGGCTCTTCTCGGGAATTTTACAACAGGGTTACGCGGTTGGTTATCTGCTCGCCGCGCTTGTTTACTGGATCGTCTTTCCACATTTTGGCTGGCGCGGATTGTTTATCGCCGGCGCGCTGCCGGCGTTCCTGGTCATTTACATTCGCGCTCATGTTCCGGAGTCGCCAGTGTGGCAACGCCAGCGTAGTCAACAAAAACCGAAACTGAGAATGTCGATCTTTCTCAAGCAACACGGCGTCTTATTCATCTATGCCGCACTGCTCATGACCGCCTTCAACTACATGTCGCACGGCACTCAGGATCTATATCCGACGTATCTGGAGAAACAGCGCGGTTTTGGCGTGAGCGCGAAATCGATGATCAGTATTGTTTATGCAACCGGCGCGATCTGCGGCGGGGCGGTGATGGGTTTTCTTTCGCAACAATGGGGACGTCGGCGCATCATTATCCTGTCGGCGACCTGCGGAATGTTGCTCATTCCGCTTTGGATTTTCGCACCGAGCACAACGCTGCTCATAATGGGCGGATTCCTCATTCAGTTCATGGTGCAAGGCGCATGGGGGGTCGTGCCGGTGCATTTGAACGAGCTCTCGCCGCCGGAATTTCGCGGGACGTTTCCCGGGCTCGCTTATCAGTTGGGAAATTTCGCTGCGGCTTATGCTGCCCAACAGCAGGCTTGGTTAGCGGAACGTTTCCGTTCGTCTAATGGACAACCAAATTACGCCATCACCATGGCGCTGGTCGAAGCGGTTGTCTTTTTGGTGATAATCTTCCTCGCAGCGATTGGCCGCGAGGAGCGCGGGAAAGAATTTTAACCGCAGCTATGGCAGCAGGCGTCTCGCCTGGATGGCATCAACAATTTCGCAGTCGAGATAACGCCAGTCCGGCTCGGACCTGCCACCACAGCAGAGCTTTTAATCGCGCTTGAGCGACGACGGCGCCAATCCTGGTCCTTCGCTTGGCGGTTGCGCAGCTGCGCTTTTCGCCGCGTGATAAACGCCTGCACCGTAACGGTGCTCCACGACCGCTTCCGCAATCCGGTCTGCCAGCGTTTCGCGATATTCGGCGTCGCGCGCTTCGCCGCCCTCCAATCGATTGCTCAGAAAACCGCACTCAACGAGTACCGCCGGATATTTGGCCAGGCGCAAGACGCGGAAATTTGCCGAATGCACGCCACGATTGGCTGAATGGGGGATCGTCATCAGTTTGGATTGGATCCGGCGCGCCAGATCAATCGAGTTTGCCGAATGGTAATACGTTTCGAAACCGTGAATCCCGCGCCGCCGCGAATCGTTAAAATGAATGCTGACGAAAATAGAATTCTTTTGCGCGTTTTCGATCGCGACGCGTTGCTCGAGCGGAATGAATATGTCGGTTGAGCGTGTCATCACGATTTTCAGATCGGATTCACGCAGCTTGCGAGCAAGGCGCGTAGCCACATCAAGCGTCGCAATTTTTTCGGCGCCGCCAAATTTGCGGTAGGCGCCGTTGTCTTTGCCGCCGTGTCCTGCATCAACAACGACAGTGCTGAAAGATTTGCTGGTGTCTTTTGTACCGGTCTCAGACGGCCCCCGTCCGGTGGCGCAAGCACCCAGGAACCCTGACAAAACAAGGAGGAGGAGTCGAAAACTCAGTCGAGACATTGCACCTTCTTACATTATAACACGTTGCCCTGCCAAAGGTTTCTGGATGGGCATCGTTCTCTAAGGCAGCAAAGTTCGGGCCGAAAGTTTGTTGCCTCGCAGAAAAACCGCTTGTTTTTTGTGCGACCGGATTTAAAGGCGTTTACTCTAACTTATGCGCACCCGATTCTTTTTGTATTCGCTCCTTTGTGTAGTCCTGGCCGCCAGCATTGCCTTCGCCGCAAAACCGACACCTGCTCCGAAAGCGGCCGCGACTGCCACGCCTGCGCCGACCGTCTCCAAGCGGGTGGTCGATCAAACCGCGCAGACCATCATTTATTGTTATCACCGCTTAGTAGACAAAGTCCGTTACCCCGGCACCGAAATCACGCCGGCGGTGTTCGAAGCGGAAATGAAGGAACTGAAGGATCGGGGCATTACTGTGATCAGTTTACAGGATCTCCTGGCTTGGAAGCGCGGTGAAAAAAACATTCCGCCGCGCTGCGCCGTGATCTCGTTCGATGATGGCTGGAAATCGCAATATGAAGTCGCGTGGCCGATCATGAAGAAATTCGGCTACACCTTTACCATGTTCATCTACACCGAGGGGGTGGCGGGCGGCAGCCTCGGTGGTGGACAAGCGATCACTTGGGAAATGCTGGCCGATATGCGCGACAACGGGATCGACATCGAAGCGCATTCCGCGACGCACCAGGATTTGCGCGAAGGCCACACCATCATGGTTGCTGAACCGGGCGGAAAGCGAACCAAAAAGAAACTGACCGGCGCGGAATACGAACAATGGGTCCAGAATGAAGTTGTTGGTTGCAAGCAATTGCTCGAACAACGGCTCGGCATCAGGGTGAATTGCTTCGCCGTGCCGTTTGGCACTTACAACGAGCACGTCAAAGAAATCGCGCGCAACGCCGGTTACGAAGCGATGTTCACCGTTTACGGCCAACCGATTACTTACACTTCACCGATGGACGCACTCGGCCGCTATGCGATCGAAGCGAACAAGCCGAAAGTTTTTGAAGACGCTGTGAAAATGATCGCGACTTCAAGCGGTGGCCCCGGTGCGCCGGCGGTTGCGGAAGTTGGTGCGGCCAATTTGTCGACCGAACCGGCCGACGGCACAACTGTTCGGAGCGCACTGCCGCTGATCAAGGCGAATCTGAGCGCGATCGGGCAGATTGATCCGGCCAGCGTGCAATTGCGCGTCAGCGGTTTGGGAGTTGTTCCGGCGACATTCGATCCGAAAACCGGGGTCGTTTCATATCAAGTCACGCAGAAGTTGCGCGAGAAAAGCTGCACCGTGATTCTGAGTGCGAAATCCGGTGACAAGAAAGTCGAGACACATTGGACGTTCGGAATCGACGATACCGGCGCCGCAACATCGACATCTCCAACTGCAACGCCGAAGAAATAACCGCGCCTTTTGCGCGCGTTGTTGGTAACGAATGTTTTCGCAACTGGGCGACAAACTGCAGGAGATCTTTAAGGACCTCCGCGGTCACGGAAAAATCAGCGAGGAGAACATCGACGCCGCGCTCCGCCAGGTGCGGCTGGCGTTGCTCGAAGCCGACGTCGATTTTCAAGTCGCGAAGAACTTCATCGCATGCGTCAAAGAAAAAGCGCTGGGCGAAGCCGTGCTGCGCAGCATCACGCCCGGTCAGCAGATCATTAAGATTTTTTACGATGAATTGTCGATCTTGCTCGGAGGCGATGCGGCGCCGCTTGAGGTCGGCAAACCTGGCAGAATTCTGATCGTCGGATTGAACGGCTCCGGCAAAACAACTTCGGCGGCAAAGCTGGCGTTGCTGCTTAAGAAGCAAGGTCGCGCGCCGCAGTTGATCGCCTGCGATTTGCAGCGGCCGGCGGCGATCGAGCAACTCGCCACGCTCGGGAAGCAAATTGACGTTCCGGTTTTCACTCCGGATCCGAACGAGAAAAATGTCCAGCGCGCCGCGGCTGCCGCGATTGCATCGCAAGATCGACATTCAACTAACATCGAGATCTTCGACACGGCTGGCCGGCAGGAAATCGATGCCGCGCTGATTGAGGAGCTCAAAGAGCTCAAAGAATTTTTACAACCGCAGGAAACGTTGCTCGTGGTCGACGCCGCGACCGGTCAGCAAGCGGTCAGCGTCGCGACGCATTTTAATGACGCTTTAGAAGTCACCGGAATCATTTTGACCAAGCTCGATGGCGACGCGCGCGGAGGCGCGGCGTTGTCCATGCGCGAAGTGACGCAGCGCCCGATCAAATTTATCGGCACCGGTGAAAAGCTCGACCAATTCGAAGCGTTTGTGCCGGAGCGTCTGGCTGGCCGGATTTTGGGAATGGGCGACGTAGTTGGTCTGGTTGAAAAAGCGGCCGAAACAATCGAGATCGAAGATGCGGAGCGCCTGGAGCGGAAGCTGCGGAGCGCGTCGTTCGACTTCAACGATTTCCTCGGACAGTTCAAAATGCTCCGCAAAATGGGGCCGCTCGAAAATGTCCTTGGCATGCTGCCGGGCATGAGTAACGTGCAGAGCCTCTCGATTGACGAGAAGCAGCTTAAGCGCACCGAAGCCATCGTGCTTTCGATGACCAGCGAGGAGCGGACGCGCCCCGAAATTTTGAACGCGCGGCGTCGTCAGCGGATCGCTCGCGGCAGCGGCTCGACCGTCACCGAGGTAAACGATTTGATCCGTCGCTTCGATCAGATGAAAAAGATGATGAAGAACGCGGGCAAAATGAAAAGGATGATGGCGCAAATGGCGCGAATGAAAAAATAATATGGCAGTTGCAATCAGATTGCGAAGAGAAGGAGCGTTGAATCGCCCCTACTTTAAAGTCGTGGTCACGGACAAACGCAGTCCGCGCGATGGAAAATTTATTGAGATCGTCGGGACGTACGATCCGAAAAAGGCTGGACAAAACAGCACCCTGAAGCTTGATCGAATCGAACATTGGATCAGCAAGGGCGCGCAGCCGTCGGACACCGTTCGCAGTCTGATCAAGAAGATTAAAAATCCAGAGGCTGCGGCGAAAAAAGCAGCGTCAGCGGCAGCAAAAAAAGCTGCCCCCGCGCCAAAACCAGCGCCGGTTGCAGCGGAGCCATCGGAACCAGCGGTAGCGCCAGCCGAAACGACGGCGCCTATGCCTGAGTCTGAGCCAGCGCCTCCAACCGAGAGCTGATTCGTGTTCATTCGTGGTTAGTTTTTGCCTAATG
>Ga0209806_1001641_pt1 | contig 14633 bp, 15 predicted proteins | sample GraSoiAngelo_152_FD_186166 | JGI IMG/M metagenome (GOLD analysis project Ga0209806, IMG submission 186166) | Grasslands soil microbial communities from the Angelo Coastal Reserve, California, USA - 14_1009_12_30cm (SPAdes) (version 2) | ecosystem: Environmental > Terrestrial > Soil > Grasslands ... | reverse complement strand
CGGGCAAGGAGGCCCAGGCGCTGCTCGACCGGGCGGGCATCACCGTGAACAAGAACACGATTCCCGGAGATCCGCAGAAGGCCTTCGTCACGAGCGGGATCCGGATCGGCACACCGGCCGTGACGACGCGAGGGTTCACCGAGACGGAGATGCACACCGTGGCGACACTCATCGATACCGTGCTCACCAAGCAGGACGACAGCACCATCGCGCGGGTCAAGGCCGACGTGCGCGAGCTGACGGAGCAGTTCCCCCTGTACGCGGCACCGGCCCGCGCCACCGCGGCGGCGTCCCATGGCTGACAGCAGCGGCTCGTCGGGGCGCCCCTCCCGCGGCTCGGGCTCGCTCACGGTGCATCCGGCCGAGGAGCTCGAGGTCTATTTCAACGAAGTCGCCCACGGCCGTCCCGTGGGCTTCGTCGCCTCCGCCAAATGGAAGCCACCCACCGACATCTTCGAGACCGACGACGCGCTGGTGGTCTACATGGACATCGCGGGCATGCGCTCCGAAGACTTCACGGTCGAGTACGCGGACGGCATCCTCACGATCGCGGGAGAGCGCCAGGCCCGGCGCAACGAGGGGAAGCCCCACTACCACGCGATGGAGGTGCAGGTCGGCCCCTTCGAGCGTCGGTTCCGCCTGCCCGTCCCGGTGGACCCCGAAAGCATCCGCGCGGCCTACGAGCAGGGCTTTCTCGAAGTGTGGCTCGCCAAGCTGCCGGCCCGTCTGTCGGGGCCACAGTCGGTCCGGGTGCAGTAAGTGGATCGTCTGCCAGTCCTGCCGCTGGGGCGGCTGGTCGTCTATCCGCACGTCGTGCTGCCGATGGCGCTCACCGACCCGTACGCCGTGCAGCTCATCGACGAGGTGGTGCAGGGCAACAAGCGGCTGTTGCTCGGCGTGGTGAAGCCGCTGGGCGGGACCGAGCCCCCCGAGGGGGCCGTGATGCATGCCCGCGCGGACGAGCTGTACGAGGTCGGCACGCTCAGCACCGTCGTGCGCATGCTCAAGCTGGGCGACGGCTCGGTGCGGGTCATGGTGCAGGGCCTGGAGCGCGCCCGGCTGCAGGAGATCACGCCCGCCGAGCACTGGCTGGTAGCGGCCTACGAAACGTTCGCCGACGCCCAGCCGGACGACGCGCGCACCGAGGCGCTGAAGCGCACCGTGCACGCCCAGTTCTCCCGCGTCATCGACATCGCCCCCTATCTGGGCGAAGAGCTGCACGAGGTGCTCGTCGGCATCAGCGACGCGGGCAAGCTCGCCGACTTCGTGGCCGCCAACCTCGACCTCGCGCTCCCCGCCAAGGCCGAGCTGCTGGCCATCGACGATGTGAACCACCGGCTGGAGCGGCTGGCGGAGCTGCTGGGCCAGGAGCTGCAGGTGCTCGAGGTCGGCAGCCAGATCCAGGAAAAGGTGCGGACGCGGCTGGACCAGAACCAGCGCGAGTACGTGCTGCGCGAACAACTGCGCGTCATCCGCCAGGAGCTGGGCGAAGAGGACGCGGACGACGAGCTGACCGAGCTGGCCCAGCGGCTCGAGGCGGCCGGCCTGCCCGAGGAGGCCACCAAGGTGGTGGAGCGCGAACTCAAGCGGCTGCGGCAGATGTCGCCCCAGTCGGCCGAGTACCACGTGGCGCGCACCTACCTGGAAGTGTTCGCGACCCTGCCGTGGAGCCGCACCTCGGACGACCGGCTCGACCTGAAGGCCGCGCGCGACATTCTCGATCGTGACCACTACGATCTCAAGACGGTCAAAGAGCGGATCCTCGAATATCTCGCCGTGCGCACCCTCAACCGGGCGGCGCGTGGCGGCATCCTGTGCTTCGTCGGGCCGCCGGGCGTGGGCAAGACATCGCTGGGCCAGAGCATCGCGGAGGCGCTGGGCCGCCGCTTCACCCGCGTGTCGCTCGGCGGCGTGCGCGACGAGGCGGAGGTGCGCGGCCACCGCCGCACGTACGTCGGCGCGCTCCCGGGACGCATCATCCACGCGCTGCAGCGCTGCGAGACGCGCAACCCGCTGCTGATGCTCGACGAGGTGGACAAGATGGGCGCCGACGTGCGCGGCGATCCGACCGCCGCGTTGCTCGAGGTGCTCGACCCGGCCCAGAACGGCAGCTTCGTGGACCACTACCTCGAGGTGCCGTTCGACCTGTCGGGCGTCATGTTCATCGCCACCGCCAACAGCCTCGCGCCGATCCCCGACCCCCTGCTGGACCGCATGGAGGTGCTCACCTTGCCCGGGTACACCCCGGGCGAGAAGCTGGCGATCGCCAAGCGCTACCTGCTCCCGCGCCAGCTCACCGAGACGGGGCTCACGGCGGAGCGCGCCGGCATCGCCGATGGCGCGCTGGAGCGGCTCATCGCCGAATACACGCGCGAGGCCGGCGTGCGCCAGCTGGAGCGCGAGATCCAGGGCATGCTCCGCAAGGCCGCGCTCGACGTGGTCGAGGGACGCGCGGCCGTGGTCAAGATCACCGCCAAGAACATCGAGAAGTATGCCGGTCAGCCCAAGGTGCAGAGCGAGGTGGCGGGGCGGACCCCCGAAGTCGGCGTCGCGACCGGACTCGCGTGGACGCCGGTGGGTGGCGACATCATGTTCATCGAGGCGATCCAGATGCCGGGCAAGGGGCTGATCACCCTCACCGGCCAGCTGGGCGACGTGATGAAGGAATCGGCCCAGGCCGCCTGGAGTCTGCTGCGCGCCCGCGCCGGGCCGTTGGGGATTCCGCTCGAAGCGTTCACGCAAACAGACGTGCACCTGCACCTGCCCGCGGGGGCGGTGCCCAAGGACGGCCCGTCGGCGGGGATCGCCATCGCCACGGCGCTGGCGTCGCTGTTGTGCCGCCGCCCGGCGCGGCACGACGTGGCGATGACCGGCGAGCTGACGCTGCGGGGCCGCATCCTGCCGATCGGCGGACTCAAGGAGAAGCTGACCGCGGCGGCGCGCGCCGGCGTCAAGATGGTGCTCGTGCCGGCGCGCAACCAGAACGACCTCGTGGACGTTCCCGACGAGGTGAAGCAGCTGCTCGAGATCACGCCTGTGGAGACGATCGACGAGGTGCTGGCGCTCGCCCTGCTCGAGCCGCGTCCCACCCGGCCCGTGGCCGTGCGGGCCCGGCCCTCGGGCCCGACGGAGGCCCGGCCGTGAGCGACTTCGCCACGCTGGAGGAGGCGTTCGCCCGCATCGGGCAGCACGAGGGGCGCTACCCCGAGCGCGGCTACCTGTTCGTGCTGGCGGCGCTCGAGTACGCCCAGGGGAAGCTCCCGGCGCGTCGCCACCTCTCCGGGACCGAGCTCGCCTGGTCGTGCCGCGACTTCGCACTCGACCAATTCGGCCTGCTCGCGCCGACCGTCCTCGCGCACTGGGGTATCACCAGCACCGAGGACCTCGGCCGCATCGTCTTCACGCTGATCGACGTCGGATTGCTGGCGCGCCAGCCGAGCGACAAGCCCGAGGACTTCGAGCGGGTGTACGATTTCGCCGAGGTGTTCCGCACCGGCTACCGCTGGCCCGGTGTGGAGCGCGGGTAGCGGGCGTCGTATCGGGCGAAGGGGGTGCCGCATGGAGGAAGTGAAAGAATGGCCCGCCTGCCGGAAGTGTCAGCAAGGTCTCCTGATCCCGTTATCGGACTATGGTCGCGACGGGGCGCCGATTACGTACAAGGCTTGGGTCTGCACGAACCCGGACTGCGGGTTCAACATCCGCATCGATAACGGAGAGATCTCCTTCGGTCGGGCGATCGGCCAGAGCTTCAAGTAAGCTTGGACGCCGTGCGCGCGCCCGCCGTGAGCGGGCGCTTCTACCCTGCAGTGCCGGCGCAGCTCGAGCGCACCGTGCGGGAGCTGCTCGATTCGGTGGGTGGGGCGCGGCCCGCGCCGGCGCGCGCGGCCGTCGCGCCGCACGCGGGTTATCTCTACTCGGGCCTCACGGCGGCGCACGTGTTCGCGCGCCTCGAGGTCCCGCCGCTCGTCGTGATCCTCGCGCCCAATCACACGGGCGTCTGCCGCGCGCCGGGCGGGGCGTCGCTGTGGGAGGCCGGAGCGTTTCGCACGCCGCTGGGTGACGTGGGCGTCGACGAGGAATTCGCGCGGGCGCTCGTCGCCGCCTCGCCCCTCGTGGGAGCGGACCACGCGGCCCACGTCGGGGAGCACGCCGTGGAGGTGGAGCTGCCGTTCCTGCTGCTGCGGCGCGCCGACGTGCGTATCGTGCCGCTGGTGCTCGCGTGGGAGGCGTGGCAGGGCTGCCTCGAGCTGGGCGAGGCGCTGGCGGGACTGGTGGGACGCTGGCCGCAGCCCGTGCTGTTGCTCGCGTCGAGCGACCTGAATCACTATGAGCCGGCCGCCGTCTCGGAGCGCAAGGACTGGAGGGCGCTCGAGGCGGTGACCGCCCTCGACGGCGCGGAACTGCTGGGTCGCTGCCGCGGGGAAGGCATCTCGATGTGCGGCCGGGCGCCCACCGCCACCGTGCTCGTCGCGGCTCGGGCGCTCGGGGCCCGGGAGGCTACGGTGGTGCATTACAGCCACTCCGGGATGGTGACGGGGGACGAGGAGGCCGTGGTGGGCTACGGAGGGGTGGTGATCCCGTGAACCCGATCCCCGTGCTATCCGCGACCGAAGCCGCGGGGTGGGATTCGGCCGCCCGAACCCAGTACCGCATTCCCTCGCGCGTCCTGATGGAGGCCGCCGGACGCGCCGTCGCCCACGTGCTGCTGCGCGAGTACCCCGCGGTGCTCGCCCGCGGGGCCCTCGTCGTCGCCGGCGCCGGCAACAACGGGGGCGACGGCTGGGTGGCGGCGCGGGCGCTGCACGCGGGCGGCGTGCCGGTGTGGGTGGCCGCCCTCGACCCCAAGACCGACGATGCGATCGACAACCGCGCGCTGGCGCGCGTGGACGGCGTGCGCGAGATCGGGCGCGACGAGCCGTGGCCCGCCGCGGCCGTCGCGCTGGATGCGCTGCTGGGCACGGGCGCCACGGGGCCGGCCCGGGGCGACGTACTCGCGCTGGCCCAGCGGCTCGTCGCCTACGGCGCTCCCATCGTCGCCGTGGACGGGCCGACCGGGCTGGACCTCTCGAGCGGGGAGGCGCACGGTCCCGTGCGCGCGTCGCTGTCGATCACCTTCGGCGGTGCGCGCCGGGGGCACCTGCTGGCCCGGGAGTGGTGCGGCAAGCTGATCGTGGTGGACATCGGGTTCCCGCCGCCCGATCCCGCGTGGCCCGTGCTCGTCAGCGATCTCTGGGCCGGGGCGCGGCTTCCCAAGCTTGCGCCCACGATGCACAAGGGCGACCGCGGCCGGGTCACCGTGGTTGGTGGCTCGAGCGGGATGACCGGCGCCGCGCTCCACGCGGCGCGCGCCGCACTCGCCGCCGGTGCGGGACTCGTGAAACTCGTCGCGGGGCCGGAGACGATCGCCGCGGCGCGCGCCAGCCTGCCCGACGTCCTGACCGTCGAGTCCGCCCTCGGACCGGACCTCGAGGCCGAGGCCGCGGAGGCGCTCGAATGGGCCGACGCCCTCGTGGTCGGGCCCGGTCTGGGCCGCGAGCCGCCGCGGCTGCCGTTTCTTCAGGCGGTGCTGGGTCGTCGCCCCGTGCCGACCGTGCTCGATGCGGACGCCCTGTCGCTGTTCCACGGCCCCGCCGAGCGACCGGTGGTCCTCACCCCTCACCTGGGGGAGTTCCGCGCCCAATTCGGCGATCAGCTCGCCGATGAGGCGGCCAACGACCGCTGGGCCGCCGCGGCCAAAGCCGCGCAGCGGGTCAAGGGGACCGTCGTCCTGAAGGGCGTGCCGACCGTGATCGCCGACCTGCGCGGACCGGCGCACGTGGTGGCGAGCGGCAACCCCGGGCTCGCCACTGGCGGCTCGGGCGACCTGCTCGCCGGCTTTATCGGGGCGTTTCTGGCGCGCGGCAGCGCGGGGCCCGAGGCCGCCGCGCTCGGCGCGCACGCCCTGGGCCGCGCCGCGGAGCACGGCGCCCGTCAGTGGACGGCCCGCAGCCTGCGGCCCGCCGACGTGCTCGCCGCACTGCCCGAAATCTGGCGGGCGTGGGCGAGCCCGCAGCCGCATGGGCCCCCGGTCCTGGCGGTGCTGGAGCCGCCGGAGACGGCGTGAGCCCTGGAGGCGGGGCGCTCCGCCTGGGACCGGGTGGAGAGTTCGATCGCCTGCGCGCCATTTTCGCGAGCCTCGGCGCCACCGGACGCGGCTTGGGTGACGACTGCGCGCTGATCCGCATCGGGACGCGCACCCTCGCCCTCAGCATCGACCTCTCCCTCGAGGGCGTGCACTTCCGCACCGACTGGCTCTCGTTCCGCGAGATCGGGTGGCGCGCGACCGCCGCGGCCTTCTCCGATCTGGCGGCCGAGGGAGCGACCCCGCTCGGCGTGCTCGTATCACTCGGGATGCCGGGCAACCGGCAACGCCATTCCGGCAACGCTTCACCCGCGGTCCAGATCATGTCCGGCGTCGGGGCCGCCGCCCGCAGCGTCGGTGCGCACGTGCTGGGCGGCGATCTCGTGCGATCTGCTCGCTATCTGGTGGACGCGTGCGTGCTCGGCGTCGCCCAGCGGCCCGTGCGGCGCAGCGGCGCGCGCCCGGGTGACGGGCTGTGGGTGACGGGGCGGCTTGGTGGCGCGGGACTCGCGCTGGCCGCGCTCCGAGCCGGGCGCCACCTCGCTCCGGCCGTACGGCGCCGCTTCGCCCGCCCGGTGGCGCGGATCGCCGCGGGACGCTGGCTGGCGCGGCGCGGAGCGCGGGCCATGATCGATATCTCCGACGGGCTGGCGGGGGAGGCGGGGCACCTCGCCGCGGCGTCGGGCGTGCGCGTCGAGCTCGAGCTCGAGTGGTTGCCGTGCTGGCCCGGCGTGACGCCGCTCGCGGCGACGCGCAGCGGCGAGGAGTACGAGCTGTTGGTGGCCATGCCGCGAGCGTTCGGCGAAGCCGGCGCCCGCGCGTTTCGTCGTGCCACAGGACTGCCGCTCACGCGCATCGGCGCCTGCACCGCGGGCCACGGCGTCCGGACCGCGGACAACGGACGACGGATCACGCCTCCCTCCGGCTTCGATCACTTTCCCGGCCGATGATCCGTACCGCCTGGTTCGCCGTGGTGCTCGTGGTGTCGAGCGCGATCCACGCCACGGCGGTGATCGCGGCGGCGCTGTTGGGCGTGAAACGCCGCCCGGGTGGGGGGGGCGTGTACGACTGGGGGACGAACGACTGGTCGCGCGACCTGCTGCGGGCGGCCGGCACGCCGGTGCGGGTGGTGGGGCTCGAGCGCGTGCCGGCCGGTCCCGTGGTGTACGCGTCGAACCACTCGTCGATGTTCGACATCTGGGCGCTGGCGGCCACGCTCCCCGGCTCGGTCCGGTTCGTGGCGAAGCAGGAGCTCGCGCGCATCCCGCTCTTGGGCCGCGCCATGATCACCGCCGGCCACATCATGATCGACCGGGCGCATCCCGCGCGAGCGCTCGAGGCGTATCAGCGGGCGGCGGCGGTGATCGGCAGCGGCATCTCCGCCGTGGTGTTTCCCGAGGGCACGCGCAGCCGCACCGGCGAGCTGCTGCCCTTCAAGAACGCGCCGTTCGGGCTCGCGATCGCGGCGCGCGTCCCGGTCGTGCCGGTCTACGTGCGCGACACGTTCACCATCATGCCCAAGGGACGTTTTTTTCTGCGGCCCCGGCCGATCCGCATCGCGATCGGCGATCCCGTCTCCACGGTCGACCTGACGCTCGAGCGGCGTCAGGAGCTGCGCGACCGCGTGCGCGCGGCGGTGGTCCGGCTCAAAGCCCGCGTTGACGCGGACGCCTCCGACCGCTAGGGTACGGGCCATCATGAGCACGATCATTTCGGTGCACGCGCGCGAGATCCTGGACAGCCGGGGCAACCCGACCATCGAGGCGGACGTCACGTTGTCGAGCGGCGCGGCCGGCCGGGCCGCGGTGCCGAGCGGGGCCTCCACCGGGGAACACGAGGCGGTCGAGCTGCGGGACGGCGACCCGAAGCGCTTCGGCGGGAAGGGCGTACTCGAGGCGGTGAAGAACGTCAACGAGGTCATCGCCCCGCGCCTCGAAGGCATGTCGGCGGAGGATCAGATCGTGGTCGACTATGCGATGCTCGATCTCGACGGCACGCCCAACAAGAGTCACCTCGGTGCCAACGCGATCCTGTCCGTGTCGATGGCCGTGGCGCGGGCGGCGGCCCAGGATGCCGGGCTCACGTTGTACCGCTATCTCGGCGGGCCGGTGCGGAACGTGCTTCCCGTGCCGATGATGAACATCCTCAACGGTGGTGCGCACGCGGCCAACAACGTCGACTTTCAGGAGTTCATGATCGTCCCGATCGGCGCGGAGTCCTTCGCCGACGGCCTGCGCACGGGCGTCGAGGTGTTTCACGGACTCAAGAAGGTGCTCGCCAAGCGCAATCTCTCGACGGCCGTGGGAGACGAAGGCGGCTTCGCGCCCAATCTCCCGAGCGACGAGGCGGCGCTGGAGGCGGTGATCGCCGGCATCGAAGGCGCGGGCTTCGAGCCCGGGAAGGACGTGGCCATCGCGCTCGATCCGGCCGCATCGGAGCTGTACCAGGACGGCAGCTACGTGTTCAAGAAGAGCGGGGCGGGGTCGAAGTCGGCGGAAGACATGGTCGCGCTCTACAAGAGCTGGATCGATCGGTACCCGATCGTGTCCATCGAAGACGGCCTGGCGGAGGACGACTGGACGGGGTGGGCGAAGCTCACGGAGGCGCTGTCGGCGCGGGTGCAGCTCGTCGGAGACGACCTCTTCTGCACCAACGTCGAGCGGCTCGACCGCGGTATCGAGGAAGGCGTCGCGAATGCAATCCTCATCAAGTTGAACCAGATCGGGACGCTCACCGAGACGCTGCAGTGCATCGAGCACGCGCGCTCCAACGGGTACGGCGCGGTCATCTCGCACCGCTCCGGCGAGACGGAAGACACGTTCATCGCGGATCTCACAGTCGCGACCGGCGTGGGGCAGATCAAGACGGGCAGCGCCTCGCGCACCGACCGCGTCGCCAAGTACAACCAGCTGCTGCGCATCGCCGAAGACTTGGGCGACGCGGCCTACTATCCCGGCCGGCACCTGTACGGCCTGTGACCCGGACGCGCCTCATCGGCCTCGCCGCCGGACTGGTGCTCGCCGGACTGGCCTTCCAGGCCGGCGAGTACAGCACGCTCGACTGGCTCACGCTGCGCCGCCAGCGGGTCGAGGAGCGCCGCAGCGTGCGCGATCTCGAGCTGGAGCTCGACTCGCTGCAGCGTCTGGCGCGCGGACTCGAGAACGACCCCGCCGCGCAGGAGCGCGCGGCGCGGGAGCAATTCGGGATGATCCGGAAGGGAGAACTGCTGTATCGCCTGGTGCCGCCCCTGGAGGGCGGGAGCGGCGAGACGGCGCCGCGCTGACGCCCGTCAGGGGATGACAATACCCCCGGAGAGCGTGATCGCTTCGAGCGTTTCGTTGCCGCTGGGCCCGCCGAGCAGCGCGTCGTCCATGCGGTAGGAGAGCCGCAGCCAGATTCGCTGCTGCGGCGGCTGAAACACCACGCCGGCCTCTCCACCCTGGATCCGGCCGGCCCCGGTGGGCAGGTTCACCTCGGACGCGAGCGCCCGCCACACTTCGAGATAGCTCGCGAGTTGCCCCACCACGATCGGGGCGTCCACGCGGGCCCGCGCCTGCCAGAACACCCAGCGCTCGGTGGTGGAGTCCGTCACGTACGCCCGCACCACGGGCCCGGCGGTCATCTCGAGCCAGGGCAAGAGCCGGCCGCCTACGAACACAGTTCCCTGCACGAGGTCGACGTGCGACGTCCCCCCACCGGTGACGCCCCCGGGCTTGAGCTGACCTTGCAACAGTCCCAGGCCGAACAGCAGCCCGTTGACGCCAATCCGCCCCTCACCGCCGAACCCGGGACCGCGCAGCGACGTGCGGGCGAGGCCCGTGTCGCTGTGCACCCACATCATGAAGGCGTCCGCCCGCAGCGAGATGGTGGGCCGGCGCTGCGCGGACGCCGCCGACGCCGCCAGCACGAGCGCGCACGTACCGGCGAGCGCCCTTAGGCCGCCCTTCATCATGACGGGGCCCTCTCGGCGACCGTGACCGGTCCGGCCCGAATGAGCAGGCGCGCTTGCCCGCGGCGCTTGGCGTTCTCGGCTTGCACCCCTTCGACACGGCGCTGCCAGTCGGCGCGCGCGGGGGCGTTGGCGCGGATGTTGGCGTCGATCGGCCGGGGTTGGTGCGCGAAGAAGCCCACCAGCCCCGCGACGCTGACTGCGGCGGCCACCGCGAATCGGGCCCCCGTAGCCTCGCCGCTGCGGCCGAACAGCGACGGAAGCGCGACCACGGCGCCGCCCGCCAGGGCCCCCGCCGCGAGCGAGCCCAGCGCCGGCCCCGCCGACGTACGCTCCGGCAGCAGGGCTGGCCCGGTCGGCGCCGGCCAGGGCAGCGTGTCGGGCGCCACCTGAGTGATGTCGAGCGTGACTTGCAGCGGACGCGGCCCGTCCTGCAGCGCCGGGCGGGGCGCCACATGCAACACGTAACGGCCCTCCGCCGGCAGCGTTCCGGCCGCCGTGAGGCCGTCCCATTTCAACGAGAGGCTGTCGGCCACCGGTCCATCGTACAGCGTGCGCACTGGCGTGCCGTCGTCGCGCGCCAGCGTCGCCGTCACCGACTGCACCGACGTCGTGACCACACGAGCGGTGAACCACTCGAGGCGCGCGTGCAGCTCGGTGACGGGTGGGACTTGCACACTCAGGACCTTGGTCGAGCGGCGGACCTCCTCGTACAGGTTGGTAACTTGCGGCGGGAAAATGAGCTCGTCCGGCCGGTAGCGCGGGTCGAGCCGCACCAGCGACCGGAAGGCGGCGGCCGCGGAATCGCGCTGCTGCTGGAACAGCTCGGTCGCGGCGAGATACGACAAGGCCCGCGCCCGCTGCGAGTCCGCCAGCGCGGCGGGCTCCCGGCGCAGCAGGCTCTCGCGCAAGAGCGCCACCGCGGCGTCGTACTCGAGCCTTTGATAGGCCCGCACGCCCTGCTGCAACAGTTCGTCGGCCGACTGCGCGGGCAGGCGGGACGCGGCGGCGACGAGGATCGCGAGAACGGTCAGGACGCGGGACATGGCTAGCGCTCCACCAGGGCGATGTCCGTGATCCGCAGCCGCTGGCCGGGAGCCAGCTCGACCAGGCGCTCATAGGGACGGAACCCGTCGCGCTCGACCCGCAACCGATGCGCTCCGGCTGCCACCTGGAGGTCGATTTGTGGCGTGTTGCCCACCGGCTGACCGTCGACGTACACGCTCCCCCAGGGGACCGAGTTGACCGATAGCAGCGCCGGCTCAGAGGGGCGTTGGGCCGGGCGTTGGGCTGGCCGCTCGACGCGGCGCGGCGGTGGGGACACGGCTGGTGTCGTCCGCCGTACCACGGGTGTCCGTTTGACCGGCGCGGGCTCCGCTCGGCGGCGCGCTGTCTCGCGTGGCGGCTCGGGCGGGGGTGTCTCGACCGCCGGCTGCGGCGCCGGGTCTGGCGGACGGCCCATGTCGTAGGCGCTGGTCTGCGACGCCGGCGCGGATGAGGTGCCGAGCCAGACCGCGGCGCCGCCGACGAGGATCACCAGGCCGGCGGCGGCGACGAGGCGTCCCAGCCGGCGCGTGGGAGGACGCGGCGGACGCTCCAGCTCTTCGTCGTCTTCGTCTTCGTCGGCCACGATCACGACCGGGGCGCGCGGGCTCCGCTGTGGCGCCCCCTCGAACCAGGACGGCGGCTGGGCGGGAGCCGGAGCCGCGGCCGTGGGGCCGCCGAGCGCCGTGACGAAGTCGAGCACCGTCGGAAACCGCTCGGCGGGCCGGCTGCTCAAGGCCCGGCGCAGCGCCTGCGACACGTGGAGGGGAATGTCGCTGCGGCCGTCGAGCAACCTGGAGAGCGGTGGCGCGTCGCGCGCCGGCGTTCCGGTCAGGCACTCGTACGCGAGCGCCGCCAGCGCGTACTGATCCGCGCGTGGTCCGGGCTCGCTCGCGCGCACTTCGTCGGGCGGAAGCTGGAACACCCCCCCCACCATGAAGTCGCTCACCTGCACCCACTCGTTCGCGCCGACGATCACACAGTCGGAACGCAGACCCCCGTGCGCCAATCCCCGCCGGTGCGCGTGGTCCAGCGCGCTCGCCACCTGCTCCAGGATGCGGACGCAGGTCGAGAGCTCCAGCGAGCCGACCGTCTCGAGCATGCTCTCGACCGAGCGACCGTCGACGCGCTTCGTGGCGTACCACACGAACTGCTCGCTGCCGCCGAAACGAAACGGCGGGAGGATGTGCGAGTGCTCGAGCTGCATGGCCGTTTCGGCGGCGCGCGCGAACCGATCCGCCGCCGGTCCCAGTTGCTGGCGCGCGACGGCCTTGAGCGTCACCGGCCGATCGGCGCCGTCCCAGGCGAGATAGACAATTGGCCCCGGCAACCCTTGCAGCAGCGCTTCGATGCGAAATTCCGTCGACAGCTCGCGCCGCGCGTCGAGCTCCGTCGGGACGGTGTCGACCTCTTCCGCCACGGCCGTCAGCGCGTGTGGGCCGTGCGGGTCCGTCGGCGTGGACCGAGCGGCGGGAGTGGCGCGGCGGCCCCGCGCGGCATGGCCGCTTCCCTGGGCGTCCGGCGAAAAGCCGCACAGGACACAGGTGCGTGCCCCTTCGGGGATGTCGGCGAGGAAACACTGGGGACAGCGCATTACAGCACCGGGACCGAGAAGTGAACGCTGTCCATATTGCCCAGCTGAGGATTGCCTGCCACCAGCGTGTAATAGTCGGTCCCCGCCTGGTCGATGCTCAGGTCCGCGAAAGTAGCGACCCCGTTTACGGCGGGTTGGAGCAGCGTGCCGCTCAAGGTACCTGGTTTGAGCAAACCGCCGTTGTGGCCGATCGCGATCGTGATGCCGCCGCTGAACGTGGTCACGATATTGTTCTGGTCGTCCACCGCCGCGACTCGCACGGGCGGCGAGATCGTCGCACCTGGTGCCGTGTTGGTCGGCTGTCCCACGAACGCGAGCTTCGTCGCCTGGCCCGAGGGCGGCGGGGTCGCGGTGATGTCGAACGCGTCGCTCATATCCCCCGCGAGCGGGGATGCCGTCGCGGTGAGTGTATACCCCGTGCCGATCTGGTCGATGCGCAAATCGCTGAACGTGGCCACGCCCCCGACGGCGCCTACGTGATCAGAACCCGCAAGCGTCCCTGGCTGCAGCACGCCGCCGTTGTTGCCGATCGCGATGCTCACGGTCCCGGAGAACCCCGTCACGACGGTTCCGCCTGAATCTAACGCCGTGACCTGAACCGGCGGCTTGATCGTACTGTCCTGCATCGCACTGTGAGGTGGAGCCGTGAACTTCAGATGGGCTCGCTGCGATCCGGATGGCGGCGCGCGCCCGCCGCCGGCGGGTTGGAACAGCTTGTCGAAATGACAGCCGACCGCCACGGCGGCGAGCAGCGCAAAGCGTAATGTTCTCATACCCTCCTAAGGGTATGCAAGCGTCGCACCGCGTCGGCGTGGTCGAGGTACAGGCGTGTAGGGATATCTCCGGGTCCGTGCGGGGAGAGGTGTGGCTTCGACGCAACGGGTGTCTCGTTGGGTCAACGGAGTCGAGCTGCGACGGCCCGGATGCTGCTTCCTTCTTATCTCTATATCTGGGCAAAAACACAACGGCCGGCGTCGATTCGACGCCGGCCGTATGCGCTCTGACCTACTCCATCCTCACGGACTCAAGTTGGCGAAGTCGATGAAGCTGGCGCCGCTCCCGTCGATGAGCGTGATGCTGTACCCGAACCCGCCCGCACACCCGGGCCCGCTCGAGGGGAAGGTTTGGTGCCAGTTGGTCTGCAGCACTTCGCAGACCGTGTAGGTGCCGGCCGGCAGGCCCGAGAAGATATAGTTCCCCGAAGCGTCGGTCGTCACCGCGCCCGACACCGGACCGGTGAGTTGGACGCACCAGTTCGCGAGGCCAGGCCACGGCGAAGCGTCAACGTACACCTGGCCGTCGATCTCCACCGTTCCACCACCTGCCGGGGCGCTCCCGCAGGTCGGCGACGGCGCCGGAGGTGGGGGCGGCTGCGAAGGCGGCGGCGGAGGCGGGGGCGGATCCGCCACCGGGCACTTGTTGATGGTTGCACCCGCGTGCAGCGCCGCACGCATCGCGCAGTGGGCCGCGTCGTGGCCCAGCCCCGGATTGTCCAGCGACCCGGCGGCACGAGGCGCGCCTTTGGCTGGATTGTCCTGGGCCACGCTCGCGACAGCGGGCGTGGCGACCAAGGCGAGAACGACCACGAGTACTCGGTTCACAGTGTCTCTCCTAGTCCAGTAGGGCTGAGGAGGGGCGCTGCGGCCTCAGCAACAGCCAGGTGGTGGGTATTTCCCCTAGTCCCACCGGGCAACACGAAGTTCGCGTAGCGCGGCCGGGGGGGCTGTGTGGCCCGTCACGCAATCACGTAAGCTCAAGTGAATCTGGCACTTGTGTGGATCAAGCCAAATCTGTGCTCGCCTACGCCGGTACTGCCGCCGCCGAGTGTGCTACGCTAGGTTGTTCTGCTGCACTTACGGCGGCGTAGCTCAGCTGGTTAGAGCAGCGGAATCATAATCCGCGGGTCGTCGGTTCGAGTCCGACCG